>Ga0315283_10001639_pt1 | contig 18157 bp, 17 predicted proteins | sample YL17G09_0_MG_FD_204541 | JGI IMG/M metagenome (GOLD analysis project Ga0315283, IMG submission 204541) | Sediment microbial communities from Yellowstone Lake, YNP, Wyoming, USA - YL17G09_0 | ecosystem: Environmental > Aquatic > Freshwater > Lake > Sediment | place: USA: Wyoming | collected... | reverse complement strand
CTTCAAGGTCTATCCAGGGAGAGAATACCCTCTCCGCAGAAGCGAAAGGCAAGTCGTTTATAATTTTATAGAGAATTCTGAGGCCGAGATGGGACATCCCGATTTCATAAATATCAGGGAATGCGAGGGCTACTTTTACCGGCGCATCCTTATGGATGGCGTTGACCTCGTGATTTATATACCTGCTTGGTTTTTGCAGCAGAGAGAGATTCACAGATTAAGAATACCATCTCAAATGATTATTTGGCAAGGATTTGGGGGCTGTCATCAATCAGGATAAGCCATAAAAAATCGCCAGAAAGATCGTATGAAAGCTGCGGCAGAGCGTGGCAACCGGCGGTAGCCGCAACCTTTAGGTTGCGACACGAACGCAGGCTAAAGCCTGCGGCTACAAGATTCGTTCTGCCACTGAATAGTGAGCGAGCAAAAAGATCCCGATTGACAAGCGGGGTTCAATATGATATTAGATATTCACATAGGTTATGGTATCCCTACGATAAAAGGAGAGCTAACATGTTCAAGGAATTTAAAGAGTTTGCCATGCGTGGGAATGTAGTGGATATGGCGGTCGGTATCGTTATTGGCGCTGCCTTCGGAGGAATAGTGAATTCATTCGTTTCCGATGTTATTATGCCTCCCGTCGGTCTTTTTTTAGGAAGTGTTGATTTTTCGAGTTTGTTCCTGGTACTGAAAGAAGGCAAGGTTGCAGGGCCCTACGAGTCTTTAGCTACTGCCAAGGCTGCGGGAGCCGTTACATTAAATTACGGGGTATTCTTTAATACCATCATCAGTTTCCTCATTATTACCTTTGCGGTGTTTCTCCTTATCAGGAACATCAATAGAATGAAAAAGAAAGAAGATGCAGCCGCAGTACCGACAACCAAAGAATGTCCATATTGCCTTTCAGCGGTTCCGGTTAAAGCGGTTCGGTGTCCTCATTGCACGTCTGAATTGAAACAATAAGCGGTTTCGGTGCATTGATACCAGCAGCGGACAAGGCAATCCCGTTCTCTTGAGATAAATACGGAAAAGGCATGATATAATACCTAGCGATGAAACAGAGCAGATTGCATTTCTTTTTCCTGATCCTTATTGTTCTTACCGCCTCCTGTTCAGGGAAACAGGCGGTAAACCCGCAGGAAAAATATGATGTCGAAAAGTCATTCGAAAAGGCCAATGTCCAGTTTGAGAAAAAGAACTATGAAGAGGCACGGGCAGCCTTTCTCGAGGTAAAAAACCGGGACCTGTCCAGAAAGTTCGCTCCTCTGGCTCAACTGAAGATTGCCGATTCCTATGTTCAGGAGGATGAGCCGGAACGGGCTGTTGCCGAGTATCAGCGGTTTTTTGAGACCTATCCTGATCATCAATACGCATCGTATGCCCAATACCAGATAGCCATGGTATATTTCAATCAGATAGAGAGCCCGGAAAGGGGGTATAGCGGAGCGGCAAAGGCCCTTGTTGAATTTGAAAAGCTAAAACAAATGTTTCCCAGAAACCCTTATAAAGACATCATAGACATCAAGATCGAGAAGTGCAGGAACACGATGGCTGAATACGAATACCTCGTCGGAGCGTTCTATTACAAGAAGGGTTCGTTCATGGCCGCAGTCGGACGGTTTGACGGCCTGATGAAGAAGTATCCTGCATACAGAGGAGAAGCCGACGTCCTGTTCTATAGCGGCATGTCCTATAAGAATCTCGGACAAAAGGAAAAGGCTTCGGACTTTTTCGCCCGCCTCATCGAAAAGCATCCGAATAACAAACTGGTGAACGATGCAAAAAAAGAACTCTCTTCGATCAACCGCAAGTAATGCAGATGTTGTGCAAAAATCCGATCATAGCGCCTCGACCCCTGCTTCATCGGTAGCTTATTATCCTGTCTTTCTTAACCTGGAGAACAAACAAGCTGTTGTCATAGGAGGGGGGAAGGTAGCGGAAAGGAAAATCCTGTCTCTGCTCAAGGCGAAAGCTGATATAACCGTCATCAGTCCGGACATTACTGCAAGGATAGCAAGGGAGAAACAAAAAGGCACCATAAAACATATGAACCGCCGCTATCGGAACGGTGATATAACGTCAGCTTTTCTCGTGATTGCCGCTACCGATTCGCCGCGTCTCAACAAGCAGGTTTCCGATAAAGCTTCCTGTCTTGTCAATGCAGTAGATATGCCCTTTCTGTGCAATTTTATCGTACCATCGGTAATGCAACGGGGGCTTTTAACGATCGCGATATCAACGAGCGGTGTCAGTCCGGCCCTCTCCCGGTCGATACGAAAGGAAATCGAAAACAGCTATGGCACGGAGTTTTCAGAATATCTGAAAGCGCTGCAGGGGATCCGCGCCGAGGCCATGAACGTAATTGCCGATCAAAAGCAAAGGGGAGCTTTATTGAAATCACTTGCCTCTGCTGGAATGATCAGGATTCTCAGGGAAAAAGGAGCGAAAGAGACACGGAAAAAAGCAAAGGCATTATTGAAAGAAGCAAAGAACGTTTCTTGCCGATACATTGAGAGAATGGATAAAAAAACCGATTAACAACCATTTCAAATGAAAAAGGGGCTGATATGGAAATTAAAATATCCTTTCCAGGAAAGAAAAGAGTGAATGCCGAGTTCAACGGCTTCGTCATTACAACCGACCAGCCGCCAAAATACGGAGGAGACGGCTCCGCCCCTTCCCCGTTCGATCACTTCCTCGCATCTATCGGGACATGTGCCGGTATTTATGTGCTCGGTTTTTGTGAAGAGCGGAAAATACCTACTGAACACATCTCTCTCGTCCAGCGGCTTGAATACGGAAAAACCCAGGACGGCAAAACATTTATCGAAAAGATTGTCATCGAAATCGGAGTTCCTCCTGACTTTCCGGAGAAGTACCGCAACGCTCTCGTTAAGGTTGCCGACCAATGCGCGGTAAAAAAAACCATCATGCATCCGCCGACATTTGAAATAAAAACAACGGTACAATAGGAAACCCCCAGAGCCCCAGGCATTGATAGTATTTATAAAAACTTGAAAAGGCATTGTTAAAAACTATATTATAAACAGGTATGCATTATGGTTCTGTATTAAGGCAGGCCGTGCATTATCAGATTTCTCATTATGGATATACATCAGCTAAAAGTATTCACATCGGTTTTCAAAAATAAGAGCTTTTCAAAGGCGTCCGAGGAACTCCATCTCACGCAGCCGACCATCAGCAACCATATCAAATCACTGGAAGACGAATTTGACTGCAAACTGTTCGACCGGTTAGGCAGGACTATTCTCCCGACAAAAGAGGCTGAGGTGCTCTATAGCCATTCCCTTGAAGTTATTGAAAAGGCGGCTGTTCTGAAAGAGGCTGTCGGAGAAATGAAGAAAGACCTGACAGGAAAGCTTATCATCGGCGCGAGCTCAATTCCAGGTGTCTATTTGATGCCCCGCATTATGACTGATTTTCAGAAAAAATATCCTTCTATTTCCTTTCAGATCCTCATCTCCGATTCCAGGGGGATTATCGACAGCTTATCCAGACACGAAGTGCTTCTGGGCATTGTCGGAGCAAAAATCGGAAACGAGCAGATACACTATCTGCCCTTTATCGAGGATGAATTGATTGCCGTATCTTCGCCATCCCTGGTAAAGGAAAGTCAGATGACGCTTAAGGAGTTGGTAAAACTGCCGATGGTACTTCGGGAGGAGGGTTCAGGGACACGAAGGGAAACCGAGAAATTTCTCGAAAGCAACGGGGTGTTTCCCGATGGCGTGAAGATCGCGGGCATCTTCGGTTCTACCGATGCGGTAAAACAGGCGGTGAAGGCAGGACTGGGAGTGGCTATTCTGTCAAAATTTTCCGTTGCAGATGAATTGAAGCATAAGATACTCCATGAAATAAGGCTTACTGATATTGAGATGAAACGGAAATTTTTCATCGTTACCCACAAGAAAAGGACGCTCCCCAGGTTATACGATGCTTTTTTAAAGTTTATTGTCGCTGAATCCAAGACGGTAACCTAATAATCAAATCCATGCATGGCTATCAGTTTCAGGTCGTCTTCAGGAATCCTTCCCGAGGTGGTCAGGTAATTGCCGGTAATCATCCCGTCAGCCCCTGCAGCAAACACAAGAGAATGAAATTCGCCGAGCACCTGTAACCTTCCGCCGCAGACCCTGACCTCCCTTTCGGGCAGGGTATACCGAAAAAGGCTTATGATCTTCAATGCATCGAAGGGATGGAGCAGACCTTTATCCCCCAAGGCAGTTCCTTTAATCGGCACCAGGAAATTGATGGGCATGGATTCGACACCGAGTTCCTTGAGAGCAAACGCCATGTCAATCCTGTCCAGCCAAGTCTCTCCCATGCCGAATATTCCTCCGGAACAGACAGATAGCCCTGCTGCCTTCGCTGCGCGGATAGTGTTCATTTTATCGCTAAAACTATGCGTAGTGCATATCCGGGGGAAAAAACCTTCAGAGGTTTCAAGATTATGATGGTAGCGGTCGAGGCCGGCTGCCTTTAATAACAATAATGCTTCTTTCTTCAAGAGTCCCAGGCTTGCGCAGGGAAGGAGGCCGAGCTTTTTAACATCTGAAACGATAGCTGCAACCGACGCTAAATCCTTTCCCGAAAGCGTTCTCCCGCTGGTTACCACTGAGAATCGTTTTATCCCTGATTCTTTCGCCTCCACGGCCTTTTCAATTATTTTTTCTTTCTGCAGCAAGGGATAGACGTCTAAAACCGCCCTGCTTTTGGATGACTGGGCGCAGAAAGCGCAGTCTTCAGAACAGGCACCCGATTTAGCGCTGACGATAGAACAGAGACCAACGATTTTTCCTCTGAAATGGTCCCGTATGGTGTTGGCCGATGCAATGAGGCTGAAAATCTGCGAACCGGGCATTTCAGCAATAGACAATGCCTCTTCCCTGGAGAGGGAACCTCTGCTTATTACCTTTTCCTGTAGACGTTTAATCACCGTCTGCGGAACCAGTGTCTCCTCCAGGCAGTTTGTTTTTTTCGATTGATGGAATGAGCCTAATCGTTACCTTTACCCTCCCCTTTTCCTTCAGCCAATAGTTGACATCAAGGACATCGCTGATGCCAAAGGTAAAGGGCCGGTAGAGCGGTCGTACCTCATAACCGATGGCCTTCCCTTCTTTATCGAGGATTCTGCTCAGTTGAGACCGCCAGAACGAAGGGTGAAAATTTACGAACTTCTCCGCTTCCTTGAACGCTTCTTGCGCCGGCACTCCTTTTTTCATCCGGTAATCGAAATCAGGAGCAAAAGGCTCAAGTACATATAGATCTCCCTCGGAATCAAGAAGCGCAATCGTTTCCAGATCATCCAGATAGCTGCCTCCGTAAAGGATTAAGGTGAACGTGCCTTTCATCTCATCAGGTGTTGCTTCTTCGGTTTTGAGGGATTTTTCAAAGGCAAAACAGTCAACATTGTCCCCGCTCATTCTTAAGCAGGCGATGAATATTGAAACGAACAAAACCGCGATGTGCTTCCCTTTCATAGGCGCCTCCCTTCTTCTCTTTTAACCATAGCATCTGCCGGATTCATTTGTAAATCGCAGGTCGGGCGAGATTCAGAATGTATTCTTGAAAGAGAAGCAGAGAGAGTATTTGAGCGGATTTTTTTGCCGATAGTCGCCTATACATTCTGAAATAAGGAGGCAAAAGCCTCGCAGGGAGGAACGATTGAGAATGAGCGAAAATACTCTCTCTGCTTTTCGTACTATGAATAAAAGAGGCATGGAACGCTTATGATATAATTTCGTATGTCAATTCAGTTTATACTCTTCGACCTCGACGGCACGCTTGTAGACACCAGCAGGGATATTACCAATGCCCTGAACTACTCATTAAGCCCCTACGGGCTGGATGGCATTTCGGTTGAAGCAACGATAAAGGTCGTGGGGGAAGGCCTGACCAGGCTTATCGAAAAGGTGCTCGGAGAGGAAAGATACCACCTGAAGGAAGCGGTTTCCAAACGGTTCCTTGATTATTATTCTGCACACCTCGTCGATAACTCAATGATTTACCCAGGCGTGAAGGAAACACTCGATATGCTCTCCGGATATAGAAAAGCAGTAATATCCAATAAAAGAGAATATCTCTCAGTCAATCTGTTGAAACAACTTGATCTTGACAGGTATTTTGAGCTCATCGTCGGCAGCGACACCACCCCTGAAAGGAAACCCTCGGCAGGCCCTCTCCTTTACGTATTTTCAAAACTTCATATCAGCCCCCTGGAAACTTTGATGGTAGGGGACAGTCAGTATGATATAGAGGCAGGACATAGAGCAGGGGTAAAAACCGTCGCTGTTACGTATGGCTATCAGGAAAGAAGCCTTCTCGCCGCCGCAGATTACATAATAGACAGCTTTCGTGATCTGCTCCGTATCCTTGACATCGCTTCTTCTAAATTCATATAATTTGAGTTTGAGTAAATTCAGAGAATTACTGGTTTACCGGTTGTTTTATTGCGCCTGTAGCTCAGTTGGATAGAGCAACTGCCTTCTAAGTAGTAGGCCGCAGGTTCGAATCCTGCCAGGCGCGCCAAGCATATGTCTGCATGAACCGTGCAGTTGAAAGTGTTCTGTTCAAGGTGATTCATATACGCCGAGACTGCTGACATTTGATTAAAAGCACAGGTTTTTGTTTTACTAAGTACTGTCGTTCCGTGGTGAGTGTAGCTCAACGGTTAGAGCACTGGACTGTGGCTCCAGTGGTTGGGGGTTCAAGTCCCCTCACTCACCCCAGCAAATTTTGCTCTGCAAATTTGCAGTTAATAGTGATAAGTGAACAGTTGAAATTGAGAAGAATTTTTTTCGGGTATACATTTTTAACGCATCATTTTTGATTGTTGATGATTGCGCCTGTAGCTCAGTTGGATAGAGCATCAGCCTCCGGAGCTGGGGGTCGGAGGTTCGAATCCTCTCAGGCGCGCTTTTCCCATACAATGGGCCGTTAGCTCAGTTGGTAGAGCAGCTGACTCTTAATCAGCGGGTCGCAGGTTCGAATCCTGCACGGCTCACCATTATTTTATTTGCATTAAAAGATTATTCGTCCATACCGTTGCGTAAGGATCAAGGATGAATTGTCTGACGTGCGCCTCAATAAATTTCTGATTCTTTTCCGGTGGTATTTGCCGCCCCACCTATTATAATTTCAGACAGAATATGAGATAATTGAATAAATCATATTTCGGAGGAACATCTATGGCGAAATGGATAATTGATCCGGACCACTCGGTGGCGTCTTTCGTTATCCGCCACATGATGGTTGCGAACGTGCGCGGCCAGTTTAACAGGATCAGCGGAGCAATTCACTTCGATCCTGATGATATGACCAATTCTTCTGTGGAGGTCATTATTGATGCATCGGGCATTTATACCGGCATTCAAAAACGTGACGACCACCTCCGCAGCCCCGATTTCCTTGATGTTGAGAGCTACCCTCAGATTACCTTTAAAAGCACTCACATTGAAACAACACGGGAAAACCGCTTCAGAGTTAATGGGAATCTCTCTATCCGAGGGATCAGCCGTCCGGTGACCCTCGATGCTGAATATAAGGGCCCGGAAAAGAGCCCTTATGGCGAAACAAGCATGGGATTTACTGCAACTACCCATATTAACCGTGGAGATTATGGAATGACCTGGAATGTGCTCCTTGAAAGCGGCGGCGTTATGGTAGGGAAAGAAGTGCTGATTATTCTTGATGCCGAGGCTGATTTAACCGAATAGCCAAAATATGTAACTTATTGATAATAAATAATAAAAATGAATTTTATCAGGCATCCTGCTTTGTAGTTGGACATTTAATGCCTTCAAATGCATAGATAATTCTTTTTTCCTTTTCAAGCCGTTTTGGCGGACAGGGTACCTTTGTGAAAGCCTTCATTTGTTCTACTGCTTCCTGATGGGTCGGAAAACCATTGATTGTATCGCTCACCAGAGAACCAGTCAGCATATTATATATTCGCGCATTTTCTCCATCCGTTACAACAGCATAGGGAATCTGATAGTCCTTTACAGCCCTTGCAAATGCAATAACATATCTTTCCCATGACTCTATTGCTGACTGGACACACCGTATCACCATAAAGCTTAAGGAAGATATAGTAATAATGAAATCGACACTGACAGAAGCCTCGCAATTACTCAATACAATTTTAAATTGCGGATCAATTTCGACCTCTTTCGGATCAAATCCCTTTTGTTGCGTCAGGAACTCCCATATGCTTCGCCTGACGCCCTGTAACTGCATCATCTCGATACAGTCCTCTTGCTCTATCTTCTCTTTTATTTTCTTTTCTCTTTCTTCCTTGTCCATATCCATAGCCTCTTTTCTGTTGTTCTTTGTAAACTTGTTCGATGGCGGTTTGCTACCTGCGTATTTATTGTAAAGCATATGGTTTCTCAGTTCAATATATATCGCACTATCAGCGAGCACTGCCATGTTCCACGTGGAACATTTGGGTATACAGCGTCGAAAAGACGTAAGGATGTTCCACGTGGAACGCCAATGAATGATAGATCCATAAATAGCTCTTGTCAGAGTCTTATGTATGAGGTATATTATTAGGCGATGCGCATTGACAAGATCGAATTAAATGGCTTCAAATCCTTCGGAGAGCGAACTATGTTTAACTTCCATCCCGGCATTACCTGTATTGTTGGCCCGAATGGTTGCGGGAAAAGCAATATCGTCGATGCGTTTAAATGGGTTTTGGGCGAACAGAGCGCAAAAAGCCTTAGGGGTGAAAAGATGGAAGAATTAATTTTCAATGGCTCTACGACCAAGAAACCCAAGGGAATGGCTGAGGTAACGATGGTTATTTCCGGGCTTATCGGCGCCGAACAACCTGTCCAGGGAGAAAATGAAGAAAAGGTCTCTGATACCGCTTCGGTGACGCGAAGACTTTATCGGTCCGGCGACAGCGAATACATGATGAATAAAACGCAATGCAGGTTAAAAGATATTAAAGACCTCTTTCTTGATACCGGACTTGAGGTAAAGAGCTATTCAATCCTTGAGCAGGACAGAATTGCAGAGATATTGAATTCAAAGCCCCAGGACAGGCGGTTCCTGATCGAGGAAGTGGCAGGGGTAATGAAATATAATGTCCGAAAGAAAGAGGCATTATCCAAACTTGAATCATCGAGGATGAATCTCCAGAGGATTAACGATATTGTCATAGAAGTAAAAAAACAGATCAATTTCCTTGACAGGCTTGCGAAAAAAGCCGAGAGATATAAAAAACTTACGACAGAAATGCATGCAATTGAATTGAAGATTGCGCAAAGAGATTATCAGGCTTTGAAAAAGTCGTATGAAACAATTTTTGCTGAATATACTGTCTTAAAAGAAGAGGAATCCCTTAAAAGGGCGGATTTCTCGAAAATTGAGAATGAAACCGAAACAAAACGTCTTGAAATTCTCGAAAAGGAAAAGAGTTTAGAGCAGGTTCAGATAAAATTTCAGGCCCTTGAGAAAGATATCGCTCAACTCGAAAAGAGCATAGCGGTGGCAAAAACAGAATGTGATAACTATAACGAATACCTCATGAAGCTTCATCAGCAGGAGGAGGAATTTCGACAGAAAGAAACAGAGGCGCTGCAAAGACAGGGCGAACTGGGCAGTACAGAAACAGAGTTAATATCTGAAATGGAGGGGCAAAAAGAACTGCTCGGTGAAAAAGCGGATTTTGTCAGGTCTCTGGAAGAAGAATTGTCAGAATACGAAGAGTTGCTTGAGGAGAAAAGGCGTGAGCTATTCCGGATATCTGATGAGCTCAGCACCCTGAGAAATACCCAGAGCAAGTTCCAATCATCGTTGGACGGTCTTACGCATCGGGAGGAATCGTCAATAAAAGATGCAGACGGACTAAAAAAGATGCTTGCGGAGGCGGACGAGTCTTTAAAGGACGTTGAAATGGGCCTCATGGACAAAAAGAATAACCTTATGCTTCTCCGGGAGCAGACAGGAATCCTCAGCAACGAACTCATCGCTCATAAAAACAGGTTTGAGAATTCGCGGGAAACACTCGCAAGGAGTAAAGAAGAGCTTGCCTCGAACGTATCAAGAATAGAATCCCTGAAGGAACTGCTGTTCGATAACGTCACGAAAGAGCTTCTATCCGGGGACCAAAGCATTCATGTCCTCGCATCGGTCTCCGATATCATTGAAGTCAACGATGAATTTGAAAAGGCCATAGAAAGCGTGCTTTCTGAAAAGGTGAATTCCTTCATTCTCCCGGCACCGGGTGATATCGAAACAGCGTTGTCTGCCATAAGAGATAAGGAATCAGGAAGAACGGCATTTATTCCCTTTAAACCAGACATAGCTGTCGAGCCGATTGACATTCCCGAAGGAGCTATCGGCAGGGCTCTGGATTTTGTCAGGACAAAAGAAGAGTTTTCTGCTATTGCGGAACGACTGTTGGCAAATATCTTTGTCGTAAAGGACCTCAAAGCCGCATTTGATGCTATTTCTGCAGGTCGCAGCTACTTCTTCGTTACCATGAATGGAGAAGTCATCGAACCCTCCGGGGCCGTAATTGCGGGTGAGGTTAAGGGTATATTCAAGCGGAAAAGAGAAATGCGGGAACTGGAGTCTGCTGTTGAAGATAACAAGGCGTCGATAGATCGCATACAGACTGAATTGCAGTCAATCCAGCAGTTTATCGAAAGCAAAGAGGCTGATTTGAAAGTTGTAGAAGCTGCTATCAATGAAAAAGAAAAAGAGGTATCCTTACTGAAGCTTACTGCGGAGAACTACCGGGAGGACAAGGAACGGAGAAGCAGAAAGCTCGCCTACCTTACACTGGAGGTTGAGCAGATTGTAAGAGAAAAGGAATCAATAGAAAAGATGCTTATTGAAAAGGATGCCGAGATTCAGGCAGCAGAGGGAAAGAAATCAGAGTCCGAACAGCGTGGTGCTTCTCTTCAGGAAGAAATTTCCCTAAAACGGCTGCGTCTTGAAGAATTCAGGGCAGAGGTAACGGAGATAAGATTGTTGATTACCTCCCGACGAGAGAAGATTGAGTCAATTGGCAAGGAAAAAGAGGCTATCGCGAGGGAACTTGCTGAATATAAACAGAAAAATGAATTTTTGTCAGAAGAAATAGCGTCAATACAGGCCCGCATTCAGCAGCGTACGCAAGAGACCGGGGAAAACGAAGAAAAAATACGGTCAGTTGTCTCTGTTGCAGATGGATTTCGGAAAGAAATAACGGAAAGAAAAGAAGTGATAGATTCCGTTCAACAGGAACTGCTTACCACCGAACATGGCCTCAAACAGCTCAGGCAACAGATTGAAGCCATCTCGCAAAGGGCCGCGGAACTTGATATCGGGAGGGCCGAGCACAAGGTGAAGATAGAGAATCTCTCGGAAAATATCAGACAAAATTACGGCTTGGAAATCGATGGGTTAGACGTAGAGTCCTTAACAGAAGAGGATGAAAAAAGGCTTATTGAACTGAGAGAAAAAATTCAGGAACTGGGGCCCGTCAATCTCGGGACATTGGAAGAATATGAAGAACTGCGTACACGCTATGAATTCCTGAACAACCAGCAGGATGATCTTAACAGATCCATTGCCGAACTTGAAGAGGCGATAGGAAAAATCAATGCCACTACACGCAAGAAATTGAGGGATGCATTCGATTCGCTGAAAATCAAATTCTCGGAAGTCTTCATAACATTATTCGGCGGAGGACGGGCTGAGCTGGTCATGACGGATGAGCACAATATCCTTGAAACAGGGATCGACATCATTGCCCAGCCACCGGGCAAACGGCTTCAGAATATCAATCTTCTTTCAGGCGGCGAGAAGACATTGACGGCACTGTCATTACTCTTCGCAAGCTTTTTAATCAAGCCGACCCCGCTCTGTATTTTGGACGAGGCGGATTCTGCGCTTGATGAGATGAACACCGAAAAATTTGCCAACATGGTAAAGGATTTTTCCAGAGAAACACAGTTTATTGTTGTCACACATAACCGGAATACCATGAGCGTGGCTGATTATATATACGGCATAACCACGGAAGAAGCCGGCGTCTCCAAGGTCATATCCATGCAGCTTGTCGAGGCGTAACGTTCCTCTGAAGTCGCTGCTCCCTATCCCAGAATATTTCGCGCAGATAAATCGGGCAATACGTCTTCTCGCTCATTCTCGGCCACGATGCAGAAGGGGGGTAGTTGACTATCAGCAAAAAATCCGCTCCAATACATATTATCCGACTTGTATCAGGAGCATTCATGAAAATCCGGACGTCTGAAACAAAAATTTCGATGCAAAAAATCCTCATTCAGGACGAATGCAGATATTTAAAAAGTGTTTTGTAATTTGTTAAGTTATAAGTAGTGGATTGGATGGCATGTTTAGTTAAGAAAGGGTGCAATTGAAGCAGTTTGTCGATTCCTTCTCAGACATAATAATTTCAACGGCTCCGGAAGACCTTATATGTTACGGGTTTGATGCGTCCGGCGTTGAAATGTCGCCCTCTGCTGTGGTTTGGCCCCGAAGCACAGAAGATGTGGTAAAAGTGATGAAATACGCGTATGAGCACAGCATCCCTGTGGTGCCCAGGGGGGCCGGCACGGGCGTAACAGCCGGCGCTGTTCCATCAAAAGGCTCCATCATCCTCAGTTTTGAGAAGATGAAGAGAATCCTCGATATCGATTCCGAAAATCTTCAGGTCCTCTGCGAACCCGGGGTTATCAATGGACGGCTGCAGCGGGATCTCGAATGGAAGGGACTCTTTTACCCGCCTGACCCGGCAAGCATGCACTTCTGCACCATCGGCGGGAATGTCGCGGAAAATGCGGGTGGGCCGAGGGCCCTGAAGTATGGCGTTACAAGGGACTATGTCATGGAGATGGAATCGGTTTTGCCGAACGGGGATGTCATTACTATGGGAGTAAAAACATCAAAAGGGGTAGTTGGCTATGATTTGCCGAGGCTTCTGACAGGTTCGGAAGGGACATTGGCGGTATTTACAAAAATCAGGTTAAAGATCCTCCCCCTTCCTGAAGAAGTCATTACATTGCTTGCTATCTTTAACAGCCTTGAGGCATCCGGCGATGCAGTATCCAAAATTATATCATCCCGGATCATACCAAGGACCCTTGAATTTATGGACCGTGAAGCGGTTGCGGCTGTAGAAAAATTTAAACCAGTGGGGCTTCCCGCAGATGCAGAAGCCATCCTTCTTATAGAGCTTGACGGCTATCCTGCCTCGATACAAAAAGAGGCAGAGAAGATAGCTGATATCTGCCAGCAGATGGGGGCGGAAATAAAGATTGCCGAGGATCAGGAGGCAAAAAACAAGCTCTGGGCATCGAGACGCGCAATCTCACCCGCCCTCTATTACCTTAAACCCACCAAGATCAATGAAGACATTGTGGTGCCGAGAAACAGGGTGACCGAGATGCTGAAGCGCCTAAGACGACTGTCGGAAGAAAGTGGCATAACGATCGTGAACTTCGGGCATGCAGGTGACGGAAATATCCATGTGAACATTATGGTTGATAAGGCGGATGCAGAAGAGTATGCGAGAGGCTTAAGCCTTGTTGAAAAGGTATTCCAGGAGACCCTTTCTCTGGGCGGCACCATTTCAGGGGAGCACGGTGTCGGGCTTACAAAGGCGAACTACATCGGCATGGAGCTTTCAAAAAAAGAGATCGAAATCATGCAATCCATTAAAAAAGTGTTTGATCCAAAGAATATCCTTAATCCTGGAAAAATCTTTCCGCAGAAATAATATGCTTTATTGTTCTGACGATTATTATTAACCCGGCGAGTAAATACTTTAAAAAATCGTCATTGTCCGGCTTGACCGGACAATCCAGAACCTATTGAAAAGACTAAATTCCCCGATCAAGTCGGGGAATGACAGAGGTCATATATTTACTTGCCGTGTTAATAGTACTCTGAAAAATCAGCCGGGGATGAGGGAGTGATCCCTCAGTGTTTTTACCATCTGATCAAAATCGGCGCGATGGTGTTCGGCGAGTAAGAGGATCGCGTCATAGGGTTCTGTTTTCCCATCGTCAGCGACAACAGACAGGTATTTGTCAAAAAGATCTTCAAATATTTTTCTTTTATCAAGATCAAGAAAGAGATCCTCATAAGCATGAAAAATATGCATGGCAATGTTCTCAATCTCGCCCATTTCATCTCCTCAATTACGGTTGAATTTAAAGACTGCCAATAATTATAACAAAACCTCGTTAATCCATGTTACTAAGGAGGGCATAGGCAAAGACTCATTATTGAAAAATCTCCCCTTACCCCTCTTTACCAAAGAGTCCCGAATGCTTTCGGGATTTGGCAATAGTAGGTGAGGATGGATTTCCCCGGATTAACGCTGGTTGACAGAAAATAATATTTTTGCTTAGAATTGAGTGAGCGCTCACTCAGTTTATAAAACAATGTTTGGCAAATCGATTAAAAAGACTATCGACAAGCATTCAATCATCCTTGACGCCGCGCTGAAGACGTTTGTGAAGCGGGGGTATCCGGCGACAAAGGTTGCGGAGATTGCCTCTGAAGCCGGTGTTGCAGAAGGTACCCTCTACAATTATTTTCAGAGCAAGGAAGACCTGCTCCTCGCCCTCTTTGATGAAAAATGGGGAGGAATAATCAGCGAAATCCGGGGCAAGATAAGCCGGCTTGATGATCCGAACAAAAAACTGAAGGCGATCTTTTCCGTTGTCGTCATGATGTTCAAAAAGAACCGCCAGCTGGCTGAGCTCTTCATGGTGGATATCAAGCAGAGCAGTATTTTTCTGAACAATTACACGATCAACCGCATCGTCGAGTTCCTCGATCTGATCGAAGAGGTTTTGGAAGAAGGGAAAAAAAAGGGAATCTATCGCAGGGATTTGGATACCCGCGTTGCAAAGATGATCATCTTCGGGGCAGCACAGGGTATTTTGCTCAGCTGGGTGCTGAGCGAGTCGACAGCGGTTAATACAAAGACCTTTAAATTTTCGCTTTTTCAGGCTGCGAAAACATTGAAGGATATATTTAAATCCGGACTGGTTGGAGAGAAAAAATGATATTCAGCGACCTCAGAGAGTTTATCGGTTTTCTGGAAGACAAAAAGGAGCTCGTTCGTATAAAGACAGCGGTTGATCCGATCCTTGAAGTGACCGAGATTACCGACCGCATATCCAAAAAAGGCGGGCCTGCCCTCTTATTCGAAAAGGTCAAAGGCTCGGAGATGCCATTGGTCATCAATCTCTTCGGCTCATACGAGCGGATGAGCTGGGCTCTCGGCATGGAGGACTTCAATGCGATGCCCCAACGGTTTTCTTCACTTTTGAAAGGAGACCTTGATCTGAATATCCGGCAGAAATTAGAGGCCCTTTACGAACTCTATAAATTAAGCGCTTCCAAACCGAAAGAAGTGAAAAAGGCGCCTGTTCAGGAAATCGTGAAGGAAAATAATTTCTCGCTTTTTGATTACCCGATCCTGAAATGCTGGCCCGGGGATGGAGGCCTCTTTATCACGCTTCCTTTAGTGATTACAAAGGATCCCGAAAGCGGCAAACAGAATATGGGAATGTACCGTATGCAGGTGTATGATGAGCGAACTACCGGTATGCACTGGCATACCCATCATGATGGCGCTGTGAATTTCCGGAAAGCGGCGAAGCTCGGCAAGAAATTGGAAGTTGCCGTTGCATTGGGTGGTGATCCGGTAACGATTTTTGCGGCAACAGCCCCTTTGCCCTATGGGATCGAAGAGCTTTTTTTTGCGGGGTTTTTAAGGGGGAAACCGGTAGAGGTAGTGAAAGCGAAAACTGTGGATCTTCTGGTACCGGCCAGGGCTGAAATCATTCTTGAGGGCTATGTAGAGGCAGGGGAGAAGAGAAGAGAAGGGCCGTTCGGTGATCATACAGGATACTATTCTGTTGCAGACGATTACCCGGTCTTTCACGTGACATGCATCACGCAGAGAAAAGACCCTATCTACCCGACCACTATCGTCGGTAAACCACCTATGGAAGACTGTTACATGGGCAAAGCTACCGAACGGCTGTTCCTGCCTTTTGTCAAAATGCAGTTGCCGGAGATCGTGGACATGAATCTGCCGCTTGAGGGGGTTTTCCACAACTGTGCGTTGATTTCCATTAAGAAGGCCTATCCTATGCATGCGCAAAAGGTGATGAACGCGATTTGGGGATTGGGCCAGATGATGTTTACGAAATTTATTTTTGTCTTTGACGAAGACGTAAATGTGCAGAATACATCAGAGGCAGCCTGGAAGGCATTTAATAACGTGGACCCTGCGCGGGATATTGTTATATCTGAAGGGCCTCTGGATGTTCTCGACCACTCTGCCCCGCGGCCTATTTTCGGTGCAAAGATGGGGATCGATGCAACAAAAAAATGGCCTGAAGAGGGATATCAACGGGAGTGGCCGGCAGAAATCCATATGTCTGAGGAAATTAAGAGGCTTGTAGATCAAAGGTGGAAGGAATATGGGCTTGAATAAGGTTCCACGATGCAAGAAAGTCAGGGCAGACATGATGAAAAAACCCAGCAAATCGATACACCTTTGTTATGATTCACATGACTGCAAATTGTGCAGGATATACAGTTCAAAAAAAAGCTGGCTGGCCGCATTGGAGTGCTATAAGGAGTCGATGGCTGGCCTTTTTCATCATGTCTGCCCTGTCATAACAGCAAATCATGGATAAAATAAAACTATACCTTGAGATGATAAAATTTCAGCACAGTATTTTTGCGCTCCCTTTCGCCTATTTCGGCGCTTTTCTGTCTGAAATGAAGGTGCCGAGTCTTGCGAATATTTTCTGGATTACCATAGCCATGGTCGGCGCACGCAGTTTTGCAATGGCGCTCAACCGCCTAATCGATATCGAAGTGGATCGGAGGAATCCGCGTACAGCGGAACGCGCGCTGCCGAAAGGGCTTCTGTCTGTTTCGAACGTCCTTCTTTTTTCTGTAATCAGCCTGGGCGTGTTCTTACTCGCCGTGTTCCAATTGGCGCCGGTCTGCCGTTATCTGTGGCCGATTGTTGTCATCCCCTTTGTGCTTTATCCGTATACAAAGCGGTTTACATGGCTTTCCCATTTTGTGTTAGGGCTTTGCCTGGGATTGGCTCCGATAGGAGCCTGGATTGCCATCACGAATTCATTCACTCCCGAACCGTTTCTCATAGGAACTGCGGTTCTCTGCTGGGTAGCAGGTTTTGACATTTTGTATGCGATTCAGGATATTGACTTCGATCTCCGGCAGGGCCTTCATTCAATCCCTGCCAGGTTCGGCATTGAAACATCTCTCATTGTAACGAAGCTGCTTCATATTATTTCTATGCTTTTGCTACTATGGGTAGGGATTCGGCTCGGTTTGGGGATGTTCTATTATATGGGCATTTTAATCGCTGCAGGTCTTCTTGCATATGAAAACAGCCTGGTCAAACCGAACGATTTATCAAGATTGAATATCGCCTTTTTCACCATGAACGGTGTTATCAGTGTAATAATGTTCTGTTTTGTTGCTATCGAGGTGATGTTCGGGAGGAGGGCAATTGTCTAAGTATGTGATCGGAATAACAGGAGCAAGCGGCAGTATTTACGGGATAAGGCTGATTCAGGAACTCGGACTGAGGAACCATACCGTTGATGTGGTGATAACCTCTGCCGGAAAAATGGTGATGAAGGAGGAGCTTGGCGTCACCGGGTTTGATATAAAAAAATTAGGGCTTTCTAAAATTAAAAGCTCAATAAGAGTATGGGAAAACGATGATTTTGAAGCGCCTTTTTTAAGCGGCTCAAATCCGCCGGAAGCCGTGGTGATTATCCCTTGCAGTATGGGGAAATTGGCGGCAGTAGCCAATGGCATATCAGGAAATGTTCTTGAGCGGACCGCGGATGTGGTGCTCAAGGAGGACAGACAGCTGATCCTGGTGGTACGGGAGACGCCGCTCAGCCTGATTCATCTTGAGAATATGGTAAAGGCTGCGAAGGCCGGGGCACGGATTCTGCCCGCCATGCCCGCCTTTTATTATCATCCGAAGACGATCGACGATATGGTGAATTTTGTTGTCGGAAAGGTGTTAAATCTTCTAAGGATTGAACATACCTTATTTAAAGGCTGGAGAAAAGAAGATGGCACAAGGTAAGCT
>Ga0315283_10001638_pt1 | contig 18157 bp, 17 predicted proteins | sample YL17G09_0_MG_FD_204541 | JGI IMG/M metagenome (GOLD analysis project Ga0315283, IMG submission 204541) | Sediment microbial communities from Yellowstone Lake, YNP, Wyoming, USA - YL17G09_0 | ecosystem: Environmental > Aquatic > Freshwater > Lake > Sediment | place: USA: Wyoming | collected... | reverse complement strand
ATCGACGACCAGATCCAGGTCATCACCGCCGGCCGGGACCAGATGCCACCCTTCGACAACGCCCTCACCGACAACGAGATCCGGGCCATCGCCGAGTACACCCGCGGCGCCCTCGGGGCCGATCAGCCCGCCGGATCGGGCAGCGACTCGGGATAGACGACATCGGTACCACTCAGTTGGCGACGGCCTCCGCGGGTGCGTGTTCGACGGTGCCGTCGGCGTGCCGGGCGAAACGACCCTGGGTCCGGGGGTGGGTGGGGGCGTCGTCGGGGAAGGGCCAGCCGCCAAAGCCCGTGCGGCGGTAGTCGGCGAAGGCCGCCTCGATGCCGTCGCGGTCATTGAGCACGAAGGGCCCGTACTGGGCGACGGGCTCGCCGATCGGCCGGCCCTGCAGGATCAAGGCCTCGACCGGCTCGCTCCCCGCGGTCAGCAGGACCGGCTCGCCCGCCTCGATGGCGGCGCCGGTGCGGGCGCCCAGGACGTGACCACCCACATCCAGGCCCGAGCCCTCGAACCCGTAGAGCATCCGCACGGTGTCCGGGGTCCGGGCCGGGGGCAGCAACCACGAGGAACCCGGCTCGAAGCGCAGGTGCCAGATGGCCACGTCGGTATCGGCCCGGCCGGCCCAGGAACGAGGGGGCGTCGACGCGGGCTGCTCTCCCGCCAGCGTCCCCGCGATCACCGTGATCTCCACAGACCGTCCGTCGGCGTCGGTGACCACGACCCGGGGTATGTCCTCGTCCCACAGCATCGAGAAGTGGGGGTCGACGAGCTTGTCCTCGGCGGGCAGGTTCAGCCAGATCTGGAACAGCTCGGTCGGGTTCTCGGCGTCCTCCTCCACCAGGGGGAACATCTCCGAATGGACGATGCCGCCGCCGGCGGTCAGCCACTGGACATCGCCCCGGCCGAAGCGGGCCGTGGCCCCGAGCGAGTCCGAGTGGTCGACGTAGCCCTGACGCACGTAGGTGACCGTCTCGAAGCCCCGGTGGGGGTGCTGGGGGAAACCGGGCACGACGTGACCGTGGTACATGCTCCAGCCGTCCTGGCCCGAGAAGTCCATGCCGAGGTCCCGCCCGTCCAGGCTGGCCTTCGGGGCCATGCGCTCGTCACCGGCCGGATAGGCGTCACGGTGGTGCACGCAGAAGAGGAACGGATCGATGGTCGGCCACGGCTGGGCGCCGAGTTCCACCGTTTGGATGACGGGATCGCTCACGATGGGGTCAACCGTCCGCCGACCGTGGAGATTCCAGACCGTGCCCACCGCCGAGTTCACCACCATCCATGTCGCCGCCGAAGGCGACCTCGGGCACCTGGCCCTCGATCGGCCCGAGAAGCTCAACCCGCTGGGCACCACCACGCTGCTGGAACTGGCCGCCGCGGCCCGCTGGTTCGACGAGCAGGCCGCGGTGAAGGTGGTGATCGTCTCGGGGAGAGGCCGGTCCTTCTCGGCCGGGGCCGACCTGGCCTCGTTCGGCGACCCGGCCGCCAACCAGGGCCTGGATCCTCGGGCCGCGGCCGACGCCGGGCGGCAGATGGCCGACGCCATCGAGGCCATGAACGCCGTCACCGTGGCCGCCCTGCACGGGCACTGCATCGGCGGTGGGCTGGTCCTGGCGGCGGCCTGTGACCTGCGGGTGGCGGCCGAGGACACGTACTTCTCCATCCCCGAGGTCGACCTCGGCATCCCGCTGGCCTGGGGCGGCATCCCCCGGCTGGTCCGCGAGATCGGACCGGCCATGACCCGCGAGCTGGTGCTGACCTGTCGGCCCTTCACCGCGGCAGAGGCGCGGGCCCTCGGCTTCCTCAACCGGGTCGTGCCCGCCGACCGGCTCCAAGCCGAGGTCGACGAGCTGGCCGCCGGGCTCCGGACCAAGTCCCGCCTGACCCTGGCCGCCACCAAACGCCACGTGAACGCCGTCCTGGAGACGATGTCGGGGGCGGCGGGGAGCTGGTCCGACGCCGACGGGCTGGTCACCGCGCTGCACGATCCCGAGTCCCGGTCCGCCGGTGCCGACTACCTGGCGCGCGTGCGTAATGACTGAGGGTCCCCGAAAGGAGCGAAACGGCAAATTACGTTCGCGCGCAGCGTTCCTTACGCGCAGACCTCGCAGGAGGTGGTGACGATGGCATGGATCACGGGTTCGGAAGGCGACTCGGTCCATACGGGCTCGTCGGCGGTGACGGGGCCGTCGGGCTGCTGCCACGCGGTGGACACCGACAACGGGGTCACGGCGTGCGGCACCGCCACCCGCAGCCTGCAGGTGTGGGAGCAGGTCCCGTTCATCCGGGCCCGCATGGCCGGCGGCGAGCTCTGCCCCATGTGTGTCGCGGTCGCCGAGCGGGACCACGCCACGGTCTGAGCCCCCGGCGCTCAGCGCTGGGCCAGGACCAGAGGGAACACGGCCGGGGCGCCGTGCTCGCGTAGGAGCGACCCCACCACCGTCAACGTCCAACGGGAGGTGACGGTGTCGTCCACCAGGAGCACCGGCCCCGACGGGCCTTCGCCCCCGACGGCGAAGGCCCCGAGCACGTTGAGGACCTGCTGGGCGCTGTTCTCGCGGCGGGCCTGGGCCTCCTTGGGGCGGGTGGGGACCACGGCGTCCGCGAACGGGAGCCCGACGGCGTCGGCCAGGGCCTCGGCGAAGGCGGCGACCTCGGGGCGATCGGCCGACGGCACCGCCGTGACCCACGTGGGCGCCGGCGTGGGCGCCCAGGCCTCGACCAGCCGGGCGGCGGCGATCACCAGTTCGTCGGCGTAGGCCCCGGCCTTGCGCCCGGCCCGGACCCGGCTGCCCCATCCCCCGTCGGCCCAGAGGCACAGGGCCCGGCCTTCCTCGACCTGGCGGTCGGCGGCGATCCTCCCCCGGACCTCGTCCAGGCCCGACGGCCACTGGCGCCGCGGGTCGACCAGCAGGGGCTGGCCCCGGACGAACTCGATGGCCCGGGCCACGTCGGCCGGGTCGAGCGGCTCCTCGACCACCGGGGCGCAGTTGCCGCAGCGGCCACAGGGCCCCGCCCCCGGGTCGTCCAACTCGGCCAGGAGGAGCTGCATGAGGCAACCGTCGGTGGTGCCGAACTCGTCCATGGCGGCCTGCTCCCGGCGACGCTCGGCGGTGACCCGCTCGACCCGGTCGGTGTCGTAGACCCACTCGCGCCCGGTGCGGGACCACTTGCCGCCCTGGCGGGCCACCGCCCCCTCGACCTCGAGCACCTTCAACATGGCGTCCAGGCGGGAGCGGCGCAGGTTGACGATCGGCTCGATGGCGGCCACGCCGACGGGCTCGTCCTGGCCCTCCAGGAACGCGACCACGGCCTCGGCCTCGACCTCGTCGGGGAACGCGGTCTCGATGAACCAGTCCTGGATGTCCCGGTCCTCGTGGCCCCGGAGCAGGACGACCGCCGCCGTGTCGAGAGCCCGGCCGGCGCGCCCGATCTGCTGGTAGTAGGCGATGGGCGAGCCCGGCGACTGGAAGTGGACCACGAAGGCGAGGTCGGGCTTGTCGTAGCCCATGCCCAGCGCCGAGGTGGCGACCACGACCTTGACCCGGTTCTCGCTGAGCGCGGCCTCGATCCCCAGCCGGTCCTCCGGCGCCGTCGCCCCGGTGTACGACACGGCGTCGATCCCCTCCCGGCGCAGCCACTGGGTCACCCGGTTCGCGTCGGCGATGGTCAGGCAGTAGACGACGCCGGTGCCGGCCATGCGGGGCACCTCGCGGGCCAGCCAGGCCAGGCGCTCGCCCTGCGTGGGCAGGTCCAGCACCCGCACCGCGAGGCTGTCCCGCCCCAGCGGCCCCCGGATGACGACGAGGTCGTCGCCCAACTGGTGCTCGATGTCGGCCACCACCCGGTCGTTGGCCGTGGCCGTGCAGCCCAGGACGGGCACGGTCGGCGGTAGCAGGTCGATGACCCGACCGACCCGGCGGTAGTCGGGGCGGAAGTCGTGGCCCCAGTCCGAGATGCAGTGGACCTCGTCGACCACGAACAGCCCGGCGGTGTGGGCCACCTCGGCCAGGACGTTGTCCCGGAAGCGGGGGTTGTTCAGGCGCTCGGGGGAGATGAGGAGCAGGTCGATCTCACCGTCGTGGGCGGCGGCCTCGATGGCCTGCCAGTCCTCGATGTTCTCGCTGTTGATGGTGGCCGAGCGGACCCCGATGCGCTCCCCCATGAGCGTCTGGTTGCGCATCAGGGCCAGCAGCGGGGAGACCACGAGGCTGGGCCCGGCGCCGGCCTCGCGCCGCAGGCGGGTGGCGATGAGGTACACGATGCTCTTGCCCCAGCCGGTGCGCTGCACCACCAGGACCCGGTGGCGACCGTCGACCAGCGCCTCGATGGCCTCGAGCTGGCCGTCCCGGAACGCCGCGGCGGGCCCGAGGAACTCCGCCAGCAACACCCGGGCCCGGTCAGCAGTGGTCACGCCCCGCACCGTACGACCCGGGTGTGACCGTCGGGTCGGGCCGCCACGGTGGACGAGTGGTATCCGATCAGATACCATCTGGTCATGGGTGCGGCCACGGTGGTCCGACAGGCCCGACGCCGGGCCGGGATGAGCCTGCGGGAGCTGGCGGGCCGGGCCGGTACCTCGCACGCGACGCTCTCGGCCTACGAGACCGGGGCGAAGACCCCCGGCGTGGCCACCCTCGAGCGCATCGTGCGGGCCGCCGGCTTCGCCCTCGACCTCGAGCTCGTCCCGCGGGTGGACGGCGACAGGCCCGCCGACCGGGGCCGCGAGCTGGAGGCCGTGCTCGCGCTGGCGGCCCAGTTCCCCGCCCGCCACGCCGAAACCCTGGCCTTCCCCCGATTTCCCGAGGTACCGGCGTGACCGTGGACCTCACCGGCCGGATCCTGGCCCTGCACGAGGCCCTCGACGAGGCCGGGATCCCTCATGCCTTCGGCGGGGCGTTGGCGCTGGCCTGGTGCACGCAGCGGGCGCGGGGCACGATCGACATCGACATCAACGTGTTCCTGGACGCCGACCGGGCGTCAGAGATCTTCGCCGCCCTTCCCCCCGAGGTGGCCTGGACCGAAGACGACGTGGCCCGCGTCGAACGCGACGGCCAGGTCCGCTGTTGGTGGGACACCACACCGGTCGATCTGTTCACCAACACCACGGCCTTCCACGAGCAGGCCGCGGCGCGGGTCCGCCGCGAGCTCTTCGCCGGCACCGAGGTCCCCTTCCTGGACTGCGGCGACCTCGCCGTGTTCAAGGCGTTCTTCGACCGCACGAGGGACTGGGCCGACCTCGAGGCGATGCTCGAGGCCGGGACGTTGGACATCGAAGCCGTCGTGGGCGTACTGGCCCGGCACCTGGGGGCCGACGACCACCGCATCGAGCGCCTCCTCGGCCTGGCCTCGTCCTGACTCGTGCCCGGGAGGGCCCGCATGCTCAGATGACCGCCGTGACCGCCCCCACCACGACCGCCCCGCCGACCGGCTCCCGGTCGGGCCTCCTGCTGACCTACCGGATCCTGGCCGGGCTCAGCGTCGTCCTCGTCCTCGTCATGGCCGTCCTCGCCGGCCGCTCGTCCCGCCTGTTCGGCACCGGGAACATCGAGGTCCACGGCTATCTCGGCGAACTGCTCTTCGCCGTCGCCGCGGTCATGGTCGTGCTCTCGTTCATGACCCAGACCCGGGGCGTCGTGGTCGGCCACGCCGTCGCCTTCGCCGCCCTCTGCTTCGCCCAGATCGGCCTGGGCTTCGTCGGCCGGGACACCCTCGAGGCCGCGGCCTGGCACATCCCCAACGGCGTCCTGCTCATGGGCCTGGCCGTGGCCCACCTCACCCTGATCCTCCCCGGCCGCTCGGACCCGAGCTGACCTCGACCGGCGATCTCGGGTTGCCTCCGATCGTCAGACGACCTCAGGTGACCCAGATTCAGGTGGACTCGGCGATCAGGCCGAGGAGCTCGTCGCCGTAGTTCTCGACCTTGGCGGGGCCGATGCCGACGCAGGCTCGAAGCCCGGCGTAGTCGACCGGGCGACGGGCGACGAGGTCGTCGAGGGTCTTGTTGTTGAAGACCACGTAGGCAGGGACGCCGTCGGCCCGCGAGCGGTCGAGGCGCCAGGCCTGCAAGGCGTCCCGCAGGCCCTCGTCGCCCGGCGCCGCAGCCCGGGGAGCGGTCACGGCCGGGGCCCTGCCGACCGGTGGCGCGGGCGGTGGCGGCGAGTCCTCGGTCACCGGCGCGGCCTCGTTGACCAGTTGGAGGACGAAGGGCGACGGCGCCCGCTCCGGGCTGACGACGGTGACGGTCGCCGAACCCCGGGTGACGGCCACGTGGAACACCCGACGTTCCTCCTCGACGTCATCGGCCAGGCGGTGCGGGAACAGGCGGGCCGAAGCCTCGTGGACCACCACGTGGGGCCACTCCAGCCCCTTCACCCGGTGCACGGTCGACAGATGGACGACTGGTCCCGCACGGGCCGGGCGGGCCTCGAGCCGCGCGGCCAGCCAGTCGCCGAACGTGGCCGCGTCGGTGTGGAGGTCGGCGAGCTGGATGAGGGCGTCGAGGTCGTCGGTGTGGCTGGACCGGTCGACGCGGCCCCGGCTGCCATCCAGGGACTGCATCGCCCCCTCGAGGCCGAGCCGGTCCCGCACATGGACCAGCACCTCCGAGGCCGTCCCGTGGCCGGCCCGGGCGATCATGGCCCGCAGGTCGTCGGCAAAGGCCTCGACCTTCTCCCGGTCGCGGTCCCGGCTCAGGCGCCCGGCGAGGCGCTCGACGCCCTCGACCGTGCGCTGCTCGGCGATCCACTCGATGACCTTCCCCGACAGCGCCCGGGGCGGGCGGCGCGCGGCCTCGGCCAGGTCGACCGGACGCAGGCTCCCCGTGGTGGACAGTCGCAGCCACGCCAGCGCCGAGCGGACACCGGTGCGCTGGAGCCAGGCAGGCCCGGCGACCCGGGCACACGGGATCCCGGCCAGGTCCAGGGCCACCTGGACCGGGGCGAGCGTGGCGTTCACCCGGGCGAGTACGGCCACATCGCCCGGGGCCGCCCCGGCCGCCAGCCGGTCGGTCACCACCGCCACCGTGGTGGCCACGGTGGCGTCGTCGACCCGGGTGACGAGGTCGGTGTCGGCCCCGGTTCGGCCGGGCGCGGGGGCGATGGTCTTGGCCACCCGACGACGGTTGTGGGTCAGCAGGGTGCGGGCCCCGGTCACCACCCCGGGCGGGCAGCGGTAGTTGACCGTGAGCGGGTGCGACGCCGAGCCGGGGAAGAACCGGTCGAAGTCGATGAGCCAGGTGGGGTCGGCGCCGTTGTAGCCGTAGATGGTCTGGTCGTCGTCGCCCACGCCGAACACGTCGAAGGCGGGGGCGGCCAGCAGGCGCAGGAGCAGAAGGTGGGCCGGGGTCAGGTCCTGGAACTCGTCGACCAGGAGGACCCGGCTGGCCTGCTGGGCCGTGGCCCGCACCTCGGGCTCGGTCAGCAGCATCCGGACGGCCCCGTAGATCTGCTGGTCGAAGTCGACCACCCCCCGGCGGTCGAGTTCGGCCTGGTAGCGGGGGAAGACCTCGTCCAGGCCGTCGACGTCACCGGCGTACTCGGCCTCGACCTCGTGGGGCGGACGCAGGCCGAGGCGGACCCGGCCGAGGGCCTCCAGCCAGGCCGCCGCCGGATCGGTGTTGGCCCGCCGGGGGAAGTCGACCAGCCCGTCCAGGATCCGGCGCTGGTCGGCCTCGTTCAGGGTGTCCAGCCGCCGCTGGCCGCCGCCGGGTGCGGCGAAGGGGCCGTTGCCGGTGAGGATGGCCAGGCCGAGCGAGTTCAGGGTGCGGATGTCGAGGCCCCGGGTGTCGCCGAGGCGCTCACCCATCTCGTCGGCCGCCCGCTTGTTGTAGGCCACCAACCCGAGGGCGCCGGGGTTGAGGCGCTGATCGCGGACCAGGTGGCGGGCCCGCTCGGTGAGGGTGCGGGTCTTGCCCGAGCCCGCAGGCGAGATGACCCGGCAGGGACCGCCCCGGTGGGCAACCGCCGCCAGCTGGTCCGGTGCCAGGTCGGCGGTGGGCGGATCCAGGCCGAGGGGCTCGAGCCGGCCGTCGACGTTCGGGGCCGGGATCAGGGGCGCACCGAGCCGACGGGCGAGGTCGACGTCGAGCGGGCCGCCATCGCACCAGGCGTCACGGCCGTCACCCAGGGCCACGTCCGCCGTCGCTGAGGGCCCGGCCCCGGCGGCGAGAGCGTGTGAACGGGGCGCGAAAGTCGGCGCTCCCGGGTCCCGGAGGTCGACGGCGTTGGCCCACACCAGGTGGGCGAGCTGGTCGAGGAGGAAGGTGAACGAGGGCACGAGTCGCCAGGGCTCGGTGTCCTCCCGCTCCGTCGGTCCCGTGGGCACGTCGACGGCGAGCTCGACGACGTAGCGCCGGCGCCCACCCCACCACGGCTGGAGCTGGGCCATCACGAGGTCGGCCGTGGCCAGCGCCGCGGCGTCGACCACGATCCGCGGCGCGTCCCCCCACGGCGCCGGCGCGATCTGGCCCGGGCCGACGACCAGCGACCGCCCGAGCTCGTCGGGGCCGGCCAGGACCACCAGATCCCCCGGCGCGGCGGCGACCTCGGACGGACCGGAGACCGCCGATGAGGCTCGCCGCGGCTCGGCGACCGGCGCCTCGTCGTGGCGAGCGTCGTCCAGGGGTGGCTCGTCGAACGGGAGAACGTCGGCGAGTCGGGTCCCGGTGCAAGAACGGACTTCGGCCACGGTCTCGTGGCGTCCCCCGCAGTGTCCGCACGCAATCGCCATCAGGCTCGGACCGTACCGGGGAGGTGGGACACTCTCGGGATGAGCGCGGCCACGGTCGTCACGCCCGGCGGCGGTGATCGTCGGCCCGGGTCAGACCCCGCGTAGCTCCGGGGCGGCGCGGCCGGCCACCAGGGGGAGGTCCAGATAGGTCAGCAGGCCGGGTGCGGCGGCACAGACGTAGGGCACGGCGTTCACGCAGTGCATGGCGGTGGCCACGATCCCCCGGTTGCGCTCCAGGCCTTCGGCGATCGAGTCCGGGTGCAGACCGTGGAAGCTGACCTGCACCGGCGGGTCGCCGACGATCTCGACCTCGAAGCGCTCGCCCTCGGGGCCGAAGGTCCACCCGGGGTCGAGGTCCTCCTCGCCCATGAACCAGTTGACGGCGGCCGTCATCACCGGCTCACCGTCGACCGTGCCCTCCCAGCCGAAGCGCTGGGCGGCGACGGTCCCGGGCGGGATGGGGCCGATGGGTGAGTCGATCGGCGCGGTGGCCACCGCCACCTCGTGACTGGTCCTCAGCTCGGGGTCGAGGGCGAAGCCGAGGACGTCGGCCACCATGTGCACCGACTGGATGAACCCGGCGCCGAGCACGTCCAGCATGATGCTGTCCGCCGCCTCCTCGGGTGTGGCTCCGAAGAGCATCACGTGACGCACGACGTCGGGGGCGCCGTAGGTGCGGATGTCGCTGAACTCCTCGGCCCGGACCCGGGTGATGCGGTTGGACAGGGCGGACACCATCAGCGGGAAGCGCTCGGTGATGCCGCCGGGGTGGATCCCGGTGCCGTGCAGGGTCACGCCCGCCTCGGCGCAGGCCGCCTCGAGGCGGCTGGTGTCCTGGTCCTTCGGGTAGAACCAGCCGAGCGGAGTGACCACGTTCTTGCCCGAGCTCAGGATCTGTTCGACCACGGCGGGGTCGGCCATGATCGGCGAGTAGAGGACGGCGTCGGCCTCGAGGGCGAGCACGGCGTCGGCGTCGCTCATGGCCTCGACGCCGATGGGCTCCCGGCCGATCAGCTCCCCCACGTCGCGGCCGTCCTTGTCGGCGCTGTGGACCCAGCAACCGACCAGCTCCAGGTCGGGGTGGTCGAGCACGCCCTCGATGGCGGCCCGGCCCACGCCGCCGGTCGCCCACTGGATCACGCGGTAGGTCATGGCTTCATCATGGCCGTTGCCCGGGAGAGCTCAGGACGGGCGCAGGCCCAGGGGGTGCTGGTTGATCATGTGCGTGGCCGCGTTGTCCACGTAGGCGAGGAACTCGGCCTCGTCGGCCGCCGACAGCCCGCCGGACCGGACCGCGGCGGTCATGTGGGCGACCCAGGCGTCCCGCTCGGGGCTGTCGATGGGGAACGGCAGGTGCCGGGCCCGCAGCCGGGGCGGGCCCCGCTCGGCCGAGTAGGTCGGTGGCCCGCCCCAGTACTGGGCCAGGAAGAGGGCCAGGCCCCGCTTCCCCGGCGCCAGGTCCTCGGGATAGAGCGGCCGCAGCACCGGGTCGTCCTCGACCCCCTCGTAGAAGCGCTCGACGAGGGCGTCGAACCAGGGCCGGCCCCCGGCCCGGTCATAGAGGGTCTCGCCGTCGGCCAAGGGGTTCAGAACCGGAAGCGCGGCGTGAGGTCGAGCAGGGTGAGGACGCCGGGGTCGGCGGCGACGACGGCGGGGATGGCGTTGACGACGTGCATGGCCGTGGCCAGGCAGCCGGCGTGGTTGTGGTCCCCGAGGTCGGAGGACAAGGTGACCTCCAGCTTCAGGTTGGGCTCGCCCTCGACCAGGATCCGGTAGCCCTCGCCCTGGGGCCAGTGCGGGGCGTCGTCGTCTCGCAGGCGGGTGACGTGCTCCACCACCACCCGGGCCTCGCCGTCGACCATCCCCTTGATCTCGAAGCGCATCCCGGAGATGGTCCCGGCCTCGACCACCCCCGAGGCGATGGTCACGTCCTCGTCGGCCAGGAGCACCTCGTGCTCCTCGGTGATCTCGTCCAGCTCCAGGCCCTGCGAGACGGCCACCAGGGCCACGACCGGGCCCCACGCCAGGGTCGTGCTCCCCGGGGCCAGCAGCAGCGACCGGGTGTCGTCGGGTTGGCCGAACCCCATGATCTCGAACATGGTGAACGGGTTGTCCCAGGTGGCGTAGTTGACGATCTCCATCATCCGGACGGTGCGCACGTCCTGACACAGGCCCAGGGCGCCGATGGTGATGCCGGCGTTGCCGTAGCCGGGGTCGATGCCCGAGGTGAAGAAGGACGTCCCGCCTTCCAGGCAGGCGGCCTGGAGCTGGTCCTGGAACCCCGCCTGCTCGGGATACAGCAGGGCCACGAAAGACGTGTTGACCACGTTCTTGCCCGCCGCCAGCATCCGGCAGAGGTCGTCGACCACGGCGCCGGGCCGGACGTCGGAGTGGGCCGTGTAGCAGATGCAGTCGGCGTCGAGGGCGAGCAGGGCGTCCACGTCCTGGCTGGCGGTGACCCCGACGCGATCGATCCCGCACAGCTCACCCGCGTCGCGACCGGCCTTGTCGTCGCTGTGGACCCACAGCCCGACCAGCTCCAGATCGGGGTGGTGGACGATGGCGGGCACGGCGTGGATGCCGACGGTGCCGGTCGCCCACTGGATCACCTTGTGGCTCATGTCCGGCGACCGTACTCGGGGCCGGGCTACGGTCGATCCCGAGAAGGTCGGCGCACCGAAGGGATCGATGATGGACCGGACACGGGCGATGGGTGCTGAGGCGCTGGGGACGTTCTGGCTGGTGCTGGGAGGCTGTGGCAGCGCTGTGGTGGCCTCCCAGTTCGGGCCCGCCAACACGCTGGGCATCGGCTTCCTCGGCGTGTCGCTGGCGTTCGGCCTCACGGTGGTGACCGGGGCCTACGCCCTCGGCCACATCTCCGGGGGGCACTTCAACCCGGCCGTGACCGTCGGCCTGTGGACGGCCAAGAAGTTCGACGGCAAGGACGTCCCGGCCTACATCGCCGCTCAGGTGGTCGGTGCCATCCTGGCCTCCCTCGCCCTCTGGGGGATCCTCGAGGGCCAACCCGGCTTCGAGCGGTCCGGCAACTGGCTGGCCGCCAACGGCTTCGGTTCCACCGGCTCGCCCGGCGGCTACGCCATCGGCTCGGCGATCATCGTCGAGGTGGTCCTCACCGCCGTGTTCCTGCTCGTGATCCTGGGCGTGACCGACCGGCGGGCCCCCGCCGGCTTCGCCCCCCTCGGCATCGGGCTCACGCTGGCCCTGATCCACCTCGTCAGCATCCCGGTGACCAACACGTCGGTGAACCCGGCCCGCTCGACCGGTCCCGCCCTGCTCGTGGGCGGCGACAACCTCGAGCAGCTCTGGTTCTTCTGGCTGGCGCCGATCGCCGGCGCGGTGATCGGCGCCCTCGTGCACCGGTTCGTCTCCGGCGACGAGAAGGCCGGAACCGCCGAGATCAGCTGAGTGCGGTCCGCGGGCGGGATAGCGATCACGTAGCTCCGCGGGCTCGCCCAGGAGCGACAGTGGGTAGCTTCGCGGCCCAGTGCACGAGGTGGTGTCGCCCCTGCAGGGCCGGGTGGTGGGGGTTCTGGTCGAGACGGGGACCGCCGTGCGCCAGGCCGCGACGCTGGTCGTCATCGAGTCCATGAAGATGGAGCACGTCGTCGTCGCCGAGGTCGACGGCACCGTCGGCGCCGTGATGGTCACCCCGGGCGACGGGGTGCGAGCGGGCGACCCACTGCTCCTGCTCGAACCGGGCACCGTCACCGAGGACACCGCACTCGAGGCCGCGCCCGCCACCACCGAGCGGACCGACCTCGCCGCCGTCATCGAGCGCCATGCCCTCGGCCTCGATGCCGCCCGGCCCGACGCCGTCGCTCGGCGCCGGAAGACCGGCCAGCGCACGGCCCGCGAGAACATCGCCGATCTCTGCGACGCCGAGAGCTTCGTGGAGTTCGCCCCCCTCGCCATCGCCGCCCAGCGGCGACGGCGCGATGTCGAGGACCTGATCGCCCGGACGCCGGCCGACGGCCTGGTCGGCGGCATCGGCCGGGTCGGCGGGCGCCCGGTCGTCGTGGCCTCCTACGACTACACCGTGCTGGCCGGCACCCAGGGCTTCCAGAACCACCGGAAGAAGGACCGCCTCTTCGAACTGGCCGAGCGCCAGGGCCTGCCCGTGGTCCTCTTCGCGGAGGGAGGGGGCGGGAGGCCCGGGGACACCGATGCTCCGGGCGTATCGGGCCTGGACACGATGGCCTTCCACCTCTTCGCCCGTCTCAGCGGGACCGTGCCCCTGGTCGGCATCGCCTCGGGGCGCTGCTTCGCGGGCAACGCCGCGCTCCTCGGCTGCTGTGACGTGGTCATCGCCACCGAGGGGGCCAACATCGGAATGGGCGGCCCGGCCATGATCGAGGGGGGCGGCCTCGGCCAGTACGCCCCCGAGGACATCGGGCCGCTGGACGAGCAGGTGGCCAACGGTGTGGTCGACCTGCGGGTGGACGACGAGGCGGCTGCGGTGGGCGCCACTCGTCGCTACCTGGGCTATCTGGCGGGGCCGACGACCCCCGGCCCGGCGCCGGACCCGACGGCGCTACGCGACCTCGTCCCCGAGCGCCGGTCGCTGCTCTACGAGATCCGTGACGTCATCGCCGGGATCGCCGACGAGGACAGCGTGGTCGAACTGCGGGCCGGGTTCGGGCCCGGCATCGTGACCGCCCTCGCCATGGTCGAGGGCCATCCGCTGGGGATCGTGGCCAACGACCCCCGGCACCTGGGCGGGGCCATCGACGCCGACGGGGCGGACAAGGCGGCCCGCTTCCTGCAGCACTGCGACGGCTACGGCCTGCCGATCCTGTTCCTCTGCGACACACCCGGCTTCATGGTCGGCCCCGAGGCCGAGCGCACCGGCCTGGTCCGCCATGTCAGCCGCATGTTCGTGACCGGGGCCAACCTGTCGGTCCCCTTCGCCACTGTGGTGTTGCGCAAGGGCTACGGCCTCGGCGCCCAGGCCATGGCCGGGGGCAGCTTCAGGGCCCCGCTGTTCTGTGTGGCCTGGCCGACGAGCGAGTTCGGTGGGATGAACTTGGAGGGCGCCGTGCGCCTCGGCTACCGCAAGGAGCTGGGGGCCATCGAGGACGAGGACGAGCGGGAGGCCCTGTTCACCGAAATGGTGGAACGGGCCTACGAGCACGGCCGGGGCCTGAACGTGGCCACGCACGTCGAGATCGACGACGTGATCGACCCCGCCGACACCCGCCGCTGGATCACCGGCGTGCTGCTCGCCGTGCCGCCCCCGCCGGCGGGGGGTCGCCCGAACCTCGACACCTGGTGAGCCCGCCCCGGTGAGCGAGCCGCTGCCCCGCCCCCACGGCAGCCTGTGGGGCCTGGTGTCCCGGCCGTCGTGGCGGGAGCTGCGCCTGCGGGCGGAGGGACGGGCGCTGCAAGCCGATCCGATCTGGGCGGGCGAGGGCGTCCCCGAGGGCCGGGGGCGACGCCTGGTGCTGGTGCCCGGCTTCCTCGCCGGGGCCCGGAGCCTGTCCATGTTGGAGCCCTGGCTGCGACGGTCGGGCTGGGACACCCGCCGGGCGCCGGTGGGCCGCAACCACCAGCCCCCCGAGGACGTGCTCGACGTGCTCGAGGCCTGGCTGCTCCAAGCCGTGGCCATGGAGGGCGGTCCCGTGCCCGTCATCGGTCACAGCCGGGGAGGCCAGCAGGCCCGTGTCCTGGCCGTCCGCCACCCCGACGCGGTGTCCCTGCTGGTGACCCTCGGGGCGCCCCACCGGGTCCTCTACCCACCCCACCTGGTCGTGCGGGCGCCGGCGGCGGTGCTCCAACTGGCCCACTGGGCCCGTCACACGCGGCGCGACCTGACCGGGCACGAGCGTTTCGAGGCCGATCGGGTGGCACCCTTCCCCGACGGAGTCCCCTTCGTGTCCGTCTACTCCCACACCGACGGGTTCCTCGACTGGCGGCTCAGCCTCGACCCGGCGGCCGAGCACGTGGAGATCGACTGCACCCACCTCGGCCTGACGGCCTCCGTGGCCGCCTTCCGGGCCATCGCCGCCGCTCTGCGCAAGCTGGACGAGTAGACCCTCTCCCGTGCCCGATACGTACACCCATGGTCACCACGAGAGCGTGCTGCGCAGCCACCGTTGGCGCACGGCGGAGAACTCGGCGGCCTACCTGCTCCCCCACCTGCGCCCCGGCCTGGAACTGCTGGACGTGGGCTGCGGGCCCGGCAACATCACCTGTGACCTGGCCGACCGGGTCGCACCGGGCCGCGTCGTCGGCCTCGACGCCTCCGCCGAGGTGGTGGCTGCCGCGCGGGCCGAGGCCCGGGAACGGGGCACCGCGAACGTCTCGTTCGAGGCCGGCGATCTCTACGCCATGGAGGTCGAGGACGACGCCTTCGACGTCATCCACGCCCACCAGGTCCTGCAGCACCTGACCGACCCCGTCACCGCCCTGCGCGAGCTGCGCCGGGTGGTCCGCCCGGACGGCATGGTGGCCGTCCGGGACAGTGACTACGCGGCGATGACCTGGGCGCCCGACGAGCCCCGGATCGACCGGTGGCTGGAGCTCTACCACGAGGTCACCGCCCGCAACGGGGCCGAAGCCGACGCCGGGCGGCGGCTCCTGGGCTGGGCCCGGCAGGCCGGCTTCACCTCGATCGACGTCAGCTCGTCGACCTGGACCTACGCCGATCCGGCGTCCCGGGTGTGGTGGGGCGACCTGTGGGCCGACCGGGTCGGACTGACCGACTCGCCTCTCGCCCGCCAGGCCGTCGAGTACGGCCTGTCCACGCCCGACGAACTGGCCGACCTGGCGGCCGGTTGGCGCTCGTGGGCGGCGGAGGAGGACGGCGTGTTCGTCGTCCTCCACGTCGAGGTCCGGGCTCGGGGCTAGCTCGGCACCCAGTTGCCGTGGAAGCCGAAGGGCACCCGCTGGGGCAGGTGGATGGTGGCCACGGGGTCGCCGGTGAAGTCGTCGGCGGCCAGGATCACCACGTCGCTGCGGTCGGTGGCCGCGTCGTAGACGTAGGACATCACCCAACCCTCGTCCTCGGCGGCGTCGGGTGACCGGGGGACGAACACCGGCTCGAGCGTCATCCGGCCGGGCCCGAAGTCGTGGCGTTCGGTCGATCCTTTGCGCAGGTCGTACTTGACCGCACCGTCGTGGCCGAACCCGGCGCCGACCTGCATCGCGTAGCCGTAACGGTACGGGCGGCCGATCCGCCGCTCGTCGTGGCGAGGGAGCTCGACGCTGGTGTCGTCGAGCGTCTCCTCGACGACCCGGCCTGCGGCGGGGCCGATGGTCCATCGGTCGAGGCGGGTGGCCCCTTCGTTCGGCCCGAGCACGTCGTGGTCGAACATCCGGGGGTGACGAACGACGTCGATGACCACACGGCCGTCAGCCTCCTCGTACGCGTTGAGGGGGTGGAACACGTAGCAGGGCTCGACCTCGTACCAGGCCACCTCCCCCGCCTCCCCCTCGAGGGGGAGCAGGCCGACCCGGGCCCCGTACCCCGGGTTCCAGCGATAGGGCAGGCGGGCCCCGGCCCTTGCCTCGTCCAGGTCGAAGGTCACGGGGAGGTCGAGGAGCACCAGGTGGCTCTCGGTGAGCGCACAGTCGTGGACCATCGGCTGGCCGGGAACGGGTACGTGGACCTCACGCCGCACTCGGCCGTCGGTGCCCACGACCGTGTAGCGGACGTGGTCCCAGGCCCAGAGGTAGCTCACGGCGTGCAGCTCGCCGGTCCGGGGGTCGCGTTTGGGATGGGCGGTGTAGCCGTCCTGCAGCGTGCCGTCGAAGCCGTTGGTCCCCACCGACTCCAGCTCGTCGGTGAGCTCCACCGGGAGCGTGCCGGACTCGACGATGGCCCAGGTCCGGCCGGCATGACCGATCACATTGGTGTTGGGGCCGAAGCCACCGTCGCCGCGGACGTACCGGTTGCGGTACCACTCGGCCCGTCCGTCCCGGAGCCGTAGGCCGTGGACCATGCCGTCGCCCACGAACCAGTGGTGCCGGGCCGGGTCCACGATCGCACCCCGCGGGTTGGGGCCGTTGCGTAGCAGGCGGCCGTCGAGGCCGTCGGGGATCGTGCCGGTCACCTCGAGGTCGAAGGCCGTGACCTCTTCGGTCACCGGGCCGAAGTTGCCGGCGAGGTAGGGGTTCTCGGTCATGGCCATGGCTCGCCTCCGACGAGGTGAAGGTATACGTCCGTTAACTCAGCATAGCCTCGGCACGGTGGACGACGTCCCCGTGATCGACCTGCGCGATCGCGACGCGCCCGCCCGGATCGACCGGGCCTGTCGGGACCACGGGTTCTTCTCGGTCACCGGCCACGGCATCGACCCGGGGCTGTTCGAGCGGCTGCTGTCGGCATCGGCGGAGTTCTTCGCCCTTCCCGAGGAGGAGAAGGGCGAGATCGCCATGCCCCGGGGCGGGCGGGCATGGCGGGGTTGGTTCCCCCTGGCGGGGGAACTGACCAGCGGGGTCCCCGACCGCAAGGAAGGCATCTACTTCGGCCGCGAGGGGACGGCGGGCGATCCCCTGCCCCTGCACGGCCCCAACCTGTTCCCCGGTCACCCCGCCGACCTCCGGCCTTCGGTGCTGGCCGCCCTCGACGCCTTCACCGCCCTCGGCCACCGCCTGATGGCGCTGCTGGCCCTCGGCCTCGGCCTGGACGAGGACGCCTTCGCCCGGGACCTGACGGCCGACCCGACGATCCTGTTCCGGATCTTCCACTATCCGCCTATGACCACGACCGACGGGGCCGGGGACTGGGGGGTGGCCGAGCACACCGACTACGGCCTGCTCACCCTTCTCCTGCAGGACGCCAGCGGCGGCCTGCAGGTCCGCACGGCGGGCGAGTGGCAGGACGTCCCACCCGTCCCCGGGGCCCTGGTCTGCAACCTGGGCGACATGCTCGAGCGCCTCACCGAGGGTCGGTACCGCTCCACCCCCCACCGGGTGCGCAGCCCCGAAGGCGCCGGCCGCATCTCCTGCCCCTTCTTCTTCGACCCCGGCTGGGACGCCGAAGTCCAGCCCCTGCCGCTGCCCGACCCCGCGCCGGGCGATCGGGTCGAGCGCTGGGACGACGACGACCCCCTGGCCTGGGACGGGCCCTACGGCGCCTACCTCCTCAGCCGGGTGGCCAAGGTCTTCCCCGACCTCTTCGACGACGTCGTCTGATCAGGGCGCGGGCAGGGAACGACGACGAGGCAACGATGGGGGCGTGGTGTCGGGCTGCCGGTCGTCGGGGGGCGGGCCGGCCTGCGATTCCCACGCAGGCCGGTCAGTCACGGGATCTCGAGAACCAACAGACCGGGTCGGCGTGAAGCCCGATCACCACGCAACGTCAGATCAATGCGTGGTCCGGTATCCCGGCAACCGAACCCGAGGACTTGGCCTACCGAATCGGTAGGCCAAGTCCTCGAGCTCGTGGGTCACGCCGATTTCGGCC
>Ga0315283_10001637_pt1 | contig 18161 bp, 13 predicted proteins | sample YL17G09_0_MG_FD_204541 | JGI IMG/M metagenome (GOLD analysis project Ga0315283, IMG submission 204541) | Sediment microbial communities from Yellowstone Lake, YNP, Wyoming, USA - YL17G09_0 | ecosystem: Environmental > Aquatic > Freshwater > Lake > Sediment | place: USA: Wyoming | collected... | reverse complement strand
GTGGGTGTGACTCCGGGTCGTCCGGCCCCCGGGGATGCGCGACCGCGGGCGGGGGCTGCGCCGGGCGGGCTTTCGCGCTTCCACCGCCGTCTCAGCCCGCCCATGAAGACGGGTCAGTGCATGGACTGCGGGCCGTCCACCACACCGCCGGCCGGCACGTCACCGCCGAAATCCCGTTCGGTGACAAAGGCGTCGATCCGGGCGTTGCGCCCGACCCGGACATCCTTCGGGACCATCGCCCCCTTGCCCACCACCAGCAACCCGCTCGCGAGGTGCCCCGGGCAGGCGCGGTTGGGCGTGCTCGAGTCCCCGTGGCCCAGGAGCGCACCGTCCCCCACGCGCACCTGTTTGTCGAGGATGGCGTGGTCCAGCACCGCGCCACGGCCGACCATCACGTCGTGCATCACGATGCTGTCGCGCACCACCGCGCCCGATTCCACCGTCACGCCGGGGAACAGCATCGAGTGTTCGACCCGCCCCGCGATCCGGCAGCCGTTGGCGACGAAGCTCCGCACGGCCATGCCGCCCCGCTCGAAGTACACCGGCGGCCGGTCGGCGCTCTGCGTGTGGATCACCCAGTCGGGATCGGCGAGATCGAGCGGCGGACGCGGGGCCAGGAAGTCCAGATTCGTCTGGTAGTACGAGTCGAGCGTGCCCACGTCCTGCCAGTAGTCCTTGAACCGGTGCGCGTAGACGTGCTCACCGCGCGCCACCAGCCGCGGCAGGATGTCCTTGCCGAAATCGTGTCCCGAGTCGAGCATCTCGGCGTCCTCCGCCAGCCAGCGCACCAGCGCATCGCGGTCGAACAGGTAGACGCCCATCGAGGCGAGCCGCGAGTCCGCCCGCTCGGGCTTCTCCTGGAAACCGGTCACACGCCCCGCGCGGTCGGCCTCGAGGATGCCGAAGGAACTGATCGATTCGGCCGGAACCTCGGTCACCGCCACCGTCACCGCAGCGTGGTTCGCCTTGTGGAAAGCGTAGAGCAGGTTGTAGTCCATCTTGTAGACGTGGTCACCGGAGAGCACGAGCACCTGCTCGGTGCGCCGCCGCTGGAGATGGATCAAGTTCTGGTAGATGGCGTCGGCCGTGCCCTGATACCAGTCGCTCTGGATCGAGCCGAGCGAGGGCTGAAGAAGTTGCACGCCGCCGCGGTTGCGATCCAGGTCCCAGGGCCGCCCCAGGCCGATGTGCTGGTTGAGCGACAGCGGCCGGTACTGGGTGAGCACGCCGATGTCGAAGATGCCCGAGTTCACGCAATTCGAGAGCGTGAAGTCGATGATCCGGTACTTGCCGCCGAAGGGCACCGCAGGCTTGGCGCGCCGCTCCGAGAGCACGCACAGCCTGCTCCCCAACCCGCCGGCCAGGATGAACGCGTAGCGCGGCATCTCAAACCCTGCCCTCGTACCACGCGCGGCTCGGCAACATGCTGCCGGCGACGATCACGCGCGGCAGCCCCTCGAAGCCGGCGTGGACCCCGACCACCACCCCGCGACCCACGCGGGCGCCCGCCGGGATCCCCGCATCCTTGCCGATCAGCGTGAGTCCGTCGAGCCACGCGTGCGCCGGGGCGTGCGGCGCATCTCCCCAGCCCACCACCGCGCCGGCACCCACGGTGGCGTGCTTGTCGAGGATGGCGCGGTCCACCTTCGCCCCCGGCCCGATGCGGGTGTCCGGGTAGACGATGGAGTCCGTGACCTCGGCCCCGCGCTCCACCACCGCACCGGGGAACAGCAGCGAGCGTCGCACGCGGCCGTCCACCCGGCAGCCGTTGGCGACCAGGCTCTCCTCCACGTCGGCGTGCTCGCCGAGGTGCACGGGCGGACGCTCCTCGTCGCGCGTGAGCACCGGCCAGCGCGCATTGAGCAACTCGAGCCGGGGCGCCGGCGCGATCAGTTCCAGGTTGGCGCGGTAATACGACGCCACCGTGCCCACGTCATCCCAGTAGCCGGTGAACTCATGAGCGTGGACCACCTCGCCCGCCTTCAACAGCGGCTCGATCACGCCCGCCACCAGATCCGCCGGCCGGTCCCGGAGCAGTTCGCCCAGGGCGGCGGTCTCGAACAGGTAGACCCCCATCGAGGCGTGCGTGGCCTCGGTGCGCCGCGGCTTCTCTTCGAGCCGCGTGACGCGCCCCTCGCGGTCGAATTGCACCATGCCGAAACGCCGTGACTCCTGGGGCAGCACGCGCGTGACCGCCAGCGTCACGGTGGCGCCGCGCCGCTCGTGCACCATGAGCATGCGCCGGTAGTCCATGCGATAGACCTGGTCACCCGAGAGCACCAGCACACGCGCCGCGCCCAGCGCCTCGATGCGGTCCCAGTTGCGGGCGATGGCGTGGGCCGTGCCCTGATACCACTCGGCGTCGCTGCGCGTGAGGTAGGGCTGCAGCATCTCGACGCCGCCGTCCCGGTGGTCGAAACCCCACGGCCGTCCGGCTCCGATGTGGTCGTGGAGCGAAGCCGGCGCATGCTGGGTGAGCACCCCGATCTGGGTGATCTCCGAGTGGCAGCAGTTGCTGAGGACGAAGTCGATGACCCGGTATTTTCCGCCGAAGGGCACCGCGCTGACGGCCCGCTCGGCGGTCAGGACGCTCAAGGCCTTGCCGCCGCCCCCCGCCAGCACCAGTCCCACCATGCGCCGCACGCCGCTCTCCAGGGTTCGAGGGTGGAAGGAGGGTTTCGCGGGCAGACTAGAAACCTGTCAGGGGGCAAGTCAAGCCGGGACGGACAGGCGCTGTTGGGGCGGCCGCGGAGGCCACCCGCGCTACCAGGAGAACGACGCCGAAACCAGGTGCGTGAGGTCCAGATTCGTGTCGTCGGGGAACTGTTTATCGTCCGCGGCGAAGAAGCGGTGCAACTGCGCGGCGTAGTCCACCCCCACCTGTTTGTAACGCAGACCGGTGCCGAAAGTGAGATCCTTGGCGTTCGCGCCGGTGCGCAGGGCGAGCACGCTGTGGTACCAGTACTCGAGTCCGGTGCGCACGTCCCAGGTCTGCCCGCCCAGACTCAGTTCCGCGTCGTAGGCGCGGCGCTCGAAGCCCCAGGCCAGATCCACCGCCCAGGTGAGCGCGTGCCGGTCAGCGGGATGGAACGTGAACGCAGCGCCTGTGTCGAGCGTCGGGGCGATGAGTTCGCGCGTGCCGTTGCTCCAGACGAGGTAGGTGGTCGTCAGGTCGTGAAACATCGCGCCCAGCGTCACCGCGTCAGAGGGCATGTACATCACGCCCGCGTCGAGGCCCGCGCCGAATGACGTGACGTGCTGGCCGAACAGGGTGTCGGGGATGCTCTGGCGCACGAACTTGAGGCTCCCGCCGAAGGACCAGCGCTCGCCACGCTGCCGCGCGTAGGAGAGCATGACCGCCAGGTCGCTGCTGCTGGCCATGTAGAGATCTTCCGGCCTGAGCCGCAACGTCTCGCCCTTTTGCCAGACGCTGTCGGCCTGCCCACCTCCGGGCGTGGTCGGGTCATTGTCCGTCCCGTAGTCGAGGAAGTCGATGTCCGGCCGCAACGCTCCGGGACGCGGCGTGATGGGGATGTCGTCCACCGCGAAGCGCACGACGCCCACGCCGAGCGCGGCGTTGCGCCCCTTGGGACCACCGAGTGGCCAGACCCCGCCGAGGTAGTCGTGATTGGCGAGGTTGCCGAACTTCTCCTGGTGCTGCGGGATCACTTCGCGATAGGGCAGGTAGACCATGCCCGCTGGGTTCCAGTACGGCGCAGTCGCGTCGTCCGCCACGGCCGCAAAGGCGCCACCCATGCCGAGCGCACGGGCACCAACCTGAATCTTGAGGAACTCGCCGGCGTACTTCGTGGCGCCGGCGGGCGCCGTCAGGAGGAGGCTACCGAGGAATGCGGCGAGGACAGCTTGGATGCGCATCGAACGGACCTCATGATGGACGGAGCCAGACCAAGGAATCCGAGCCTACGGGCGCGCTCGTTCAGATGTCAACCGCCCGGGGGATGGAACGCCACTGGGGCAGGCTCGCGGTCCCGAGCCCGCGCGCGATGCGCCAGCCACCGTGCAGTCGCACCAACTCGTGACCGGTCTGGAAACTCTGTTCCTCGATCGCGCCGAGCGGACGGAACCGGACCTGGTAGCTCACGTACAACTGGCCGGCCGTGACCGGCAGCGAACGGAAGTCTTCGAGCCGAACCTCTCGCGTGGGCGGCATGAACCACAGCATCCCCGGGAACGGCTGACCCTCGGTGCCCTCGAGTACGCATTCACCTGCGGTCGCCGCATCTCCGTCGCGCAGCGCCGACCAGTAGGTGGCGAGCGTCGCGCTCGGCGAATTGAACCGTGCATCCACCAGACAACGTTCACCCTGGCCGAGCAGCGCGAACGCCGCGATCCCGACCAGGGTGAGATGTCGAGCACGGATGCGCTTGTGCGGAGCAGCAGTTCCCCCGTCCCCCCATGAACGGTCAGTAAGAGGTACACCGGAAGGGGTGGCCGTTGTTCCAGAATCTTCAGGCTCTCCGTCTGCAGCCGGGAACGCGGGCGCGGCAAGGCGGGACGGCACGCGGTCGAGCTGCATGGCAGGCTCCTGCGGCCCTGTCGGGCCCGGGGTGCGGAAGGCGTTCCATGCCGGCGCGCGCGGACCGTCGTGGACCGCCGTCTTCCCCAGGAAGAGAAGCGCACGAAGCGTTCCCGGCGGGGAGCCAGGAGGAGGGTTCAGTGGCAGCCCGACGCATCGAGGCACACGTCTGGACAAGTCCTTGGGCGGACTTGAGTTCAGCCGGGCTGGGAACGTCTCCCGGAGCCGGGATCAGCGCGAGCCGGGCCGCCCCGGAGGCCGCGCCGGGCGCCCACTTGCGCTCCCACGCCCAGTACGCCGCGAGTTTTGACCCGGCCCGCGCGTCGGCGGACGACCCGCAGCCCGCGCCGGCGGACGGCCCGAAGTACGCGTCGGCGGACGACCCGCAGCCCGCGTCGGCGGACGACCCGCAGCCCGCGCCGGCGGACGGCCCGAAGTACGCGTCGGCGGACGACCCGCAGCACGCGTCGGCGGACGACCCGCAGCACGCGTCGGCGGACGACCCCCAGCGCGCGCCGGCGGACGACCCGCAGCGCGCGTCGGCGGACGGCCCGGTGCGCGCGTCGGCGGACGACCCCCAGCCCGCGCCGGCGGACGGCCCGGTGCGCGCGTCGGCGGACGACCCGCAGCGCGCGTCGGCGGACGACCCGCAGCACGCGCCGGCGGACGACCCGCAGCGCGCGTCGGCGGACGATCGGTATCGCGCGGGGTGAATCGCGCCGCGCCACGCGGCGTCGGGCGACCCGGACCGCGCGAGAGCGGACCGCCGGGACCGCGCATCGCGAGTCGGCCACTTCCAGCGAAATCACTCCGGCCTGATGAACGTGAGACCGGGCGGGCGGAACCGCGCGGCTGCGCCCGGCCGGGGCCACGCGCCGCTGCGCGCCCGGAGCCGCGCGAGCCGAAGCGCTCGAGGCGAGGCTGCCGTTCCCGGCGAACCGGTCCGGAGCGCTCTTCACGCCCCGGCACCTGCCGCTCTTCGTAGCTCCGGACCTGTCGCGTTTCGCGCCCCGGCGCCTGTGGCGTTTCGCGACTCGGCGCCTGTCGCGTTTCGCGACTCGGGGCCTGCCACTCCTCGTGCAGCGGGCTCTTCGGTTCCGCCCGCAAGGGGCTCTCGAACCGCGCGCGCGAGGGCACGTGACGCTCGCTGCGACCCGGCGGCAGCGGAGCTACGCGGCCCGGCCTCTGCCCCGCTCCGCCCGGACGCGGAGCCATGCCGCCCTCCGCCTCCATCTTCTCGAGCCGCCGCGCGAGCCGGTACGTGGCGTCGCTCCCCGAGCGCGGGCTGAGGTAAGCAGCCTGACCGCGCTGACGCGGACGGGCGCAGGCGGCACGCAGGCGGCGCACCTCCTCCTCCGAAAGCTCGCGGAAGACCCCGCGCTGCACCGGGCCCAGTCGCAGCGGCCCGTAGGCCGAGCGGTGCAGCGCCTTCACCGTGAGCCCGACCGCCTCGCACATCCGGCGGACCTGGCGATAGCGGCCCTCGTGCAGCGCGACCTCGATCATCGCATCGCCAGGCTCGTCGGCGAGCACGCGCACGCGCGCCGGGGCGCTGCGCACGCCGGGCTCGAACTCGACGCCCTCCTGCAACCGGCGCAGCGCCTCGGTCCCGGGCACGCGATCGAGGCGCACGCGGTAGACCTTCATCACGCCGTAGCGCGGGTGCATGAGCTTGTGCGCCAGCTCACCGTCGTTCGTGAGGATGAGCAGCCCGCTGGTGTCCGCGTCCAGACGCCCGACCGGGAACAGGCGCGGGGACGGCGGCATGAACTCGCGAATGGTGCGCCGACCCTCGGGATCGTCGAGCGTGGTGATCACGCCCACCGGCTTGTTGAGCACGTAGTGGCGCAGCGCGGCGGCACCCGCCAGCGGCTGGTTGCGGACCGTGATGCGATCGCGCTCCAGCTCGATCTGCAGCCCGGGCTCGCGCACCACGCTGCCGTTCACCCGGACCGCACCCGACTGGATGAGTTCGTCGCACTTGCGCCGGGCGCCCACTCCGCGCTGGGCCAGCAGCTTGTTGAGCCGGACGCTCATTCCCGGTCCACGAAGAGGCCCGGGTTCACGCCGGCCTCCTTCTCCGCCTCGGCGTCATCTTCCGCCGCCGGCGCGAGGTCGCTCAGCGCCGGCTCGTCGGCCGCCGCGAAGTCGGTCGCGACCTGCGTGGCCGACTGTGCCACCTCCGCGGGCCCGGCCGGCACGATCTGGTGGCGCGTGATCAACTCGGGGTGCGCGGCCTCGTTCGCGGCCAGGTCCGAGGCCACCTGCGAGACCACCTCGAGTTCCATCATGTCGAGCTGCTCGGGCTCGCGGGAGGCGACCAGCGCCCGCAACTCCTCGGGCCGCGGCAGTTCGGAGAGGTCCTTGAGACCGAAGTACTCCAGGAATTCCTGCGTCGTGCCGTAGAGCAGCGGCCGGCCGACCACCTTCGAGCGCCCGCGGATCGTGACCAGGTTGCGTTCGAGCAGGGTGGAGAGCACGGCGCTCGAGTCCACTCCGCGGATGGCTTCGACCTCGGACTTCGTCACGGGCTGCTTGTAGGCGATGATCGCCATGGACTCGAGCGCCGCGCGCGAGAGGCGCATCTTGCGCTTGCCGCGCAGCATCCGCCCCACCCATTCGGCGTGCTCGGGGGTCGTCACCAGCATCCAGCCGCCGGCGATCTCCCGCAGTTCGACGCCCGCGTCGCGTGCGGCGTACTCCTCCCCCAGGTGGCGCAGCGCTGCGCTGACCTCCGCGGGGCCGGTCTCGATGGATTCGCAGAGCTGGGTGAGGGGCAGCGGCTGGTCGGACGAGAACAGCAGCGCCTCAATCGCGGACTGGAGCTTCACGGGCGGCATGGGCATCACTTCCTTCCGGTGGCCGGTAGACGATCTGGATTTCGCCGAACTCCACGGTCTGGACGATCGAAATCCGGCCGAGTTTGATGAGCTCGAGCAGCGCGATGAAGATGACGATCATCTCGATCCGCACCCTGCACCCCACGAGCAATGACTCGAAGGTCATCGTGCCCCGCTCGGCGGCCAGGCTGGCGATCAACTGCATCTTGTCCTCGACGTCGTAGACCTCGCCCTGGACCTCGTAGACCGCCGGCTCGGGCAGCCGGGACATGACCCGGTTGAGGGCGTCGATCAGGTCGAAGAGCGAGGCGGTGGCGAGCGGCAGTGGCCCCATCTCGTCGTCGCCCGGGACCATGCCGCGCTCGTGCAGCAGCCGGCGCTCGGCCTCGCGTTCCTTGAGGGTTCCGGCCGCCTCCTTGAACTGGCGGTACTCGATCAGCCGCTGGACCAGCTCCTCGCGCGGATCGCCCTCGTCCTCGTCGTCCGCCCCCACTCCGGGCAGCGGCAGCAGCATCTTGACCTTGATGCGCATGAGTGTCGCAGCCATCACCAGGAAGTCCCCCGCCACTTCGAGGTCGAGGATGCGCATGAGCTCGAGATAGCCCAGGTACTGCTGGGTGATGTGCGCGATCGGGATGTCGTAGATGTCGATCTCGTCACGCTTGATGAGGTGGAGCAACAGGTCGAGCGGCCCCTCGAAGCGGGCGAGCTTGATGGTGACCGTCTGCCGGCCGCGCGCGGCCGCGGGATCGGCGCCCGCCTGCGGGTCGTCGGGCGCGGGCCCGGGCGCAACCTCCGGGGGCGGCAGCGCCGGGGCTGCATCCGCCACGGGGTCCGCCAGCACGGTGGGCGTCACCGGCCCGTCCGGTCCGCTGCGCGCGCGACGGCTCACCGGCCCTCCAGCCACGTGACCTTGAGCCGCATCGCCTCGCGCACCTCGGCGAGCGTGGCCGCGGCCACCTCGCGCGCGCGCCGGTTCCCCTCGGCCACGATCTCGCGCACCCGGTCCGGGTCTGCGGCGTAACGTTCGCGGCGCTCGCGGATCGGAGCCAGCGCATCGCTCAGGCGCTGCCCCAGGTCCTTCTTGTCCGGCACGCAGGGTAGGGTTCCCGCGCGGCAGCGCGCCGCGATGTCAGCCGCGCCCTCCGGATTGAACTTGCGGTGGTACTCGAACACCACGCAGCCCGGGTGCAGCGGGCGCCCCTCGGCGTCCAACTCCGTGAGATCGGCCTCGGGCCGGCCCGGGTCCGTGGCACGGGCCTTCTTCGGGTCGGTGTAGGCCTGGCGGACCTTCCGCACGATCTCCTCGGGCGAATCGGTGAGCAGGATCGTGTTGCCGACCGACTTGCTCATGCGGTTGCCGTCGAGGCCGCGCAGGCGCGCGAAGGCGGTGAGCGCCGCCTCCGGCTCCACGAACACCGGCGGACGGTCCTGGCAGTAGACGAAGTTGAAGCGCCGCGCCAGCTCACGGGTCAGCTCGACGTGCGGCACCTGATCGTCGCCCACCGGGACGTGCGTCGGCTTGTACAGCAGGATGTCCGCCGCCTGCAGCACCGAATAACCCAGGTGCCCGTAGGAGACGGTCTGCTCGTCGAGGTTCAGGTCGCGGATCTGCTCCTTCAGAGTCGGGATGCGTTCGAGCCGGGCCTTGCTCACCAGCATCGAGAGCAGCAGGTGCAGTTCGGCGTGCTCCTTCACCTCGGACTGGATGAAGATGACGCTCTTCTCCGGGTCGAGCCCCGCCCCCAGCCAGTCGAGCACCATGTCGTAGATGTCGTCCTGCAGACGCGAGGTGTCCTCGTAGCCGGTCGTGAGCATGTGCCAGTCGGCCACCATGTGGTAGTTGCGCCAGCCCGCGTCCTGCAGGCGCACCCAGTTCTCGAGCGCCCCGACGTAGTTGCCCAGGTGCATGCGCCCGGTCGGGCGCATGCCGGAGAGGATGCGGCCGGTCTTCGCCACGGCCCCCATCACACCGCCCCCGTGCCCGGCACTCCGAAGAGCCCGAGGCAGGCGTTCACCGCGAATCGCAGCGGCGTGTAGAACAGCAGGTTCGAGGTGGTGCGTGACGAGAACAGGAACATGACGAGTACGAGCCCCACGAAGCGGAAGCGGTTCAGCACGTGGACGTGCCGCAGCCGGAGGAAGCGCATCAACACCCACGAGCCGTCGAGCGGCGGGATCGGGATCAGATTGAAGAGACCGAGCGCGCAGTTCCACACCACGCCCGCCAGCGCCATCTCGCGCAACGGGGCGAAGAACGCCGCCCACGAGCCGGGCGCCCCCGCTTCCGGGGCGAACCGTGCGATCGCGGCGAAGGCCAGCGCCATGAGCCCGTTCGCGGCCGGCCCCGCCAGCGCCACCTTGATCGCGTCGTTGCGCGGATCCCGCAGACGCCCGTGGTCCACCGGCACCGGCTTGGCCCAGCCGAACAGGAACGGCGCGTGGAACAGGAAGAGCAGCACCGGCAGCACGATCGAGCCCATCAGGTCCACGTGCGGCAGCGGGTTCAGCGTCAGCCGCCCGTGCTCGCGCGCCGTCGCGTCGCCGCACCACAGGGCCATCAGCCCGTGGGCGGCCTCGTGCACGATCACGCTCAGCACGAAGACGGGCAGGATCAGGAAGATGGACGGGTCGAAGTGCACGGGACAGGCTCCGGGCCGGAGGATTCGAGCAGGTCGGGCAAGACTATCGGGATTGCCCCGTGGAATCAAGGCCGCCGAGGTTCATGTAGTGCATGAAGTGATGACCCAAGCCCGCCATGGGCCCGCGCCCTGCGTCTCCCGCCCGCCACTCCCCTACTCGGACTTGACCTTCACCACGACCAGCGTCAGGTCGTCGGTCACGCCGTGCTCGCCCGCGTAGGCCGTGACCTCGTCCACCACGCCCTTGAGGATCTCGTGGGCCGTGCCCTCCGCGAGCCGCTTGAGGCAGCGCTCCAGCCGCTCCGTGCCGAACTGTTCGCCCGAGGGCAGTTCGGCTTCCGAGACCCCGTCGGTGTAGAGCAGCAGCACGTCGCCCGGGTGGAGCGCCACCGGGCGCTCCTCGTAGCGGGCGTCGGGCAAGACGCCCAACGCCACGCCACCCTCGAGCAGGTACTGCACGCGGCCGTCCGCACGCAGCAGCAATGGCGGATTGTGGCCCGCGTTGGAGAAACTCAGGGAACGGTTCTTCCAGTCCAGCACGCCGTAGAACATCGTGACGAACTTGTCGCGTTCGGTACTCTCGTGGAGCAGCGAGTTCACCTTGCGCATCACCGCCCGCATGGTGAACTCGTTGCGGATCTCGGCCAGCAGGCTCATGCGGAAGCCTGCCATGATGAGGGCCGCCGGGATGCCCTTGCCCGAGACGTCGGCGATGGCGATGCCGAGCCGTGCGTCCGAGACGCGGATGAAGTCGAAGTAGTCGCCGCCCACCTCGTCGTGCGGCTGGGTGGCGCCCGCCAGGTCGAACCCCGGCACCTCCGGCGCGCGCTTGGGCAGGAACGAGGCCTGGATCTCGCGCGCGATCGCCAGTTCCTTCTCGAGCCGGCGGCGGTCGAGCAGTTCGCGCGTCAGCCGCGCGCGCTCGATCGACACCGCCGCCTGCGCGGCGAACACCGCGAGCATCTCGAGGTGCCCGCCGTGGAACGCGTCCTCGCGATCGGATTCGAGGTTGAACACCCCGATGGTGCGCCCCTCGAGCACCAGCGGCGCCGCCAGCTCCGAGCGCGTCTCGGCGCGGGCGCTGACGTAGCGCCGGTCGCGACGCACATCGGGCACGATCAGCGCCTCGCCGGTCTTCGCCACCCAGCCCACGATCCCCTCGCCCACCGAGAGCCGGAAGGCCTCGTCCGAGCCCTCCGGGTAGCCCGTATCGCGCACCAACTCCAACCGCTGGCTCGAGCGATTCACCAGGTAGATGGCAGCCGCGGCGTAGCGCACCACCTGGCGCAGCGAGCGGAAGATGGCCTCGAGGACTTCGTCCAGGTCGAGCGGCGCCGAGAGCGTCTTGGAGATCTCGAGCAGGACCTCCTTCTCGAGCGCGCGCCGTTCCGTCTCCTCGTAGAGCAGCGCGTTGTCGAGCGCGAAGGCCACGTGCTCGGCCGCCATATCGAGGTGGTCGAAGTCGGCATCGCTGAACGAGCCACCCTGGCGATCCAGACACTCGATCGCGCCAAAGACATCGCCGCGGCGGAACAGCGGGATGACCAGCGCCGTCTCGAAGGGCTCCGTCACGCCCACCAGGTCCGCCGGAGGCGGCTCCCCGGGGCCAAGCCGCAACGAGCGCTCCCGGGCGATCGCCCAGCCCGCCAGTCCCTCGCCACGCGCCAGGCGCAACTCGCCCGTGACCGCGCCGCGCTCCTCGTCGAAGACGCGCGCCACCAGGCGATCGCCGCCGCGCCGCGCCACCCAGACGTGTACCAGCCGGCACTCCACCAGGCGGCGCAGGTGGCGGCTTGCGGCGCGCAGCAGATCGATCAGGTTGGCGTCCGACTGGAAGGAGTCACCGCTCGGCGTGCCGAGCACCGAGAGCGAGCGCAGGGCCGCTTCGCGCTGGCTTTCGTCCGGTTCGGCCGAATCGCTGCGAGGGGTGTCGGACATGGACGGCGGAACCTAGCACGCGCCTGCGGGGGTCACAAGACGCGGCGAGCGCGCTTGGGATGCGGCGTGGGCCCGGGACGCCGCCGGTTGCGACGCGCGACCGTGTCCCGCCGCTTGAACGCCGCCCGGAGCCGGGGCTAGATTCGTCCGTGGGCCTCGCGGGTCGGGGCCCGCGTCCTTGCCCACCACCGGTCTCCCACCGCCCGCCGGAGGTCTCGTGCCCGCGTTGTACCTGGTCGTCTGCGCCGCGCTCGTGCTGTTCCTCGGCTACCGCTTCTATGGCGCGTTCCTCGCCGCTCGTATCGCCACGCTCGACGACCTGCGTGTGACCCCCGCCCACACGCAGCGCGACGGGCGCGATTACGTGCCCATGCACCCGCTGGTGCTCTTCGGTCATCATTTCGCCGCCATCGCGGGTGCGGGCCCGCTCATCGGGCCGGTGCTCGCTGCGCAGTTCGGCTACCTGCCCGGCTTCCTCTGGCTACTGCTCGGCTCCGTGCTGGCCGGCGGCGTGCACGACTTCGTCATCCTGGTCGCCTCGGTGCGCAGCGGCGGCCGTTCGCTCGCCAACATCGCTCGCGAGCAGGTCGGCAGCGTCACCGCGACGGCCACCGCCATCGCCATCATCTTCGTGATGACGATCGCGCTGGCCGCCATGGCCCTGGTGATCGTCAACTCCCTGAAGGAGAGCGCGTGGGGCGTGTTCTCGATCGCGTGCACCGTGCCGATCGCCATGGGCATGGGGATCTGGTCGTACAAGCTCCGCCCCGGCTCGATCCGCGGCTCCACCATCGCCGGCATCGTGCTGCTGCTCGCGGCGCTGGCGGGCGGCGCCTGGGTGCACGGCTCGCCTCTGGCGCGCTTCTTCATCCACAGCGACCGCAGCATCGGCGTGGCACTCATGGCCTACGGCTTCGTCGCGTCGGTGCTGCCCGTGTGGCTGCTGCTCGCCCCGCGCGACTACCTCTCGACCTTCATGAAGATCGGCGCCGTCGTGCTGCTCGCCGCCGGCGTCATCGTGGTCAACCCGCACCTGCGCATGCCGGCGCTCACCGGATTCGCGCGCACCGGCGGGCCGGTCTTCCCGGGCCCCCTCTTCCCCTACGTCTTCATCACCATCGCCTGCGGCGCCATCTCGGGCTTCCACTCGCTCATCTCCTCGGGCACCACGCCGAAGATGATCGATCGCGAGCGCCACATGCTGCCCATCGGCTACGGCGCCATGCTGGTCGAGGGCTTCGTGGGAGTGATCGCCCTGATCGCGGCCTGTGCGCTCGTGCCCGCCGACTACTTCGCCATCAATACGAGACCCGAGGTGTTCGCCAAGCTCGGCATGGTGGTGCAGAACCTCGCGCAGCTCGAGGCCTCGGTCGGCGAGCACCTGGCCGGCCGGCCCGGCGGTGCGGTCTCGCTCGCCGTCGGCATGGCGCAGATCTTCTCGACCATCCCGTTCCTGCACGGCTTGATGGCGTTCTGGTACCACTTCGCCATCATGTTCGAGGCCCTCTTCGTGCTCACCATCATCGACGCCGGAACCCGCGTGATGCGCTACATGCTGCAGGACGTGGGCGGCCTGGTGGTGCCAGGGCTGCGCGACTGGAAGGGCACGAGCGCCGCCATCGTCTTCAGCCTGCTGGCCGTGGCGCTGTGGGGCTACTTCGTCTGGACCGGCACCGTGAGCACCATCTGGCCCATGCTCGGGGTGACGAACCAGGTCCTCGCCGCCTTCGCGCTGACGATCGGCACGTCGTGGCTCATCAACCGGGGCCGGGCGCGCTACCTCTGGGTGACGCTGGTGCCGCTGGCGTTCATGTGCGTCAACAGCCTGGTCGCCGGCTGGCTCAACATCGGAGTCAACTACCTCAGGCCCCAGCTGCTCGCCGGCGCCCCCGGCTGGGCGGCCGCCTTCGCCGCCGCCCCGATCACGGCCCAGGTGCAGTGCATCGTGACGCTGGCCGTCATGGCGTTGCTCGTCGTCGTGCTCGTCGACTCCGCCGTACGCTGGACCCGCGCACTCTCACGCGGCGAGCGCGTGGACGCGAGCGTGGCGGTGGACGCCGTCGGCGACTGAGGGCGCTCCGCTCGTGGCGGCAGAAGAAGAACCGATGACCGCGACCGGACACGCGGAAACCGGCAGGTCGGAATCACGCGGCTCTACATGGCCGTCTACACCGGCCCCCGCCAAGGACTCCCGAGCTGGAAGGACATCCTCGTCCTGCACGCCGAGTTCCACGCCGAGGCAGCCCGTGTGCTGGACCTGGCCCTGGACAGCAAGAAGGCCGAGGCCACCTCGGCGCTCGCCACCGGCAGCAGGTTCGCGGACACCTCCTGCGGATGCTGCACCCGTTCCACCGCCACCACCGCAAGCCCTTGCAACTTGAGATAGGTCGCGGCACAATTACCCGGCTCCTTGTTCATCCCGCTGGCTCTCCCTTCCGCGAAGAAGAGTCATGGATGGACCAGGGCACCTCATGCTGTCAACTCAGGCGCGGGCTCCATGGAAAGTCGAGAGGAGCCGGGCTTCTTCTGAAAAGCGACTTGAAAGTATTGAATGATGAGCCCACCATGCACCTCACTTGGTTCCCTCACGAGGGAATGACCAAGACGCTTTCCGGCCCAAGGTGTCTGGCCGGTCGACGGCCTGAACGAACCAAGGTTTGTCAATTGAAACTCGCCACGCATCTGAGGACTTCCCGATCGTGCGTAGCCGGTTCTCGAGAGGGGCCTTCCAACATGTGCGGGATTGCAGGCATACATCCTGGCTCGGCCCGGACACCGGATCCGGATCTGCTGTTGGCCATGGCTGGGGAACTGGGCCATCGCGGGCCAGATGGCGTGGGGCTGTATCTCGACCCCGGCATGGGCATGGTGAACACTCGGCTGTCCATCATCGATCTCGCTGGAGGAGACCAGCCCATCGGCAGCGAGGACGGGCGCTACTGGGTCATCCAGAACGGCGAGATCTACAACCATCCGGAGCTGCGGCTGGAGCTCGAGGCCCGAGGGCACCGCTTCCGCACGGACTCCGATACGGAGGTCATCGTCCACGCCTACGAAGAGTGGGGGCCCGACTGCCTGGACCGCTTCAACGGTCCCTTCGCCCTGGCAGTCTGGGATCGGCAGGAGCGCAGCCTGTTCCTGGCGCGGGACCGGTTCGGCGTCCGCCCGCTCTTCATCGCCCGGTTCGGCCAGGAGCTCGTCTTCGGGTCGGAGGCCAAGGCCATCCTGCGTCATCCTGGCGCAAGGCGGGAACTGGACCCAGTGGGCCTCGTGGACACCTTCACGCTCTGGGCCCCCCTGCCCGACCGCACCGCCTTCTGCGGGATCCGCGAACTGCCCCCCGGCCACTGGCTCCGGGTGGGGCCCGGGAACGAGCAGGTGGAGCACGCCTGGTGGGACCTGCGGTTCGCCCCTCCGGGGGGGCAGCGCCGGGAGTCCGAGGACGACCTGGCGGCGGAGCTGGCGACCCTGCTAGAGGATGCAACACGGTTGCGGTTGCGGGCCGACGTGCCAGTGGGGGCCTACTTGAGCGGGGGGCTCGATTCCTCGGCCATCGCCACCCTCGCCCGGCGGATCGGCGGCGACCGGCTGCACTGCTTCGGCATCGGCTTCACCGACCCGCGCTTCGACGAGACGGTCCACCAGGACCGCATGGTGGCCTCGCTGGGGTGCGTCTTCCATCGCACCACCATCTCGCCGTCTGACATTGCCCGGCTCTTCCCGGAGGTCGTCACCCTGGCGGAGAAGCCCCTGCTGCGGACCGCGCCAGCCCCGATGCTGGCCCTGTCCACCCTGGTCCGCGACCAGGGCTTCAAGGTCGTCCTGACCGGAGAAGGGGCCGACGAGATTTTCGCCGGCTACGACCTGTTCCGGGAATCCCAGATCCGCCGCTTCTGGGCGCGGGAACCGCGGTCCCTTGCGCGCCCCAGGCTCTTCGAGCGCATCTACCCCTGGCTCAGCCGCAGCGCCACCAGCGCACCCGGCTTCACGCGGCAGTTCTTTGGCCAGGGGCTGACGGACACGCAGGACCCCCTCTACAGCCATCGCATCCGGTTCGGAACCACAACCCGTCTGCTCCGCCTCCTGGATCCCGCCCTGCTGAATGCCGTAGCGCCGGCGGATGCCCCCACGACGCGCCTCCTCGGCCGACTGCCCGAGGAATTCGGATCATTCAGTGATCTGGCCAAGGCCCAGTACCTGGAGATTGCGACCTTCCTCCAGGGCTACCTGCTCCACAGCCAGGGCGATCGGATGCTGATGGGCCGATCGGTGGAGGGACGCTTCCCCTTCCTGGATCACCGCATCGCCCAGTTTGCGGCGGCCCTCCCGGATGCCATGCGCCTCCGCGGACTCCGGGACAAGCGGATTCTGCGAAGGGCCATGGGGCCTTTGCTGCCGGTTGACATCGTAGGCCGCCCCAAGCGGCCCTACCGCGCTCCGGCCCTCGCCGCTTTCGTGGGGCCCGCCGCCCCGGCCTATGTGGCGGAGTTGCTCGAGCCGTCACGATTGGCGGCGACCGGGGTCTTCGCCGGTCGGGCCGTCGGGCTCCTCTGGGACAAGTGCCGACGGAGCGGGAAGGACGGGGTCAGCGAGATGGACGAGATGGCCCTCCTTGGCGTCCTCTCGATCCAGCTCCTGCATGCAAGGATGGTACAGAACCCAGCCCTGGCGGCAGCGCCCAAGGCCACGCGCACGGTCGTCGGAGACAGCCTCGCGGGGATTCCCATGTGCCCGGGGATGTCGTGATGGCCTGGCATCACCACAGGCTCGTGCAGGATGGACTGCACGAATCCGCCCGGTTGGACGGAGGCAAGGAAGCCCTGGTGACTGAGGGGCATCGCCTGTCCTTCGACGAGCTCTTGAGTCGTTCGAAGCAGGTGGCCAGGGCCTTCCAGGACCGGGGCATCGGCCCTGGCGATCGCGTGGCAGTGTTCCTGGACAACGGTGTCGAGGCCGTTCTGTCCATCTACGGCACCTGGATAGCGGGCGGCGTGGTGATGGTCGTCAACCCCCAGACCCGGGCAAACAAGCTGGCCTACCTGCTGGCCGACAGCGGCGCCCGAATCCTGGTGTCCCACAAGAAGCTGGAGCGCACGGTTCAGGCCGCCCTCCGGACACTCCCCCCAGATTTGATCCCTCCTTTGGTGATCCTCGCAGGCCTGGAACTGCAGACTGGAGCCGCCTCCCTAGAAGAGATCCTGAGCAGGACGGTGTCCGACCCGCTCGATCCCGGCACCGTCGCCACCGATCTCGCGGCGCTCATCTACACCTCGGGCAGCACCGGCCAGCCCAAAGGCGTGATGATGACCCACCAGAACATCACGTTCACCCTGGGCAGCCTCCTGGAATACCTGCGACTCGGCAGCCAAGACCGGATCCTCAACCTCCTGCCCCTGGCCTTCGACTACGGGCTGTACCAGCTCCTGATGGCCGTACGCATGGGCGGAACGTTCATCCTCGAGCAGGGCTTCGAGTACCCGGTGGTCATCGAACGACGGATCCGGGAGGAAGCCGTGACCGTCTTCCCGGGCGTTCCGACGGTGTTCACTTCGCTCCTGGCCCGCGCCCGCGAGCGGGAGCTCAGCTTCACGTCGGTCCGGGCGGTGACCAACACCGCCGCCGCCCTGGCTCCGGACCTCGTGCCCGGCCTCCAGTGCCTGTTCCCGAATGCCCTCATCTACCGGATGTACGGACTCACCGAATGCAAGCGGGTGTGCTACCTCGAACCGGAGGAACTGGCGCACCGTCCGGAATCGGTGGGCAAGGCCATCCCCGGTACCCAGACATTCCTCGTCGGCCCTGGGGGCCGGATCGCGGGCCCCGGAGAGGCCGGCATCCTGCATGTGCGAGGACCCCATGTGATGGTGGGCTACTGGAACCAGCCGGAACGGACGGCGGAGATGCTGCGGCTCGGACGCCATCCCGCGGACCGCGTGCTGTGCACCCACGACCTCTTCCGCATGGATGCGGATGGTTACCTGTACTTCCTGGGCCGCAGCGACGACATCATCAAGACCCGCGGCGAGAAGGTGAGCCCGGTGGAAGTGGAGAACGTCCTGCATGGCATCCCCGGCATCCAGGATGCCGCGGTGGTGGGGGTGCCAGACGACCTGCTCGGCGAGTCCATCCACGCCTTCGTCTCGCTGGAACCTGGAGCCCGGCTCGGCACCCGCGAGATTCGCCGCGCCTGCCAGGAGCGCCTCG
>Ga0315283_10001636_pt1 | contig 18167 bp, 13 predicted proteins | sample YL17G09_0_MG_FD_204541 | JGI IMG/M metagenome (GOLD analysis project Ga0315283, IMG submission 204541) | Sediment microbial communities from Yellowstone Lake, YNP, Wyoming, USA - YL17G09_0 | ecosystem: Environmental > Aquatic > Freshwater > Lake > Sediment | place: USA: Wyoming | collected... | reverse complement strand
GCCAGCAGCAGCTCACCCTTGGCGGAGGTCGCGCCGCCGACCACCGCCGCGGTCAGCCCGGTCTCGACCTTGTTCCAGGACTTGCCGCCGTCGTCGGTGCGGTAGACGTTGCCGCGCAGGCCAAAGACGACGACTGCCGACTTGGCATCCGCGACGCCGAAATAGCTGCCCGTGTAGGGAGTGGCCACGGCGGTGAAGCGCTCGCCGGCCGGGTCGAGCTTCAGCACCAGTCCGCCTTCTCCCGCGATGAAGAGCGTTCCGCCTGCCGGGCGGATTGCGTAGAGATTAAAGAATTTCGGGTTTTCGGTGCGATCGAACCACGACTCCCAGGTCTTCCCGCCATCGCGGGTATGGAAGATCAGGTTGTACGCACCCACCGCGTAGCCGGTGTTCTCGTCGGAGAACCAGACGTCGAGAAACGGCTTGTCGGCGCCCTGCTCCTTGTAGCGCCTGGCTTCCACCAGCGCCAGCTTCAGCGCCTCCGACGCTGGCGCGGCCGCCGCCTTGCTTTCGAGCGACGCCAGCAGCAGGTCATTCGCCTTTCGGCCGTCGAGCTGCAGCGTCCACGTCGCGCCACCGTCGACGGTGTTGAGGATCACGCCGTCGTGCCCCACCGCCCAGCCCTTCTTGTCGCCGACGAAGTACACGGCCGTGAGGTCGGAGGCGACCGGCACCTTGCCCTGCTTCCAGGTGGCGCCGCCGTCGCCCGAGACGACGATGTGCCCCCGCTGGCCCACGGCAACGAGCGTATTGCCCGCCCGCGCGACGCCCTGCAGCAGCCCCTTGCTCGCCAGCGCCGATTCGATCGCCGGCGAGTCGAGCACGTCGACGAATCCTGCCGCTGCGGCGTGAGGTGACAGCAGGGTTGCCGCAAGCGTGACGGCAACCAGTCTCCAAGGGATCGGTTTCATCGGCTGCTCCGATTGTGCGGCACCGGCGACACGCCGACGCGACGCGGCCGGCCCAGCCCGGCCGGCGCGTCGTGTACCGCGTGGGGGCGTATGCGAGCGGGTGGTGACTACCGGATGCCCGCGCCTGCCAGCGTCTCGGCGGCCCAGAACGTTTCGGCCGCGGGCTCGGTCTTTATCTTCACGCCGTAATACATCCCGGATATCCCGCTGAGCGCGTAGCCGCCGGCGGCGAAGTCGTAGTTGATGTAATTGTTCGCGTTCATCGTCTGATTTTCGTATTGGAACGTGGTGTTCAGGAACGCCGAACGGTAGAGCTGGCCGCGGGCGTCGTACTGGTCGGACGCAACGGCGACCCAGCTGTCCTCGTCGAGGTAGAAGATGCGCTTGCTGTAGATGTGGCGCTTGTCGGGCTTGAGCGTCGCCTCGACGACCCACACGCGATGCAACTCCCAGCGCACCAGGTCGGGGTTGACGTGGTTCGCCTTGGCGACGTCTTCTCCATTCTTCGCGAACTGCAGACGGTAACCCATGTACGGAATGTACATTTCCTTCTTGCCGATGAGCTTGAAATCGAAGCGGTCCATCGCGCCATTGAAAACGAACGCGTCGTCATAGGTCGACGCGCCGTTGGTGCCGGGGTTCGGCGTGTCGTAGGCAATGTCGGGGGCGAGCTTCACCCTGCGCTGCCCCGGCAGGTATTGCCAGGCCTTGCGCCCCTGCTTCAGCGGATTGACGAAGTCCTTGACCAGCAGTGCTTCGCCGGCGCGCCGCGCGGGCCCCGTGTAGTAGAGCTTGAGGAAGGTGATGGAGTCCGTTTCCTTCAACACGGCATCGAGGTTCTGGGCAGCGAACGGCGGCGCTTCGGCGAACCCCTCGGCGACCAGCGCCAGTGTCGGCACGCCGGCCGCGTCGACGTTCCAGTTCTGGTACTTGGTCTCGTAACCGATGCCCAGATAGCGAACGAGGTGATTCCACATCGCCTCGAAGCCGGTCTTCGGAATCGGGAACGGAACGCCGGGCAGCGCCCCTTCGAAGCTCAGGCCGCCGTCCACGGCCTTGGCCGAGGTGGCGTTCTTCAGCGCGCTGTCGTTGATCTTCTTGGGAAACACGACGCCGCGCTGCGTAGGAAAGACGTCGACCCGCATCGTCGGATAGCGCTTGAGCAGCTCCTTCGTGCCCTCGGTCAGCTTGTCCGCATGCGCCGCCATGTCCTTACCGGTGATCGAGAGCCGTGGCTTTTGGTCGGCAAACGGGTCCGGGCGAATCCCCGAGCCCTTTTGGAAGCTGGGCGGTGGCGGCGTCGGCACTCCCGTCCACGCGGGGATCGTGCCGTCCTTGTTGCCCGCTTTCTCCGCGCCGACCGGAGTCAGCGTCGTGCCCAACTGCTTGGCCTCATCGGCCGAAACCCCCGCCCACACGCCGGTGGAAAACAGCGCGGCAACGCTCAACGCCAGCAACGATCTGTGCAACATGATCAGGCTCCTCCTGGAGTGAAACTTAGAATGTGGTCTTGAACGTGAGATTGACGAAGCCGCGGTCGACCAGCTGGGCGAGCACGCCGTTGTTGACGGTCATGGCACCGGTCGCCGGATTGGTCGAATAGTTGCCGAAGAAGCCGACGTACTTCAGGTCCACGCGGTAGCGGGAATAGATGTCGGCGGCGAGCCCGACGCTCCACGAGCCGGTGCCGTCCTGCCCGCCGCCGGTCACGGCCGAATTGCCGGCGAGACCCTGCGACCAGCTGATCGGTGCCAGCAGGTCGACGCCCGGGTAGACCTGGAACCAGGTCGGCGTCAGGTTGATCGCGAGGCCGAAGTAGCTCTTCGACACCCGGTCGATCTGCGTGTACGCCGCGTACGAGGGCTGGCCAGTGGCCGGATTGATCGGGCCAGTGTTCCGGCCCTTGAACACGGCTTCATTCTGCGTCACCTTGTCCCACATCATCCAGGTGAGTTCGGCCCCATAGCTCAGCGTGTCGAACAGCGCCGTCTTCGGCAGCACACCCAAGGCATTGACGAGGCCGTGCCAGGTGTTGCCCAAGGCGCCCGGGTTGCCGTGATCGGGAGCGGTCACACAGTTGGCGGGAATCGGGATGCCCGGGAGCGGCGTGCTGCACTGAACCGCGACCTGGCCCGCTGCGAAATTGGCCAGCGGATACGGCAGCACGGTCACCCCATCGCTGAGCAGCGACATGCCCTCCCGGTAGCTGATTTCGGAGCCGAAGCTGATCCCGCCCAGGTTCTTGGAAAGGCTCACGCCATAGATATTCATTCCCGTGGCATAGGCGAGGTTGTAGTTTCCGGCTCTCCCCTTCTGCGTCAGGTCGGCGACGTTGGTCGCGGCGGGGTTGATAATGCACACCGCATTCAACGCCACCACCCCCCCGACCGCCGTGCATTTCGCCGCGGGAAACAACGCCGACAGCCCCACGATGCCGGGCGTTACCACGACCTGCGGCTGCATGTCCGCACTGCGGCGGTAATAGAAGCCCAGCGTGCCGTCGAGCCAGTCCGGGCTCCAGCGCGCCGACACGCCGAAATCGCCGCCATTGTTCTCGGGCAGGCGATCGGTACCGCGCCACAGACGCTGCAGCGCCGGTGACCCCGGGAATGCCGCTGCAAACGGGTTTGGCCCGGAGATAAACGATCCCCCGCCGAACTGCAGCGCGTCCTGGAACGTGAGGTAGCTGCCCGACTCGGCGTAGCGGTAGGGCGCCCACGCCCAGAAGTACTGCCCGGCGATCGACAGGTCGTTGGTCGGCTGCATCTGCAGCGTGATGCCCTGCCGCGGCCGGAAGAGCTCCTTCGCCTCGGCGCCGGGGGTGGCCACCGCCTTCCACTGGTCGATCGGCACCTGGCTGTAGGACACGCTGTGGACGGCGCCGTTGCCGAGCAGGCTGTCGCCCCAGAACACCGTGGTCTGGCCGACCTTGATGTTGATCGGCATCTTGCCGAGGTCGAAATTGGCGAAGGCGAACGCATCGAGAACTTCGCCGGAAGCTCCTTTGGCGAACCGCTTCGTATAGTCGGAAAGACCGGTGACCGGCAACCCGCTGGACCCGTTGGACAGCGTGTTCGACGTCGTCGCCGACGGATTGTCGAGGCTGCTGTAAGCGTTGTCGTACCAGCCGGCGAGGCTCACCCGGCCACCGAAGCTGCGCGCCCAGACGATGTCGAATTCGGACAGGACGTCGAGGCGGTTCGCCACCAGCGAGTTCTTGCTGAAATTGAGGTCGCCGTCGTTGTTGTTGACGGCTTTCAGCAGCGCGGGGTTCTGCGAGCCCGTGCGCATGCCGAGGTTGTAGCGGAACGTGTTGTCCCAGCGCATCGCGAGATCCGGGTTGCCGACGTCGATTTCAAACGCGAAGGCCGCATTGGGGATCGCGAAGGCGGACATGACCGCCGCGCTGATCGCGGCGAGACGAAATGCCGTGTGTCCGCGGGTGCGATTGCTGGCGTTGCTGCTGGCTTTGCTCCGAATCATGGTCCGGCTCCCCGAGATTTTTTGACTGGCCGTACGGCGACGGCGTTACTGGCCCCAGTGTAAGGCCGTGCCCGCGGACAAAACCCCCCTCGGTCAGGGGGGCACCGGGAACAGCGTGCCAGACTCTGACATTCTAGGACAAATCCCGGTATCCGTGCCACCCACCGGGACTTATCGTGCCCGCCTGGCGCCGACGTGTGTCATTCCTGGCGCGGGCGCGGTGGTGTCGCGGGCAGCGGCCGCGCCGTCGCCGATGGCGGAAAGTCCTAGGAGCCCGCGATCAGGTAGGGGCGGGGGCGATCCCCCGCGGGCTCCGCTTGCGCGGCGAGCCGCGCCAGGAGGGCCGGGACTTCGTCGGCCGTCACCGGGCGGGCGAGCAGGAAACCCTGGGCGTGGTCGCAGCCGATCTTGCGCAGCAGCGCGAGCTGCGCCTCGGTCTCGACACCTTCGGCCACCACGGTCATCCGCAGCGTGTGTGCCATCAGCACGATCGCCCGGAGGATCGCGACCCCTTCCTGGCTGTCGGAGCGCTGGACGAACGAACGGTCGATCTTGAGGGTGTCGATGGGGAACGATTGCAGCGACGCAAGGCTCGAATGCCCGGTCCCGAAATCGTCGACCGACAGCGATATGCCATGGCGCTTCAACTCCGACAGCTTGCGGCGGGCGGCGTCGGAGTCCTTCATGATCGCGCTCTCGGTCAGCTCGATCTGCAGCAGTCCCGGCGACACGCCGCTGGCCGCGATGATGGCGAGCAGCCGCTCGACGATGCCCTCCCACTGGAACTGCCGCGGCGAGACGTTGACGCCGATCGGGATCGACTTTATGCCATTGTCCTGCCAGCGCTTGATTTGCGCGCACGCGATCTGGAAGATATGGTCGCCGAGCAGGTGGATGAGGTTGCTCTCCTCGGCAATCCCGATGAAATCCATCGGGTTCATCACGCCGTTCTCCGGATGCTGCCAGCGGACGAGGGCTTCGAGCCCGGTGACCTTCCCGGTGGCGATGTTGATCTGCGGTTGATAGACGAGGAACAGCTCGTAGCGGCGCAGCGCCCCGCGCAACGCCTGCTCGACGTCGATCCGGGCCGATCGCCGCGTGCCCATCGCTTCGGTGAAGAACTGGTAGGCGCCGCTGCCGAATTCCTTGGCGTGATACATCGCGAGGTCGGCGTTCTTGAGCAGCTCGTTGGCGTCCTCGGCGTCGCCGGGGCAGAAGGCAACGCCGATGCTGGCACTGGTGGAGATGCTGATTTCCCGGATCGCGAACGGCGGCCCCAGCGCGTCGGCGATGCGCCGGCACACCACCTCCGCTTCAGCCCGGTTGCGGACGTACTCCATGGTCACGATGAACTCGTCGCCCCCCAGCCGCCAGATGATGTCGTCGGCCCGCACGCACGACTGGAGCCGGACGGCCACCGCCTGCAGCAGCAGGTCGCCGACGTCGTGGCCCAGCGTGTCGTTGACGTTCTTGAAGTTGTCGAGGTCGATGAAGAGGACGCCCAGGTTGGTCCCCCGGGCACGGCAGCGCTCGATCGCGGCGCCGGCGTGCTCCAGGAACTGCCGGCGGTTCGGGAGCGAGGTCAGGCTGTCGAGATTGGCCAGCCGCTCCAGCCGCTGCTGCGCGCGTTTGGTATCGTCGATGTCGCGCAGCGTGACGGCGAGGCCGCCGGCCACCGGCACCGCCTGGTGGCGAAACCAGCGCGTCCCCTGCTTTCCCCACGCGGCTTCGATCTCCTCCTCGACCGGCGCGCCGGTTTCGAGGACCCGTATGAACCGCCGGTAGAGGCGGCGGCGCACCAGCTTGGGCAGCAGGGTCCGCAGGCGCTTGCCGACGACATTCTCCCGGGCTGCGCCGAGCAGCACCAGAGCGCGGGCATTGGCATCCTCGACCAGGAACTCGGAGACCCGGCCATCCCGGCCGTGGACCGACCGCAACAGGAGAAAGGCATCGAGGCTCCCTTCCGCGGCGGCGCGGTAGGTCCCGCGCGCGACTTCGGCCTCCCGATGACTCTGCCGCAGGCGCAGGGCCAGCAGGGTGGCGACGGCGAGCACCAGCACGATCCCGAGCGAAGCCGCCGTCGCATACGCGTAGTACTGGTCGCGTTGCCGCAGGAAACCGGCCAATATTTCCTCCTCGGCCGTGCCCACGATCACCGTGAGCGGATACCCGCCCATCACGCGATGGGCCGTGTAGCGGCGCACGCGGTCGGCCGGGCCGGTGACCGCGATACCCGCCTGCTCGGCTTGCCGGAGCACGGCGTACACCTTTTCGTAGTCCACGCCTTCCGCCGCCGACAGGGTCGCGCCCGAGCGGTAGGCGCGGAATGCGCCGTCCCGACCCAGCAGCGCCGCCACGCCGAGGTTGCCGAGATCCGCGGCCCCGTACGAATCGGTGAAATGCGCGGGATCGACCGAGACGATGACGATGCCCGCGAACGAGCCGTCGGAATGGTTCAGCCGCCGCGTCATCTCGATCGTCGTCTGCCCCGCGACGCGGCCGGCCACGGGCTTGCCGACATGCAGCTTTCCCGAATCGGCGTCGCGATGGACGTTGAAATGCTCGGCGTCGGCGAAATTGCCGCCGGCAATCATCGTATTCCCCGCGCCGGCCGCCGGCGCGACCATCGCCGTCGCGTTGCCGCCCCGGTCGACGACCGAAATCAGGACCAGCGCGTCGAAGGGGACCACGCCGCGCTTCACTACCGCCGCCAGGTCAAAGGGTTCGCCGCGCTGCCGGGAGCGCTCGAATTCGTACCGGAGGAATCGCGTCACCTGGTCCACATTGCGGAGCAGGTGGTCGGTCACCTGTTCCAGGCCCCGCGCGCCGCTCGCCGCCTCGGTCATCGCGTTGACCACGACCCGTTCCCGCTCCCGCGCCAGAAAATCGAACAGCGCGGTCCAGAGCAGCAGCAGCAGCAGCGCGCCGAAGATCGGCAGCAGGTAGAGCAGCGGCGTGTCCGGCCGCATGTTCGCGGGGTGCAATCGACCGATCACGTTGGCCGCGCCCTCAGCGAGTCGCCGCATGGTTCTCACCGTCCGTCCGCGCCGCCATCCCGGCAGCGATCCCGCGGCACGCTTCCGCCAGGGCTTCCCGATAGCCGAGTGCCGCCCCTGCGGCGCACATTGCCGCAAATGTGTCGTGGCCGAGGGCGTGCCGTGCCCGCGCCATCAGCGGCGCAACGAAACGCTTGTCGGGCGGTTCCCGCTGCAACCCCATCGCTCTCAATTGCGTCCCCGATGCGCGCTCAAGGCGTGCTCCGGCCTCCCCTCGCTGTCGCGCGAGGGCGAGCCCGGCCGCGACATCCAGCGCGTACTGACCTTGTGACCACAAGCCGCTCGCTTCAACCTGCCCGATACCTTCCCGGAGCATATCCCGTGCCGGGCCGCGAAACCCGCGAATTGCGTCAGCGGGGCTTGCCCCTGCGCGGGCCGAACCGCTTCGCCGTCAGGCGTTCGACGAGAACGCGCTCGCAGACCCTGAACAGCACATAGAACAGCATGCTGAGGTAGGCCGAGCCGACGAGCTCGAGCAACTGCTGCAGCGCGCCGTCGGCGATCACCATCAGGCCGTATTCGAGGAAGAGGTCGAGGTTCAGCTTGAGCAGGACGAACAGGTTCACCGACGACACGCCGAACAGCAGAAAGAACACGCCCATCAGCACGAACGTCACCTTCGGGCGTCTGAACAGGAATTGGATCCAATGGCCCGGCACCGCCTTCGCCTCGCGTGGAGTCTCTCGATCGTGCGCAGAGTAGGGCCCAAACGCCGTCGGCACAAGGGGTCCTCGGCCCGGCGCCCGGGAGCGAGGCCCCGGGCACGGCTCCCCCGCGCCGGGACGATGCCGCTCCGGTTCCGGTTGCGCGCCGCCGGCGCAAGGTCTATGGTGGCGCCGCGCACCCTCCGGCGCGCTTTCTTTGCGAAAGGGAATGCCTCCATGTACAAGCGGATCCTGCTCGCCTACGACGGCTCCGAAGCCGGGCAACGAGCACTGCTCGACTGCCACGACATCGCGCAATGGAGCCATGCGGAGTTGTTTCTGATCGCCGTGATGCCGCCGGCCACAACCTATCTCGCGGCCGAAGCGGGGCTCTTCGACGACGGGCGCGACGCGCAGGAACAGGAGAAATACAAGGCCATACTCGACGACGGCTTGCACCGTCTGGCCCACTCCGGACACGCGGCCACCGGCGAACTGGTGGTCGGCGAGTCGGTTGCGCAGATCACCGGGTGCGCGCGCAGGATCGACGCCGACCTGATCGTCGTCGGCCACAAGCACCTCGACAGCTGGGCCGCCCGCTGGTGGCGAGGCTCGACGTCGCCGTCACTGATCGAGCATGCGCACTGCAGCGTGCTCGTCGTGATCACCCGGTGACGGACGGGCCGTAACGCCGCACCGCCGCGACCGTTGCCGGCGGGCACGCGCGCCGAGATCCGGTCTGCCTACGGTGTCGCCAGCGCCCGGGCACACCAGTCGCCCACGTTCAGCAGCAACTCGTCCGCGCCCGCCGCGGCAATCAACTGCAATCCGACCGGCAACCCCTGCGGCCCTGTCATCACGGGGACGGCAAGGCTCGGCACGTGCAGCGCGGTCCACATCCGGCTCATGACCGGGTCGCCGGTGCCGGTGGTGGCGAGCGGCGCCTCGCCGACGGTCGCCGGAACGATCAGCGCGTCGCAGCCGGCGAACACCGCGCCGAGGTCGTCGCTGGCCCTGCGCACGAGGCGCCGCGCTTCGACCCACGCTTCGCGGGGCATGCGCCGGCCGAGGTCGGTGAGCGCGCGAAAGGCGTCGCTGAGGCGTTCGGCGTGCCGCGTCGTTTCGAAGAGATAATTGCGCGCGGCCTCGTACGCCATGATCGTCTTCTGCGCGTCGATCAGCGCGGCAAATCGCGCCGGCAGTTCGACATCGCGCACGCGGGCGCCGGCGCGGCGCAACGCCTCCGCGCCCTCCTCGACCGCCCGCTGCGCGCAGGCGTCGGCCAGACTCCACTGGGCGGTGCGCGCGAGGCCGAGCGTCGGGGGCGCGGAGAGCGACAGCGTCGTCGCCGCGTCGGGAAATCCCATCAGCACGTCGCGCACCAGCGCGATATCCGCGACCGAGCGGGCAAGGATGCCGAGCGTGTCCAGCGATTCCGCGAACGGACGGATGCCCGACAGGCTCAGCTCGCCAAAGCCGGCTTTGTAGCCGAACACGCCGCAGAACGTAGCCGGCCGGATCACCGAGGCGGCCGTCTGCGATCCCAGCGCCACCGGCACCATGCAATCTGCGACCGCCGCTGCGGAACCGCTCGACGATCCGCCGGGCGTGTGCTGCAGCTGATGAGGATTGCGCGTCTTGCCCGGCTGAAAATAGGCGAACTCGGTCGTCACCGTCTTGCCGAGGATGATCGCGCCGGCCGCCCGCAGCGCGGCGACGCACGCCGCATCCCATTGCGGCTGCCGGGTCGAATAGATGCGCGAGCCCAGCGTCGTCGGCATGTCGACCGTGTCGATGATGTCCTTGATGCCGACCGGGATGCCGCGCAAAGGGCCGCCACCTTCGCCGCGGTCGGCCGCCCGGGCCAGTGCGAGTGCACGGTCGGGGTCGAGGTATTCCCAGGCCCCGACGTCGCGCTCGCGCGCCTCGATCCGCGCGAGGCACGCGCGCACCAGCGCCTCGGAGGAAAGCTCTCCCGCGCGGATGCTTGCGGCCGCGTCGCTTGCCGAGAGTTCGTTTGCCGGGATGGAAGCCAATTCAATCGACCACGTTCTGTTTTCGCGGACAGCGTCGCATATCGCCTGCTACCGCGTCCCTGATCGCGGGTGCCCGAACCTGCCTGTGCGCCCGCAGGTCACGGCTTGCCGCCCTTGGCCGCCTCGTAGCGCGCCTTGTTTTCCGCGTTCGGCGGATAGAGCCCCGGCAGCGACGCACCGTTCCCGATTTCGCTCATGATCCACGCCTCGAGCCGCTCCTGCTCGGGCGCGGCCGCGACGATCTCGGCCGCCAGCACCTGCGGGATCAGCACCGCGCCGTCGTCGTCCGCCACCACGATGTCGTCGGGGAAAACCGCGACCCCGCCGCAACCGATCGGCTCGCCCCAGTTCACGAACGTGAGGGCCGCCACCGACGGCGGCGCCGCCACGCCCTGGCACCACACCGGCAGTCCCGTCGCGCGCACGCCGGCCACGTCGCGCAGCATGCCATCGGTGACCAGCGCCGCGACGCCGCGCTTGTGCATCCGCGCGCAGAGGATATCGCCGAAAATGCCGGCGTCGGCGCTGCCCATGGCGTCCACGACGGCGATGCAGCCCTCGGGCATCGCCTCGATCGCGGCCCGCGTCGAGATGGGCCTGGACCACGACTCGGGCGTGGCGAGGTCTTCGCGCGCCGGCACGAAGCGCAGCGTGAACGCCGGGCCGACGAGGCGCGGCTGGCCCGGACCGAGCGGCCGCGTGCCGCGCATCCAGACATTGCGCAGTCCCTTCTTCAGCAGCAGCGTCGTGAGGGTCGCGGTGGTGACGCGGGAGAGTGTTTCCACGATTGTCGGATCAAGGGCCATCAGGCGATCTCCTTCAGTCGGCGTTCCTGGCGTTCGACAAGGCGGTCGATGTCGGCGATGTCGGCGGCGGAGAGTTTCGGGCCAGGCTTGCGGATCGCGGCGCACGCAATGGCACCGCGCCTGGCGAGCAGGTATTTGCGCACCGCCAGGCCGAGTGCGGCCTGCTGCTCGTAACGCGCCAGCGGCAGGTACGCGTCGAAAACATCGCGGGCGCGCTCGAGGTCGCCCGCGGCGTGGGCCGTGCAGACATCCGCCATCATTTCGGGATAGGCGAAGCCGGTCATCGCGCCGTCGGCGCCGCGCGCGAGTTCCTCGGGCAGGAACAGGCCGCCGCCATTTCCCGCAAGGATGGAGATGCGACGCATGTCGCCGCGGTCGCTGGCCGCGCGCATCAGTGCGAGCTTGGCGAGCCCGGGGCCGGGCCAGTCCTCGTGTTTCAGCATCACCGCGGCGGGGATCGCCTTGAAGATCCGGACGAGCACGCTGGCGGGAAGCTGCACGCCGAAGGCCAGCGGATGGTCCTGCACGCAGAAGGGTGTCGCGGGCCCGAGCGTCTCCGCGGTCATCTCGTAGTAGCTGCACGCCTGGTCGTCGGTCTTCACCGTGGCGGCGGGGCCCACCATGACGCCGGCGGCGCCGAGGTCCATCACGCTCCGCGCGAGCTCGCCCATCGCCGCGAAGCCGGGCGACGACACGCCCACGATCACGGGCACGCGGCCCTTGACGCGGTCGAGCACGCGCTTCACGTAGCGGCCGGACTCGTCCGCGGTGAGCTTGGGTGCTTCGCCCATCACGCCGAGCACCGTCAGCCCGGTCGCGCCTGCCTCCAGATAGAAGTCGGTGACCCGGTCGGTGCTGTCGAGATCGAGCGCGCCATCCTCGCGGAACGGCGTCACGGTGATGAGGTAGACGCCTTGGGCGCGTTCGTCGAGTTTCGGCATTTGTCTCGGCTCAAACAGGGGACCGACCACGATCATTGGGTGCTTCGCCTTCTTGCGCCAGTGCCCCGGGCCTCGCCCGCGCCGGGCACATTCCGCATCGGATTTCGGCAAAGCGGTGAACAGCCAATTTTTCCCCCGGCGGAGTCAAGTCTGCAAGAATCGCAGTCTGTCCGCTGTTTTCGAGTCCCCGTTTCCGGCCCCCATTCTACGTCGCGAGCAGCGCGGCGACGTGGCGCGCGATGGCCAGCGACGACGCGAGCCCCGGCGATTCGATGCCGAGATGGCGCTGCGCGACAGGGCATCGACCGCGCGCAATCCGGCAAAGGCGCTGCGTCTTGCCGAGTACTTCGTTGGCCCACCGCCGCAGCGTCTCGGGCGCGGTCGCCGCGACCAATGCCTTGACTTCCGCGTTGGCGCGGGCAAACTCGAACGCGAACAGGGGTACCCGGCCCGCGTGACCAGGGCTGACCGCGGCGGCATCTGCCGGCGAAAGGAACGTGATGAAGAAAGTGGTCTGGGGCGTGCTCGGCACAGCGAAGATCGGACGGGATCGCGTGCTGCCCGGGATGAAGAAAAGCGCGCTGCTGGAAATCCGGGCGATCGCTTCGCGCGACGACGCGCGCGCGCGCCAGACCGCTGCGGCACTCGGCATCCCGCAGGCCTACGGCTCGTACGAGGCGCTGCTCGCCGATCCCGCGATCGAGGCGATCTACAACCCGCTGCCCAACCATTTGCACGTGCCGCTGACGCTGCAGGCGGCGGCCGCGGGCAAGCACGTGCTGTGCGAGAAGCCGATCGCGCTGACGGCAGTGGAAGCCGTGCAGCTTCGCGCGGCGGCCGGCAAGGTCCTGATTGCCGAAGCATTCATGGTTCGCTTCCACCCCCAGTGGCTGCGCGCCCGCGAACTCGTGCGCGAGGGCCGCATCGGCATGCTGCGTGCCGTGCAGATGTTCTTCGGCTACAACAACGTCGATCCCGCCAACGTCCGCAACCGGGTCGACATCGGCGGCGGCGGGCTCTACGATATCGGCTGCTACGCGATCATCGCGGGCCGCTTCTTCCTGGAGGCGGAACCGTCGCGGTGCATCGCGCTCGTCGACCGCGATCCGGCATTTCACACCGACCGGCTGACGAGCGCGCTCGTCGATTTCGGCGACGGGCGGCGTCTCGATTTCACTGTCTCGACGCAGGTCGCGCCGCATCAGCGCCTGCAGCTGTGCGGGACGAAGGGCCGGATCGAAATTCCCATCCCTGTCAACGCACCGCAAGGCGCGACGACACGCATTGCGATCGACGACTGCTCGTCCCTCGAAGGCACCGGCATCGTGACGGAAACGCTGCCCGCGAGCGACCAGTACATGCTGCAGGGCGAGGCGTTCTCGCGGGCCGTGCGCGGGGAGATCGCGCTGCCCTACGGGGTCGAGGACGCCATCGCGAACATGCGCGTGATCGACGCGCTGTTCCGCTCCGAGCGCAGCGGGCGATGGGAAGCCGTCGCCTCGGATTGAATGGGCGCCGCCGCCTGCCGGGCGGGTGGCGCTGCGAAGGGGTCTCCCGGAAACGTGCACTCGCGACCACCTGCGTCGCCATCGCCGCCACTGCGGCCCCTCACCGCCGCGCCGCGACGTGAGCGCTCCTTGACAAGTTCGCTGATCGACAACTAATATATCAGCGACTTTCCTCCTGAACAACGGGTGCCCCATGATGACCGAGCGCCAGCGCAGGTTCCGCGAGCAGTACGTCGCCGCGATCAGCCCCTGGTACAACGGCCTGCTCCACATCGGCGTGATGTATGCGGCCGGCATCGGCGCCATCGGGTGGTGCGTGAGCCGGATGCAGGACGCGCGCTGGGAGTGGCTGCTGCTGATCCCGGTGGCCGTCGCCGGCAACTTCATCGAATGGGGGATGCACAAGTTCGTCATGCACCGGCTGCGCGATGTGTTCGCCCTCCGCGCGATCTACGACCGGCACACGCGCCAGCATCACCAGTACTTCACCGACAACGACGTCACGATCCATACGATCAGGGAATTCCGCATCGTGTTCTTCCCCTGGCGCGTGCTGGCGGTGCTCGCGGTCGCGGGCGGCCTGATCTCGCTCCTGATGGCGCAGATCGTCAACACCAACGCGGGTTACATCACCTTCGTCACCATGATCGGCCACTACATGGTGTACGAGACCTTCCACTTCTGCTGCCACGTCCCCGACAACGCGTTCGTGCGCAACGCGCTTTTCATCAACACGATCCGCCGCCACCACACCGCGCACCACAACATGGGAATCATGATGCACGTCAACATGAACCTCACGTTCCCGGTCGCGGATTGGTTCATGGGCACGAGCGACCTGAATCGCGGACTCCTCGGCCACCTCTTCAACGGCCATGACGAGAGGCACATCAAGGACGAGTTGAAACCCGTGATCGCGCGCTTCCGCACCGCGCAGACGCAGGACGAGCGCTGCACGCTGGACGGGCCGGTGCTCACCGCAGACGAGGCCGGCTCGCTCGCACGGGCGGGCGGCCACGCCTGACCCCCCTCGCCCGCCAGCCTTCAGCCGCCCACGCCTGCTTTGCGGGCGAGGCGGCGCTCGAACCGCGGCCACGGCGCCAACCTCGCCAACGGCATCGCGCGGCCGGCGTGAACAACCTGCGGGACTGGCACGCTACCGCGGTCGCACGGTACGATTCGCATTGCCGCAACCGATACCGATCCCCCAGCCCATCGCTTTCCCGAAGGTCTCATGGCATCAACGCTCCCGTGCCGCACGGCGCGGCTTGTGGCGAATGCGCTCCTCGTCGCCCTCGTGACGCTTCTCCCGCGAACTGCCGCGGCGGAATATCCGGAGCAGCCGATCCGCCTCGTCGTGCCGTTTCCTGCCGGGGGCGGCGCCGATACGCTCGCCCGGACCATCATGCCCAAGGTCGGACAAATCCTCGGCCAGGCGATCGTCATCGACAACCGGCCCGGTGCCGGCGGCAATGTCGGCTCCGAGCTGGTGGCGCGCGCGGTACCGGACGGCTATACGCTGCTCTACGGGACCAACGGCACGCTCGCGATCAACCCGACCCTGTACGGAAACCTGCGCTTCGATCCGGTGAAGGATCTGGCGCCGGTGTCACCGATGACGCTGATCGCGGCGATGCTGGTCGTCAACCCCGACGTGCCGGCCCACTCGGTGGCGGAACTCATCCGCTACGCGAAGGCGCATCCCGGCAAGGTCAACTTCGGTTCAGCCGGCAACGGCACCACGTCGCACCTCGCCGGCGAGCTGTTCAAGACCATGGCCGACGTCGACATCGTCCACATCCCCTATCGGGGCGGCGCGCAGGCAGCGACGGACCTCGTTGGCGGCCAGGTGCAGATGATGATCGAAGTGATGCCCAACGCCTACCCGCTGGCCAAGGGCGGCAAGGTGCGCGGCCTCGCGGTGACGACGGCCCGCCGGTTTCCGACCGCACCCGAGTATCCGACGATCGACGAATCCGGGCTTCCGGGTTTCGAGGTCAGCGCGTGGGACGGCATTCTCGCGCCGGCGGGAACGCCGCCCGCCATCATCGACCGCCTCAATGCGGCAATCCACAAGGCGCTCGACGACCCCGAGGTACGCAACGCGCTGCTTGCGCGCGGCGCGCAGCCGGTCCCCGCCTCCCCCGACGAATTCGCACGCCGCATCGCGGCCGGCGCCCGGAAGTGGTCGAAAGTCGTCCGCGAGTCCGGCGCCAAAGTCGACTGACCCGCGACGCACCCGCGCGCATCGCCCGCAAGGAATCCCGGCGGCAGCGCCATCTCCCGCCGCCTTTCAACAGCCTGCAACGGAGTCCATGATGAACGCAGCGCCCCCCTCACCCACGCCGGCGTGGACGGCCATGCCCGGCTATCGGGACATCATCTACGCCAAGGCCGCCGAGGGCATCGCGAAGATCACGATCAACCGCCCGGAAGTGCGCAATGCCTTCCGGCCGGAAACGGTCGACGAGATGCAGGCCGCCTTCGCCGACGCGCGCGCCGACGCCGACATCGGCGTGGTGATCCTCGCCGGACAGGGCCGCGAAGCGTTCTGCTCGGGCGGCGACCAGCGCGTGCGCGGCAAAGGCGGCTATGTGGGGGGCGACGGCGTGCCGCGCCTCAACGTGCTCGACCTGCAGCGGCAGATCCGGACCCTGCCCAAGCCCGTGATCGCGATGGTCGCCGGTTACGCGATCGGCGGCGGGCACGTCCTGCACATGGTCTGCGACCTCACGATCGCCGCGGACAACGCACGCTTCGGGCAGACGGGCCCGAAGGTCGGCAGCTTCGACGGCGGCTACGGCGCGTCGTACATGGCGCGCATCGTCGGGCAGAAAAAGGCGCGCGAGATCTGGTTCCTCTGCCGCCAGTACGATGCGCAGCAGGCGCTCGACATGGGCCTCGTCAATCGCGTCGTCCCCTACGAACAGCTGGAGGCGGAGACGATCCAGTGGTGCCGCGAGATGCTCGCCAACAGCCCGCTCGCCCTGCGCTGCCTCAAGGCCGCGCTCAACGCCGACTGCGACGGCCAGGCCGGGCTGCAGGAACTCGCCGGCAACGCGACGCTGCTGTACTACCTGTCGGAGGAAGGACAGGAAGGCAGGAACGCGTACGTCGAGAAACGCAAGCCCGATTTCCGCAAGTTCAAGCGGCTGCCGTGAAGGCAAACGCGCAAACCGGCCGAACCTCGCAACCCGAACCTCGTCGCCCGGGTTGAGCGACGCTGATCCCGGGGGAGCGCATCCGGGCGGACGGTCCCGGGTTCCGCCGCGCTCAACCCGGGCGCCGCAGGTCCGGCCACGCAATTCGGGCCATGCAGGTCAGTTCAAACAATGCAGGCCTCGCGGAGACCGCACGTTGAACGATGCACTTTCCATTTTCGCGGCGGCCAGAGAGGCCGGCGACAGCGTGGCACTGCGGAGCGGCGAGACCCGGTTGACGTTCGCGCAGCTTGCCGACATGGCCCGCAACCGGCTGCGGACACTCGAGCACGACACGCGTGACGGGGCACCCTATCCGCTTGCCGCGACCAATACGCTCGACACCCTCGTCACGCTCTACGCGCTGCTCGCGCGGGGCATACCTGCGCTGATCCTCGACCCGCGGCTCACGTCGCCGGAATTGACTGCTCTGCAACGAGCCGCCGTTCACGCCGGCGACCTTCCCGATGCGGATGCCGCCGCGATCCTGTTCACCTCGGGCACCACGGGCACGCCGCGCGGCGCCGTGCTGACCCGCGCAGCGCTCATCGCCTCCGCGGAGGCGAGCGCGGCCAACCTGGGGTGGCACGACGACGATTGCTGGCTGCTGGCCATGCCGATCGCGCGCGTCGGCGGGCTCTCGATCGTGACCCGCTGTCTCGCGGCGAGGCGCACGCTGGCCCTCGCGCCCGCTTTCGATGCCGCGTTGCTCCCGGAGTGGATCGCGGCGCAGCGCATCACGCTCGCCTCGCTGGTGCCGACGATGCTGGTGCGGCTGCTGGACGCGCATCCGGCCTGGACGGCGCCTGCACACCTGCGGGCAATCCTGCTCGGAGGCGCCACGGCTTCCGCCGCGCTCCTGCAGCGGGCGCAGCAGCGCGGGCTGCCGATCGTCATCACCTACGGTCTCACCGAGACGTGCTCGCAGGTCGTCGCGACGCGCTACGAAGCGCGCTACTCCCCGGCAGCCGCCGGCGCGGGCATGCCGCTCTCCGGAGCCGCCATTCGTGTGGTGGACGGTCACATCGAGGTCCAGGGGCCGATGCTGATGGCGGGCTACTGGGGCGCTCCCGCGCTTGCGCCCGGCGCATGGTTCGGCACCGGCGATCTCGGGGAAATCGACGCGCGCGGATGCCTCTTCGTCCACGCGCGGCGCGTCGATCTCATCGTCACCGGAGGAGAAAACGTGTACCCGGCCGAAGTGGAGCGGGTGCTCGAGGCTTTCCCGGGGGTCACCGCCGCCGGCGTGTTCGGCGTTCCCGACGAAACGTGGGGGCAGACGGTCGCCGCCGCGCTGGTCGCGCAGCCGGCCCCGGCGCCCGAGACGTTGGCGCGTTACCTCAGCGCCCGGCTCGCACCGCACAAGCGGCCACGCGAAATCTGTTTCGTCCGGCAACTGCCGCAGACGGTCGCCGGCAAGCTCGATCGGCAGGCGCTGCCCGCGCTCGCGCCGGCACTGCAGCCGCTGCGGTTTGCGGACTAGCGCAGGCGCATCGCCATGAAGGCGTTCAAGCATTCCGGCGATCCCGGCGACATCTTTGCGGTGCCGTGCCAAGTATCGTAATCTACGGCGATGCGGATT
>Ga0315283_10001629_pt1 | contig 18197 bp, 16 predicted proteins | sample YL17G09_0_MG_FD_204541 | JGI IMG/M metagenome (GOLD analysis project Ga0315283, IMG submission 204541) | Sediment microbial communities from Yellowstone Lake, YNP, Wyoming, USA - YL17G09_0 | ecosystem: Environmental > Aquatic > Freshwater > Lake > Sediment | place: USA: Wyoming | collected... | reverse complement strand
CCTCGCCTCCGGCGCCTCCTTGCTCGCTCCCCCTGTTCCCCCGTCCACCCAGCTTTCGATCCTAGACCTCGCCAGCACTGCGGCCCGCCCCCCCCCCCGCCCCCCGGTCAGGCCCACCCCCGCCGCGTCGCCCGGGTCGCCAAGCAATTGGAGCGCGAGATCGGAATGCTCCTGCTGACGGACCCCGTCCTCCGCTCCGCGGTCGCGCCCTCCACGGGCGAGGAGGCGGGCGGCGGGGCGGCCCCGTCGCTGCGCGCGATGGCGTCCGTCGCGGGCGTCGAGCTCTCCCCCAACCTCCAGCTCGCCCGCGTGCACGTGTCCGTGTACGCGGACGGGGCTGGCGTCGTGGCCGCCATGGCTCGGCTGGGCAAGCTGGAGGGGTACGTCCGACGCCGGGTGGCGGGCGCGATGCGGCTGCGCCTGGCGCCGGAGATACGGTTTGTGCGGGACGACGCGCTCGCGGACGCGGCCCGCCTGGACGCGGCGCTCGCCCGGGCGGCCGCCGTCGAGGCCGGCACGGCCGACCCCCCGCCCATCACCCCATCCGCCCGCTTTGGGCGGCCGTCCGTCAGCAGGCCGGGCTACGCGTACGTGCAGGACGGCCCGGACGAGGGCGGCGGGGGCGAGGGCGCGGGCGCGTTTCCGTTTCCGTCGGCGGCCACGCTGCGGGCCCGGGCCGGGCAGGCCGCCGCCCCGCCCTCCCTCCTCTCCCTCCTGGCGTCCGCCGCCTCGGACGGGGAGGAGGACTGCCCGGACGGCGGGTTTGCAGCCCGGGCGGCCCGCCGGGCGGCCCGGCGGGCCGCCCGGGGCGAGGAGGACAGCGCGGGGGAGGAGGAGGAGGAGGAGGAGGACGGCTTCCTGCCTGGGGAGGGCGGCGCCTCCGCCGACAGCCTTCGTGCCGCCGCCGCCGCGGCCGCCGCCCCGCCCGCGCCCGCCCTGCCTGCTCCCGGGGACACGTCCTCCTTCTTCGGCTTTGAGGGCCCGCCCCCCGGCGGGTGGTGGCCCGACGCGTTCGCCGCGCCCGTGGCGGGCGGCAGCTTTGGCGGCACCGCGCCGGGCGGCGAGAGCGGTGGCGGGGAGGGCGAGGCGGGCGGCGAGGCGGCAATGGGGGCGGCGGCGGCGCCCGACCTCGGGGATGGAGTGGTGGGGCCGGACGGCTTCATCATGCTGCGGCCCGGGGTGGGCGGTGACGGCGGGCTGGGCGGGGGCGGGGGTGGCGGTGGGCGGAAGCGGCGGGGGAGGAAGGGGTGATTGTGATTTTGAATTGTCCTGCGTGTCCACCACCCGACCCCGCATCCCGTGCGGAGCGCGGGGAAGTAAACATTTTCAAGTTCACCGGGGCGTCCTGTCTCAAGGAGATATGTGACAGGAAATCGGAGACAAGAGGAAAAAAAGACAGAAAAAAAATGGATGAGAGAAGTGCGTTTCTTGTCTTGAAAGTCGTTAACACACACACTGTCTCTCCCCCGTCAATTCATTCCTTTCCCCCTCACTCCTCCCCGACCGCCACCCGGTCCTTAAAGGTCTTGCCCGCCGTGAAGGCGGGGTACTTTTTGGCCTTGATCTGCAGTTCCGCCCCCGTCTTGGGGTTGCGCCCGACGCGGGCGGCGCGCTCCTTGCGCTCGAAAATGCCGAAGCCTGGGGGGGGTGATAGAGAGGGGGGGGGGAGGGAGGTGTGTGCGTGTGCGTGCGTTGCGTGGAGGGAGGCGGCGGGAGGGGAGCGTGCGGCGGGAGCGCGCAGTGCGCGCGCGGCGAAAAAGAGGGTCGAGAGGTTGAAAAAAACTCGGCTGCTGGTGTCTTCTCCCCTCCTGCCCTCCTGCCCTCTCTCTCTCTCCCACCTCCGCCTCAAATCCCAGCCAACTCACCGGGCACAGAAATTTTGACACCCTTGGTCACCTGTGGAGTGGGCGGGGAGGAGGCGAGAGGTGGGTAGGGGCGGGCAGGGTGTGAGAGGAAATGAGCGCGCACTCAAAAAAACGCACGCGTTTTTTTTTTTTGATGGCGCCCGTTTCCTGGGGGCCGCGCCGCCGAGGCCCACGCGCCCCTCGGATGCCCCCTGATTACTGCCTCACGCCTTAATCTCTCCACGCACACCCCCGACTCACATTGTCCTCAATCGCGTCCAGGACCGCCCGGGCGGCAGCCGCCCCAACCTTCTCAGACACGCCCGTCGCGGCCGCAACCGCTGTGCCGAGCTCTTTCAGGCCCACGGACGGGCCGCTCGTGGCGGCGGGCGGGGCGAGGAGGGCGCGGCGGGTGAGGGGGGGGCGGGCGCAGGGGAGGGGGGCCAGGGCGGGGCGGGAGGTGGGGGGGGGGGGGGGGGGGGGGGGGGGGGGGGGGGGGGCCGGGGGGGGGGGGGGGGGGGGGGGTGGGGGCGGGGGAGAGCATGCTGGAGCGGCGGAGAGTTTTTTTTTTTTTTGATGGGAGAAAATAAAGATGGAAGGAGAGGTCATGATGGCCGAGGAGCAAAACAAAAACATTTTTTTTTTGGCGCGTGCGCCCGTCCCCAGGCCTTTTTTGGGGGGGCCTCCTCTCCCAAGGCAGCGCTCTGCCAGGACCAGGCCACCACTCAGGCACCCCTGGCCGTGTGAGGCGAGCGGCCCCGCCCCCCAAAACAGAGACAAAAGGGCTTGAGGAGGAGAGACGAGGCAAAAAAAAAGAGATGCCCCGCCACCACGCCCTGTCTGGCCGGGCCCTCCTGTCCCTCCTCGAGTCCGCGTCCCTCGCGGACGTCGCCCTGGCGGCCGGGGATGGGGGCGACGGGTGCGACGCCCCCCCCCTGCCCGCCCACCGGGTCATCCTGGCGGCCGGGTCGGGCTATTTCGCCACCGCCTTCACGGGCGCCTTCGCGGGCGGCGGCGGTGGCGGGGCCTCCCCACCACCCCCGGGCGGCGGCGGCGGCGGCGCAGCCCAGGCAGCGCCCGACCCGCCCCCCGCTCCCGCCCTGCCCACCATCCGCGTCCCGGGCGTCTCTCCGCCCGCCCTGGCCGCCGTGGTGCGGGCCATCTACGCGGGCGACGCCCGGGCGGCGGGCGTCCCCGCATTTGCTGAGGAGGGGGAGGAGGAGGAGGAGGAGGAGGAGGAGGAGGAGGAGGAGGAGGGGGAGGGAGGCAGCGGTGAGCGGCCGGGCCGCCACCCCGCCCGCCGCCGCGCCCACGCCCCCGCCCGCCGCCCGCCCTCCCCGCCGCCCACGCCCGTCTCCGTGACGGCGGTCCTCGCCGCGGCGGACTACCTGGCCGTCCCCTGGCTGGCCGCGGCCTGCCTGGACGCGGTGCGGGCCGCGCTGGGGCCGGCCACCTGCCTGCCCGCGCTCGGGCTGGCGGCCACGTACGGTGGGGAGGGGGGCGGCGCGGCGGACGGGGGCGCCCTGTACGCGGCGGCCCTGGCCCTGGCGGAGGCCCGGTTCGGGGACCTGCTGGCCGCCGCGCTGGGCCCGGGCGGCGGCGGCGGCGGCTGGGCCGCCCGCCGCCGCCGCCGCCGCCGCCGTTGCGTTCGCCGCCGCCGGCGCCCCGCCCCACCGCCGGGCACTGCCCACCACCCCGCCCGGCACCGCGCCCACGCCCTCGGGCGGCCTGTCCGCCCTCCCTCGGGACGCCGCCCTCCGCCTCCTCACCTCCGACGCCCTGGCGGCCGTGGATGAGTGGGAGGTCCTGGCGGGCGCGGGCGCTTGGCTGGGCGCCCAGCTGGCGCGGCGGGCGTGCGAGCCCGAGGCGGCCGCGGGCGACGCGCTCGCGTGCGTGCGGTTGGACCCGGGCGAGGTGCTGAGCGCGCTGGCGGCGGCGGACGACGCGGCGGCGGCCGGGGATCAGGGGGGCTCGTGCGCCCGTCCCGTGCGCATGTTGGCGGCATTGCCGGCGGGCGCGCGGGCGGCGCTGCAGGCCGCGGCGGCGGCGGCGGCGGCGGCGGCGGCGGCGGCGGTGGCGGTGGCGGGGCAGCCGCCGCGGCCAGGGACTGCCCCGCCGCCGCACGCCGCCGCCGCCTCCCTCCCCGCCCCGAGCCCGGCAGCCGGCCCGGCCACGCCCAGCCCGGCACCGCTGCCTGCCGGGCGGGGCGCCACGACGACGACGACGGCGGCGGCGGCCGCCGCCCGGCGTGGCGCCCCCCGCGGCGGGCCCCGGGGCGGCGGCGCCCGCCTGGTAGTGGTCGGCGGCCACGACGAGGGGTGGCGCCCCATCGTCGGGTCGGAGGTGTTTGACCCGACGGGCGATACCTGGTCACCCGGCCCCCGCTGGCCGCCCGCTGGTGGGGGCGGGGGTGGCGGGCGGGCCGCCCCGGGCGCGGGCGCCGCGGCGGGCGGCGGCCCCATGCCGTTTGCGGCCGGCGCGGCCGTGCGCCGGGGCGGCCTCGCCTTTGTCGTCGGCGGCGCGGCCACCCGGTCCGTCGCGGCCGCCATCACGTGGGCGAGCGCGGCGACGGCGGCGACAGCGGCGGCGTCGACGGCGCCCCCACCCCCTCCACAACCGCCCGGCCCCAAGTGGACAGGCCTGCCCCCGCCGTCCCTGGCCCGGCGGCACGCGGCTGTCGCGTGCCTGGACGGCGGCGGCGGCGGCGGCGGCGGCGGCGGCGGGGGTGGAGAAGGAGGCGTGGGCGGCAGCACCACCACCCCCGCCCTGATGCCGGCCCTCCTACTGGCGGGCGGGCGGCCCGGGGTGGGCCCCGAGCTGTCCGCGGTCGAGCTCTACATTCCGTGGGAGGAAGCGCCGGCCGCCGTGGTGGAGGAGTGGGGCGCAGGCGCAGGCGGAGGCGGCGACCACCAGTGGCGGCGTGTGCGGCGGAGTGGTGGGGGTGGCGGCGAAGGGGAGTGGTGGGGCGGCGCCGCCGACGCCACCGCTGCCTCCCACGCCGCCTGGCCACCCCCGCCCACCGCCCTCAGCGCCGGGGCCTGGCGCCCCGGCCCGTCCCTCACCACCCCGCGCAACGCGGCGGCGGGCGCCTCCCTGGGCGGCGTCGCCTTTGTGGTCGGCGGCCAGGGCGGCGCGTCCACGCACGGCTCCTGCGAACGCTTCGACCCGGCGGCCGGCGGGCGGTGGGTGGCTCTGGGCGCGGACGGCGCCGGCAGCGGCGGCGCGCTGGCAACGCCCCGCAAGTATGCGACCGCCGTCGCCTGGGGCGGCCGCCTGGTGGTCGCGGGCGGGGTGGACGCGCGCCGGGTGCGCCTGGCCAGCGTGGAGGCGCTCGACCCCCGGGAGGGGCGGTGGAGCGCCCTGCCGCCCCTGGCCGCCCCGCGGTCGGGGGCGGGCGTGGCAGTGTGCGCGGCCGCGGGCGGGGCCCTGGTCGCCGCGGGCGGGACCGGCGCGGCGGGCGGGCCCCTGGACAGCGTGGAGGCACTGCCGCCTGGCGGGCGGGGGTGGGTGGGCCGGGCGCCGCTGGCCGTGCCGCGCAGTGGGCTGGCGCTGGTGGCCTTGTAGGGAGGAATGACGAGGAAACACAAGGTGTGGTCCGCCGTAGGCGTGGCCGCCATGGAGATGGATGCGAAGAGACGGAGAAGAAAGGTTGAACGAGCGTGAGAGGGCCCAGGTCTCACTCCGTCGGTGCCGAAGAAAGTGCGCGACAGAGAGCGGTCTTTCGTCACTCTCTTCGCGCACACCATGCCCGCCGCCATCCCTGCCGCCCGCCGGCCCAAGCGCAAGCTGGAGGAGGCGTGCGCCACCTGCGGGCACTACCACGACGTAAGCTTGAAAGAGAGAGAGAGAGAGGGAGAGAGGGAGAGAAAGAGAAGAGGAAAGCATTGACTCCTTCGCAGCGCGCCCCTTTTTCTCTGCCTGTGCCTGACCTCCATCCATGCTCTCTCCTTCCACATCAGTACGAGGGCGGCGAGCCGTGCGGCGTGTGCGGCCACACCCTGGCCGCCCCATCCCCAGCCTGCACGTCCGCGCCCTCCGTCCCCGCCGCGGGCGCCCCGCCCGGCCGGGCCGCGCCCGGGCTGTGGTTTGGCAGTTATGCCAACGCGGCCCGGCCGGCCGCCCTGCGCTCCCTCGGCGTCACCCACGTCCTCTCCCTGGTCCCGGGCGGCGGGGCCCTGTACCCGCTCTCATTCACATACGCGTGCATGCCACCCGGGAACCCGGACCTGGCGGCGGCGGTCGGGACGATCGGTGAGGACAAAAAGGCGGAGGCGGAGAGGGCGAGGGTTTTTGCGTTGCGCGCGCGCCTCTCTCCCTGGTCAACCTTTTTGTCTCTCTCTCTCTCTCTCTCTCTCTCTCTCTCTCTCTCTCTCTCTCTCTCTCTCTCTCTCTCTCTCTCTCTCTCCCTCATCACCCCCATCACGCATCCCGCCTGAATTTTTTTATTAGATGAAGCCCTCGCCGCCGGCGGCTCCGCCTTCATCATGTGCATGACGGGCACCTCCCACGCGCCCGCCGTCGCAGCGGCCTGGCTGGTCGCCCGCGGCGGGGCGGCGGGCGTAGACGCCGCGGTCGCGGCGTGCGCGTCCGTGCGGCCGGGAGTGGTCTTGAGCGCGGCGGACGCGGCCCGCCTGCGCGCGTTTGTGGCGGGCGGGGTGGCGGGTGGTGGCAATGGGGGGTAGAGAGGAGGAGTGTTGTAGAGAGACGAGAGTGGAATGCACGACGTGAAAGAGAGCGTCCCTGGTTCGACCCGTGCCGCCAGTGTTTTTTTGCCGCACGTGTATTTTCTCCCATCCCCATCCCCATTCTCATGAGTGTCAAAAGGGCACCGCGCAGCCGCTTCCCATGCCAGGCATGGACGGCTGCACGGACGGCCCCTGGCCGGGTCGCGCCACCTTTGTGGTGGCAGGGGCTGAAGTAACAAACGGGTTATAAAGTGTTGAAAAATGCCTTTTCAGCAATGATATATCAATCTCCTGACTGGTTAGCTCAGTGGTAGAGCGTCCGACTGCAGTACATTTGTGTTCTCCCTATTGGAACGATTTGCGGCGTGGCGTTCGGAAGCGCGATGGTTCGAACCCGTCACCAGTCTGTCTTGCTTTTTTTATCCATTTTTTTGCACCCCACACGGACCGCCGTACACTCTGCCGCCACGCAGGGTTAGCAGAGCAATACCCTGAAGGGTGGTGAGGCGTCAAAGAGGGGGGCGTGTGGCCGTGGCGGGGTGCAAAGGGGAGAAAGTAGCAGCTAGGTCTCTGGCCTTTTTTTGCGCATTTGTTTTGCTTTTTGCACCCCCCGCCTGCGCGTCCCCTGCCCCTCCTTGTTGCCGAGCTATCCTCAGGCCGGTCTAGGGTCGGCTGGGCTCTACGCTGGCGTGCGTGGGGAGGCCAGGTGCCCCCTGTAACGCCGTGAAATGGCCCTAGGCGGGCTCTCCTTCTCTTCTCTCTGCCCCGCATTCGCCCACCGCTTTTGTGGCAAAGCCTAGGCGGGCGCACACGGCGGATGATAAAATAGAGGTTGGTGGGTTCACTCTCCTCCTCTCCTTCTGTCTTTGCCTTTGGGGCACCGGCACCGCCCACGACCGCGTCCTCTTCCGCCGAGGGGAGGAGGCTCGCCCAGCGGGGACTCGCGGAGAGTACATACTAGGGCGCGCGTGTTTGACACGGCACTGAGGGCGCGGACGCCTAGGCGCACTCTTTCTCCCAGTCAAAAAAAGAGCCGAGGCGGCAAGACGCTCAGACGCGCCCCCCCATTCCCTCTTTTCTTTTTTGCGTGCGCGCCAAATGCTGGCCGCCGCCTCACATAGCGTGCTGAGGCGACGCTCAGGGCTCCTTCTGTGGCGGACGTCTAGCAGTTACAGCAGAGGCGGGCCGACCCCGACCACGAGCAGCAGCAAAGGCGGTCCGACCCCAACCACGTCCACCCTCACGCTCGAAGTGAGAGCCGGCACGGGCGGCTTGGAGGCGGCCGCCTTTGCGGCCGACCTGTTCCGCATGTACAGGGCGTACGTGGCGACCCGGCCAGGCTGGTCCTGGGCGGAAAAGGCGGCCCTGCCATACGCGGGCGGCGGCGGCGGCGGGGGCGGGGTCCGCCTGGCGGCTGCGAGGATTGCGGGCCCTGGCGCAGCCGCTGCCCTGGCGGGCGAGGCCGGGGTCCACCGGGTCCAGCGCGTGCCCGCCGCCGCGTCGAGCGGGCGCACGCAGACCTCGGCAGCCACGGTGGCCATCCTGGGGGAGGGCGCCGGAGTGTCGGGCGCGGGCGTGGCCTCGCCGACCGCCCCTCAACCCAGCAGCAGCAGCCGGGCCCGCACCCGCCCGCGCGACGCGGCCGCGGTGGCCGCCACCGGTGGCGGTGGCTCTGCCCCGCCTCCCCCGCTGGACCCGTCCACCATCCGCATCGACACCTTCCGGTCCTCCGGGGCGGGCGGGCAGCACGTCAACACGACCGACAGCGCGGTGCGGGCGGTCCACCTGCCGACCGGCACGGCCGCCGTCGCCCGGGGCGACCGGTCCCAGCACAAGAACCGGGCGGCCGCCCTGGGCGCGCTCGCCGCGCGCCTGGCCGGTGCGGCGGTCGGCAAGGCCGCGGCCACGCGGGCGTCGACGCGCAAGGCTCAGGTCGGGTCGGGCGACCGGTCCGCCCGCGTGCGCACGTACAACCTCGTCCGGGGGAGGGTGACCGACCACCGGACGGGCGTGGTGGTGGCCGACGTGAGTGGCGTGCTCAGCGGGCGGCGCCTGGGGGAGCTTTTAGTGGAGGACTGAGGGGGTTGTGTAGGTGGGTGAACAGAGAGAAGGGGGGAGAGGCCTGCGTTGGGAGTGTGTGTAGCGTGCGTGCGTGCGTGTAACGAGCGTGCGTTGTTGAGACCCCTCAAAAAGAAGAGGGAGAGAGATAGAACGGGAAAACACGACACACGCGGCACCACGACACTCGCTTACCCGACCACCTCCTCTCCCCTCACCCGCTCAGCCCAAACAGGCCGCTGACCGCCCAGTCCGTCACCCGGTCCGGCAGCAGGCGGGGAGCCGTCCACACCGCCCACTTGTGTGGGATGAGCTCGACCCGGGGCGGCGGGCGGGTCGCGAGCGCCCACGCCCACCACCGGAGGGAGGAGGGCGCGGGCGCCCCGCCACCGCCGCCACCACCTCCCGGCGCCCGCCCCGCCCGCTGGATGACGTCCGCGATCACCATCCCCGCAGCCGGCGCGGGGTAGCCCGCCCGGCCCTCCCGCCCCATCAGGCGCATGAACGTGGCCAGAGAGGCCGCCCAGGCGGTTTGTGAGTACTGGCCCACGTCCAGGGCGTCTGCTTTCGCCCAGATGGCGGTGGCAATGGCGCCCAGTTCTGTGTGCATGCGAGAGCGACGATAAAGAAGAGAGGGTGTGTAAGAAGTGTTTGTGCTCGCGTGAAACTAATGTGCCGGGAAGACGCCCGCCCCACATTTTTTCTCTCTCTCTCTCTCTCTCTCTCTCTCTCTCTCTCTCTCTCTCTCTCTCTCTATCTCTCTCTCTCTCTCTCTCTCTCTCACCTAGCACGACGACTTCGACCCCAAACGGCGCCACCTCGCGGCGCAGGGCGTCCGACGCGCCCTCCAGGCCGTGCTTGGAGGCCGCGTACGCGCCCATGTAGGGCCCTGCCACCTTTCCGGCGACGGAGGAGACGTTGATGATGACGGGCCGGCCCCGGCCGTGGGTGGGCGGGGCGAGGGGCGGGAGGGGTGCGAGCGCAGGGGCGGGCAGACGGGTGCCCTTTGAGGCGGCGCTTCCAGGCGCCCGCCGCCACGCCGGCCCCAGGCCCGGCACGCCCGCCGCGTCCGCAATGCCCAGTAGCGGCCCGACCGCGCGCGTGACGGCCAGGGCGCCCACCAGGTTGACGGCCAGGGTGGCGTCCAGCTCGCCCGGGGGCTGGGCGAGGAGGGGCCCTGGGAAGGACACACCCGCGTTGTTGACCAAGGCCGCCAGGCGGCGCGGGGGAGCTGCGGGGGAGGGCCCGCCCGCGCTCTCTAAAGCGGTCGCAATGGTCAGGGTGGCGGCCGCGATGGAGGCCGGGTCGGCCACGTCCAGGCGCAGGGCGGCCGCCCGGGCGGGGCCACCGCAAGCCGCGACCAGGGGCACCTCGCGCGCGGGCGCCCGGACGCCGGCAAACACAAAGTAGCCGCACTCCGCCAGGGCGACGGCCGCCGCGGCGCCGATGCCGGTGGAGGCGCCCGTGATGAGGACGGCGCCCGCGGGGGCGGTGGTGGCCGGGTGTGGGAGGGTGTGCGGGGGAGGCATTTTTGGAGAGAGAGTGAATGGGGCAGAGAGGAGGTGGTCAAGGTGGATGGAGAGACGTGTGGCCGCCACTTCGTGCTTGTCTTAGGATTTTCTCTTTCTGTCTCATTCTAACCACACACAAGCATGCTCCATCCCTCCTCTAGTCAAGGTCTGCCGCGGGCGCGACGCCCGCCGCACCGCCACCAGCGCCGGGCGAGCGGCCGCCACCGCCGCCGGGCGCCTCTCCACCACCACCACCATCACCTCCCCCATCCTCTGTGCGTGCCCGTTTCTGCCCTTTCCTCGCCTTCTTCTTGGCCCGCTCCGCCCGCTTTTTAGCTGTCCGGGCCTCATCCGCGGCCGCCGCCGCCGTCCGTCGGGCCTCCACGCCCGCCTGAGCGTCTGCGGCCGCCTCCGCGGCGTCCATGGCGGCCTCCCGGGCGGCGTTGCGGGAGCGGGCCAGGCGGTATATGTGGAAGGTCGAGGACCCTGCGCCCGCGGCGGAGCCCTGGACGTTGCGGGTGATGGTGGGGATGGACTCGGTGATGACCTTGAGCTTTTCGCCCAGGGCGTCGGCCTGTGTGCGCGTGAGGTGGGGTGGGTGGATGTGGGGCGTGCGAGATGTGGATAGTGAGTGGTTGAGCGAGCGAGCGGGCGAGCGAACGGTTGGGGTCGCCCCCCTGCTCCCCCGTCAGCGCACGTCCCACGCCTTCCCTCGCCATACGTGCTCACGAGGAGCGTGTGACCGCACACATCACTGCGCACACGCGTACTGCTCCAGGTAGCACGCCCACGCCCGCTCACCCCCTCAATCTGTGTCCCCCCCCCCCCCCTAACATTCGTCTCTCAACTCCGTCTCACCTCCTTCACCCGGCGCTCATACTCGGCCACCGTCACCCGTTCACCCGAGGCGGTGGTGACGAGGGCGAGGGCGCCGGGGGCGTCGCCATCCGCGTCGCCGCCGGGCGGGGCGGTCCAGGGTTGGAGAGCCATGGGCAGGAAAGAAAGAGAAAATAGATGGCCATGGATAGCTGTGCGTCCAGTTTCCCAATCGTTTTCCTAGCCATCGTCGGTTCGCGTCCCCACCCACCCCACCCGCCTCGCCGCGACACGACATCGCTGGCAGGGCTGTGAACAGGGATGGCGTCCTTCACCTCTGAATTGCTGCCCCGGGTCGCGGAGTGCGGCCCCGCCTCTTTCCGAGGCAGGGCCACAAATCCCAGACCCGCCGTTGACCTCCGCTCCGCTGATGGCGTCACCTTCAGCGCCGTCCCGCGTGCCGTCGCCGCGGGAGCCCGCGTCCTGTTGCCCGCCCTCGAGACAGACAGCACGCTTGTCATTCCCATACCGGGCGTCAGCGCCCGCCCCCTGGCGTGCGTGCTCGACTTCTTAACCTCCAGGCACGCGCTGGAGCGGGAGCTTGCATGGAGGGGACGCACGGGCGAAGACTCTGCCACCACCGCCCACGAGGCCTGGGCTGCCCAATGGGCGGCCACCATGCCTGGCCCTGACTTGGTGGCCCTCGCATCCGCGGCGTCCTACCTGGACGTGCCGCCCCTGCTCGCCCTGGCCATTAAAAAGCTGGCCGCCAGCCTCGCCTCAACGCCGGCCGCGGTGTTGAGGCGCGAGTTCGGCCTACCCGACGACCTGGCCCCCGGAGAGGCGGCCAGGGTGCGGACCGACTGCGCTGGCGCATTTGACCCGCCCGGGTGGTGATGATAGAACAATAGAGCCTGTAGAGTCGAGTCACAACAACCACGCCTTTCATTTTTGTCAAATCGTTTTGAACGTCTCCACGATGTGGCGCAAGTCGCCCTCCGCCCCTTTGAACCCCTTGGTCGGGCACGCCACGAAAAGCGCGTACACTTTCCCCGATTTCAGCGTCACGGCGGCCAGGTACGTGAAGTCCGGCCCGGCGACCTCATAATCGTAAAACGCGCCGACGCCCTCCTCTTTTTCCGCGGCGCTGCGTTCCACCGCTTTTTTAGAGGTCGCCGCCGTCAGCGCGTCCTGCAGGTTGTAGTCCGCCCCCGCAAACCCCTCCAGCGTCCGGTCCACGTCCCCGAGCTTGAACCCCTTGTTGTCCTCGCCCGCCCGCCCAAAGGTGATGACGTAAGCCTGGGGCGCAGTCCCGGGCCGCCCGGGCGCCCGGACGCGGGCGTCAATGCCGACCATGCCTTTTTCCTGCTTGCCGATCGTTTCCACCTTCCAGGTGGACGGGTACTCGAAGGAATACCTGTGTGTTATAAGGAAGATGAGAGTGGGAGAGAAGGAAATGAGAAGCGAGACGGACAAGAGAGTTTTTTGATGCCTGGAGAGAAAGAGGGCAAGCGCGGCCCACACCCCTATTTTTTTTCTTCATGGTTACTCACTTGGCCGACTCCTTGGCATTGCCGCCGTACCCGCCGTACGAGGTGGGCGGGGAGGCGGTGCCGTAGAAGACGGAGAAGGCGGCTGGGAATGAGGAGGGTGATGATGATGGGGTTGGTTGGGAGGGTCGAGAGACGAGAGGGTGGGGTTGTCCCCGTCAGCCCGCGCCCCTGCCGCGGGACCAGCCCCATTTCCCGCATGCACACCACTCCAGGCTCTCCCCATAATACTCACTGCCTTCACCCTCGGCCAGGGCCGGGGCTGCGCGCGCCCCAATCGCGGCGAGGGCCGCACCCAGGACGACCGCCCGGCGCGACGAATCGGCGGACTGTGAGGCATCGTCGCTGCCTGTCGCTGCGGTGACGACTGCGACGCGTGGGGCTGGCGCTGGCCGACGCGTGGGCCGGGTGGCCGGGCAGCCGGCCGGGGTGCGGGGCGGCGAGCGGAGGAGCTGCATCGTGTTTTTGGGTTGGGACAAGAGAAAGAAAAGAGGAACTGCACACCCTCTTGCGTGTGTGCGTGCCGATGATAAATCTACATCCACCCGTTCTCCCCCCCCCATGACTCAATCACACACGCCCGCCACCTTGATCGTCCCCGCCAGCAAGAGGTCGCCCGGCCGGGGGCCCGCACAGGGGGCCAGGACCGAGAACGTCCCCCCACCGGCAGGCTCGTAGCCGGCGACGTACAGAAAGCCGGCGATGTTGGTGGAGGCGAGGGTGGCGGCCTCGGCCGCGTGCGAGACGGCGAGCAGCGAGTGGACAAGGTCCGCGCCCGGCGGGGCGGGCAGGGGCGCGATGCGCAGTGGGTCCGACACGGCGGCCGCGCCGATGGGCAGGGCGGTCGCGGGCGCCCGCGGCCCCCCACCCGCCCGGTGGACGGCCCGGGCGAGGTCAGCAGCCTTCACGCGGGTCATGACGGGGGAGAGGGGCGGGCCGGTGGGCGGGCCGTAAAAGTATTCGCGCACCCGCCCCGCCCGGTCCGCCGCCCGGGTGGCCTGGTCCCGGGCGGTGACGCCGGGGGAACGGGGGAGGGTCACCACGCGTGGCGGGCGGGGGGCGGCGGCGGCCGGCGCCGCGGAGAGGTCGGACGCCAGGCGGGCGGCGAGGGCCTCGTCTCCCACCACAAACAGGGTGTCGACCGCGAGCGCGCCCACCGCGTGCAGGAGGAGGTCGTACCCCAGCCCCTCGCACCAGCCCATCCAGTTGGTGACCCAGCCGGCCGCCCGGGCCCGGGAGCGGGGCGGGGTGGCCGCCGCGCGGGCCGCCAGGAGGCCGCCCAGGCGGTCGACGCAGAAGCGGAAGAGGGCCGGGTTTTCGGACGGCGAGGCGTGCCCGAAATAAAAGGCCAGCGGCGGGGCGGAGGCGTCCGAGGCCAGGCTTTCGGCGGCGGGCCCGACCGGGCCGGACACGGGCGCCGCACACAGGGTCCCCGGGACGGTGATGCCGCCCTGTCCCACGTCCAGGTCGACGGCGGTGCACTCCCACTGGCCGCGGTGGGCGTAATTGAGCAGGACGCGCGAGATGGTGCTCTTCCCGGCGTCCGTCGGGCCCACCACCATGGCCCGGGGCCCGTGGGCGCCGTCCGCTGACGCCAGTGCCGCCTCGCGCGCGGCTTCCAGGGCGTGGTGGGCGGCCAGGTAGTGCGGCATGGGCGTGGCGTCGGCCTCATACACCAGGCGCACCGCGGCCGCCCAGGGGACGGGCGCGGCAGTGGCCGGGTCGCCGCCCGCGGGCGCGCCCGGGCTCAGGCTGATCACCGCGCCCTCCCAGGTGAAGATGGCAAAGGGGCAACCGCCCGGGACGGGGCGCGGGGCGCCCAGGGTGAGCTCTGCGCCAAAGATTTCGGCGGCGCCGTCCTCGAGCTGCGTGGAAAGATGGAGAGAGCAGGTGAGGTTGAGGGAGGGAAGTGGGGGAGCGCCCCGCCGCAGGTTTTGCCGTCTTTTTTCTCTCCACCCTCCCTCCTCTCTGGCCCTTACCGTCACCACTACGCCCGGCCCGGTGGGCAGGGTGTCAATGCGCAGCTCGTTTTGCTGTGTGTGGAAGGGTGCGTGTGAGGAGGGGGCGTGGGCGTGTGAGAAAAGAGAGCTGCACCACGTCCCCATCAGCCGCTCTGCCTTTTTGTTTTTTTTTTCCACCCGCGCCGCCAGCCCCTCTCCATGTCTCCTTCACGCACCTGGGCCAGCGAAAATTTCCGGCGCTCCATGGTACGCTTGGGATGCGGGTGAGGTGGTGCGCGCGTGAGTGCAAAAAACAGTCTCACGACGCCAGCTCTCGACGCTCGCTCGCCCGACTCTTTTAGCCGCAAAAAAAAAAGGAGTGTGCTGCTGGGTCAAAACGCGTGCTCATTCCATTTTCATTTTCATTCATCTAAACACAAAGTGCGATACCCCTACTCAGATCTCACAGGGGCCGCATCGTCGCGGCCAGGGCGGCCAGGCCGGTAGGGGTGCCGGCCGCGCGGGTCGCCCACCCGCCCGGCGGGCCATCCCCACCCCCAGCGGGCGAAGGTCGAAAAGGCGCGCTGGGGGCCACCACGTCCGCCCGCCGCGGCCGCTTCCCACCAGGCCGCCTGCTCTTGCCGGCCCCACACGCAAACAGACGCCGCGGCGCACCCTCACCCATCACCACCAGCCGCGGCACCCGCCCCCCCGGCCCCCCACCCAGCCCCGGCAGCGTGCCGAGCGGGCAGGGCGCCCAGCCGGGGGCGAGGGGGAGGGGGTCGCCCCCGTCTGCGGCGGCAGCCCCACCACCGCACCCGCCCCGCCGCCGCTGCTGGAGGGCTGCCACCAGGTCGGCCTGGGCGGCCGCGGCGGCGGCGAGGGCGGCTCCGGGGTCCGCGGCGGCGCCGGGGTCGGCGGCTCCGGGAGGCGGGGCAGGCCCCCCGGGCAGGCCGCCGGCGCTGTCGGCGCCGCCCGCCAGCGCGGCCGCGGCCGCGCCTGCAGCCTCGGAAGTAGGCCCACCCAGCGCGGCCACGGCGAGCAGCGACAGGACCAGCGCCCGGCGGGCGGCGGCCGGGCGGCGCGGGGCGAGGGCGGCAACCCAAGCGGCTGCCCGGGCGGCGGCGGCGCCCGCGCCCGCGCCTCCCCCGCCCCCGCCCAGCAGGACGCCCGTTGCCGCCTCCACCAGCGCGCCCTCCAGGCCCGGCCACTCCCGGCTCAGGGCGCGCAGCGTGGCGGCGGACGCGGCGCAGGCGATGGAGGCGGCGGCGGCGGCGGCGGGGGCTCCCACCCTGTCATCATCACCGCTCCCTGGTGGTGGTGGTGGTGGGGGCGGAGGTTCGGGCGCCCCGCCGCCCACCACGCCCGCCGCGACCAGGCCTGCGCAGCCAGGGGGGACCGCGTCCTTCAGGCGGCCCAGCAACTGGCGGCGGTGCCGCCTGGCCGCGTCCGGGGTGGTGGACGGCGGCGTGCCGCCGCCGCCAGCCCGCTGTTTGTGTGGGAGCGCGCCGTTTCCCTGGAGGCTCCTCCCCGCCGCCTCCATCCGCGCGCCCCAGTACCCGCCCAGCAGGCGCCGCACTTCTTCCCCCCTCTCCACTCGCTGCGCCTCCTGGGCGCCCCAGTACGCATTCCCCAGCCAGGCCACGCCCGCCGCCGCGGCCAGGCGGAGGGAGGGCAGGGAGGGCAGTTCATTGTGCGTCGCCTCGTGGCGCACGTCCACCAGGAGGCGGGGCAGGCCGGACTCGGCGGCCAGGACGGCGACGGACCGGGCGATGCGGCCCGCCTGGCCGGCGTCGGCGACGCCGTTGACCAGGCGGACGGCGGCCATGGCCAGGGCGAGGCGGAACCCGTGGGTCGAGGTCGAGGTCGAGGTCGAGGAGGAGGCGGGGTCCCGCCTCCCCTCCTTCCTTCCCCTCAGCCCAAGCTCCGCTTCCACAAAGGCGGCGGTCGCGTCCACGCCCAAGGGCACGCGGCCCCGGATGCGCCAGGCGGCTACGGTGGCGAGGGCGGCGTGCGCGGCGGCGGCGGCGCCTCCTCCGCATGCGACGGCTTCCTCGCTCTCATCAAAGACCCCTAGCAGCCCGGCCCGGACGCCCGCCCACTCGGCCCAGGAGCTCCAAGGGACAAGGCGGCCGGGGGCGGACATGGGGAAAGAGGCGAGTGAGGTGTCTCCCGCCCTCTCTCCCACGCAGGGCGGAGTGTCGTTGTGGTAGTGGAGAGGGCAATACATGCTCTCTACTCCACACCTCTATTGCCCCTCCTCCGACAGTCACACCACCCCCAACACAATCATGTGCCGCGTACCCGCTGGCCCCCCACCCCAAGCTCTCTACGAGGCGCCTACCTGGCTGGGTGAAGAGCAGGCGACGCCGCCCGCCCTGATCCCGGCCTCTGCCGCGCCGCTGGCCGACATCGAGGCGGATGCAGACGCGGATGCCGCGCTCCTGGACTCCCTACTGCTGGACACGTCCGGCCCAGATGAAGCTGCTATCAAGGCTGAGCCTCATGAGGAGGTGAAGGCGGCGGCCGCGCCGCCGCTGCCGCCCGTGTCCGCAGCGGCGGAAGCAATGACACACCGGGTTGCACTTGCCGGCGCCGGTGCTCCGCCCTTCCTCGCCGGCATGTTCGCCGGCCTGCCCCTGGCCTACCCCCCGGCCGGGCTGGTCTCGCACACGGCGGCGGGCCAGCTGGCTGACGGGCTGGCGCTGCAGACCAAAAAGGTGAGCGACAAGGAGGAGCGTTAGGTAACGAAAGTGCCAAGAAGTACCGTTTGTCATGCGAGGCCGAGATTGTTGCGGGGCGCATGGTGCCTTCCGCCCCGACATTGTTGCATGTCCCCCCTCAAGAGACTTATGCGAGCCACACTTTCGTGAAACCGCGAGTGAGCGGGGACGGAAACGCGGAGATGCGGCCGGGGTGTCGCCTGAAAGGCAACACCCTCCCCCCGCCCGAAAAAATGCCAGGCTGTGGCGTTTACCGGTCTGGACGGGCCGTGGCGGGGGCTGCTCGATGCGGGTTCCGCACCCGAGGCATGGCCAGGTGGTCTGCTGACACGCCGGGACGGTGGTGGGGGCGACCTGCCCTGGCCAGTGCCGCGGGGTGGAGGGTCGCCGCCGAAAGAGGGTGAGGGCCGCGCCGTCGCCCCCCGCCTTCCGCTCAACCCCCCTGCCCATCAACCCCCCCCCCCCCCCTCCTCTTTCTCACTTTCCTTCTCTTCCCTTCTCCCATGCAGTCGTCCACCGTCCCGCCCGAGGTGGAGCGCGTCAAGAAGCGGCGCCGCGAGTCCGCCCAGCGGTCCCGGGCCCGCAAATCCGCGTTCATGTGCGCGCTGGAGGTGGAGAACGAGGCCCTTCGGTGCGCGGTCGGGCGCCTGGAGGCGGCCCTGGCAGCCCTGACGGGGCGGGCGGGCGGGGAGTCGGCCATCACGGTGGCGCGGGCGGCCGCGGTCGCCATCGCCCGCCAGGCCCCGCCGATTGTGACGCCTGGAGGGGGCGGGGGCGGGGGCGCGACGACGGGGTCGACCTACCACCGCCACTACCCGGCTGAAGGCTCGTCGGCGGCGTCGGGCGCGTCCACGCCGGGCGCCGCCCGGGCGGAGGCCGAGGCGGCCGCCGCATTTGGGATGGTGCCCGTCTGAGAGTTGAGACAGAGAGATATAGAGGGAGAGAGGGAGAGAGGGAGAGACGTTGAAGAGACCGGGGGGGCCCCCCCCCCCCCCCGGGGGGCGGGAAATAAAAAAAAAAGGGGGGGGGGGGGGGGGGGGGGGGGGGGGGGGGGGGGGGGGGGGGGGGGC
>Ga0315283_10001626_pt1 | contig 18214 bp, 16 predicted proteins | sample YL17G09_0_MG_FD_204541 | JGI IMG/M metagenome (GOLD analysis project Ga0315283, IMG submission 204541) | Sediment microbial communities from Yellowstone Lake, YNP, Wyoming, USA - YL17G09_0 | ecosystem: Environmental > Aquatic > Freshwater > Lake > Sediment | place: USA: Wyoming | collected... | reverse complement strand
GTGCACCGTGATGTCGCGGCGCAGATCCTCGCTGATGTCTTCGTTGATGTTCTTCTCGTTCTGCCAGGGCAGCGCCACGTGGCGGATGCCGACGCGCCGCGCGGCGAGCACCTTTTCCTTGATGCCGCCCACCGGCAGCACCCGGCCGCTCAGCGTGATCTCGCCGGTCATCGCCAGGTCGCCACGCACCGGCCGCCCGGTCATCTCCGACGCCAGCGCCGTCACCATGGCGACGCCCGCCGACGGCCCGTCCTTCGGGATGGCGCCCGCCGGCACGTGCAGGTGGATCTCGGCGTGCTTGAAGAAATCGCCGGCGATGCCGTAGCGCTCGCCGTTGGCGCGCAGCCACGAGAGCGCGGCGCGGGCCGATTCCTTCATCACGTCGCCCAGCTGGCCGGTCAGCGTCAGCAGCGCGGAGCCCGGCATGCGCGACGCCTCGATGAACAGCACTTCCCCGCCCGCCGGCGTCCACGCCAGGCCGATCGACACGCCCGGATCCTTGGTGCGCTCCTCCACTTCCTCGTCGAGGAACTTCGGGGCGCCGAGCAGCTCCACCACCAGGGCCGGCGTGATCGTCACCGCGGCCTCATCCCCTTCGGCCCGGCGCCGGGCCACCTTGCGGCAAAGCGCCGCCAGCTCGCGCTCGAGGTTTCGCACGCCGGCCTCGCGCGTGTACCCCCGGATCACCGCGTGGATCGCATCGTCGCCAAACGTGATGGACTCGGTCGTCAACCCGTGGTTCTGCACCTGCTTCGCGACCAGGTGCTCCACCGCGATCCGGAGCTTCTCCTCCTCGGTGTAACCCGGCAGCTCGAGCACCTCCATCCGGTCGCGCAGCGCGGGCGGGACCGGGTCGAGCACGTTGGCCGTGGTGATGAACAGCACCTCGGAAAGGTCGAAGGGCACGTCGAGATAATGATCCCGGAACGTGTTGTTCTGCTCGGGGTCGAGCACCTCGAGCAGCGCCGACGCCGGGTCGCCGCGGAAGTCGGACCCGAGCTTGTCGATCTCGTCGAGGATGAAGACCGGGTTCTTCGACTCCGCGCGACGCAGCCCCTGGATGACCTGCCCGGGAAGCGCGCCGATGTACGTCCGTCGGTGCCCGCGGATTTCCGCCTCGTCGCGCATGCCGCCCAGCGACACGCGGACGAACTTCCGGCCGATGGCGGTGGCAATCGACTTCGCGAGCGAGGTCTTGCCGACGCCCGGCGGCCCCACGAAGCACAGAATCGGCCCCTTCATCTCGGGGTTCAGCTTGCGCACGGCCAGGTACTCGAGGATGCGGTCCTTGGCCTTCTCCAGGTCCGAGTGATCGGCGTCGAGCACCTCCTTCGTGTGCCGGAGGTCGATCACCTCCTCGGTGCGCTTCGCCCACGGGAGCGCGATCAGCCAGTCGATGTACGTCCGCGACACCGTGTACTCGGCCGCCGCGACCGGCATCTTCGCGAGGCGGTCGAGCTCGCGGACGGCTTCCTTCTGGACGCCCTCCGGCATCCCCGCGGCCTCGATCTTCCCGCGCAGCTCCTCGATCTCCTTCGCCTGGTCGTCGCCCTCGCCCAGCTCGCGCTGGATGGCCTTCATCTGCTCGCGCAGGAAGTAGTCGCGCTGGTTCTTGCCTACCTCGGACTGCACCTGCGACTGAATCTTCGACCCGAGTTCGAGGACCTCGAGTTCCTTGATGAGGATCCGGTTGAGGCGATCCATCCGCTCGCGCACGTCGAGCGTCTCCAGCATCTCCTGCTTCTGGGGCGTGCCGATCGTGCTCAGGCTCGACGCGATGAAGTCCGCGAGGCGGCCCGGCTCGGTGATGCTGAGCGCCAGCGTCTGCAGGTCGTCCGAGAGCAGCGGCGAGAGCGACACGACCTGCTGGAAGTTCGACTTGATGTTCCGCTGGAACGCGTCCACTTCGAGGTGATCCAGGTCGGCCGACGTCTCGACGGCCTTCCGCACGCGGCCGCGCAGGTACGGCTCTGCGGACACGACCTCGTCCAGGTGCACGCGGGCCAGCCCCTGCACGATCAGCCGGAGGCTGCCGTCCGGCAGCTTGAACATCTTGTGGATGTGCGTCGCCGTCCCGACCGGGTACAGATCCGCCTGCGCCGGCTCGTCCAGGGCGGCGTCGCGCTGGGTGACGACGACGATGAGCCTGCCGCTGCTGATGGCCTCGTCGATCAATCGCACCGAGCTCGCGCGCGCCACCGCCAGCGGCATGAACGAGTTCGGGAAGAGCACCGTGTCGCGCAGCGGCAGCACCGGCAGTTCGGGCGGAACCACGAGCGCCTTGTCACCTGCAGACACGTCCTCGAACGGCGGCTTCTCAGGCTGATCGCTCATCCGCAAGCCTCATCCGGCGCGGCACGAGGGACCGCACGACCGAATCGATGATGGGTGGAAACGGGAAACAGGGGGCGCGGGTCCCGGCCATACGGCCGGCGACCCGCGTGAAGAATGCCGCAGTTAACCGGAGATGTCAAAGAAGAGCGACGACGAGCGCTGGGACATGAGCCGCTCGCGCTGGATCGCGTTCTCGCGCGCCTGCTCGCAGTCCTTGCAGCGCACGGCGAAGGGCAGCGCCCGCAGCCGCGAATCGGCGATGTCCTCGCCGCACTCGAAGCAGTGGCCGTAGGCCCCTTCCTCGAGACGGGTCAGCGCCGTGTTGATCTTCCTGAGGGTCTCGGCCTTCATCTGAATCAGGGCGAACTCGATGTCTTCCTGGATGTCCGCTTCCGAGCTCTCACCCTGGTCGAAGACCTCGCTCATCTTGCCCTTGCCGCTTTCGGTGCGAACGTCGCGGATCTTCTCGTGCACTTCACTCATGATTTCACGCCGGCGGTCCTCGAGCATGCGCTTCAGGTCCGCGTAGCGCTCACTCACCATCCCCTTCGCGTGTTTGCTGATCGTAGCCATGATGCCTGACGCTCCTTTCGCGTCACCCCGGGGCGACAGGGGGCCTTCTGTCTCGTCCCATGATGCAAAGAATCTGCCATTTTAGGGACGCCCCGTCACGTTGTCAAGGGCCAAGACCCTTACGGGCCAGGCAGGCGCCTTGCGATCCCCGGTTTCATGGGTTTAGACGCCGGACTTCGCCGCAGGGTTCTACTCGGGCGAACCTTTGTTGGATCCCTTCCCCCAACGCCGGTTGCTCGCCATTGCATGCTCCAGGTGACAGTACGGACACACGGTGTGGCTATTCCGCCACACCCACGGTGCCATTTTGCCCCTCCAGGGGATAGGCTGCCCCTCCCGCGATTGACGGCCCTCGGTCCCCCGTGCCACGCTGGGCCATGCGCTGCCCACTTTGCCAGGCCAGGCCGGCTCGACGGATGTGCCCGGCCCTTGGCCGCGAGATCTGCCCCGTCTGCTGCGGGACCAAACGCGAGACCGAAATCCGCTGCCCCCAGAGCTGCGGCTATCTGTCCAGCGCCCGCGCCCACCCGCCGGTCCAGGTCTTGCGCCGGCAGTCGGACGATCTCGAAGCGCTCGCCCCTGGCATGACCGGGCTTTCAGAGCCGCGGCAACAGCTCTACCTCTTTTCCCTGACGCTCATCGAGCGCTTCCGCGGCGAGGGGCTCGATGCGGCCATCGACGCGGACGTGGTCTCCGGGCTCGAGGCGCTGGCGGTCACGTACGATACGGCGGCGCGCGGGCTCATCTACGAGCCGCAGGCGTCCACGGGGCCGGCGCGGCGTCTGGCCGCGGGAATCCAACACGTGTTCGAGGAGCTTGGCCGGGACCGACCGTCGGGCTTTGCCGCCGACGCGGCCGAGATCCTCCGTCGTCTGGCGGACCGCGCCCGCGACGTGAGCGGAACCACGTCTGGCTCCTCGCGGACGTTTCTGGAACTGGCGGGTCGCGTAGCGCACCGGTTCGGCCCTCCCGGCGGGGCACCCGGCGAGATGGATCCGCCGGCCGGCGCGTCCTCGGCCGGGTCCGGCATTGTCATCCCGTAAGGCCCGCCACGGCGCCCCCGAAAGAAGCTGCACGGGCCGGTCGTGGTATGATTGGGGTTTGCGTCCCGGCCAGGAAAGCGTACGTGCGGTCGCGGGACGCTCAGGTGACCAGTTATGGCAAAACGCTGTGAAGTCTGCGGAAAGGGCCCGGTCGTGGGCCGCAACATCAGCCACGCGCACAACGTGACGGCGCGCCGGTTCGAGCCGAACCTGCAGCGGGTGAAGGTGGCCACCAGTGGCGGAGCGAAGCACATGCGGGTGTGCACGCGCTGCATCCGGTCGAACAAGGTCGTCAAGGCGGCCTGAGGATTTCCCGATGCGCAACGCGATCAGCACCAAGGACGCCCCCCAGGCGATTGGGCCGTATTCGCAGGGCATCCGCGCGGGGCATCTGCTCTTCGTGTCCGGCCAGGGCCACCTGGACCCGGCCACGGGCGCGCTCATCGAGGGCGACGTCGCCACCCAGACCCGACGGGTGATGGAGAACATCGGCGCGATTCTGACGGCTGGCGGCGCCAGCTTCGATCACGTCGTGCGGACGACGGTGTACCTGGCCGACATGAACGACTTCGCGGCGATGAACGCGGTGTACGGCGAGTACTTCTCGGCGCCGGCGCCAGCCCGGACCACGATTCAGGCCGCGCGGCTGCCGAAGGACATGCGCGTCGAGATCGACGTTATCGCGTCCCTGTAGACGATCCCGGGGCGGCCTGCGACAGGTCGAGCGGCACCGCCCTGGTGCGATCCACCGACACCACCCCCGGAGTCCCGCGCAGCGACTTCATCACCTTCTCCAGGTGTTTCATGTCGCCGATCTCGATGGTCACCTTGACCCAGCCGCGCTGCTGCTCGTCGATGCGCGCTTCGATGTTGAGGATGTTCGTGTTCACCCCGGCGATCTTCGCGCTCACGGCAGCGAGCATCCCCTTCCGGTCCTCGACCTGCATCGTCAGGCGCACCATATATTCCCCCGGAGGCGCGCCCTTGTCCCACTCGACGTCGATGCGCCGCTCCGGGTCGTAGAGCAGGTTGGTCACGTTCGGGCAGCTCGCGGAATGCACGGAAACGCCCTTGCCCCGCGTGATGTAGCCCACGATCTTCTCGCCGTGGATCGGGTTGCAGCAGCGCGCCCGCACGACCAGCATGTCGTCGGTGCCGCTCACCTTGATGCGGTCGCCGCTGCTGGCCAGGCCGATCCGCTTCATCGCCTTGCTGACGGCGGACGGCTTCTTCTCCTTCAGCTGATCGGCGGGCACGACCTTGGACAGCACCTGGCGCGCGCCGACCTTGCCGTACCCGACCGCCGCCAGCAGCTCTTCGCCCGATTGGACTCCCCACTCGCCGGCCACCCCGTCGAGAGCGTCGGCCTCGAGCAGGGACTTTACGTTGACGTCGAACCGGCGGGCCTCCTTCTCCATCAGCTTGCGCCCGATCTCGATCGCGCGATCGCGTTCCTCCCCGTGGATGAACTGCCGGATCCTGTTCCTGGCGCGCGTGGTCACGACGTAGTTCAGCCAGTCGCGGCTGGGCCTGTGCTTCGCGCTGGTCTGAATCTCGACGATGTCGCCGTTCTTGAGCCGCGTGCGCAGCGGCATCATCCTGCCGTTGATGCGCGCGCCGGCGCACCGGTGGCCGACGTCCGTGTGGATGTTGTAGGCGAAGTCGATCACGGTCGCGTTGCGCGGCAGCGACTTGACCTGCCCCTTCGGCGTGAAGGTGTAGACTTCCTCGGGGTAGAGGTCCACCTTGAGGTTCTGGATGAACTCCTGGGGATCGCGGACTTCCTGCTGCCACTCCAGCATCTGCCGCAGCCACTGGAAGTAGCGCTCGTCGTTTGCAGCGCCGACGCGGCCTTCCTTATACTTCCAGTGCGACGCGATGCCTTCCTCGGCCTGCCGGTGCATCTCCTCCGTGCGGATCTGCACCTCCACCGCCACGCCTTTGCTGGTGATGACCGACGTATGGAGCGACTGGTACCCGTTGGGCCGGGGCGTGGCGATGAAATCCTTGATGCGGCCCGGCACCGGCGGCCACGCGTGGTGGATGATGCCCAGCGCGGCGTAGCAGTCCTTCACGCTCTTGGTGATGATGCGGAAGGCGACGAAGTCGTAGACCTGCTCGAGATCGATCTTCTGGCGCCGCAGCTTCAGGTGGATGCTGTAGAGCCGCTTGGTCCGGCCGCCGATCTCCACCACCGGGATCTGGGCCTCCCGAAGCGTCGCGTCCAGCGCCTTGCCCAGTTCCTCGATCAGCCCCTCGGCCGGCTTGCGCCGCCGCTCGACCCGCGCCCGCAGCGCCGCGTAGGCCTCGGGCTCGAGGTACTGGAACGCCAGGTCCTCGAGCTCGTTCTTGACGCGGCTCATGCCGAGGCGGTTCGCGATGGGCGCGTAGATGTCGAGTGTTTCCCGGGCGGTGCGCAGGCGCCGCTCTTCCGTCATGGCCTGGAGCGTCCGCATGTTGTTCAGGCGGTCCGCCAGCTTGACCAGCACGACCCGGATGTCGTCCACCATGGCCAGGAGCATCTTGCGAAAGCTCTCGGCCTGGCGCTCGGCGCTCGACGAGAACGGGATCGCCCCGATCTTGGTCACGCCCTCCACCAGGTGCGCGACTTCCTTGCCGAACGACTCTTCGACCTTCTCGACCGTCGTCAGCGTGTCTTCGACGACGTCGTGCAGGAGGCCGGCGATGATGGCGGCGGGGTCGAGGCGCAGGTCAGCGAGGAAGTACGCCACCTCCAGCGGGTGGACCAGGTAGGCCTGGCCGGACTGCCGGACCTGGCCCTTGTGGGCGAGCGCCGAGAAGACGTACGCCCGCCGCAGCAACTCGATGTCCGAGTCGGGCATGTACGTCTGCGCCTTCGCGACCAGATCCTCGAATCGAATCATGACAACCGGTGTCTAAGGTTCCGGAGGTGTTTCTGTGCCTTCATCATAGGGACGCGATCCCGGCCGGTCAAGAAACCGACGTTTCCCGCCCGTTCGGCCCAGGGTCGTGCGGAGTGCCGTGTGGCTTGACTCGCCCTTTTTCGGTTCACTATACTGGCCCGGCTTGGGAAGACTCTTCCTTCCTGTGAGGAAGGGACGCTATCCTGACTATAATCTTCTGTGCGGTTCGGTCTGATATTCATGAGGCCGTCCCGGGCCGCTCGATACCGCGCGTCGCGCGAAAGGTAAGGGGGGACACAATGTTGAGGGGATTCTGGCGGGTCGCATCCCTGGCGATCGTGTTGGGGCTCGGCCTGTCGCTCGTGGCGTGCGGACAGGTGGGGAAACTCCAGGCCAAGCGGGCCTTCAAGGACGCGAACGTCCAGTACGCCCAGCAGGAATACAAGAGGGCCGCGGCCCTCTACGAGGAGGCGATCGCCGCCGACCCCGAGGCCCCATACGCGCACTTCTTTCTCGCCAACAGCTACGACAACCTCTACAAGCCGTCGCGCAAGGGCGAGAAGGACAATGACGCCTTCCTCGAGAAAGCGATTCAGTACTACAAGAAGGCCGCCGAGGTTGAGAAGGACCCGCTCTACAAGAAGCGGTCGATGGAATACCTGGTCGCCGCCTACGGTCCCGACAAGATGAACGATCCGACGCAGCAGAAGCCGATTGTCGACCAGATGATCCAGATAGATCCGCAGGACGTGACGAACTATTTCGCGCTCGCGAAGATCAACGAGGACGAGGGCGACTACCCGAAGGCCGAAGAGCTCCTGAACAAGGCCAAGGAAGCGCGGCCCAACGACCCGCAGGTGTACCTGCAGCTGGCCGGTTTCTACAACCGCCAGGAGGAGTTCGAGAAGACGATCGAGGCGCTCAAGCAGCGCGCCGCCATCGAGCCGAACAACCCCGAGGCGTTCTACACGATCTCCACCTACTACTGGGACAAGGCCTACCGTGACTTCCGCCTGAAGGAAAACGAGAAGAAGGACTACGTGCTGAAGGGCATCGAGCAGGTCGACAAGGCCCTGCAGCTCAAGCCCGACTACATGGAGGCGCTGACCTACAAGAACCTCCTGCTCCGCCTGGAAGCGAACCTCGAGAAGGACGTGCCCAAGCAGCAGGCCCTCATCAAGGAAGCCGACAAGCTGCGTGACGAGGCGATCACGCTGAAGAAGAAGAAGACCGCGGGCGTCATCAAGTAGCTCCCGCACCTCGACCATCGACGGGCCGTTTTGCCTCAAGGGGGCTGGACGGCCCGTCCTGCGTACAAGCAATCCTCTTGGCGCTCGCCCGGCACGCCGCGTTCTCTGGGTGCTGGCGCACGCGTGGTCGGCCGACGCCACTCACTGCGCAAACCGCTCGACACGGCGCGCGCGTGCCGGCCGGACCGCTGCTCACGCTTCCGTCCCCGCTCACACAAACCGGAAAAACGCATCTCCAGGGTAGAGTCGGCGGCAGCGCTGGGTCCCCACCCCAGCGCGGTTCTCGGCCCTTGCGATGCGTTTTTCAGACTGACGCTGCTCGGCTTGGTTCGAGGGGACGTTCGGTGAGCAGCGGCCCGCTGGTCGTGGCGGCGCGTGAGCGCCCGCCGGCTGGTCACAGAGCAAACCATGCGAGCACGGCGATCTCGAATGGTGGACAAATGCGTCGCAAGGGCCGAAGTCCGCCTGGGGTCAGGACCCAGACGGTGAAACCGGCCCCCGAACAACCTCTCCGCCAAGGCTACTGCTCGACGTCGAGAGCGACGGCGAGACAGGGCGGCGCGTGAATCGAATGTGCGATTCACTGGCGGCGTGGTGCCGGCTGCCTTCGAAAGCTCGTGACGAGTACGCTTCTCTGCTGCTCTCGGCACTGTTCAGTGTGATCGAAGTCTTGGAAGACGATCCCGAGGTGCAGGCCACCGAAAGGAACATCGTCGAGTTGTCGCTGTGGGATGTGTGCGTTGAGATTGGCCTGAACCACTGCGACCGAAGCCGAAGTAGCAGTCTATCCGTTAGGGCAACGGTGTCTGCGGGCCTAGGTTCGCCAGTCCGGCCCCGACATGATTCGGCGCATGAACTCGTCGAAGAGGGGAACCGTAAAGGCCGTGTCGCCATGGCTCGGGCTCCAGATCATCCCTTTTGCAATCAGCTGGTTCCTCGTGAACCCAAGGGATGTAACCTCTCTGCCGAGCACAGAAGCGATGTCGCCGGAGCGATGCGGACCGGGACCTAGTTCCGCCATAGCTCTGAGGTACTTCTTCTCGGCTGGCGTGAGGCGATCGAATCGTACCCGGAAAAAGCTCTCGTCCAGGGCTGCGACGGCTTCCGTCGATGCGACGTCTACATCCTCGCGGGTAATGGGCGAGTTGTCCGCCACGTCCCACATGTGCTTCCCCCACTCCTGGACGAAGTACGGATATCCGTGGGTCTTGGTGACAACGCCGTCGAGCGCGTCCTCTGTAACTGCGACGCCTTGCGCTTCGGCCGGCTTAGCGATGGCGAGTTTCGCCTCATCCGGTTCGAGCGGCCCTATCTCAGGGAAGTCGAAGAGCCTCTCTGCGTATGACTTGGCCCGGCCCATCCGTCCCCTGAGCTGCGGCAGTCCGGCCCCCACCATCACGACGGGCAGCTGGCTCTGCGCAGTGCGATGGAGCGCCGTGATGAGCGCGGCAAGCTCCTCTTCCTCGACGTACTGGAGCTCGTCGACGAAGATGGCGATCGCGGTCCCGGCTGTCTTCGCGGCTGCTCCTGCCGCTTCCAGCAGCGCCTGGAGATCATGTTCCAAGTCGCCGTTGTCGGCCAGGCCGGGTTCGGGATCAAAGTCGAATCCCACTTCGATGTCTTCGTACTTGACCTTCAGAGCCTTCGCGAAGCCAGCGAGCGCCTGAAGAGCCCGTTGCGCGAGGGCCTTGGCGTTCTCGTTCCTGGACAACCTCAACAGGGCTTGCCGAAGTTGCGGTGCCAGTATCGCCGGCAAAGACCTGCCCTCCGGTGCTTCGAGCCTGAGCGTCTGGATACCCGTTGCCTCGGCGTCAAGTCTCATACGATCTAGCAGGACGGTCTTCCCAACGCCTCGAAGCCCAACCATCATGAGACTCTTGGTTGGAAGTCCGCGCCGAACTCGCTCGATAGCGACGCGAACCCTCTCTCGAAGTTCGTCGCGGCCGGCAAGTTCGGGCGGTGGGGTGCCCGCTCCCGGAGCAAACGGGTTAGTGACCGGATCCATGGCCCAATTATACAGATATTTATCAACTTGTGAATTACACACAATTTACAAAATTATCAACAAAGTCGCCTTTGAACGAGCGTCTCATAGGGCGATCACCAATGCGGATCGGCACCATACTCTTGCGGGACAGTCTGGCGTTTGGGCCTTTGTGAAACCCGAAGGGCCGTCCGAGGCGTCTTGGTAGACGACATGGGCACCCTGTGGGGCGCTGTAGGCCCCTGAGAGCCGCTGAGAGGGGCCGTAAGGGGTTTGTCCTGGGCGCCGGCCGCCAGGCGGCCACCGGGCCTGGCACAGAGCGTTCCCTCGAACCACGCCGATCGGCGTCAGTCTGAAAAACGAACCGGAGGGGCCGAAGACCTGGTGGGGTGACGAAGTGGGGCCCCGCCTTCCGCCGACAGCACCCTGAAGGTTTGTTTTTCCGGCGTGAGTGAGCGGGAACGCGGCGTGGCAGGCCTGGCGGGCTCTGGAACGACAACGGGGTGACCGTAGCGCCAGAGCCCCCCGTACAAAGAACCGGCCCGGGCACCCCCGCGTGTGGGGAGCGCCCGGGCCGCACGTGCCTGGTCACCCGGACCCCGTATGGTGTGTCGACGGCCTAGTTGCCGCCGGTCTGCACGCCGGCCGCGGCGCGCATCCCATCCGTGACGATGCCGACCTTCTCGACACCGGCGCCCTTCGCGGCGTCGATGACCTCGACGATATCGCCGTAGCGGAGCGTGCCCGCCGCGACGATGAACATCGTCTTTTCCTTGCGCTGCTCGAAGATGTTGCGCAGGCGATTCTCCAGTTCCTGGATGGTCACGTCCTGCTTGTTCACCGAGATGCGCCGGTCAGCCGTGTATTCGAGCACGATCTGGCTGCTCGTCAGCTCAACCTGGGTGTTGGTCTTGGTCTCGAGCGGCAGGTTGATGTCGAGCCCCTTCTGCGTGAGCGGCAGTGCCGCCATGAAGATAATCAGCAGCACGAGCAGCACGTCGATCAGCGGCGTGACGTTCATGTCCGCGCTGGCATGGAGCTCGACTGATTTGACGTTGTCTTCCGCGCCGAAGTGTTTGTGGTGTGCCATCACTGACCTCCCGATTCGCCTTGCCGGATCTTGCGTTCAGTGATGAGCCCGATGTTCTCGATGTTTGCGGCGCGTAACCGATCCATCGCGAGCATGATCGACGAGTACGGAGTCTCCTGGTCGCCCTTGATGAGGACCAGCTTCTCCTTCCGGCTCTCCATGATCGTGGTGATCTGAGTGGTCAGTTCGTCCTCGCGGACCCTGATCCCGTTCACGTAAAACTGCTTGTTGGCGTCGATGGCCACCACCGTCTGTTCCTGGGTTTCTGGCTTGTCGGCGCTGTTAGAGGCCTGCGGCAGTTTCACGGGCACGCCCTGCTGCAACAACGGGGCGATGAGCATCATGATGATCAGCAGCACCAGCATGACGTCGACCAGCGGCGTGACGTTGATGTCCGCCTTCAGGCTGCCCTTGCTGCCGCCCACATCCATAGACATTTTGGCCGTCTCCTCTGTCTAACGCCCGCATCCGGCCGCGCGGCGCCCCGCGGCCCCGCACCGGGGCCTGGGGCAGACCGCGACACGCCCGACTAGGCGGTCTTCTTGATGAAGTAGTCGACCAGCTCCGACGAGGAGTTGTCCATCTCGACGTTGAAGTACTCGATCCGGCCGGTCAGGTAGTTGTAGAACCACACCGCCGGGATGGCGACGACCAGGCCGAGCGCGGTCTCGACCAGCGCTTCCGAGATGCCGGCCGACACGGCACCAAGGCCGCCCGAACCGGTGGCCGCAATGCCCTGGAACGCGGTGATGATGCCGACGACGGTGCCCAGCAGGCCGACAAACGGCGCGGTCGCGCCGATGGTGGCCAGGGCGGCGACGCCGCGCTTCAGGTCGGAGGCCGTCAGGGCCGACGCGCGCTGGATGGCGCGGCGGACGGTGTCGACCATGTCCTCACGGCCGAGCGAACCGCCGCTGTCGGCCTGGTACTGGTACTCGTTGAGCCCGGCCAGGACCACCTTCGCGAGGTGGCTGTACCGGAAGTCCTTCTTCTGCGACAGCGCGACGGCCTCTTTCAGGCGGCCTTCCTTGAGATGCTTGGCCACCTGCGGCGCGTACATCCTGGACTGCTTGCGGGCCTGCAAGAAGGTATAGAAGCGCTCGACCGCCACGCCGAAGGAAATCATCGACATGATGAACAAGATCCATGCAATGGCCTTCGCGAAGAAGCCCATCTGGTTCCACATCTCAATGAGGTTCATGTCTCTCTATCCTCCAAGAAATCCTACGAGTTGTCACCCAGGGCAGCCGAACTCCAGCAACCCCACGGTCCTGTCGGATCGCCATCGACCAAACAGGGCCTACTGCAGCGTGAAGTTGACCGTGACCGTCATGATGACGGGCACCGGCACGCCGTTGAGCAATGTCGGCGTGAACTGCCACTGACGCACGGCGTCGAGCGCCGACTGGTCGAGCAAGGGGATCGAACGCAGCACGCGCGCGTCGTTCACCTTGCCGTCGGGACCAATCGTGGCCTCGATGATGACCACACCCTGCACCCGCGCCGACTGCGCGATGCTGGGGTAGATCGGCTTGACGTCCCTGATTTTCGTCGGCGGTCTGATGTTGCCGCCCACACGGACCGGCGCCTGCGGTGGCGGCGGTGGTGGCGGAGCTTCTGGCAGGCCGCCCACGACGCCGCCCGCGACGCCGCCGGGCACCCCGCCCTCGACGCCGCCCGCGACGCCGCCCTCGGGGGCTTCGATTCCGGTCTCCGGCTTGATCTCCGACGGCGCCTGCACAGGAGCGGCCGCTGGATTGACATCAAGGATCGGTTTCGGAGCCGCAGCCGCTGGTGGCGGTGGCGGTGGCGGTGGCGGCGGCGGCGGCGGCGGAGCCGCGACAAACGCCATCATGCCTGGCGGTGTCGGCAGCACATCAGCCGCCATCAGCGGGATGATGACCACGGCCGCGATGAGCAGCGTGTGGATGAAGATGGAGAGCGGAAGCGTGTACCATTTCCGACTCCCCAAGGTGATTGAGGATTGAACGACATCCCCGAACATGTCGCGTGGCACCGGTCTGTCCTCCTAACCTCTTGGGCTCACACGGTTGACGAAAGCGACCGATTATATCGGGAGGGAAAAAGGCGTGTCAACGACATACGACACCCCTCTCCAACCTCCGGATCTCCGGCCTCCGGAGACCGCCTGCACCATTAGACACCGGAACCCGAAAATCGGCCTTCCGGGCCCTGCCCCGCCGAAGCCACCCGCGAACCCGGCTGGCGAAGGCGGGCGACCGGACCTGTCGGACATCCCGATCTCGCCCGGAGATTCGGCGTCGGGCTAGGCGGATTCCGACCCGATGCGCATGCCGTAGAACGAGCGCCACACGAAGACCAGCGCGACCAGGAAGAACACCGCCGCCAGCACGTGGCTCACGCCGGCGCCGGCATCCGCGGTCAGCTTCACGGCCAACTCGACGGCCCCGTAGGCGCCCGTCGTCACCGCCTGCATGGTCGCGCCCAGACCGCCGCCGTGCCGGCCAGCGCCATCACCGCCAGCACCAGCGCCACGACCCCGATCCACCGCACCCGCCGCTGCCCGCGTTTCCGGATTGCACGGATGGCTCTTACCTCGTTACAGCGGTCCTGACCTTCGTCGAGCACGAGCTTGTTCATCACGAACCGGCGCCGCAGCCACGACCACACGATCAACCCCGCCCGTACGCCAGCCACACAAATGTGATCGCGGCCAGCGCGATCCGGTACCAGGCGAACACCGAGAGCGTGTGGCTGGCGAGGTACTTCAGGAAGTACTTCACCGTGGCGTAGCCCACCACCGCCGACACCGTCATCCCCACCAGGAAGATGCCCGCCTGCTCGGCCGTCATCCCGGTCTTGAGCAGGTGCCACCCTTCGTGCAGCGCCGCCGCGAGGATGGCCGGCACGCCGAGCAGAAACGAAAACCGCGCCGCGGCATCGCGGCGCAGCCCCATGAACATCCCGGCCGTGATCGTCGCGCCCGACCGCGAGACGCCCGGCACCAGGGCCAGCGCCTGGGCCGCGCCGACCAGCACCGCCTCCCCCGCCGTCACCGTCTGTTCCCCACGGCTGCGCGCCCCGACGCGCTCGACCACCAGGAACAGCACCGCCACCACCAGCAGCGAACACGCAGCGACCAGCGGCGTTCTCAGCGTCTCCTCGATCCGGCCCGCGACCAGCAGCCCGACGATGAGGACCGGCACCGAGCCGACGGCGATCAGCCGCAGCTGGCGACCGGGCGCGTCGGCCGGCCACCACGGCTGCCGGAACAGGCCCGGGACCGCCGCTGCCATGGCCATCAGATCCGACCGGAAGAACGCCACCACCGCGAGGAGCGTCCCGACGTGGCACGCCACGTCGAACGCCATCCCCAACTGCTCCGCGTCCCATCCGAACAGCGCGCGCGCCAGGATGAGATGCGCGGAACTCGATACGGGCAGGAACTCCGTGAGCCCCTGTACCGTCCCGAGCACGATTGCTTCGAAGTAGCCCAACGGGATTCGGCCGCGCGCCTACGACACGCGGTTCTTGCGGTTGTTGGTCTTCTTCCGGGCGGCGTCGCCGTTGGTGGCGGCCGGCGCCGGCACGCGGGCGGCGCCCTTGCTCCGCCAGAACGTGACGATGGCCGCGGCGATGAACACGCTCGAGTACGTCCCCGTGATGACCCCGACGATCATCGTGAACGCGAAGCCCTTCAGCACCTCGCCGCCGAACAGGAACAGCGACACCGCCGACAGCAGCGTCGTGCCGGCCGTCAGAATGGTCCGGTTCAGGGTCTGGTTGATGGCGGTGTTGACCGTCTCGAGAATCGAGTCGCGCCGCGCGTTCTTCAGGTTCTCGCGGACGCGGTCGAAGATGACGATGGTGTCGTTGGTCGAATAGCCGGTCACCGTCAGGATGGCGGCGATCACGTTCAGCGACATGTCGTACCGGAAGAACGCCAGGAAGGCCAGCGTCACCAGCAGATCGTGCACGGTCGCGACGACCGCCCCGACCGCGAAGCTGAAGCGGAACCGGAACGCGATATAGGCCAGCAGGCCGGCCAGCGACAGGACGGTCGCCAGGATGCCCTTGCGGGTCAGCTCCTGGCCGACCACGGGCCCAACCACCTGCTGGCCGACCACGGTGAACTTGCCGAGGTTCGAGGCCGACAGCCCGTTGACCACGGCATCGGCGGTCTTGGTCAGGCCGGTGCCCTGCTCCTGCCCGACTTCCGGCAGGCGGATGAGCACCTCGCGCGCCGCCTCGTCGCCGTACCGCTGCACGACGATGTTCTGGCCGGCGGTGATGCCCTGGTGGCGGCCCAGCGCGGCACGCACCTGCTCGACCGACGGCGCGGTGTCGAACTTCACGATCACGATCGTGCCGCCCGAGAACTCGACGCCCAGGGGCAGCCCGGCCGTGAAGATCGTGGCCACGCCGGCGCCGATGATGATCCACGACAGGATCAGCGCGTGCCAGCGGTACTTGACGAAGTTGAAGTGGGGATTCTTGAAAATCTGCATGGTGCCAGCCGTCGCCTGCTAAATGCTGAGCTTCTGGACCTTGCGGCCCGACAAGACCAGCTCGAAAATCGTCTTGGACACGAAGGTCGCCGTGAACAGGTTCGACAGCAGCCCGATCGACAGCGTCATCGCGAACCCGCGGATCGGCCCGGTGCCGAACTGGAACAGGAACGCCGCCGAGATGAGCGACGCCACGTGGGTGTCGAGCAGCGTAAGGAACACGCGGCTGAACCCGGCGTCGAGCGCCTGGCGGATGCCGCGCTGGGCAGCGAGCTCCTCCTTGATGCGCTCGAAGATCAGCACGTTCGAGTCCACGCCAATCCCCATCGTCAGGACGAAGCCGGCGATGCCCGGCAGCGTCATCGTCGCCCCGATGTAGGACATCAGGCCGAGCAGGATCAGGAGGTTGAACAGGAGCGCGACGACGGCGTTGATCCCCGACAGATGGTAGTAGACCAGCATGAAGATCAGGACCGCCCCCAGGCCGACCAGCGACGCGATGACACCCGAGCGGATCGAGTCGGCGCCCAGCGACGGGCCGACGGTGTTCTCCTCGAGGTACGTCATCGACGCCGGCAGCGCGCCCGAGTTCAGCACGAGCGAGAGGTCCTGGACCTCCTGCTGCGTGAAGGTCCCGGAGATCCGCCCCTGGTCCGTGATGCGCGACTCGATGACCGGAGCCGACTGGATGCGGCCGTCCAGGATGATCGCCAGGCGGCGGCCGACGTTCTCGCCGGTCGCCTTGCCGAACTTGCGGGCGCCGTCGTTGTTGAGCGTGAAGCTGACCGCCGGTCGGTTCATCTCGTCCAGCGACGGCTTGGCATTGCGCAGGTCGCGGCCGGTCACGGTGGCCGTCCGGCGCACGAGATAGAAGACCGTCGCGGCGCGATCCCCCGCTGCCGTGGAATCGCTCGCGCCGGGCACCACTTCCATGTTGGAGGGCACCGCGCCGCTGCGCGACTGCAGCAGCGCGTCCTTGGTGCCGGCCGGGCCGTCTTCGACGATCTTGAGCTCGAGCAGCGCCGTCGACCGGATGATCTCCTTCGCCCGGGCCACTTCCTTCACGCCGGGCAGCTCGACGATGATCTGGTCGTTATTGGAACCCGTTCGCGCGATCACCGGCTCGGCGACGCCGAGATCGTTCACACGACGCTCGATCGTCTGCAGCGCCTGGGTAACCGTGCTCTCGCGCAACTGGACCGCGATGTTCGGCTTCATCTCGAACGTGTACGAGCCGTTCGCGCCGGACTCCCGGTTGAACGTCGCCTGCACCTCGTTCGCGGCCTCGCGGAACGCCGCGTCCTGGGGCTGCGGCACGCCCTCGACCTTGAACTGCGTCGGAGTGGTCGCGGTGAAGGTGGCGCCGGAGACCCCCTTGGTCTCGGCCGCCTCCCGCAACTGCTCCAGCGTCGTCTCGGTGTCGATGCGCAGGGCATCGTCGGTCTGCACCCGGAGGACGAGGTGCACGCCACCCTGCAGGTCCAGCCCGAGCTTGATCTTCTGATCGGGCGGATAGACGGCCCAGATGGCCAGCCCCACGATCACGAGGGTGGCCAGCACCCTCCAGCGCAAGTTCTTCATAGGCGTACTACTGGTTCATTGTGTCGGGCGCGACGGGCTCCTGTCCCTGGTAGCCCCCCACGGCCGCTTTGGCCACTTCGATACGGACCTTGTCCGCAATCTGGATCTGGACGCTCTTGTCGGACAGCTTGGTGATCTGCCCGTAGATCCCGCTGGTGGTCACCACGCGGTCACCCACCTTGAGCGCTTCAAGGAACTGCTGCACCTTCTTCTGCTTCCGCTGCATGGGCAGCAGGATCAGGAAGTAGAAGATCGCCAGCACCAGGGCGAAGGGGATCAACTGCACCCAGGGGTTGCTGTCGCCAGTGGCCGGCGCGGCCATGGCCAGCACCAGATCCGTTACACCTGTCTGCGTCATGAGTCACACAACGGGCGGGAAAAGGTTGACTGCAGTTCTACTCGCAATTGTTCAAGCGTACCAAACACTATAGCCTCCCGTACCCGGGCCATCGTGTCAAGGTAGAAGCGGAGGTTGTGTACTGTGTTGAGGACAGCCGCGCCGATCTCGCCGGCGACGAATAAGTGGCGAAGGTAGGCGCGGGAAAACGTGCGGCAGGTGTAGCAGCCGCAGGCAGGGTCCAGCGGCCCGGGATCCTCGGCAAACCGCGCGTTCTTGATGTTCAGGCGCCCGTCGCTGGTGAAGAGCTGACCATTGCGCGCGTTGCGGGTGGGTATCACGCAGTCGAACAGATCCACCCCCCGGGACGCGGCCTCCACCAGATCCGCCGGCGTGCCGACCCCCATCAGGTAGCGGGGCCGGTCGGCGGGCAGCAGCGGCGCCGTGTGCTCGACGATCTTGTACATGATGTCAGCCGGCTCCCCCACGCTCAGCCCGCCGATGGCGTAGGCCTCGAAGCCGACCGCGAGCGTCCGCTCGACGCTCAGGGTCCGCAGCTCCGGCTCCACCCCGCCCTGGATGATGCCGAACTGCGCCTGCCCGGGGTTGGAAATGGGGACGGGGACGGGGCGGGTTTCCGCTCGTTC
>Ga0315283_10001623_pt1 | contig 18225 bp, 12 predicted proteins | sample YL17G09_0_MG_FD_204541 | JGI IMG/M metagenome (GOLD analysis project Ga0315283, IMG submission 204541) | Sediment microbial communities from Yellowstone Lake, YNP, Wyoming, USA - YL17G09_0 | ecosystem: Environmental > Aquatic > Freshwater > Lake > Sediment | place: USA: Wyoming | collected... | reverse complement strand
GACGATACGTTTGCGGAATTTCGCACCGTGAATTCGAGGTCGACACTTGCCTTATTCTCCGTCTTGACCGTAAATATTATCTTTTCATTATCAAGATAAAAAGGTGTGAGACCTTCAATTGGATTCTCCTGATAAAGGATGTAGCCTGGCGCCGGGCTTCCGGTCCAATTGCCCTCGGATTTTGCAGCCAGTCCTGAAGCGTCGGGCGGGAGGTTCACCGCGATAAGAAGAAAAAGAATTGCGATAGCCGAAAGAGACCTGAACATCGGATGATGATTGAAACTCGGGTGTAATAAATATGTCGCCCCGGACGAAATAGCTGGTTTTGATCGCTCAATGGTTTCTGGGGCCTACAGCTCCCATTGCTCGTCGTCGTGGCTGAAGATGGGCCTTGCGCCCGTGGCCTTCATGCGCTCGAGCGAATCCACGGCGGCCATGACGTCGATTAGGATTCCCACCGGAAGCCCCGTTTCCCAATTCTCTTTCACAGGAGAGACATCCCCGGTATAGACGTACTTGGTACTCTCAAGCTCAATCAGCACGGACTGGTGGCCCGTCGTATGTCCGGGCGTGGGCACGACCGTGAGCCCCTTCACTATCTCCTTGGGCCCTTCGACTGTCTTGAGATTGGGCGTCTCGAAGAAGTCCTTTATGTATCCGCCCCTCATGAACTTGGGCGGGTTGCGCGCGAACTCCAGCTCCCTCTTCTGGACGAATATCTCCGCCTTCGGAAAAAGGGTGTTGTTGCCTGCGTGGTCGAAATGCAGGTGAGTGTTGATGACGACCGAAATGTCGTCCGGCGTCAGGCCTTCCTTGGCCAGACTGTCCACGAGGTTCGAATCACGGTGGATGACGTAATACTTCCGGAGCTTCTCCGGCATCTCCCCCATGCCCGTGTCGAGCAGGACGTTCCCCTCGGTGGTCCGGACGAGCAGGGGCCGCAGCGGGGCATGGTACGTCTGGCCGTAATAGGCCGTCTTGAGGTACACCATGAGCCCCTTGTCGATGTCGAAGTGCCCGTCCCGCATCAGCTTGATGCTTTTGACAGCCATGCCGTTCCACCGGCTCCGAAATGCCCCAATTCGCAGATAAGCCTGATGGACGGACCGGAAATGGGCGGTTGCCGTTTGGTAGTGGGCGGGGGCCATGGGGCGGACGGCATTGCGGGTTTGCTCATCTTCGGCGGCTGCCGCCCGTGCCCGCCTTGAGCGGCACCCGTCGCCGCAATATGATTCCGGTGCGGCTCTGGCCGTCGACAAAGACGTCCAGGCCCTCATTCACCTCGATGAGCCTCACCCCGTCTTTCTCGCGGCTGTTCCTGTCGCTTTCCAGGAAACGGCGGTTGAGATAGTCCCGCTTCTCGAGGAAAAGTGGAATGTATATCATTTTCGAGACCACCATGTCCCCGAAGAAATGCGTTCCGTAGGAGAGCTCGGGCGTGAAATCGCCGTGGGAGCATTCCACGATGACCTCGGCGTGGGATATCTCGGAATAATGCACGGGCACGCCAAGGTCGGGGTGGCTCGTGGCCCATCGTCCGGGCCCTATCAGGATGTAGCCGCCGCCTTCCTTGAAACCGGAGTTGATCTCCCCTATCCGCCGGGCGATGTCGTAGCCCTTGTCGAACCTGTATTTTTCAAGCGGGACATACACGATATGCCTTATTCCTCGCTTAATCCCGTTACCGAGGACGTTCTCGCTGCTCAGCACGACGTCCTCGACCGGGATGGTCACCGGTATCCGGACAGGTTTGTGCTCGGCCCTGCCGCCCAGAGGGCGGACCTGCACGATGTAGAACCTGTCGTCCCCTCCGAGGTCGACGGCGAATTCCATGTCTATGGGCACGCCGAACAGCTGCTCCAGGTTCTTGAGCAGGCTCTTGGCCGTTTTCACGAACGGATAGACCCGGTCCCCATCGAGAATGGGATTGAACGTGAGTACCAGGTCCTCGTTGCCGTCCAGCCGGTTCGGGGCATCCATCAGGTAGGTCTTCTCCCTGAGTTCCGATGTCACCTTGTACAGCTGGTCGTTGGTATCCTTCAGGTCCGTGACCCTCGGGGATTGCATTGCGCCCGTTTCGAGGTCCAGGGCGTCTATATCTCGCTGGGAATACCTGACGATGTCCTGGACAGAACCGCCTTCCGGCCTGAGCATTGGCGCCGAGGGCGAGAAGACGCGGGCGTAGTACCGCCCGACGGCGCGCGTCCCGAGGCCCATCACGACCCTCACGACGCCGTCCTCCGGCGATATCTTGTCGCTCCAGGGATAGAAGTTCCTCGAGAATCCCACGCCTGCGAGGAGGGGGTAGTAGAGGTGGTCCGGATACGCCTTCCCTATCAGATTCTGTATCAGGACGCCCATCTTCTCCTCGCGCCACTTGATGTTGTGCCTCGCACGGTACTCCTTGGCGTTGTCGCCGAACGTGCTCAGGTACACGAGCTTGATGGCGGTCTCGAGCTGCTGCAGGCGCGCCCTGTCGTTGCCCCGGTTCGGGATGAAGAACGACTGGTATATCCCGGCGAACGAGTGCTTGAGGTTGTCCTCGAGAAAGCTGGACGAGCGCACCGCCATCGGGCGCTTTTCTATCGCCAGATGGTGGCGGAGCTCCCTGGTCAGCTGTTTGGGCAGGGGCGACTCTATGAACCTCTGGGCCATCTCGACCTTGCCGAGCCTGGAATCGCACTTGGCCTGGACGACCGCTTCGAGTCTGTTTTCCCTGATGAATGAATCGTAGTAGCCCGTGGCGACTATGGTCGATTCGGGGAAACGGACGAGCTCAGGATATTCGGAGATGCACGCGTCCTCGAACTCGCAGGCCGCGGCTGTGAAGATGAGGCCGATGGCCTTTCCGCCGACGAAACCGTCGCCTAGTATCCTGACGCCGCTGGGCAACCTGCCCTGGTCGATGTTGAACTCGAGATAACTGCAAGTTGTGGCCAATCCCGCACGTCCCGTTCCTGACTCTATGCTGGCCATTTTTTATCAATGTTGCGGTGCTGCCCGGATAAAAAGAACGATGCAATGGATTGACAGGGTCGGTAACGGCCGGTCGTGGCGGAATGCATGCGGAGAGGTTACGGCGCCCATCATCCGACCAAAACGCTCATATTCACTACATGCATAGCTAGCCGTACCGAGAGAGCAAGAGCCAATGGAAGAGAGGGGCGATGCGGCGGCGGAGCCGGCCCGGTATGACGGGCAGGGGGCATTCAGGACCCTGCTGGGCGTTACGCTCGGATGGATAATGGATACGACGGACCTGATGCTTCTGGCGCTGCTGGGCCCTGACATCGGCATCTCGTTGGGATTTTCAGAGAGCGTCTGGAACGCAGGCTACTTCCAGCTCGTGTTCGGCGCGCAGCTCGCATTCAGCACCCTTGGCGCGGTCATATTCGGCATGCTGGGCGACAGGATAGGGCGCAAGAAGGCACTCGTCATAGACCTGCTCGTGTTCGCCGCCTCTGGAGTGGCCCTGCTGGTGTCCGTGAACGAGCACATGTTCCTGGCCGCCAGGATTCTCACGGGCATGGCGCTCGGCGGCGAATGGGGCCTTGCCGCGGCGCTCATAACCGAGACGCAGGCGACCAAGAACCGCGGACTGGGAGTGGCGATATTCCAGGCCGGCTGGCCGATAGGCATCATCATAGCGGCTCTTTTTGCGATGGGGCTCCGCTCCACGGGCTTCTCGCTGTTCCCGGGATTGTTCTGGTGGAAGACAGCGTTCCTCGTGGAGCTGTTCTCGATACCCATCGCGCTGTACATATGGCGCTACGTGCCCCAGTCCCAGCACTGGCTCAGCAAGAAGAAGGACCACGTCGACATCATGAAGGCGCTGGGACCGCTCGCAAAACTGTTCAGGGGAAGACAGCTGGTCCGCACGCTGAAGGCGATGACGCTCACATCCGTGGGGTTCTTCGCGTTCTACATAGTCTGGACGCTCGTCCCCAACGAGCTCGTGGCCGCGGGCGATATAACGCGGGACCAGAAGTTCATGCTCGCTGCGCTCGCGGGACTGGCCGGAATTCCGGGGAACCTGAGCTTCGGATACGTATCGGACTGGTTGAAATGGAAGAATGCGCGGAAGAAGCTCTTCACGTTTTACTGCATCATTTTTGCAACGTCCACCGTGCTCATCCCGGTCGCCGGCAACAACATCCCGTTCCTCGCGGCATTGCTCTGCATGTTCCAGTTCTCCTGCGGGGGCTTCTCCTCGTTCGGGGCGCTTTTCGGGGAGCTGTTCCACACATCCTACAAGGCCACCGGCACGAACGTGTGCTACAACATCGGCAGGACGTTCGCTGGCATGATGCAGATGGCGGCCGCGGTCGCCCTTTTCGGGGCAGCGCTGGGCTGGTCGCTCCTGATGGCCGCTTCCGTGCTGTCATGCATTCTCATACTGCTGGATTCCGTAATCATGTGGTCATTCCCGGATACCGAAGGTCGGTCCGTCGACGAGCTGGATGGCATGTACGAGAATGAGAACAAGGCGCAGGAAAAGCATTTACACGGCTGATGACATTTCAGGGACATGGACGTCTTCGAGGCATTCGACAAGCGCCGCACGACCAGGAGCTACAAGGCAAAGGAGCTGCCCAGGAAGGACCTTCTCAGGCTGCTCGAGGCGGCCAGACATGCCCCCTCCGGCATGAACGCCCAGCCGTGGGAGCTCGTCGCCGTCACGGCCCCGGAAGGCAGGAGGGCGCTCGTTCCCGCGTGCAATGGACAGCAATTCGTCGGAGAGTGCTCTGTGGTCATTGCGGGATTGGACGACCCCAAGGCCAAATGGCAAAGGGTGGACCTGGCGCTGGCGATGGAGCACACCGTGCTGGCCGCTACGGACATGGGCCTCGGAACGTGCTACATAGGCGCGTTCTCCCAGGAGAAGGTGAAGAAGCTCCTCGGTGTCCCGGGCAACAGGCAGGTTGTGATGCTCCTGACCGTCGGATATCCGGCCGAGAAACCGGAGGCCCAGCCCAAGAAACCCCTCGACAAGCTGGTCCACTGGGAGAAATACTGACCAGGACGGACCTTCGGGTCCCCGGGCCGGCCGCATCGGTCCCGCTTTGGAATCTTCACGGGCGCCGACGCTTCATCTCCAGGAGCAGCATTCCGACGAGCATGGCGGCGCACGCCAGCGGGGCCTCCATTCCAGGTATGAAAGATTTGGTCGTGGATGCCGGCTTCTTGGCCTTCACATCGATGACTATCTCGCGGGACCAGGAGCTCTTGAGCCCCTTGTCGTCGCGCACCTTCAATCTTACTATATACTGTCCCGATGTCTTGTAGGCATGGTCGACGCTGTCGGAGATGGTCCAGCAGCTATCGGTGCCGTCCCCGAAATCGAACATGTACTCGACAACGCTCCCGTCGCTGTCCACGGACATCGTGCCGTCGAAGCGCACCACGGTGGTGACATTGATGAGCGTCGCGGAAACGGAGATATGGGCTTTCGGCGCCTTGTTGGGCGTCTCGGTCACCGGCATCGGTCTTATCTCGAGCTTCGTCCTGGCTTCCGGTGACCAGGCCCCGCCGTCGTCCCTGGTGCTCAGCGAGATGGTGTGGTTGCCGATGGTCAGGTTGGAGGTCTCGAACTCCTTCCCGTAGCCTATGACCCCGTCCTTGGACGATGACCATTTGAAATCCACTATCTTTCCATCCTCGTCCCTGCCGTTGCCGAGCATCTTCACCATCTGGCCGAGCCAGGCAGGCGCCGGCAGAACGGATATTATCTCGGCAGTCGGGGGGATGTTGGCCGCAGGCGTCATCACATCGAGGCTCCTGGTGGCATCCGCGGACCACGCTCCACGGTCATCGCGGACCTTGAAGTGAATGCTGTGGGTGCCCAGCGAGAGGCCCGAGGTCCTGAAGCTGAGCTCCGTGCTGAGGTTGCCGTCAAGGCTCGAGGTCCAGCCGTAGGCGACCACCCTGCCGTCCGGGTCTTGGGCATCGCCCGTGAATGCGACTTCCTGTCCAACGGTCGCCGGGCTCGGCAGGATGGACGCTATGCGCGCCACCGGCAGCTTGTTGGGTGGCAGGCTCACTGTGACCGTGATCGGGGGTGAGACCCCCGTCATTGAAGCGTTGTCCTTGACGCGCACCGTGGCCTTGTAGGCCCCAGCATCGTTGTAGATGTACTGCACCGATGACATGGACAGCCATCCACTGTCGACACCGTCGCCGTAGCTGAACATGTAGCTCTGGATGGTCCCGTCCGGGTCGAAGGAGCCGCCCGCGTCCAGGTAGACCGTTCCGCCAACCAGTATCTCGGACGGGGTCACGGCCAGGCGCGCCACCGGAGGCAGGCCCTGACCCGAGTTCTTGACCGTGGCGGTTGCGCTCAGAAGGTTGTTCGCCGGGTCGGCATCGAGGGAGAGGTTCATCTTCTCTATTGCGGCATAGAGCGTGTGGTTCCCCGCTTTGCCCAGCGTGTTCCAGACGGCGCTCAGGACCACGGATGCGCCCGGCGCCGTGGCATTGACGATTAGGTCCGCCAGCAGCGCCGCCGGCGAGTAGAGCTCGTCCTCGTAGATGCTGAGCACCGCGGGCGGCGCGTTCTCGCCGCCGAGGTTCTTGAACGTCGCCTTGACGGTGACGTCCGTGCCCTCGTCTGGTTGGTTGGAGGAGAGGTCCAGCGATACGACGGCAAGGTCCGGCTTCTGCGACGAGGCCTCCTTGATATTCAGTATCTGATTCACGGAAACATTATTCATCCACTGTTCGGTCCCGGAAGGCCAGATGATCCTGAGGCTCACGGTGGATGGAGAACCCGGCAGCCCGAAATGCTGCGTCAGGGAGTTCTGCATCGAATGCGGTCCCATTCCGCCCTCGACCTCCCTCATCTGGGTCCTGCTGGAGCTCGACCAGGCATAGACCCGTGCGCCGATTGCTGCCCGGTTGCTCTCGACCCCTTCGAGGCTGACCTCCAGCCATGTGCTGCCCTTGTTCTCGTTGAGCATGTTCCTGTAGAGGTGGAGCTCGTGCGAGGTGTTGACGTCTGAATTGCCCTTTCCGCCGGTGAGAAGGTCCACATCCCCGTCATTGTCGTAATCGGCCCAGCAGCCGCCGTAGGTGTCCCACACCTTGACGCCCGTCTCGTTCGAGACCTCGGTGAAGGTGTTGTTGCCGTTGTTCCTGTAGAAGTATGAATAGGCGTACGCCACATCGTTGTATATCTGTGGGACGAACAGGTCCTGGTAGCCGTCATTGTTGTAGTCACCCCAGCAGCAACCCACCATGAGCTCGTCCTCCCCGCCCATGACGGCCTTTATCGGGATGCCCGAGCTGGGCCTGATGTCCGTGAAGTTGTACCCGCTCTTGTTCCCATTGTTCAGGTAGAGCGCGGAATCGTCGCAGATGGGCCCGCGGTAGGCGTCCTTGTGGGCCAGGTTCGTGAGCCAGAGGTCGAAATTGCCGTCGTCGTTGATGTCGGCCCAGCACGCGCCCACGCTGTGGCCGTAGTACAAGTTGCCGAGGCGGTTGGTAGGCTCGCCCTCGACGTTCTTGGCTGTTGCCACATCGGTGAACGTGCCATCCTCGTTGTTGTGATAAAGATAGTTGGCCTTGAGCCTGTAATTTGAAACGTACAGGTCGGGCCAGTTGTCGTTGTCATAGTCGCACCACGCAACCCCGCGGCCCGGCTTGGGGTCAGCGCTCTCGTCGACCTTGGCCGATTTCGTGACATTGGTGAATGTCCCGTCCCCGTTGTTCTTCCAGAGCACATCTGGAAAGTAGGAGCTGCTGGAGGCGTTCTCGTAGTTGGCCACGTACAGGTCCACGAAACCGTCCCTGTTGTAATCGCCCCAGCCCGACGCCAGCGACGGGAAGCTGTCCGTCACATGGCCCGCTTTCTCGGTGACGTTGGTGAACGTCCCGTCGCCGTTGTTGTGCCACAGCACGTCCCAGCGCGTGTCGTAGTCCGTGCTCCAGCCGCCGGAAGGACAAAAGATGTCGAGGAAACCGTCGTTGTCATAGTCGGCCCAGTTGCCGTTGTTGACGCCGCTGCCGCCGATGCCCGCCGTCGACGTTACCTGGGCGAACTTGAAATCAGGCGGGCCCCCGTTGCGGAACAGTTTCTGCCCGTCCACGAGGAGGTCCTGGTAGCCGTCGTTGTCGTAGTCGCCCCAGGCGAGATAGTTGCCGTATACGCCTTTGAGACCGACGTCGGGCGTCGCGTTGACGAAGGCCGCTTCTACCCTCGGCGTCACGGTGTCATTCCGGGCGTCATCTCCCACCGCAAAGGCGGGTGGAACCGCCAGCGCAATGCATATCAGCACAACGAAAAAGAGCTTCATTTCAACCCCGTCCCCGAACGAGCGCCCCTGCCGCTCGCATTGGACGATGGGGCGGCGCGGGGGCGCCTGGAAAATTTACTCAATCTCCTGTATCTTTCCCGCGGCGCTGTCGATGGCCTTCATGACGGTGGGCATCTCGACGCTGCCCCTCGTGGAAACGACCAGAAGCGATTTCGACCCGGCTCCGGCCACGATAGTCCTGCCGTCGGAAGATTCCACGATGATGCGCTCCGGCAATTTCTTGCGGAGCTCGGAGTTGGCGGTGATGGCGGCCCCGAGCATGGTGGCGCTCATGATGGCAAAGGTCTCGCCGTGAACGTCGTCCGGGATGTCCGACGCCATGAGTATTCCGTCCCGGCTGACAACGGCAGAGGCTTCAACGCCTCCGACCTTCTTGAGTTCCCTCAAGATCTCTCCCATTTTCTCTGACCTGAGCATCTCTATCCCTCCATCACCATTTCGATTCTGTCTCTATCTTGAACGTGCATCTGCCTTTGCCGGCACTCTCGCAGTCTATTTCCTGGCAATAAACCTTTTTATCCAGGTATACTTCATAAAGCTTGCGGAAGATGCCTCTGAGCCTGTGGCACGTGGGCTGGCCGTTCGTTGACCCAGACTCTATCGAGCCCTGGACGATTATCGTGTCATCCGTGAAGGTAACGTCCCTCACCCAGTTCTTCTCGACCAGGACCCTGCGGCAGGTGTCAAAATAGGTCTTCTTGTCGCGGTTGGCCAAGCTGGCTATCCCGATGCCTATTATGCTCCCTTCCTTGAAGAAGAGACCGTGCGAGGCATGGGACATGACCCCCTCGTAGAGCTCGCGAATGTCCTTGAGCTCCTCCTGCGATATGAGCACTGCCCTTCCTGGCATACTAGGTTCATCAATGCGCTTTATTATAATAAACCTTATGATGTCGTTTTGTGAAATATTATAATAATGACTACTACATTATTCGAAACCATGAGAAAACCCTGCGGAAAGCACATGAATGCCGCCTGGGCGCTGGCCCTGGCCGCAGCACTGCTTTTCCCGGCTGTGCAACCTGCAGGGGGAACATCGGAGCTATTCAAGACCTCCGCCGGGGAGACCGAGGCGGAGCTCCAGATATCGACAGCGCAGGGCTACAACGATTCGCTGGCGTTCTCGGTGCCTTCGGCATCGACGGTACAGAGCGCAAAGTTCGACATATCCGCACTGCCGGTGAGGTTCTCCGCCAACATCACGGATTCAGGCAGCTCGCTTCTCAACGGCTCGACGCTGGTGAACGTTGTCCTGTCGGGGGATTCGCTGAAGCTTGTGGAGGAAGCGCGCTCATCTTTGTTCTCGGAATGGGAATCCGGCGGCGGCTCCAACATCACGGTCCAGGACGGCTCCATCCAGCTCCAGAAGGACCTCAACGCCCTCTATTTCACCCCGAACCGGCGAGCGGTGCCGTCCAACCAGTCGGAGTTCGAGCCAGTGATAGAGTGCGGTCCCGACGACGAGCTGTACATCGCATGGGCGGACATGCGCGAGTACGAGTTCAACATATACTTCAGCCGCTCGCTCGACCGCGGGGCGACGTTCGAGAACGTCACCAAGATCAACGACGAGCCATTGCCCCGGAAGGCCCGGCAGGAATTTCCGGACATCGCCTCGGGTCCTGGCGGTCATATCTACATAGTCTGGATGGACAACCGCTCCGGTGACGAGGACATCTTCTTGGCAGCCTCCCCGGACAGCGGTGTCTCGTTCACAGCCCCTCAAAGGGTCGACGACGGGCCCGCACTCACCAACCAGTCCCACCCGGCGGTGGCGGTCACGGCATCGGGCCGGGTAGCCGTGGTCTGGGAGGATTCGCGCTCAGGGGACGACGACATCCGCTGTGCATTCTCCGACAACGGCGCAACGTTCGGCGCCAGCGTTGCCGTAAATACCGGCACTTCCGGCAGGGACCAGGACCGCCCCAGGCTCGCCGCCGGCACGCAAAACGATTTTCACTGCGTCTGGTACGACAACAGGAGCGGGAATTTCGATATATACTATGCGCACGCCGCAGGCAACACTTTTTCCCCCGACGTCAGGGTGGACGATTCCGGTGACACGGGTACGTTCCAGGCGCTCCCGTCCATCGCCGTCGGCCCGGGCAACAGGGTCCATGTCGTTTGGCACGACACGAGGTACGACAGCTATCGCATCATGCACTCGACCTCCACGAACGGGCTCACATTCTCGGCGAACCTGCAGGTGGATGCCCAGCTGGGACCCGGGCGCGACCAGTACCAGCCAAGGATCCGTGCTGGCACGGATGGCGTCGTGCATGTCGTGTGGCACGACAAGCGCAACGGAGACCCCGACATTTACTACGCAAATTCCACGAACAACGGGGCTTCGTTCAACCTTTCCGTGAGGGTGGACGACGTCAGCACCGATGTGAATTCGTACTCGCCGGCGCTGGCCGTGGATTCCCTGGGGGACATCCATGTGGTCTGGTGGGACAACCGCACACCCTACGGCGGATACGGATATGTATACCAGACAATGTACTCCCGCGGGACGCACCCATACTACGACTACGGCTCCTATGAAACGGGACCAATCGACCTGGGTGCGGCCCCGTCCGGTCTCAAGGCGTTCAGCATGGTCGCCACCACGGCAGCGGGCACGAGCGCAACAGCCCTGCTTGCGACTGCATCCGATCCGGCGGGACCATGGAGCGCTTTCGTGGACGCCAAGCTGGCCGGAACCCCTTCGGGCCCCCGGCCCGCCCGATACATTCGCTGGAAGGCGGAGCTGGTGACGCAGGACCCTCTTGCGACGCCGTCGCTTTCATCGATTATCCTGGATTATGCAGTACACCCGGCGACAGGCACATACAGCTCGCGTCCGGTGACGTTCCCTTGCGCTGTGCGAACCGCCAGCGCATACTGGACCAACGGCTCGCAGGGCACCGGTCCAGCGGAGGTCGGGTTCCAGATAAGAAACAACAACGTGAGCTCGTGGCAGTCCGCCGGCTCGGGCCAGCCTGTGACGTTCACGGGAGGGGGGCGCGACATCACCTACAAGCTTGAGCTGAGGGGCTCATCGTCCTCGACGCCTGCCGTTTCATCCGTCTCCATCGATGTGAGGCTGGAGAGCTATCCCTCCGACATCAAAATGGCCCTGGGAAAGTCGAGCGCCACGGTGTGGAGCATCCCGGGCCAGGCTGGCCAATCAACGTCGGAAACATCCCCGGAGCTCGCGGACCTCTTCAACAAGGCGCTGCAGGACGCACGGCGCCAGGGACAGGAGAATGCCCTCATCAAGGTCAATTTTACGTCCGCATCGCCAGGAAAAATAAAGGTCGGAAACATACGCATCCAGTACGATATGCCGCCCAGGATACTCTCGAAGAATCCGACAGGGCCCGTCACGCTGGACGAGAACGCCACCCAGCTGTTCTCGGTCGAAGCGGAAGACCCCGACAACGATGGCCTCACGACGCGCTGGCTGCTGGACGGCTCGCAGGTCGCAACGGGTTCGCTCAATTACGCATTCACGCCCAGCTTCCAGGACAGCGGGGTGCACAATCTCACACTATCGATATCCGACGGCATACTGACCGTAGGCTCGACCTGGTCCGTCACGGTCAACAACGTCAACCGCAAACCGGTCATAGAGCGTTTCTCGCCTGAAACCCCGCTCAAGATGACCACGCGCGAGACAGTCCGTTTCGAGACCAGGACGAGGGACCCGGACGGGGACCTTCTGACCTATTGCTGGACCGTGGACGGCCAGAAGGTGGGAGAGCAGGACTACATGGACTTCACCGCCCCGCTCACGACCAAGTTCTACACGATCACATTCTCGGCCACGGACGGACAATCGACCGCCAGCCAGAGCTGGCACTTCGAGGTCTGTCGCAAGGTATCGCCGCCCGACGACGGGGTCAAGGTGGACATGGCGCTGGTTGCGGGAATATTGCTCCTGGTCGCGGCCACGGCGCTGATAGCCCGCATCCTCATCTCCAGGAAACAGCCGCCGCCTCCCCCGCCGGAGGCACCCCGGAAGAAGGGCCGCAAGGCCCGGGGAGCCCTCAAAGGGCCCAGGAAACCCCGTTCGGGCCCTGACAAGACATTCGACAGCGGGCCCCGGATGAATATCTGAGCCTTACGATGCCAACTGGCGGCGAGCCGCTCGTTTGTCTCGCTCACGTAATTATTCGCCTCATGATGATGCGGCCGTACCGGTTTCCAGCCCCGTCACCAATCGCGCTGTCAGCCCACTCTTTTCCCTCGAAGTGAAGAACGGTCCGCAATGCACCCTCAGCGTGAAGAGGCGGGGCCGCATTTCCGCTGAAACCGTTCATGCATGTTCCGGCATTCCGGTCGACTTGTCGGGTTCCGGCGGAACAAAGCTTAAGAACCGAGACTGAATACAAGGCGAACATGGAACCCGATTTCATGGTCCCGAAGAAGTTCTTCATCACTTCGGGCAAGGCAGTCAGCAAAGTGTCCGACCTGAACGCTTTCGATATGGCGCTTATGGACGCGAAGATCTCCGAGCAGAACCTCGTTGCCGTTTCTTCCGTCATTCCCATCGGATGCAAGCAGATAGACCGCCGCGAGATACCGATGGGCGCCATAACCCATTGCGTGCTCGCACAGCAGCGAGGCAACGAGGGAGAATCCATCGCAGCCGGCATCACCTACGCCCTCCGCAAGGACGGACTGGGAGGCTACGTCGCCGAGGGCCATATAATGGGCGACAAGAAGGCACTCAAGGAAATTCTCCTGTGGAAGATGGAGGAGATGGCCAAGCTCCGCAATGTGGAGCTGGAAGAGATCAACTTCAAGATCGAGGAGCTCTCCATCCCGATGGACAACTACGGGACCTGCCTGGCCGCGTGCGTGTTCGTGTTCGGCGGAGAAAACAAGGGGCAGCAGTAATCTGGCACTATCCTTTTATCGAACTGCGGCACCGAGCTGCCGCACCATTGTCCGACCAACAGGCAATATACTGCTAGTTCACCAACCGCAATGCGTGCTGCCTGCCGCCCCGTCACCAATTGCATTGCGCACAGCCAGCAGCCCTCGTCATCATGTCAGTTTCATCAGCGTGCCGCAGCTCGGGCATCTGGTGACCACGGGCCTGCGCGGGTCCTCCACGGAGAACATGTTGTGGCATGTGGGGCATTCGTACCCCTGCGGGCCCGCTGTCATCGTCGGAGGATAGGTCGCGTAGCCGGAAGCCGCCTGCTGGGTCGGGTCCGGCGGCTGGAGCTGTGTCGTCGCCGTCGGGTAGGTTGCCGTGTCCTGTGGCGGATAGGAGGCCGGCGCCTGCGGGTATGTCCCGGTGTCCTGCGAATAAGCCTGTTGATAACCCGGAAGTTGCTGCTGCTGGTACACGCCTGCATCCTGCTGCTCCGGCGGATATCCCGGCGCCTGCGGCTGGGGAGCCGGCTGCTCCGTCATTGCTCCGCCGGTCGGCCCTCCCACGACACGGGGCTTGGGCTTCTCCTTCCTCTTGACCTGGACGATTGGCGCCTGGGAGCCGCCTGTCCTGAGGACCGATACCGGGGCGGACGGTGCACCCGTCCCGGGCTTCGCCTCCATGGCGAGCCTCTGCGCCTCCCTTGCGCACTGGATGCATTTCACGTAATCGCCCTCGTTGAACTTGGTCTCGGCCTTCTGGATGAAGATATTGGCCCCGCTGAGCTCCTTGCCCTCGCGCTGCGCCTGCGCAATGACCTGCTGGGCCTCGTCCCGGGTCCGTGCCGCAAAATTGCGAAGCGCACCGTTGGCGGTCTCCTCGGCGTTCGTGAGCCTTGTTTTTGCGTCCGGCAGGTTCTTGTCCTTTATCAGCAGGCGGGCCTCCTGCAGTGTCTTCTCGGCATCGGAGACATCGCCGCCGAAAGAGCGTATCTCCTCCATCCTCTTCTCGACGCGCTCGAGCTGGCCTAGGACCTCCTGACCCTTGTCCTCTGCGAGTATGGCGGTCCTTTCCGCCTTTCGGGCCGTCCCTTCCGCGTTCTCGTAATCCTTCTTTTCCAGAGCTTCGCGCGCTGATTTGAGCATCCGTTCCGATTCGGAGACATCGATGCCCCTCTGGGCGACGCTCCGGACGGTCCTCTCGGCGCCGGACAGGATGTACGACACGCCGTAGACGAGGTACTTCTGCTTAGCGTCCCTGGCCATCACTATGGCCTTCTTGTTGTAGGATACAGCGTTGTCGGGGTTCTCGGTCTCGAGTGCGGTCCTGGCCTGCTTGAGGAGCCTCTCCGCATCCGCGACATCGGCGCCGAGCGCCTTGGCCTCGGCTATCGCCCTCATCGTGGCCACGAAGCCTTCCTTGACGGAGCAGTAGGGGCAGTCCTTTATCTCGTCCTCGAGCGTCACAAGGTGTATCTCCTTGGACCTGAGGTCCTTCTCGAGCGCATCTATCTCGGATTGGTCCTTCTTCACGACCTCGGTGAGGTCGGCGATGCGCTTCTCCTCGTTCCTGATGGTGTTCTCGCGGTCCGCGAAGCCCTTCTGGAGCCTGTCAACCTCGGTGGCCTTCGTGCGGAGCGTTTCCTCGATGCTCCTGAGCTCCGCAAGCTGGGCCTTGGTTCGGGCCTCCTGCTTCTCCAGGTCCTGCTTCACATCGTCCTGGGCCGCTTTTAGCGAGGCAAGCTCATCTTCCTTCTTCTTCAGGTCCGTGCCGGTGGCCACATATTCCTCGGCGGTCCGCCTGAGGGCGCCTTCCATGGCCTTGAGCTCGTCGTTGTACTTCTCGATGGCCTCCTCGCGCTCGTCTAGCCTGCGGGCCTTTTCATCCATTTCCTTGATGATCTTTTCCTTCTCGGAGACATCGGTCATCATCTTCTGGATGTTATCCTCGCGCACCTTCTGGTCCTCGGCCTTGCGCATCATTTCCTGCGCGAACGCCTTGAGCGATTCCGCTTCATTCTGGACCTTCCCTTCGCGCTCCTTGACGCCGGCCTCCTTCTCGTTGAACGTGGCTTTGAACGCCTCGACCTCCGCCAGCTTGCCGGCGAGCTCCTGCTCGCGAGCATTCAGGGCCTCCTGGGCCTTCGCCGTCTCGGCCTCGCGGGCTTTTATCACCTCGTCCTGCTTGACAAGCTCGTCGCCCTTGACGCGCAGCGATTCCCCGAGCTGGGTGAGCTCCTCGGCCTGCGCATTGAGGGTCGCATCTCCCGCTCCCTGCGGGGCCGCTACCACGGCCGCCTCCGCCGTCACCACCGCCCCTCCGGCGGCCAGCTTGTTCTCCCTCTCCTTGAGCTCCACATCGCGCCGTTCGAGCTCGTCCTTCATGCGCTTGAGCTCCTTGCCTTTGAGCCTGAGCTCCTCCTTCCGGGCGTCGAGCTCCTTCCTGGTGGCCTCGATGTCGGGCGGCAAAGCCGCCGGGACGGGTGCCTCCGCTGGCACGGCCGCAGGCACCGCAGTCGGAACGGCGGTCGAGAGCTGTGCCTCCCTTTCCTTGAGGGAGGCCTCCTTCTCAGTGACGGCGGCCTCTCTCGCCTTGAGGGCAGCCTCATTTTCAGTGACGGCAACCTCATTCGCCTTGACGGCGGCCTCCTTCTGGGCCAGCGCCTCCGCCACGGCCCTCAGCTTGCCGGCCTTGGTCCTCTGATCTTCCTCGGTCTTGGCATTCGTGTCAGCCTGGGCCTTGTACGCCGCTTCCATTCTCTGGTAATCGACTATCTTCCGGTCGAGCTCGTCGACCTGCGTCTTGGCGGCCTTGTAGTGTTTCTTCAATTCCTCCTTTTCATTGATTGCCGCTTCGAGCTCCTGCTTGCTCGCCCCCTCCGCCGGTGCCGCGTATCCGCCGCCCTTGCGCACGGCCTCCTCGCGCCTGGCGAGGTCCGCATCCTTGGCAGCGAGGGCGGTTTCCAGTTTTGCGAACCGTGCCTCATTGACCTTGAGGGTCCGCTCGCGCTCGTCGTGCCCCTCCACCATCTTGCGCATCTCCGCCTCTGCCTCGGCGTTGAAGTTCTTGACACGCTCCTTGTACTCCGATTCGGATTTCTTGAGCTCCGCATCCCTTTTCATTATCTGCTCGGCGAAGGCCTTCAGGTTCTTGGCGTCGGCGTTTATCTGCTTGTCCTTGGCCGCCAGGGCGTTTGCCTGGGGGGAATCTCCCAGGAGCTGGTCCTCGCGCTTCTTGACGGCGGCCTCCCTGTCGGCTATCAGCTGCTGCTGGCGCTCGATCTCATCGTACTGGCCGCGGACGTTGTCCGCCAGCGACACTATCTCCTTCTCCTTCCGGGTGAGCTCGTCCTTCATGCGCTTGAGCTCGTCCTCGATCAGCTTGAGCTGTCGCAGCCTCTGGGCCAATTCGAGCTCGGTCTGCGGCTGAGCGCTTCCAGAACTTCCCTGCTCCGGCAATCCAATCCCCCACACACGTGCCCCGGCGCCGTCCGAGATTCCCCGTTCTGCAGCGCCGTAAATCAGGCTTGTTCGCCATGTCCTGATAACCATATATATTTAGCGCCGTGAAAGATTACCTAGCGATGCGGTCGACGGACGGACAGCACTGGCGGCACGGGTTGCGATGCGATGCCGCATTCACGATGGAACACGATGTCCGACCGCCAATTTCCATCGCCCGGCAACATCGTGGAGGTGAGGGCCGATGAGCCTGAAGATGAACTGGAAGGCGACCGTCATTCTGACGGTCATCTACGCGCTTGCGGCCATGGCGGGATTCATCTTCATCCGGGACCGGACTGCCCTGCAGGTCTACCTGTTCGTCCTGTTCGGAATCCTTTTCATAGGGGGCAACATATGGAGCAGGAGGAGGGCCTAGTTGGAATATGGGTTCATACTCGCCACCGTTTTCGGCGCCGGGCCGGCGCTGTTCACCCTATACTACGTGCTCCGGCAGTACCAGGGTGCATGGGATGACCGGAAGCTTTTCATCTGCCTCGCTGTCGGAATGATACTCGGCGTCGTCGGGTTCTTCTTCCATGCCATGCTCGACGCGGTCATCTACGGACCGCTCCTGACGGCCTTCACTATCTACGTCGCGGGCTTCGCTGTCCTCGAGAACCTGATGCTGTTTTCAGTCCTGAACTTCAAATGGCTCCGTGGAACTCCGGACGCCACGTTCTGCGGCGTGTCCCTCGGAGCGGGATTTGCGGCATCCGGCTCCATGGCGTTCGTATACAGGGCGTCCAGTCTCGGTATCGCTAACCTCGATGCGTTCATCCTCGTATCGATGATTGGCATATCTTTTGCCACCATTTTCCTGAGGATCGCCAACGGCGCGATGGTTGGATTGGGCTCGGCGCTCGGAAAACCCTGGACATGGTTCGGAAAGGCCATCGTCGCCCAGGTGCCGTATGCGACGCTGTTCATGAGCCTGCTCTACTTCACGGACGTCTACACGCCCGTTTGGATATGGGCCCCGGCAACGGGCGCGATGGTGGCGTACACCTACTTCGTTCTCCTTTACGTGAGGAAGCTGGTGCTGCCCCAGAACCTGCCGGCGGAAACAAGAAAGAGGCTCCGGCGCGAGCGCCGGAAGCCCGAAAAAAATCGGTGACCACTCCCGTCTGATGACAGAGCGGCTCACACGTATCCTGCGACAGTCGCGCCGGGCCGCATCTTCATGATTATCTTCGCGACGTTCGTTGCCGATATCGTGCCGTTCTCGCTGCCGTCCACCATCTGCTCGAACAGGAGCATGCGCGCCTCGTTCGCCACCTGCGCGATGTCCGCTCCGGAGAAGTCGTGCGTCATCCGGGCCAGCCTGCAAAAGTCGACGTCGTCGGCCAGGGGCATGTCCCTGAAGTGTATCTTGAATATCTCCTCGCGGGCCTTCATGTCGGGCAACGGCACCGAGAGCACCTCGAGCCTCCCTGACCTCTTCACGGACTTGTCCAGCATGCTGACGTGGTTCGTGGTGGCGACGATGAACACGTCCTTCTCGGCCATCTCGATGTTCAGACGGTTTATCATGTCCAGGAGC
>Ga0315283_10001621_pt1 | contig 18229 bp, 13 predicted proteins | sample YL17G09_0_MG_FD_204541 | JGI IMG/M metagenome (GOLD analysis project Ga0315283, IMG submission 204541) | Sediment microbial communities from Yellowstone Lake, YNP, Wyoming, USA - YL17G09_0 | ecosystem: Environmental > Aquatic > Freshwater > Lake > Sediment | place: USA: Wyoming | collected... | reverse complement strand
ACTTCTGCCGCGGTCGGCGTGGCCGGTATGCACAGGTAGAGGGCGGCCTGTGAGGAGAGAGAGGGGGAGGAGTGTGAGAAAAATGGATGGATGGATGGACGGAGAAAGGTTGAGAGCTTCTCTCCAATTTTTCTTGGAACGCACGTGCGCCACGTCCGCGGGCGTCAGGGTGGTTGGGGAAGCCGCCGCTTCCGCCGCGTCCCACCCGCCAGGCGGGGGCGGGGTGGGGTCGTATCCCAGGCCTGATTGATGATGAAAAAGGGAGTTGAGGGGTAGGTGTGATGGGAAGGTGTGGCGAGGTTAACAAGAGAAAGAAAGGGGCTGCCCTTCCTCTCTGCGCTCACTCACCGCACGCCTGGCACATCAGGCGGGCCGCCAGCTCGCCCGGGTCCGGCGGCGGGGCGGCCCGCGGGCTGGGCGGGCGGGGGCCGCCGCCGCCCCCTCCCCAGGCGCCCCCATCCCACCCGACGGCCGCGTGCTTGCGCCGGCCGCGGGTGGTGGTGGGCGGCGGGGGAGGGGGGTGCGGGCGCGGTGCGGCCGCGTCGGTCGTGGTGGGAGGCGGCGCTGTCCGCAGGGCCGTCTTATGGCGGGGCCCGCCCGGGCGGGGGAGGGCGGGCGGGGCGGGCGGGCGGGTCAGGGCGGCCGCCCAGGGCGGCGCCCGGGGGGGCGGGCCGGCCTGGTGCCTGGTGGCGCCGGCGGCGGGGTCGGGGGCCCCCTCGGGGGAAAGCAGTGCCGCGCCGATGCCTCCGCCCCCGCCCCCGCCCCCGCCGCCCAGCGGCGCCCTGTCCGCCCTCGCTACGCCCCGGGCGTCGGGGGGTGGCTCAGGCTCGCCTTCCCCGCCCGCCTCGCCATCCCCGCCGCCGCCCCCAACGCGCGGGCGGAGGACGCGGGGCCTGCCGCCGGCGGGGGGCGGGCCGGTCTTGCCCGCGCCGCCACCGCCCGGCGCTCCCTCTGCTCCCGCTGCTCCCGCTGCCGGCGGCGGCGCCACCAGGCGCAGGGGCGGGGGTCCGGGGGGGGGCGGGGCCGGCTCCTGCTCCTGCTGGGCCTGCTGCTGGTCGTCGGCGTCGACCATGGGGGCGTGTGCGGGGGTGGGTGGGAAAAAAAAAAGTGTGGGTTTTTCTCCCCCCTTTTCAGACCTCCCCCCTCGCCGCTCGCTCCGCCTGCTCCGCCCGCAGCAGCCGTGGAAATACGCCCTCCTCCACCGCGCACCGCCGGACCAGCACGGCCGGCGCGTCCACGTCATTCTCCCACGCATTGTCCGGCGTCGCGGACCGCCGGCAGGACAGCACGCCCGGCCCGCCCGGGTGGCCGGCCAGGGGGGAGCAGGCCAGGCGGCCGCCGGCCGCGACCCCGCCCGCCACGCGTGCGTCGCCCGGCCCGCGCGGGTTGGCGCCCTTCCAGGTCGCCGGCTGCAGGGGCGCGTCCGCCCGGAAGGGCACGTCCGACCCGCCCCCGTAGTACCACCCGGAATCCACGGAGGACGCCCGGAAGGAGGGGTCGACCCCGGGGGCGCCGGGGAAGCCGCGCACCTGGGCGAGCTCGTACGCGAGGCGCGAGACCTGGGAGCTGAACGTGCCGACCAGCCAGGCCCCGCCCGCCAGGCGTTCCACGTCGTCGGCGATGCCGGCCAGGGAGGCCCGGGAGTGGCGGGCCTTGAGCGCGGCCGAGGAGGCGGCCGCGTCGTCGGCGGCAAAGTCGACGCCCGGGTAGGCGGCCGCTGCCTGGGACAGGACGCGCGCGTCGTCGGTGGCCAGGTAGACGAGGAGGCGGCCGCGGGGGGAGGGCGGCGTGGGGGGGGGGAGGCCCGGCGCGGCGCCGCTTGGCTGCACACTGCGTGTGGCGGCCAGGGCGCGGGTGGAGGCGGGGGGCGGCGGGCGGCGGCCCCGGGGGGGGGGGGGCGCCCCCCCCCCCCCCCCCCCCCCCCCCCCCCCCGCGCCCGCGGCCCGGGCGGGCGGGGCGCCCGGGCGGGCCGCGGGGGGGCCCCCCCCGGGGGGGGGGGCCGGGGGGGGGGGGGGGGGGGGGGGGGGGGGGGGGGCGGCCCCGCCCGCCGCCCGCCCCCTCCCCCTCCTCCCAGACGCTCGCGACAGCGTCCGCGGCGCGCAGGTACTCGGCCACCCCGTGCGCCGCCGCCTCTGCGCCCTCGCCCTCCACCTTGTCGGTGCGACGCACGTGGATGGCCACGTACCGGCGCCGCCCGCCGGCAGGGGCCTCCCAGGACGGGGCCAGGCCGTGGGCGGCCGCGAAGGCCGCCCGCCGGGCCGCCGCGCCGGGCGCGGGCCGCATCAGGTAAGCCGCGAGCGCCCCGACCCACCACACCTCGGGCCGGGCGTTGAAGCGGGCGACCAGGTCGAAGACGTCGGGCGGCATGGCGCCCTGCGGGTCGGCGGGGGCCGCCCCCGCATCGATGATCCCCCCTCGCACCACGCGGGCGCCGGCGTGTGCGGCCGGTTGCCCGGAGTCGAGCTCGGGCGCGCCCTCCCACCCGGGCGGCACGGGGCACGGGCTGATGGGTAGGAACGCCGTCTCCCAGGCACCACCACCGGCAGCAGCGGCAGCAGCCGCAGCAGCAACAGGAACAGCAGCAGGAACAGGAGCAGCAGTGTCAGCAGCAGCAGCAGCAGCGCCGCCGCCGCCGCCACCGGGCATGCCCGCCCCAGGCGCCGTGGCCTCACCGGGCGCGCCCGCGCCGCCGTCGTCGTAGCGCCAGTGTTGGAAGGAGAGGACGAGCGTGCGGTTGGACGCCAGGGCGAGGGCGAGCAGGTGGGCGGCGTGGTGCATCTCGCACCCGAACCCGCAGGACTTGTTGATGGAGCCGACGAGGAGGCGGGCGGCCGCGCAGTCGGGCGGGTGCTGGGCGGCGTGAATGGCGGCACCGACGGCGGCGGTGGTGGCCGCCCGGACGGCCGCGAGGTGGCGCCGCGCGCCGGGCGAGCCCGCGCCCTCCAGGGCGGCCGCCGCGGCCGCGCCCAGCCCCGCCCCGCCCCAGGGATCGGCCACGCCCTGCATGGCAGCCATGCGTTGGGCTTCCAGGAGGTGGCGCAAGGCGGCGATTTGGGCGAGGTCGGCATCCAGGGAGGCGGACGCGGAGAGAAGGGGCGGCGTGGCAGGGGTGGTCGGCCCGGCCGCGGCCGCGCCCCGCCGCCCGAGCAGCGACAGGTGGGCGGCCTGGCCGCCCTGGCCGGCCTCCAAGCCGGCACCTCCACCCCCACCACTGCCACCAGCCCTGAGCAAGCCCACCAAGCACAGCAGCCCCACCAGGGCGCCCACGCCCACCGCCCCGCCCCGGCGGTTGCGCGCCAAGCGCAGGCGCCCGACTTGGAACGCCCGCACCGTGGCCGCGGTCGCGGACCAGGCAGCGGTCGCGGCGGACCTGGCAACGGCGGCGGCATGGTCCCGGGCTGCCCGGCGGCGGGAGGAGGTCTGTGTGTGTGTGGAGGAGGGGCGTGTGGGGGCGTGACGGGGCGAATTGAGGCGGGGGGCGCGCGCCGATGGACAAGAGAGAACAGTTTGTGCACACGTGCGTGCCCGCACACGCGCCCTCCTCAACGCGTGCGCGCGCTCACCTTGGCTGACATGATGGGCTATGTGCGCTTCACGGGAGTGCGTGGGCACGCACGCGAAACGCGGCGCGAGTTCGGGCGCACGCACGCAGGAGGAGAGGAGAGCGCCCCCCCCTTTTTTTTTTTTTTGAAGTGTGAGCAGTCGCACATGCTGTGCTCTGTCTGCTCTGTCGTTCCTGGTCACACGTCTTTTCATTCCCGCTTCAACCCGCCCCCGCCCACCCGGACGCCCCCGACCCCGTGCACCCGAGCGTACCGGCCCAGGTAGCCCTGGGCCGCCGTCCGCAGGACGAATCCAAGGGCGACCTTGGCGACCAGGGCCAGGCCGAAGGCGCCCGCCCACCAGGCGGCGGCCGCCAGGCGGCCGGCCAGGGTGCCCGCCGCGCCCGCCCCGCCCCGCCCCGCCGCCCACCCGACCCCGATGCGCACGGTGAACGCGGCGGCGGCCAGGGGGTCGAACACCAGCAGGCGTGACCCTGCCTGCGGCTGGAAACCGTGACGGGTGGATGTGGCTGTGGGCGGGCCGGCGGCCTGGTGGTCACCACCAGCAGGCAGCCCCCCTCCCGCCTCCCCCCCCCCGCCGCGCCCGCTCAGCCCGTCCTCCCCGCCACTCCCCTCCACCACCGCCTCGCACACGTCCTTGAAGAACTCCCGGTACATTCCCGGGCGGACGTCGTTGAACTTGCAGACGACGGCGTGCTTGATCAGGTCGATGGCCAGCTCGGCGCCCAAGACTTGGGCGCACCGGCGGAGGAGGACGGGCGCGATGGAGGTGAAGGAGGAGGACGCCGAGGCGAGGAGGCTTTCCGCGCTCCCGGCTCCCCCCCCGCCCGCTGCCGCCGCCGTGGCGCTGGCGCTGGCGTTCCCACTGCCCGCCGCAGCAGCTTCCACCAGGACGAAGGCCAGGGCCAGGGCCAGGTGGAAGCGTTCCACCACGTCCTGGGCGGCCAGGCCAAAGAGCTTGGCCCCGTCGTAGCGTTTGAAGACGGTGCCCTTCAGCTCAACAAAGTTGGCGGCGATGGTCAGGGCGACCAGGGTGTGGCCCCGGGTGGAGTGCATGGCGACGGCGAGGGCCATGCCATGGCACATGAGGACCAGGCCGTGCGAGGTGACGAGGAGGCCGGCCAACAGCGAGTCGGCGGCCAGGGAGGGGAGCAGGCGCGCGCGGGTGGGCCGGTCGGGCGCGGCCGCCACCTGGGCGCACGTGCCCGCCAGCGCGTCCAGGGCGTCCACGGTGAAGGAGCACCCGATCCTGTCGCCGATCTCGATGGCGGTGTAGATGACGTGGAGCTTCAAGAATTCCTGGGTCAGGTCCTTCATCCAAAAGTAGAGCGCCCCGCCCGGGACCGCGCACAGGGCGGCCGCGGCGCAGCCGAAGATGGCCGCGCACGCGCCGTCGTACAGGTCCGCGCCCGCGGAGGGCCAGGGCGGGCGGGGGGCGCCCGTCATCGCGGCGGCCAGGGCGCGCGCGGCCCGGCCCGCCGCGCCCACGCAGCGCAGGGGCAGCGCCGTGAAGACCGACCCCCACGCGTCGGCGCACACCCCACCCCCAAACCACAGCAGCCGCTCCAGCTGGTAAGGGACGGCCAGGAGGGCGTTGTAGACCCGCTGTCGCTCGGTCTGGCCCCACGGGGGCAGGGACGCCCCGCCCGGCACGCGGGGCAGGGGGGCGGGCGGCGGGTGGAGGAGGGCGTGGAGGTACGTAGCCAGGCGGGAGGGCGGCGGCGGTGGCGGCGGCGGCGGTGGGAGGGCAGGTGATGACAGGCCGCCGTGTGCCTTTGCTGCCGACGCGGTGCTCGTGCTTGTGCGCCCCGTCGGAGAAGCAGGTGCGGGTGCAGCGGGTGGGATGGCGGGCGGGCTGAGCGCCGCGCCCAGGCCGCCCGGGTCGGCGGGCGAGTCGATGGTCGGCAGACGCTGGGCGTGCTGTTGTGATGTGTGAGAGAGGAAAAGGGTTGAGATGGAGAGAAGAAGAAGATGGGAGCGCCGCGCCTCTCTCCCTCTCTCCCTCCTCCGCACAAACTCACCGCACTGCGCCCTCCCACCCGGCGCAGGCCGCCGAGGTCTCCAGCGGGCCTGGGTGGCCAGCTGGAGGGGAGGCCACCGTCGGCAGAGGCAGGCAGGGCGGTGCTCGGCCCCGGTTCGGCGTCGGCGCTCGCAGCGCCGACGCCTGCGCATGCGCGGGCGGAGGGCGTGCCCGGCGGGCTGTGGCGGCTGCCGCCATCGTCTGACATGGCGATCAAGCGTCCGGCGCCCAGCGGTGCACTGCCAATATCACCAGCCGCGGCGGCGACCGCATCCGCAAAGGAGCCAGACCCGGGCCCGCGGGCAAAGTTGTGAGCGCCTCCTGGGCCTCCCGCTTCGGCGAGCGACGCCGTCCGGGCCCGCCGCCGCCGCCGCCCACCGCCACTGGATCCGCCCGCGGACGGGGGCGGGGACGGTTGGTCCTGGTCGTGGCCGCCTATGTCGGCAAAGGCCGCAAAGGAATTGGATCGCATTTTTTTTGGAGAGACTGAGCGCGGCCTCGACCTCCTTATTTTTTCTTCTTCACTCACACGCCCGCCTCACCCCCACTCGGCACGGCCAGCTTCTTCACCCGCCACGCCGCGAAGTCGGGGAATTGGACCGTCCCATCCCCGTCCGCGTCCAGGAGGGCGGTCGCGGCGGCCAGGTCGGGCCCCGATAGGTCGTACCCCTCCGCCGAGCACAGGGCGGCCAGCTCCTCCGGCTGCAACAGCCCGTCATCGTTCAGGTCGTACCTCGCAAAGGCGTTGGCCAGCTCGGCGGCGGTCTCGCGGGAGATGCCCAGGGTCGCCGGGTCGAAGCCCCGCTCCTCCGCGCGGGCCAGGGTGAGGAGGGCGGACAGGGACTTGAGCGTGTCTGCTGCGCTCGGGGCGCCGCCGCCCGCTGCCGCCGGGCTCCCTTTCTTGCCCAGCAGGTCGGCGATGTCGTTGAGCGCGGTGATCAGTTTGAGGGAGCCCGCCGCGGCGGCCGCCGAGTCGAGGACCGACACGCCCGTCGCGGCGTCGGCGCCCGCGACCTCGCGCACGGCCGCCAGGACGGCCCCCGCGTTGGCGCCGTACTTGGCGGCCGCAAAGCCGGCCGCCCCGCCCAGGAAAGCCGCCGACGCGACGCCCGTGAAAAAGTAGCCGGCCAGCACAAAGGTGAGGGCTTGGACGATGCCCTTCCCCGGAAAGGGCGGGGCGGCGTCCAGGGAGGCACCCCAGGCAAACGCACCGGCCGCCGCGCCCGCGTCAAAGAGCGCCTGCAAAGCCAGGCGGGCGCCCGCCGCGGCGGCCCGGCCGACGAGCAAGCGGCGCAGGGAGGACGGGTCGGTCGCTCCCGTGGCGGCCCAGGTTTCTAAGACTTTCTTGGCGGTGGCCTTGTCGATGCCGGACTCGCGCAGGCCTGTGGAAGGATGGGCATGGGGAAAAAATGGGACGATGATGAATGAACGGGTTCGGGCGGGCGGGGTGTTGGGCAACCGCTCCTCTTATCCCCACGAGATTTTCTTCCATGAGATTAATGGATATTGTCTCTCTCGAGGCGCTCTTTGACACTAATAACTACTACTCACTCGTTAGCATGGCCTCCTTTGCTTTCATCTCGTCTGGGCCGGCAGGCGGCGGAGGCTGCTTGCCTCCGCCTCCGCTCTCACCCGTAGCTGCTGGGCGGCAATGCAGGCCCCGCCTCACCGCCACCACGGCCGGGCGGGCGCGGGGCGCCACCGCTCTCCGCCCACTGCTCGCGGTGGGCCAGCTGGCCAGGGTGGGCCTGGAGAGGAGCATTCGTGCGGGTTTGTATGCGTGTGTGTGTGCGTGGGGTGCGGCGGAGAGACAGAGCGTAATGAAAGAGAAACGCCCGACCAGCTGCCTTCAGGTCTCTCCTCACTTTTCGCTTTTTTTGGCCGCTCCGCCCCTTCTTACCCCACGCGAACGACACTCCACCCTCGCTCGCGCATACCGGTCCCCTGGGGTGTGTGCTGTCACACTCCCATCGCCACACGCATTCCTCCCCTCCCTTGCCCCCTGAATTCTTGACAACAAAAAATGAACACCTCCACCCCCCGCCCAACCTCGTCCTCGCCCGCCGCGCAGTCGGCTAGCCGCCGCCGGGCGCCTGCCCCCGGCCACCGGCCCGAGGGGACGCCCGCCAGTCGGCCCGTCGCCGCGCGGGCGGCCGCTGCAGAGGTGAGTGCATTGAAGAGCGGGGTGTGTGAGCATTTGGAGCGTTTGTCTGAGGCGGCAGGGCGCGGCGTGGCGCGGAAGTCTCTGCTGGCGCGGGAATCGCCAGGAACGACGACGGCTGCGAGCGCGCTCTCTGTTTGCCCCGCCCCGCCCCTCTACCCCGCCACCCTATTGGCCCCGCCCTGCACCTGGTTGGCACACCAGGGTGATACTCCTTGCTCACATGCAAAGTGGGGCCATCCACAGAGGGGAGAGTAGGACTGGCGAGGGGACAGCAGCACACACACACTCGCCGCTGCAGCTCTCTCTGTCCGCCCCCCTCAATCCTCCTCCACACCTCTCATCCTGTAGAACCCTTTCCGCTACCGCCGAGACGCGTCCGCCGTCGAGAAGGCCCTGGCTTCCCTGCCCCCGACCCTGGCCACCGCTGCCGCCGCTGCCGCCGTCCTGGCCGCCGCCGCCACGGGTGGGGCGGCCGCCCGGTCGGCCGTCGGCCCGGACTCAGGCGGTGCCGCCCGCACGGCCGCAACTGCGGTCGCGGCCGCCGCCACGGGCGCCGCCGCCGCGGCCGGCGTCCGCGCCGCCGACGGCGCCCGCGCCCGGGGCGCGGCGGCGGAGCTGTACAACACACTGGTGGAGGCGGAGGACCCGGGCAGCCTGAGCGCGGCGGACGTGGACGCGATCTCGGCCCGCACGGGCGTCAACCTGCGCACGCGCCTGGCGGCCGAGCTGCGGTCCTGCTACGACGCCTTCCTGGAGTCGTCCATCCCGCCCGGCGCGACCCCGCTGACGGGTGAGGAGTCAGGGCGCATTCGCTCGTTCAGGGACGCGCTCGGGCTGACGGACGAGGATGCGGCGCCCGTCCACATTGACGTGGGGCGCCGCTTCATGCGCGCGCGCTTTGAGGCGTCCTCCCGGGCGGGCGACGCCGCGGGGCGGGCGGCCCTGGCCAAGCTCATCTACGTCTCCTCCCTCGTGTATGGCGAGCAGAAGGCGGCGTTCCTGCTGCCCTGGCGCCGGGTGTTTGACCTGAGCGACGCCCAACTGTACGTGGCCAAGCGGGACTGCGCGCGCGGCCTGGTCCGGCGCTGGGTCGCTGAAAAGGGCAGCGCCGGCGGCGGCCTGGTCGCTGACGCGGCCTGGCTGGCCGGCCTGGAGGCCGCCCGCCAGGGGTACCGCCTGGCGGACGACACGACGGCGGAAGAGGTGAAAACGGCCGCCCGGGCGGGCTTGGAGGCCCGCCTGGAGGAGGCGCTGGCGGCCGCGTCGGCCGGGCCGCCGCCGGCCGTGCGCCGGCCGGGGGATGCCGTCCCCGGCCTGGCCCAGCTCCGGGCCGCGGCCGCGTACAGCTCGGCCCTCGCGGCCGCCGCAGGCGGCCCCGACATGCCGCCCGGCCTGGGTGCCGCGACCGTGGCGGGCGGGCCCCTGGCGGGCGGGCCCAAAGCGTCCGCCCTGTCGGGCCTGTACCGGGCCTGGCTGGAGGACGCGCTGACGGGCGAGGGCGGCGCCTGGTCGGCCGACCTGTCCACGGAGGCGTCCGCCCTGGCGACCGCCCTGGCCCTAACTCCCACCGATGCGGCCCGCATCCGGGAGGGCGTCGCCGCCCGGGCGTACAAGGCGTCCCTGCGCGCCGAGGTCGCGTCAGGCCGCCTGGATGGGGCGCCCTCCAAGGCCGCCGTCCTGGGCGCCCTGTGCGAGCGCTTCGGCTTCGACCCGGCGGCCGCCGCGGACATGCACCGCACCATCTACCGCCAAAAGGTGGACACCCTGCTGGCCAAGGGTTCGCTGACGGACGCGGATGCGGCCACCCTGGACCGCCTCCGCGTGCTCCTGTGCGTGCCCCGGCCAGACGTCGAGGCCATCCAGGCCGACACAGCGGGCAAGATCTATGCCGCCGCCGTCGCGGACGCCCTAGCCGCGGGCGCCGACGCCTTCTCCCCTCAAGACGCGGCGGCCGTGACGTCCGCCCGGGCGGCCGTCCGCCTGGACGCGGGCATCGCGCGCGGCATCCTGGGCGCCGCCGCCCGGAAAGCCTTCCTCGCCTTTATCACCAAGTCCCGGTCCGCCAAGACCCGGGAGGCCCAGGGCAAGGAGTTGCGGGACCTGGTCGTCTTCTCCAACGTCGTCGTCGCCCCGCTCTTCCGGGACGTGCGGACGACGGAGGAGGAGGAGGCCGACGACCGGGCGGCCGCCCTGCTGGAGGCGCAGGAGGCGATGGCCGAGGCCCAGGCGGCGACGGCAAAGGAGGACGCTGCCGGCTCCTCCTCCTCCTCCTCCTCCTCCTCCCCCACTCCCTCCCGCGCCGCGCCGGCCCTCGACACGGGCGCGGTCGGCATGTCCAAGGCCGACACGGACGCGGCGGCGGGCAAGCCCGGCGGGGCTGGCGGGGCCTCCACAAAGGCCGCCGCCAAGGACGCGGGCGCGCGAGGCCAGACCGGCATCACGCTGGCCGACGACCTGCCACGGACGGACCGCATCGAGACGTACCGCAACTTCTTGCTGTGGTGCCTGTCGGGCGAGGAGGTCGTCCTGCCGATGGGCGGCACGATGACGGTCCAGCGGGACGCGTCGGAATTCACGCGCCTGCAACAGTTGGGCGCCGTGCTGGGGCTCGGCCCCGCTGACGTCGCGGGCGTCCAGGGCGACCTCGCCCAGGAGGCCTTCCGGTCCCAGGTCCAGGGCGCGGTGTCCGGAGCGGGCGGCCTGGACCCGGCCAAGGCGGCCGAGCTGGAGGCGACGGCCACCCAGATGGGCCTGACCAAGGACGCGGCCGCGGGCGTCATCAAGTCTGTCCAGGCGGAGCGGGTGGCGGGCGGGCTCAAGGCCGCGGGCGACCGGGGCGCCCTCACCCTGCAAGCCCTCCTGGACATGAAGGACGCGGGCGTCGACCTGGCGGCCGCGGTGAAGGCCGACACCCGGCAAGCCCTGTACACGGCCGCCCTGGGCAACGCGCTCAAGGACGGGAGCGGCGACCTGTCGGCCGAAAAGTGGATGGTCGACCTGCCCGCCACCCTGGGCCTGGAGCCGGCCAAGTGCGCGGCCGTCGCGGCGGGCCTAGCCAAGGACAAGCGGCGGACGACGCTGGTCCAGGCCGTCTCCCACCTGCGCCAGGGCGACAGGGCGGCCGCGGCGCGGGACCTGGCCAACCTGTTGTCGTGCGAGCGCGCGTCGCCCGCGGGCGGGCCCCTGGCCTGGGGCGTGCCGTCCGAGATGGAGAGCCTGTACGGCGCGTTCGCGGGCAGCGTGGGCGATGCCGGCAAGCGGTCGGAGGTGGCGGCCATGCTGGGCTTGTCGGCAGACACGGCGGCTGCCGTGGAGGCCGCGTCGGCCGCGGCGGGCGCGGCGGGCGCGGCCGAGGCGGCCGATGAGGAGGCCCTGTTTTGAGGAAAAGGGAGAAAAGGGGGTGGGTGGGTGGGTGCGTGGGGTGGGGTGTGTGTTTGTGTGTGTGTGGGGGGGGGGCGCGTTTTGGGAGTGCGGTGCGAGGGTTGAATTTATTTCTGTGCGTGCGCAAGGCAACACAAGCAACGGGCGTTGGTGCGCAATGGGGGGAAGAGGGGGGGGCGCGAGGGGGCGCGGAGTGTGGGGGTTGGATGGTGGACGCAGGAAGGAAAGCGGTGGTGTGACTTTTTGCAAAAACCTCCTCCCATTCGGTCAACTCTCCTCTCCTTCTGCCACACACCATGCCGCCTTCCTGGGTCCCGCCCGCCCTCTCGGGCCCCCGCCTGTGGGCGCTCACCACCCTGCTTGCCCTGTGCGCCGCGGGCGGCCTGTCCGCGGCGGGCCTGGCCCCGCCCTCCGCCGCGGCCGGCCGGCTGCTGGGGGCCTGGGCGGTGGGCGCGCTCGGCAGCAGCTCCGCCGCCGCGGCCGCCCGCCGGTTTGCGCCCCTGCCCCGCGCCTCGGGCGCCCTGGCCGCGGGCGCCCTGCTGGCCCTGGCCTTTCCTCGGGCGATGGCATGGGGCGTCGCAGACTCGGTGTGGGCGGACGTGGCCCGGGCGACGGGTGCCGCCCTGGTGGCCGCGCGGGCGGGGGTGCGCGCAGCCGCGGCTTTGCCCTCGCCGCCGCCTGCCCCCCCCTCCCCCGCCTCCTGGGCCGCCACGTCCCTCGCCTTCCTCGCCACCGCCCTGCCCCTGGTAGCCGAGGGCGGCGCCGCCGCGGGCGTGCTGGCCCGCACCATGCCCCCGGGCGCCCTGCCGTCGGCTGCGGCGGTGGTCGCGGTGGGTGCTGTGCTGGCGGCCCCTTCGGCGACGGGCACGGGCGCGCCCCCTGCCGCAGCCGCCGGCGGCCTGGCCGGCAGCCTCGCCGTCGCCACCGTCGCCTTCACCCTGGCCTGGGGTGGCGGCGGCGGCGGCGGCGCCGTGGCCACCACGCCAGCCGCCGCATTTTTGGCCTCCCCCCGCCAAGCCGCCGTGCTGGTGCCCCTGGCCGCCCTCGTCGCGGGCGGCGTGGCGGGCGTGGGCGCGGGCGCCCGGGCCTGGCGCCCGCGTGGGGCGGGGGTGGCCCTGCTGGCGGGCGCGGTGGCCCTGGGCGCCGGCGGGGCGGCGGCGCGGGCGCCCGCGGCGGGCGTGCTGGGCGCCCTGCTGGCGGGCGCGGGCGCTGCCGAGCTGTGGCGCCGGGCGGACGAGGCTGTCGCCGCGGCCCTGTCGTCGGAGGCGTCCCTGTGCGGGGAGTGCGGGCGGCCGCTGCCGCTGGTGGCGCCTGCTGCTGCGGCCGCCGTGAGCGCACCCTCCCTCCCTCCCCGCGCCTGCGCCGCGTGCGGCACCCCCGCCCCACCCCCACCCCTGTCCGCCTCCGCGCCCGCCCCCTGCGAGGCCGCCATGGAGTGCCTGTCCGGGGCCTTCGACGCGGTCGGCCTGCCCCTGCTGTACGCGCTCGCCGGCGCGGCCGCGGCGGGCGCGCTGCGCGGCGGCGACGGCGCGGGTGCCCGGGCCGCCGCGGTCGCGGTCGCCGGGGCGGCCGTGGCCGGCTTTGGCGCGCGCGCGGCCTTGGGCGTCCCCCTGGGCACCGACCTGCGCACCCGCCTGGCCGTCGCCGCGGTGGGCGGGCGCAAGGGCGAGGTCACCGCCGCCCTGGGCGCGGCGGTCGCGGCGGCGGGCGCCTCCCCGGCGGCCGGCAGCGCCGCGGCTGTGGGCGCGGCCCTCGCCGTCTCCCTCTCCGCAGCCCTGGGCTGGGCCGGCCGCCGGGCGGGGGCGGCCGCCGGCGTGGAGCCCCTGCCGGACGGCGGGGACGAGGACGGGCTGGCAGGGGGGGGCGAGGGCGGCCTGGGCGCGTGGTACGGGTCGTCGTCGTCGTCGTCGCTACCGTCCTCGGCGTCCTTTGACGCTGAGGACGGGCGGGGCGGCGGCGGTGGCGGATCGCCCGCCGCCGCCTCCTCCTCCTCCTCCAAAGGCAAGGCCCCGACCAGCAGTCCGCCGCTCACCGCCAAGCGCCCCGGCGAGCTGGCCATGGCCTCCATCCCGTCCCCGCCCTGCTCGGATGCGGGCAGCGCGGTCTCCGTCTCGCCCGCGGGGACGCCCCGGGGTGGGGGTGGGGGTGGCGGAGGGCTCTCGCGCCCTCCCCAGGCGGCTTCTCTCCTCCCCCGTGCCCTCTCCTCGGCCGTCTCGGCCGGCGCGCCCTCCCTGACCGCCACCTACTCCACCATAATGAATATTGGCAGCGAGGACGCGGCGGCTGCGGCGGCGGTGGCGGCGGCGTACGCGGCGGAGGGCAGCGGCGGCGGCGGCGGGGGTGGGCGCCCGTCCCCCCCCACCCCTCCACCTCGTGCCTTATTCTCCCAGCACGAGCGGGTCGCCGCGTACCGGGCCACTCAGCCTCCACCCCCACCCCCGGCCCGCCCGCCCGCCCCCGCCCCACCCCCGGTGTGGCCCTTATACGACATGACGTGACGATGACGCGAGGAAAATAAATTACGGTTGATTTTTTATTAAATTATTCTTTCTTGTCCTTTGCCCTTTTTTCCCCTCATCTACGCACCCCCTCTACCGCCTCTCCGCGCCGCCGCCCGCTTGGACACGGCCTTGACCTCGCTCACAATCCCGTCCGACTGCCTTTCTGCAAAGCCCGGAATGGGCGGCGTGTCCGTCCACACGCCCCGGGCGGGGGGAAAGGGGGAGAGGTCGGGTGCGGCCGCCGCGTCGCGGACGGGGCCGGGCGGGAGGGCGTCCAGGGCGGCCTGCTTCAGGGCGAGCTTGCCCACCAGGTCCGCTTGCCAGGCCCGGTGGGCGGCCATGCGGGCCCGTGAGTAGGCTTTGGCGCGGAGGGCGTCGTCGGGCGAGGCCGGGCGGGGTGGGGGCGGGGGCTGCGGGGTGAGGGCCTTGGGAGGAGAGAGAGAGAGGAGAGGGGCCGGGTTGGGGGTGAGAGAGAGACGGTGTTTTGGGCGAGCGTGTGTTTGAAAAGCAAGAGGCGGATCCTCAACTCTGTTCACTCACCTTGACCAGCAGGGCAGTCCGGTTGGCGGCTTTGCGGTCCTCAGCGGGCGAGGCTGAATCGGCGGCCCCGCCGGCGGCCTTGGCAAGGGAGCGGGCGAAAAGCGAGCCGGCGGCGGCGGCAGGTGACGACGGCGCGTCGACCGCCAACGCCCGGGCCAGCCAGGCGACGGCCGTGCGGGCGAGCATATGTGTATGTGGATCGAGGCGACTGTTCTGTGTCCAGCAATGGGCGCCAATCAGCTATGTGCGTGCGCGCCCGCCTCCTGCACGCCCCACCAAAAAAACGAACAGACTTGTGTGAGAGAGTGGGCTAGACCACAACACGCGAGGACGCACTCGCTCAATTCGCGCTCTCGCACGCCTCCCCCACGGCGCTTCCCCAGCGCTGCATCGATTAGGCCGTGCACACGTGCGTGATCCTCTGACCACTACTTGCAAGTCCTGGGTGCGCGCACACGTGCGTCGTTTTTTTTACAGCCCCACCATGGCCTCAGCCACTCCCGCCTGCGCCCCACCGCCGCCCCAACCCGGCCCGTTGCGCACTCCAAAAAAACTCGCCCGCGTCGCTGTCTTCTGCGGGTCTTCTCCGGGCAAGTCGCCGGCTTACCGGGAGGCGGCCGTCGCCCTGGGCCAGGAAATCGCGGCCCGCGGGATGGGGCTCGTGTATGGAGGTACGTGGCGCGCGGAAAGGAGGAGGAGGGAGACTCTCATCCTTCCAACCTTTTCATGGACGCCCTCCATCGGTTGTCCAGTCTCTCCTTTCCTCTTTCGCGCACGCAACGCTCTCCGCTCTCCACCCTTCCCCCTCTCTCTCCCACAGGCGGCAACGTCGGCCTCATGGGCGCGGTCGCCGAAGCGGCGTCCGCCGCGGGCGCGCCCGTGATGGGGGTCATCCCCGCCGCGCTCGTGCCCCGGGAAATCAGCGGGGCGACAGTCGGGGAGAGGGTGATCGTCCCGGACATGCATGCCCGCAAGAAAGTCATGTACGAGGCCGCCGACGCCTTCATCGCCCTACCCGGCGGGTTTGGCACGTTGGAGGAGGTCATCGAAATGGTGACCTGGCACCAGTTGGGCTACCACTCCAAGCCGGTCGCCTTTCTCAACGCGGGCGGCTTTTACGACCGCCTGCTATCCTTTTTCGACCACGCGGCGAAGGAAGGGTTCATGTCGGCCGGCGTGCGGGGCATCGTGCTGGCAGCGAACACGCCGGCGTCGGTGCTGGATACGTTGGAGGCGTACGAACGGTCGGCCCCGCCCGTGTTCACGGAGGAGGACGACAAGGGAGCGCCCCTCGAGTTTTGATGATGAGGAGAAATGAGAAAGTTGAGTGAACAGGTGCAAAAACACACCCACATGCCCCCCCCTCACTCCTCACATCATTCATGGCGGCGACAGCAGTGGCGGCGCGCGCGGCGAGAGGAGCAGGTTGGGCGGCCAGGCCGGCCAGGCAAGCAGGGCCGCTGGGCCGGCCGGGTCGGTGGTGGGGAGAGGGGCGCCCACCGACCCACTGCCAGCACCGCCCCGGGGCGTGCCGGGCGGACTGGTCACCCTCACCGTCGGCCAGAGCGGCGGCGGGGGTACGGGGCCCAGCGGGAGCGCGAAGCCGCGCAGGGGCGACAGGCTCAGCGCGTCGGGCGGGTTGACGACTGGCAGAGGTTCGGAGGCCGTCCGTCCGTGCAGAGAGGGGGAAGGCGGGAGGCCACCACCACCACCCAAAAAGGCCTCTGCCGCCGCCACGGCCGCCGCGGCGGCCGCCGCGGCCGCAGCCGCGACCGTCTCCTCAATCCCGCCGGGCAAAGAGTCTCCAGCCGACGCGGTCCGCGCCAGCCGCGGCGGCCGAGAAGGGGGAGGTACCCTGTGGCCGGCGGCGCGCGCTCCCCCACCCCCCCACCCCTCCTCCGCCCTCCACACCTCGGCCGCCCGGAGCAGCGAGTCCAGGCCCACCTGGCTAGGCAGTGGGGTGGTCGCCATCGCCCGGGCGGCCGCCTCGCCCGCCGGCGTGCGTGAGGGCAGGCCACTCCGGGTGGGCGTCGCAGGTCGTAGGGGCCGGCACCGGGCGGCCGCAGGCGGGCGGCGGGGTGCGGGGGCGGCCGCCGCGGCCGCCGCGGGCGGCACCCGCCGCCGGTCCCGGGGCTGGATGGCCGTGTTGAACCGGTTTTTGCACGCGTTGTCCGTGCGGCCGGGCAGGGACGCCGCGATGGTGGCCCAGGCGTTGCCGTGGCGGGCGTGCAGGGCGACGAGGACCGCGTCCTCGGCCGCGGTGAAGGGGCCGCGCGCGAGGCCCGGCTCGAGGTGATTCACCCAGCGCAGCCGGGCGGCCTTGCCCGCCCTCCCCGTCCCCGACCGGGCGGCCACCTGGGTCCAATTCTCGCCGGGGCGCCTGGTGGCCACGGCAGCGGACAGTCGCGCATCGTCCGTGGCGGACCAGGGCGGCATTTGTGCGAGGGGCGGAGGCGGCGCCGCGGCGGCTGGCCTTTTTTGTTGGGAGAAAGGAAGTGAGTGGGCGCGCTGAGTGAACCCTTCCCTTCAAAGAGAACCCCTCCCTTCCTTCTTCAACCTTTCCGCCGTTGCCTTTGCCTCGCCGTGTGTGTGTGTGTGTGTCTTTTGTCTCCACCTTTTTCTCTTCCTTGCATTCAAGCACACCCGCAGCAGCAGCAGCACAACGCCTCACCCACTCTCTCACCCACCAACCCTTCTCTTGGCGTTTTGCTTGATATCTCATTCATTCATTCCCCCCCCCCAACCCCCCCCCCAGCCCCCCCCACCCGCCGACCTCGCTGGCTGGCAGTGGTTGGGTCGGCGCCTCCGCCGCCGCGACCGGCTCCGGCTCGCCCGCCGTGACACCGTCCATGGGGGCGGGCGCATCACCTGTGGCAGGAGGCGCAGGAGGCATGTTCACGGGGGCGGGAGCGCCTGTGGCAGGGCGGGCGTCCGGGGCGGCAGCAGCGGGCCCTGGCGTGTCGCCCGCGACCCCGCCTCCTTCCGCGGCCGCCGCCGCCACCCCGCCTCCCGCCGCGGCCTCCTTCTCCACGTCGGCCAGCTCCGCCTCCGCGCACCGTTCCTGGGCCGCCAGGTCCGCCAACAAGAGTTCCACCCGCTGGCGGCCGTCGGGGCCGAGCCCCGGCCCGGCCGGCCCCACGCCGCCGCCGCCGCCCGGCACCGCCAGCGCCAGCCGCTCCACGGTCGCCAGCTCCCGGCCGACCTCCCGGGCCCGGGCGTCCAGGATGGAGACCAGGGTGGACAGGGTGGTGAGGTCTGGGGTGGTGGGCGTGGCGGCGGGCGCGGGGTCGGCGCCGGCGGCAGCACCAGCGCCGGCGGCGGCAGCGCCGGGAGGTCCGCTCCCCACCTTTGCCGCTAGGTACGCGTCCGAGAAGGGCACGCGCGCCCGTTCCCACCGGTAGTCCGCGACAGAGGTCGTCGCCGAGGCGGCGCCGCGGCCGACCACGCCGACCCCGGGCCGCCCCGCCGCGCTGGCGCCCCGGTCCCGGCGGGGCGGGCGCGGGCGCGCACGCCTGTCGCGGCCGCCGCCGCCGCCGCTCCCGCCACTACCCCCGCCCGGCCCGGCCGCCATGGCCAGGACGTCCACCGGCGGCGCCGCGGACATGCGGTACTCCACCCCCTCCACCCCCGCCGCCAGGCAGAACCATTCGAAGGATTCGTCCGCCGAGTTGAGGTCGTAGACGATGCAGACCGCGTCGTCGGGCAGGGGCCGGTGGTCGGTGATCACGCCCTCCGCCCACTGGCGGGGCTCGTCCGGCCAGTGCCGCCAAACCCGGTGCCCGATGAGGTGGTGGATGCCGGGGACGGAGGCGCGCGGGGCGGGGGAGGCGCCGGGCGGGGCGGCGGCGGCGGCGGCGGAGGGAGTGGTCCCCCGGGCGGGCGTGCGCCCGCCGGCCGGGGTGGCCCGCCCGCCGCTGGAGGCGGCCCGCTTGGCGCCGCCGCCGCCGCCGCCGCCGCCGCCGCCGCCACCGCCGCCGCCGCCGCCGCCGGCCGTGGTGACGCCCGTGGAGGAGGCGGCCAGCCGGGATTTGGCGGCGCCGGCCGACCGGGCCCGGGCGGC
>Ga0315283_10001620_pt1 | contig 18231 bp, 14 predicted proteins | sample YL17G09_0_MG_FD_204541 | JGI IMG/M metagenome (GOLD analysis project Ga0315283, IMG submission 204541) | Sediment microbial communities from Yellowstone Lake, YNP, Wyoming, USA - YL17G09_0 | ecosystem: Environmental > Aquatic > Freshwater > Lake > Sediment | place: USA: Wyoming | collected... | reverse complement strand
TTCGTCGTAGAGGGCGATGTAGAAGTTCCGTGCATACATCAACTCGCCCAATATTGCGTGCAGGGCGGCGTAAAAGCCAGACAGGTCGGTAACCGTGCTCGCTTTCTCGGTGATGCGGTAGAGGGCCAGCTGCAGGGTGCCGGAACGCTTTCTTTCGGTGATGTCCAGCAACGTTCCTATGATGGCCGGTCTTCCCTGATAAGTCGCCTGCGCCGCGGAAATCTCGAGATCAATCAACGTCCCGTCCTTCCTCCGCGCACGGACTTCATGCCAGGCCCCGGGGGTTGTGTCTTCAAACAGCCCACGAAACTCTTCTCCCTGCATTCCGGGACCCCCGGCGACCACCAGCTCACGTACGCTGATCCTGCCGACCAGTTCATCCGCTGTATAACCAGTCAATGTCGTGATGAAAGGATTCACGTACCTGAAGAATCCATCCTGCACGACATAGACGCCGACAAGAGAATGCTCCGCCAGCCCGCGAAACATCGCTTCACTTTCATCAAGTCTGGTCCGCGCCTGGCGTTGCGCCGTGACGTCGCTGGAGATGACCACGACGTAACGAATTGCCCCCTTCGTGTCCCTGATGATATGCCCGAGCGACTCAATGTGGTGCACGGTTCCATCGGCCAGGAGAAACCGGAATGTGCTCCTCCTCCCTTTACCGGTGAGGACCGTCCGGCGGAACACCTTTTGAATCTGTTCACGGTCGTCCGGATGGATCTCCGTGAACGATGACGTTCCGCGCAACGCCTCCGGATCGCCGAGGATGCCCCGGTAGGACGGGCTGTTGTAAATCCGTTTACCGTCCCGGTCGAGCACCACGATCAGATCGCGGACGTTGCTGAGGACGAGATCGAGAAGTCGGTCACTCCCGATCAGATAGCTGATGAGGTCTATTGCAGAAGGTGAGCCGCGAAGAGGGGGATCGGGCGGAGGTGCGGTTTTGACCTGAACGCGCTTTGGTTTCTTTTTCATGCCGTCCGGGGGAAACGGAATCAGACGAAAAGAACGACGAGAACACCGACGGATCCCCCCACCGTACTTCGCAAAAACCACTGTGTCTTGGCCAGGGCTTTGCGAATCTCCGGGGGGGAAACTTCATCCTGTGATTGATCCGTGGTTCGTGAATATGATAACGCGAAAAAGGGTCGATTGCAAGGGGGGGCGAGGGCATGGAAGCAAGGGGGGGGGCTTAACGGAGAATCTGGAAAGGACTTCCCTAGCTCTTTTTCAATAAATAGACGAACACGGGAGCCCCAATTGCCGCGGTGACAGCCCCAACCGGGATCTCCGTTGGGGCCAGAAGCGTTCGCGCAACAAGGTCGGCTCCCACCAGGAATATGGCGCCGAGCAGAAATGAAGCCGGGAGGAGGAGACGATGATCCGGGCCGAAAAGCATGCGGCATATGTGAGGGATAATCAGACCGACAAATCCGATGACGCCGCTGACCGAAACAACCAGTCCGGTGATGAAAGAGGCGAGGAGATAGGCAAACTTCTTGAGTCCCGTCACATTCACACCCAGTTGCATGGCCGATTCCTCTCCCGTCGCGATAAGGTTGAAGCCCTTTGCCTGCCAGAGGAGCAGTCCGAATGCGATGATGACGGGGGGGGCCGTTACCGCGACGGCGCCGGGGCTGGCCGCGCTCAGGTTTCCCATAAGCCAGAGGAAGGCGCTCCGCAATTCCTGGTTGACGACGGCGACTATCAGCAATACCGCCGCGTTGAAAAACGCACCGATCATCACGCCGGAGAGCAAAAGGGTATATGGGTCAAGCCGTCCGCGCCGGTGTGCGACACCATACACAAGAAGCATGACCGTCGCGGACCCGGCGAAGGAAGCGAGCGGGGTGATGAACAATCCGGCTCCCCCCGCCAGACTCATCGCGAGGATGGCACCGACGGTGCCTCCGCTCGAAATGCCGAGTATGTACGGTTCGGCCAGCGGGTTGCGCAGGAGTGCCTGAAAAACCAGCCCCGCCACGGCCAATCCGGCGCCGACAATGATCGCGAGGGCGACGCGAGGCAGACGGAGTTCCATGATGATCATCCGGTCGGTGTCGGGGACCGAGCGGCCCCCCGTCAGGGCGCCCGTCACGTTTCCCATGGACACCGACACGCTGCCGATCGAAAGGGCGACCAATGAAACGGCGATCAGCGTTATCAAGAGGAATGCGGTAATCATCAACGTACGCCGAAGCGTCAACGGAGAACGAGTCAAACGCCCCTCACCGGTTTACTGTCCACCCGCTCCCACATCGCTTTCACGAGGGCCTTCACTCCCGTTCCCGCGACGGCCGAGAGAGCAAAGACAGGCGTTCGTCCGAACTTCAGCTTCGCGAGGGCTTTGACCTCCCCGGCCGCGAGCGTGTCGATCTTGGTAAGAGCGATGATGCGGGGCTTTTTTGCGAGACTCTCATTGAAGAGCTTAAGTTCGTTCAGAAGGATCTCAAAATCGCGCTTCATCTCCGCGTGCGTGCAGTCGAGAAGGAACACAAGGACCTTGGTGCGCTCGATGTGGCGAAGGAACTGGATTCCCAGTCCCTTCCCGAGGTGCGCTCCCTCGATGAGCCCCGGGATGTCAGCGACGACGAAACTCTTCCCCATATCCACCCGGACGATGCCGAGATTGGGGACGAGTGTGGTAAACGGATAGTCCGCGATCTTTGGATGGGCTGCCGATATAACCGATATGAGCGTGGATTTTCCCGCATTGGGAAAACCGACCAGGCCGACGTCGGCGAGGAGTTTCAATTCAAGGTCGAGTTCCCGTTCTTCGCCTTCCCCCCCCTGTTCGAACTCCCGTGGTGCCTGGTTGGTCGACGTGGCGAACTCCGAGTTCCCCCGTCCCCCTTTTCCCCCCCGTGCGGCGACAACCTCGTCCCCCTCGTCCACGAGATCGGCGACCGTCGCACCGGTGGTCGCATCGACGATAAGAGTTCCGATGGGTACCTCAAGAATGATATCCTGGCCGCTCCTGCCGGTCTTGTTCGATCCGAGACCGTGTTCGCCGCGGGGTGCTGTGTAGTTCTTCTTGTACTGGAAATCCAGCAGCGTGTTCAGATGCCGGTTGGCCCTGATGATCACCGACCCGCCCCTCCCGCCGTTGCCGCCGTCAGGACCTCCCTTCGGGACGAATTTCTCCCGCCTGAAGCTGACGCACCCGACTCCTCCGGATCCCGCCTTGACATGGATGTGTGCGGAATCGATGAACTTCATTGGCCCTCACTTTCGGCATTCATGTAACGGCGATAGATGGTGTCAGTAAACTCCACGACGTCGGCATCGAACGGGTCGAGCCCGCTCGTGTTGTACAGTTTGTTCAGGAGGAGGGAAGCGTCCTTCCACGTCTCCGCACCGCTCAGTGCGGCGATGACATCGTCATACTCCTGTTCGTTCTTGCTGAATATCTTCCTGATGAAGCGTGCGCGGAGATTCCCCGGTATAAGCTCATCTAGGTCGGGGAGCCCGGGTGCTGCGGCGGGTGATTGCTGCATCCCTGCGAACGTAAGAGAGAGGGCGATGTTCGGCCTCGTGGCCGGTGGAGGCAGGATGTCCGGGCTGGTCTCCGGGGACTCCCGCGGCTCTTTCCGGTTGCCGGCGGCTCCTTCGGCGGGAGGTTCTTCCAAACGGCCGTCCGGTTCTTCGGTCACAAAGTCGAACATCGACGGCCTTCCTGTATCAAACCCGGCTTCTGCGGGGGGGGGCTGACCGGGCGTGGAGGGTCCGGCGTCTTCGGGATCCTGCTCCGGCGTCACGGGAACAGCCGGGTCAAGAGCACCGGTGTTGCCCAGGTACAGATCTTCGACAAGCGTCGTCAGTTCGTCCAGGGTGATATCCGACCGCTCCCGTATCGAACAAATGCTTTCGATGTAGTCATGCAGGATCTTCATCTTCTTGTCCTCGAAGAAGACGAGGACCGGCTTGAGAGGGATTGCGGCGTCCGGGGGGGTATCGCGCATCAGAATGAAATCAAAGATCGGCTTCGCCAGAAGAGCGAGCTCCCTCGGATTGTGTTGCTTGACCACCTGATCGTCGATCGCCACCAGAAGGGTTCGGAACTCCTCGAGACCGATGTCATTCCAGCCCCGCTGGTGCGCTATCTTCTCGATCAGTGTGCGAAAGTACGAATATTCGACGGTGTACTCGAGTTTCGCAAGAACAGTCTGAACAGGGACGGCGCGCCCCTCCTGGAAGACAAAATTCTCGATGGTCCACTGGGGCCGGCAGAGATAGTTTTCAAGGAAATGGACGGCGTTTTCGAGAAGGCCGAGGTATTCCTCGCGCCGATAGGAGTACCCCTCCGAAAGCGAAAGGAGGAACGCCCGTGAAAGGCGTGCCACACCCGGAACCCGCGGATCGATGCGGGCAAACTTGGGCGAAGCCTCAAGCTCATCCCTCAGCCAGCGGAGGGTCTCGGCCTGGACATAGCGCTTGACCCCTCGCGGGATCTCGGCTCCGAGGACGTCCCGGAGCTGGACTTCCTCCCGCGGACCGATCGTGGAGTCCCGCAGTGCCGCAATGATGTTCTCCGTCTCCTGTTCGAGCATGGTCAGTCTGCTTTCTTCTTCAGGACGGTCTTCACCCTGTCGATTTCCTTTCGCGCAGCGGATTTGAACGTCGGGTCGATCCCCGACCTATCCACGATCTGCTGGTACATCCTGAGGGCCTGGTCGTAATGTCCCATCTTCTCATACGATTGCCCCGACATGTAGAGCGAATTCGCCGTCCAGTCGATCTTCCCTTTCTTCGTCACCAGGTAGGGGACCTTGAGAAAGTCCAGGATCGCCTGCTGATAATCCCCCTTGTTGTAGTTCGCTTCGGCGATGTAATAGCGAAGTTCACCTTCCAGGTCGCTCCCCGCCTCGTCGAGCAGCGACTGAAGGTGGAGCACCGCCTGGTCGTAATACCCCAGCTTGCCGTAGAGGATTCCGATCTTGATCTTCTTGTCGAGCGCATCTTCGCTGTTCGGGAACAGTTCAAGGTACTTGCGGGCGAGCGTCAGCGCACCGTCGGCCGCACCGGCCACCTCATAGGTCTCGATGAGATTGCTCATCGCGGAGGGGAGCAGGGCCGGGTCCGCGTTCGGATCATCGACGATCACCCGGTAATGTTTTATCGCCTCGCTCCACTTCTCCGCCGCGTACTGGAGGTTTCCGAGCGCGAGATGCGCACGGGGAATCACGGGAGCCTGAGGGTAGGCGGTGAGAAGACGCTCGAGCTCCTGGACCGCCTCCTTCGGTTTGTCCGTCGCCTCCAGAGTCTTCCCGATCCAGTAAACCGCGGTGGGAGCGGACGGACTATCATCGTAGGTGTCCGCCACCCGCCGGTATGACGTCATCGCCGCCGCATATTCTTCACTCCGGAAATGATAGCTCCCCTTCTCCAGCTCGAAGACCGCCCGGTCGCCGGCCGTCTCGCTGTATGTCTTGACGAACGCCGCGATCTCCTTGTCGGCCCTGGCGGGGTCGTCGCTCCGGAGGCGTCCAACGATGATCCGTGCGTCGAAATACTGACGGTCGGAGTCGCCGGCCGCCGACTGCGAGAGCGCTGCGTATTGCTTGATCGCGTCGGCGTAGTCGTTGTTGTTGAAGAGCAGGTCCGCAATTTCGCGCGTGGCCGTGGCACCCGGTGCGGCAGATTCGGCCTGGCGGAAATAGGACGCGGCCGCATCCCATACGCCTTCCGTGCGTGCAATCATGCCGAGGGCGGTGAATGCCTCGCCGGCGACCGGACCGGTCCGTTCCCGGCTGATCACATTGGCCAGGAATTGTTTCGCCTCTTTTGTCCTCCCCGCCGCGCGGTGGATTTTGCCGAGGGCGAGCAGGAGCGTCACGTCGGGACGGCCGTCGGTGAGCGGATCATTGAGCTGCCACTGATACAGATCGGTATAGGCGTTCAGCGCCCCCTCAATGTCGCCGGCAGCCGCGAGGGCATCGGCGAACGGTCTCCGTGCGCCCACCGCGGCGTTGGTGTACGGGAAGTCGGCGGTCAGCTGCCGGTACAAGCTCGCCGCAAGGGTCGGATCCTTCTGCGCGGTGAGACCGGCGGTGCGTGCCAGCAGATCCGCCGTGTGCGATCCCGCCGGATGGGCCGCGATGCATTTTCCCCCTTCGGCGCATGCGCTGTCGGTCTGACCCTGCCTGAGCAGGACCAGGAACCGGTGGAAGGAGGCATCTTCACCGACGGAGGTATCCCGGGCTGAGCGCTCCGCCTCGGCGTAGGCTGCCTCCGCAGGTCCCAGGCTGTCCGCCTTCTCGAAGCACTCCCCCAGCGCCATGGCGACCAGATCTCTGCGCGCGAACCCCGATGCAGGAGCGAGCAGGGGAGCGGCGGCCTGCCGCGCAGTGGCGACGTCCGTTGCGCTCAGCCGGAAGACGGCCAGCGTTGCTTCATCCGCCTTCGGTGATGACCCGGCCGCCGCAAGAAATGCACGGTAGGCCTGGATGGCCTCGGGGACCGACGCCGGGTCTTTCCAACTCAGGTACTCGAGACACCTGGCCTTCATGAACATCGCGTCGGCAGCCTGCTCCGCGCGCAGCCCGCCGGCCAGTGCGTTCCCGAATTGTATCGAGGCCGCGGCATAGTTCTTCAGGTCGGTGAAATAGATCTCCCCGAGGCGGAATGCCAATCCCGCCCTGTCCTTTTCCCCCACCACATCGCCGACCAGGAGTGCAAGCTTTTCGAGACCGGAGTCCTTTTCCGTTGCCTCAAAAGTCCCGATGATCCTGATGCGCTCTTCTGCTTCGCGCCGGCAATCGGAGGACGGGTACGTTGCGATCAGATCCCGGTAGGCCTGGATCGCACGGTCGAACTCCTTCAGCTTTTCGTGACTGCGTGCATCGCCGGCGAGTGCGTCGTCGGCTGCAGGGGAGGAGGGGTAGCGGGCCACAATCGACTCATAGGTGGCCGAGGCCTTGCGGTAATCCTTCAACTCACCGGCATACAGGTCGGCGATGCGCAGCGAAACCTCCGGTGCGGCAGAGTCCTCCGGGTTGCCGTCCGCAAACGACTGGTAGTGCTGGATCGCGAGCGGGACGTTCTTCTGTGCCAGTGCGTTCTGCGCGAGTCTGATCCTGGCCCGCCGCTTCATGAGATCGGGGGCGTCGGAAGCGAGGAGACGTGCGCATGCGTCATTCGAGGTCCTGTACCCCTTTGCGCGTGAGGCGGCGGTTGCGAGCTTCCAGAGGACCTCATGTGTCCGTGGATCCCGGGGATTGGCGGCGAGATATTTCTCGTAAAGGCCGACGGCGGCGGCGTTCTCATGGAGTGCAGCCTGAGCGTCAGCGCTTCCGATGAGCCCATCGCGGACGAGCGAGGAATCCTGGGTGTCTTTTTCGGCCAGTCCCTTCCTGAAGTAGTCGAGCGCTTCCGCGTATCTGCCTCCGGCTGCGAGGAGCTTCCCCAGGTTGATGCAGGCGCCCTGGGCGGCGGACGTCGACCGGTATTTGGTGAGGATCTCCTGATAGTTCGCCTGTGCCTGGTCGAGCCGGCCCGTTGCCTGTGAAATGGCGCCCAGGAGCAGGAGCGCCCCCGCGCGGGCGTCGGGGGAAGGATCACCGTCGATCACCCTTTTCAGTTCGTTCTGGGCCTGCTCGAGATTTCCCTCTTCGAAATACATCCGGCCGAGCTGCGTGCGGGCGGCCACCGCGGCACTGCTTGCGGGGTACTCCTGCAGGATCACGCGCAATGACTTCCGTGCGTTGTCGCGCTCGTCCGCGAGCAGGAAGAACCTGCTGGCCTTCAGAAGTGCGTCGGCGGCGAGAGTGCTCTTGGGGTGAAAAACCTTGACCCGTTCGAAGGCGAGCGCTGCCTCTTTTGCGTTGCCCATGGCCGCGTAGGATTCGCCCACTTTCCACCAGGCGTCGGGTGCCTTCAGATTGTCCTGGTAGGTGAGTGCGAACGTCTGGAATGTAAGGCGTGCCTCATCGTACTTCTTGAGCTTGAACTGGGTGAGGCCGAGCGTGAAGCGCGCATCGATCCCCTGGGTAGTGTTGGGGAAGGAGGAGATGAATTGTCTGAGCTGCTCCGCGGCGAGATCGTACAACCCGTCGTTGTACAGATTGATCGCAAGCTTAAAGTCAGCGTTTTCCCTGGAATTCTGGGATAGTCCGGTCCGGGCGAAGGAGAGGAACAGCACGAGAAGGATTGCGCAGGGGGCCGTCTTGAATTGCCGCATCATGCATCAAACGTACGACATATTTCAGAGGAGTGCAACCGACCCCGGGGGTCTACAGGAGCTTTGCTCTGATGTATTCCCGGTTCAGCCGTGCAATATGGTCCACCGAAATATTCTTCGGGCATTCCGCCTCGCACGCGTAGGTGTTCGAGCAGGCCCCGAAACCTTCTTTATCCATCTGCGCCAGCATCGCCTCGACGCGCTCCTTGCGCTCGGCCTGTCCCTGCGGGAGCAGAGCCAGCTGCGAGACTTTCGCGGAGACGAACAGCATTGCCGAGCCGTTCTTGCACGCGGCGACGCACGCACCGCACCCGATGCAGGCCGCGGCATCCATTGCCTCTTCCGCCGCCCCGCGGGGAACGGGGATCGCATTTGCGTCGGGGACGCCGCCGGTACGCACGGAGACGAATCCGCCCGCCGCCATGATCCGGTCAAACGCGGTGCGGTCGACGACGAGGTCCTTGATCACCGGGAATGGCTTCGCGCGCCACGGTTCGATCGTGATTGTTTGTCCGTCGCGGAACGTGCGCATGTGAAGCTGACAGGCGGTCACGCCGCGCAGCGGCCCGTGTGCGCGACCGTCGATGTAGAGGGAACAGGTGCCGCAGATCCCTTCGCGGCAATCATGGTCGAAGGCGATCACATCTTCCCCCTTGCGCACGAGATCGAGGTTGAGCAGATCGAGCATCTCGAGGAACGACATGTCGGGTGAGACGCCGGGGATCGCGTAGCTGACGAAGCGCCCCTCGGAGTTTCTGTCCTTCTGACGCCAGACTTTGAGCGTGATGGTCATGGTTCCGGACATTGCGCGTCACTCCTCATTTATAGCTGCGTTGGCTGGGTTTCACATACTCGAATTCCAGGGGTTCCCTGTGCAATCGGGGCTTCCGGTCCTTCCCCGAGTATTCCCAGGCGGCGACGTAGGAGAACTTCGTGTCGTTGCGCCGGGCCTCGCCGTCGTCGGTCTGGTATTCTTCACGGAAGTGGCCGCCGCACGACTCATTGCGGTGGAGCGCATCCCGCACCATGAGTTCGCCGAGTTCAAGGAAGTCCGCGACGCGGTGCGCTTTTTCGAGCTCCTGGTTGAATCCGTCGGCCGGGCCGGTGATCTTCACGTCTTTCCAGAACCGCTTCCTGATCGCGGGGATCAGCGTGAGGGCCTTCTTCAATCCCGCCTCGTTGCGCGCCATGCCGCAGTAGTCCCACATCACTTTTCCGAGTTCCTTGTGCAGGACATCGACCGGCGTCGTACCCCGCACGGCCATCAGCATCGCCGTCATTGCGGCGACCTCTTTCTCGGTCTGTGTGAACGCGGCGTGCGACGCATCGATCTTTGCCAGGGCTGTGCCGGCGAGGTAGTGGCCAATGGTGTACGGTATGATGAAATAGCCGTCGGCCAGTCCCTGCATCAGCGCGCTCGCGCCGAGGCGGTTCGCGCCGTGGTCGGAGAAATTGGCTTCCCCGAGGACAAAAAGTCCGGGGACCGTGCTCATCAGGTCGTAATCGACCCAGAGACCCCCCATGGTGTAGTGGACCGCGGGATAAATCCGCATGGGCGACGCGTATCCGTCTTCCCCCGTAATCTGTTTATACATATCGAAGAGGTTGCCGTATTTCTCGTCGACCCACGCCTTCCCGTGCCGTTTGATGGTGTCGGCAAAATCGAGATAGACGGCGAGCCCCGTCGAGCCGACGCCATGTCCCTTATCGCACATCTCCTTTGCCCGGCGCGAGGCGACGTCGCGGGGGACGAGGTTTCCGAACGAGGGGTAGATCCGTTCGAGATAATAGTCGCGCTCCCCTTCGGGAATCCGGTCAGGAGGACGCTTGTCCCCTTTGGCCTTCGGCACCCAGATCCGGCCGTCGTTGCGGAGGCTCTCGCTCATGAGGGTCAGCTTCGACTGGTGGTCGCTCGAAACCGGGATGCAGGTCGGGTGGATCTGTGTGAAGGAGGGATTGCCGAAAAGCGCTCCGCGCTTGTGGGCGCGCCACGTTGCCGTCGCGTTGCACATCATCGCATTCGTTGAAAGGAAGAAGACGTTGCCGTAGCCACCGGTGGCCATGATGACGGCGTCCCCGACGAATGATTCCAGCTGTCCGTTGACCATATTGCGCGCGATGATTCCCCGCGCACGTCCGTCGACCACCACGAGATCGAGCATTTCCCGGCGCTCGTGAAACTTCACCGCGCCGAGCCCGATCTGGCGGACCAGGGCGGCGTAGGCGCCCAGGAGGAGTTGTTGACCGGTCTGGCCGCGGGCATAGAAGGTACGCGAGACCTGGGCTCCTCCAAACGATCGGTTGTCGAGCAGCCCGCCGTATTCACGGGCGAAGGGCACACCCTGCGCCACGCACTGGTCGATGATCGCGCCGCTCACCTGAGCCAGGCGGTAGACGTTCGCTTCGCGGGCGCGGTAGTCGCCGCCCTTGACCGTATCATAGAACAAGCGGAAGACGCTGTCCCCGTCGTTCGGATAATTTTTCGGCGCGTTGATGCCCCCCTGCGCGGAGATACTATGGGCGCGGCGCGGGGATTCATGGTAGGAGAGGGCGGTGACCTGGTAGCCGAGTTCGGCGAGTGAAGCCGCGGCAGAAGCGCCGGCGAGTCCCGTGCCGACGACGATGATATGGTACTTCCGCTTGTTGGCGGGGTTCACCAGCTTCATGTTGAAACGATGGTTGTCCCACTTCTTCTCGATGGGACCTGCCGGAATCCTGGAATCTAATGTCATGGTCAGTTGTCCCTGTTAATGAGCCCAGAGGAAATAGAGCGGCATCGCAGCGAAGCCGATCGGGATAAGGAGCCAGAAGAGTACCGCGACGGCATTGACCAGTTTCAGGTACCTGCCGGGCCGCAGCCCGAAGGTCTGGAAGGCTGACTGGAAACCATGCTTCAGGTGAAAGCCGAGGAAACCCAACGCCACCAGATAGAACCCGACGTACCAGGGATTCCGGAACACTCCGCGGACCAGGGCGGACATGGTTTCGCCGGTGGGGAAAAAACGGGATGTGACAAAGAACGTGTTCACGTGCACGACGAGGAATACCATCACGAAGGCCCCCGTCAGGAATGCGACGCGTGACGCCAGGGCGCTGTTCTCCCCCGGTCTGTTGACCGCGTATCGTACCGGGCGCGCGCGCCGGTTCGCAACCCACAGCCAGATGCCGATCACCGCGTGGATGAGGAAACCCGCGAAGAGCACAATCTCCAACGGGCGGACCAGCGGATACGTCGCCATGAACTCGGCGTACGTGTCGAAAGTCTCCCCCGCATCTTGTTTTAAGAGGAAGAGATTGATGTAAAGATGGACGACCAGGAAGCTGCACAGGAAAAATCCTGTGAGCCCCATAGCGAGCTTCCGTCCGACGGAAGAAGTCGTGTACGACGATATTGTGCTCATAGAAGGAATCCCGGAACGTCGGTGAGGGTGAGAACAGGTGAGTCAGCAGGCAACGCCAAATAATTTACGAAAGAGAGAAACCTTTTGCAATAGCGCGTATCCGCCGGCGTCTAGATTGCGGCGGCGGGGCGGACAAACCTCACGACGGAGATCAGGCTGCCGGCAAAGCCGAGGAGGGATCCTGCTCCAATCAGTGCAAGATAGAACGGGCCCGGCATACGCAGGTACGGCGCGAACTCCGGCGACACAAGCCTGGATGCATATTCGAATAGGCCAGCCAGCATGCCAGCGGCGAGCAGACCCCCAAACAGTCCCTGGAGCAGCCCTTCCAGCAGAAACGGCCGCCGGATGAACCCCCGGGTCGCCCCCACAAGTTCCATCGTCTTGATCAGTTTGCGTTTGGCGTTGATCGCCAGGCGGATGGTGTTGGAGACAAGGAATATCGCGGAGAGGCTTATGAGAAGACCGAGAGCCAGCATGGCCCTGTTGACGCCGGCCGCGCGCTGATCGATGAGTTCAAGAAGGGTCTTCCGGTAGACGACGCTCTCGATTCCCTGCGTGGCCGAAAGGCGGCCCGCGATGTTCTGCGCGCTGACGGAGTTCCGGTACGGTTCCTTCAGGGTGATCTTGAGAGACGGGGGAAGGGGATTGAACTCGAGCACCCTGTTGATGTCCTCCCCGAACTCCTGTTTGAAGATCAACGCGGCGTCCTCCTTCGAGATGAAGGTCACTTTCTCGACTCCGTCCACAGCCGACACCGTCGCGATCAGCGATGTGATCTCATCGCCCGTGAGCGGTTCCTGGAGGAACGCTTCCATCTCCAGGCGGGCGCGCAGTGCGTCGATGAGCCGGCCGGCGTTGATCGTGACCGCCATGAACATGCCCAGCAGCAAGAGAGACACGCAGACGGTGAGGACGGAAAGGATACTCGAGAGCTTCGCCCGGCGGAATCCGGAAAAACTCTCGCGCAGCGTATAGGTGACGCTCATAAGGCAGGGTCAGAAATTGGATTCATCGCGCCAGCGGACGATCTTCCAGGGATCGGAGACTCTCGCGCGCTGAAGCGTCAGGTTTGCATAGCCGTCCACCTGGTCGATCTCGCTGGGGTTGAAGACGATCGTAAGATTGAAGCCGCGAACGATGTTGACGCTCGTCGATTCAGCGTTGGTAGAGACGACGTTGTTCCAGATCAGGTCCAGCTTCTGGGCGTTCTGAAAGAGGCCGAAGGTGCTCCGCATTTCCTCGTCACGGCCCCAGGTCACATCGATGGCCAGATCGTAATTACGATACACAAAAATGAACTGTGCGTCAAGCAGCTGCCCGTACAGGGTCGTGTCCCGGAACGTGTAGGCCGCCTGGAAGCACTGGAATATGCCCTCGACCGTATGCGGATCGCACGCGGGGGCCGAGGGAGAATCATCCCGGCCGGGAGCGAAGGGGTTGAGGCAGCCGGAGACGACCAGGCACGTCAGGGACAGAGCCCAGAGACAGACAGGAGAGTTCCGGTGTGCGTGGCGGTGATGCATCGTCCGTGCCGACTGTGGTCAGTTGCTGAACTTGCCTTTAAACAAGCTCCACGTGATGTCGTTCGTTGTCTTATAGTCCGTCCACCGGTAGATCGACCAGATATTGTTGCTGTTCCTCCCGAGCGCGAACTGGAGATTGCCGCGCGCGATCTGTGGAAACGTCGGGTCCGTATGCTCGAAGATGAGAACGTAATCGTACTCGAGCGTGGCGGAGTCGCTTCCGAAGAATAGCGATCTCGCCGTCAGGGTGAGGCGGGACGCTGACGTGGGCGTCACGCGGACGGTGAGGTTCTGGAAATACGCCTGCTCTTCCACGATGGTCCAGTCTCTGAAGACCGTGGCATACTGTGCGGCACCTTCGCTCGACGGGATGAAGGTGAACAGACGCGGGCCCGTCACCGGGTCGGAGAAGCACTGCACATAGTTTGGAACATTCTTCTGTTCGACCGCATCCTGAAGATTGGTGATCACAATGAGCGGCTCGGTTGCCGGAGTGAATCCCCCCCCCGGAACGGTCGGCTTTTCGGGGGAGCGGGGCTCGAACAGGCCGCACCCGGGGAGGGAGAGCAAAAACACCGCGGCGAGGAGAAAAGTGTGGTTCTGCGTCGTGCCTTTCAGAGGAGGATCCTCCCCTCGAGAGCGCGGGTCAGCGTCGCCTCATCGGCGAACTCCAGGTCACTCCCTACCGGGAGCCCCCGTGCGATCCGTGAGACCCTGACGCCGAGAGGTTTGAGAAGACGGGTAAGGTAGATGGTGGTCGCTTCCCCTTCCACGTTCGGGTTCATCGCAAGTATTACTTCGGCAACCTCTCCGTTCAGGCGTGTGAGGAGCTCTTTCGTCTTGATATCGTCCGGTCCGACCCCATCGAGCGGCGAGAGTGAACCTCCCAGGACGTGGTAGAGGCCCCGGAACTCGTTGGTTTTCTCGAGGGCGATGACGTCATTCGGTTCCTCCACGACACAGATTATCGTTCGGTCACGTTTCGTGCTCGAGCAGATCGCACAGGGGTCTTCCTCGGTGATATTGCAGCAGACGGAACAGGAGCGAATCCGGTCCTTCACATTGACCATGGCCTTTGCCATGCGTACGACGTCTTCACGCTCCTGCTTGAGAAGATGGAGGGCGATGCGCTGGGCGGACTTCCGCCCTATCCCCGGAAGTCTGGCGAATTCGTCAATGAGTTGCTGCAGTGCTTCGGATGTGTGCAGCATAGGGTGTCGTTGTGCCCGTTGAAGCGGGCGGGTGCGTGAGAGGGGATGGAACCGCGGTGGGTCAGAGACCCGGCAGATTCAACCCGGGGATATTCGGGAGCATGCCGCTTGTGGCCTTCGCCATCTCCTCCTGCGCCATCTTCCCCGCGTCGTCGAGTGCCTTGTTGGCGGCGGCCAGGAGAAGGTCCTCCAGCATTTCGATATCGGCGGGGTCAACCACCTCTTTATCGATCTGGATCCTGACCAGGTGTTGCTTGCCGTTGGCGGTCACCTTGACCATGCCACCGCCGGATTCTCCCACCACCGTCTTCGTCTCAAGTTCAGCCTGAATGCGGGCCATCGTCTCCTGCATCTTTTGAATCTGCTTCATCATCCCCTGCATATTCGGCATCCCGGCCATCGCTTGTCCCGCGGTAGTGGAGGAAATAGTGTAGTATATCGGTTTTGGCCTGGAAAGTCAACTTCCCGTTTCCTTGACTTTCTATCGAAAATGCCTTAAATTTTCCATTCAGCCGCGTTCACTATGTCAGAGAATGCGTGGTACAACGACGGAGAGTCGATATTGTGGGAAAAGGTCCACAGCAGGCGACAGGGGAAGACAAAAAAGTGCAGGAGACGCTGCGGACGGGAGGGCAAATTCCCCGGCACATTGCCATTATCATGGACGGCAACGGCAGGTGGGCCAAGAAGCGCGGGATGCCCCGGATCGCCGGCCACACCGAAGGAGTGGAGTCGGTGCGTGACACCGTTGAAGCATGCGGCCAGCTGGGGGTGCACTACCTGACGCTGTACGCTTTTTCCACCGAGAACTGGAAGCGTCCGCAGGAGGAAGTGTCGCTCCTGATGCGTCTCCTCCTCAAGGCGCTGAAGGATGAAACGGACCGGCTCCACACCAACAACGTCCGCATTCAGGCCATCGGCGATATTGCGGCGCTGCCGCACGAAGTGCAGAACGAGCTTCTCGACGACATTCAGAAGACCAAGAACAACACCGGCCTCACCCTCATCCTCGCGTTGAGCTACAGCGGTCGATGGGACCTCACCCGCGCGATGAAACAGATCGCGCGCGAGGTTGCCGAACGGCGCGTCACCGAGGAGCAGATCAACGAGGCGCTGATCGATTCGCACATTTCGACGACCGGCATTCCCGATCCCGACCTCCTCGTTCGAACGAGCGGCGAATTTCGCATCAGCAACTTCCTTCTCTGGCAGCTCGCCTATACGGAAATCTATATCACCCCCCTGTACTGGCCCGGCTTCCGCCGCGGCGAGTTGTACGAGGCCATACGCGATTATCAGAAGCGCGAGCGGCGGTTCGGGATGGTCAGCGAACAAGTTAGTACTGCGCCAGCGGAGGGATCGCGCGCCGCGCGGCTCATTAAGAGTTTCACAGGACTGTGATATGACGAAGGCAGTATTTGTGCTGGCGGTGGCAGGATCCGTCCTGTGTTTCACACCTCCTCTTCCGGCGCAACGTCGCGCCCAGCCGCAGGAGGTCTATAAGATTCTCGGCATATCGGTCGAGGGGAATTCCCTTGCCGACCCGGCGGCGGTGATCGCGAATTCCGGACTGAAGATCGGCGACGAGTTCATCGTGCCGGGCGATCAGATCGCGCAGGCCATCCGCCGGCTCTGGGGTCTGAGACTTTTTGAAGACGTCCAGATCTCCATCGACAAGAAGGTCGGCAACGGCGTCTATCTCGTCGTTGCGGTGAAGGAGCTCCCGCGGTACGACCGAACGGAGTTGCAGGGACGCAACGCGGTCAGCGAGGACGACATCACCAAGAAGATCAACCTCGTCCGCGGGCAGGTCTTTCCGCCGCAGGAAGCGATTCGCATCAAGAAGGAAATCAAGAAGCTGTACGAAAAAGAGGGCTACCTCCTCGCCGTCATCAGCGTCGAACCGGTACCCGTCGACACCTCGAAGAACCGCATCGTCCTGAAGATCTTGATCGACGAAGGGGAAGAGGTCCAGGTCGATCACATCACGTTTCAGGGAAACAAAGCGTTCACGGAAGGAGATCTCCGTGGCGCCATGGCCGAAACATCCGAAAAGGAGTGGTGGAAGTTCTGGTCGTCCGCGAATTTCGACAAGAAGAAGTACGATGAGGACAAGAAGAAGATCGTCGAATTCTACCGGAGGAACGGGTACCGCGACGCCCAAATTCTCTCCGATTCGATCGGGTATTCTCCGGACAAGGAAAACATGACGGTTTTTATCCGTGTGTTTGAGGGGGAGCAGTACAAGATCCGGTATATCGTATGGCAGGGGAACACCGTCTACGCCGCCGATGAGCTGAACCAGCGGCTCAACATGGTCCCCGGGGAGATCTACGACCAGGAGAAATTCGAGCGCAACCTTCGGGGCAACGAAGCCCAGAACGACGTGGCATCGCTGTATCTCGACAACGGATATCTCCGCATCAACCTGGAGCCGGCCGAAACGCGGGTGGGGGCGGACTCCGTCGACATCACGATCAACGTCTACGAGATGAACCAGTTCAAGATCGGACACGTCTCCGTCAAAGGGAACACCAAGACCCAGGAGAAGGTCATCCGGCGCGAGCTGTACACCCGACCCGGAGACTACTTCAGCCGGGCCGCCATCGTCCGCAGCATCCGCCAGCTCTCGGTGCTGAATTATTTCAACCCCGAAAAGATCAAACCCGACTATACGCTGGCGGACGACAAGACCGTGGATCTGGTCTACGAAGTCGAGGAGAAGTCGAGCGACAACATCAACGCATCGGTCGGCTACAGCGGCGCCTTTGGTGTGACGGGCGCCCTCGGCTTCACGATCAATAATTTTTCCATCAGCGAACCGTTCACCGGCGGCGCGGGGCAGGTCCTGAATTTCGAATGGCAGTTCGGAGAGGCGTCGCGCTTCCGCACCTTCAGCATCGGCTTCACGGAACCGTGGCTGTTCGGCCAGCCGACGCTCCTGGGCGTGAGCCTGTTTGACACCCGGCAGTTCTACACGTACGACCTCCAGCAGACGGGCGCCTCCATCCGCATCGGTCGCCGTTTCAGGTGGCCGGATGACTTCTTCCGGGGCGACTGGATTCTGAACGGCCAGCACAATGACGTGCGGGACGGCGGCGGCATCTACCGGGTAGGCAAATCAACCCAGGTGAGCCTCACGCAGGTCATCACCCGGAACAGCGTCGACAATCCCGTCTTCCCGGTGAGCGGGTCCAACATTTCGCTCTCCATCCAGGTATCGGGCGGACCCCTTCTGCCCGGGAACATCGATTTCCACAAGTGGATCCTCTCGGCGGAGTGGTACATGCCGATGTTCAACAGCAATCGGGTCGCGCTCTATCTCAGCTCGCTGTTCGGCTATATCAGCCCCTTCGGAAAAGTGTCGGCCATCTCGCCGATCGATCTGTTTTACATGGGGGGCACGGGGCTCGGCTACATTGCGACGACGCCGCTCCGCGGATATGACGACCAGTCGGTCGGCCCGCGCAATGCCAACGGGGCTATCGTCGGGGGGAACGCGATGACAAAGCAGACGCTCGAGCTCCGCTTTGCCCTTGCCATGAACCCGATTCCGATCTACTTCCTCGGGTTCGTGGAGGGGGGCAACGTGTTTTCCGCCCTTTCAAAGGGGGACTTTTTCGGCCTGGAGCGTTCGGCCGGTTTCGGCGCACGTCTGCAGATCAACCCCATCGGCCTCATCGGCTTCGACTACGGCTACGGATTCGACGACGTGTTTCCGCGCGACGGGAGGCCCGATGGCTGGCATTTCCACTTCGTGTTCGGCAAGGGATTCTAGCGCTCCACTGTTTTTTCATCCATAATTCTCCATTCTCCATTCTCAATTCTTTCGAGGTATCCGTGAAAACACGTTCTCTCTCCCTGATTGCCCTCGCCCTTATGGTCGGGGGAGCGTCCTCTTCCGCCCAGCA
>Ga0315283_10001619_pt1 | contig 18233 bp, 19 predicted proteins | sample YL17G09_0_MG_FD_204541 | JGI IMG/M metagenome (GOLD analysis project Ga0315283, IMG submission 204541) | Sediment microbial communities from Yellowstone Lake, YNP, Wyoming, USA - YL17G09_0 | ecosystem: Environmental > Aquatic > Freshwater > Lake > Sediment | place: USA: Wyoming | collected... | reverse complement strand
TCATCCATAGAAATATCAAATAAATTAGCCATAATTCTTTCAGATATTTTATTCTCAGACATTTCCAAAGTAACATATAAAACGTTTTTATTCTGTAATAAACAATTTGTGGCTAAAGAACATTTGACTAAAGTTTTACCCATGTTAGTTTCTGCCATAAATAATGACAAAGACTTTTCATGAAATCCACCATCTATCATCATATCAAATGTAGGCATTCCGGTTTTAACTACAGAATCTTTATTATGTAATGCATCATAAAGTCTATTTTCAGAATTTAAAAAATCTAGTCCTATTTCAGTATCAAAACTAAAAGCTAAAGCTTCTCTAATCTGATCTGGAACTAGAGACATTTCAGACATGTCATTATTATTTAAATGTTGTGTAGTATTAACAATAGAATTCCATATTAATTTAGATTTGAAAAATCCTTCTATTTCTGTTAAAAGGAATTCATCTTTATACTCGTCTGTATTTAAACTAAGTATTTCTTTTAATTGATTATAAACTTCTTCTTGTTCAATTACTATTTTAAGTTCTAAAAAAGAAGGAAATTTATTATATTTTTCATTAAATTCAATTATCTTATTAACAATTTGAATATTTTTATGATCTTCAAATATAGTAGGGATAAGGTAAGGCATAACTTTATCCCTAACTTCTAAGTTGTTAAACAAAAATTTAATTATAAGTTTTTCAAAAAATACTGGTTCCATGTATATCCTTAAATTTCTTGAAGTTCTTTTTCATTTACTGATATATCAAAGCTATCTTGAAATGTATATTTCTTTTCTAAATAATCTTTAAAACTAGTACTTTTAAAGATTGGCATCCAAAAATCAATTGTATACATTTCGTCTTCTTTAATAAGAATATCATCTTTAAGATGTGTTCTCATAAATGTTCCTGGTTTATTTTTATAAACAGGTTCACCTTTCTTTTTGGTTTCTTTATCATCTATAACTCTTCCTGGTTCAATAAATCCACCTTCAAGAGCATCTTCTTTTAAACCAAAGAAAACATCTAGTCCACCATCATATTTAATACGAAATTGAAGTTCTATTTTTTCTCTTGAATGTCTAGACTTAAATGTTTGTGATGATATTATACTTCCTGTGATAGTTTTATCTTTATCTTTATCTTTTGCTCTTGAGCTACATAATACAACTGAATCCGAATTAAACATAATTCTACGACCACCAGGAATTTGCAAAGGATCACCAAATCCACCTGTATTATCGTAAACATGGTTCACAACAAAATATGTAGATTTAGTATTTAAAATAATATTAGCAAGTTCATTCTTCTTTTGAGAAAGTGTCATATCCTTTACATCTTTTCCCTCAAGACCATCATCTATAGATTTTGAAGAAACTAGTGTTCCCCAACTATCGATAACAAAAAGAATGTTTGCTCGTTCTGTTCTAGGAATTCCCTCTACAATTTTTAAAATAATATTTTTGACTTCTTCAATACTATTTTCTTGAAGAACTATTAATTTTTCTGGACTAACATCAACACCAATAGATTTTGCTGTATTAAAACTAAAAGCTCTTTCAGTATCAATAATTACAACATCCATTCCTTCTTTTTGTGCTGTTTTAATAATGGATAAAGCTATCAATGATTTACCAAGCATCGATGGAGCAGAAATCATAGATATTTTGCCTTTTGGTATTCCTCCTTTTACTCTACCACTAAATAACAAATTACCTACAATAAAATTTGAAGAAATGTATGTTACAAATTCCTCTGAATCATTAATCAAATAATCAGACAATGGCAAATTAGTCGTACCTTTCTTTTCTGAACCTTTATCATTTAATATCTTTTTATATAGGTTTAGTTCCATTAACAACCTCCTTTTGGTATTTAACTTCTATATTCACATCCACAACTCTTATATTAATTATATCATAATATTCTGAATGATCTTCAAATTTCATATTTGTTAAATTATATATATCTTGAGAATCTATTTTTAAGAATAAAACCTTTGTATATAATTCTTCGTCTTTCGAAACTTTTATTTCCGCAGTAAAAAATAAATTATTTTCAATATCTTCTATACTAATTTTATCATCAATAGTTTTTTCATAACTAATAATAGTCTTACTTTTAAGTTTTTTTAAATTATCTTTATCAAATAATCTTCTAGCTTTATTTTCAAGATTTTCCATTTTTTAAATCCTTTTTACATTTAGGAATTAAAACTAAATCATGATTATATTCAAGCTCTCCATCATCAGATTTTTCTAAAATTCCATAATAAATAGAAATATCTTTACCATGAAGTCTAGCTTCATCTCTAGCTTGACTTAATCGATCATAAGGACCAACATAATGATTATCTATATAAGCAAAAAAACCTTGAAGTTTATACATTTAATTCCTTTGATATATCCTAGTCTTAGATTCATTCCATCCTTCAGATGTAATCTCTACAAATTTTACTTTTCTTCTAAATTCATCCCAATTGTGACATCCTGCATAATAAGAAACGGAAGATTGTAAATTTCCTATAATGTTATTTACAACTTCTTCTGTTTCTCCGGTATAAGGAATATAACCAGATACTCCTTCAATTGAAACTACAGATTTTTTACTATTTAATTTTTGAATGGCTTCTTTACTTGCCATACCTGAATAAGAAACCCATGCATATTCATCTTTATTATTGGTCAAACAAAAATCTTTATCAACTTTTTCTCCACCTGAAAGACTAGTTGCCGCTAACATTTTTCCTAACATTACCATATCTGCTCCTGCGGCTATAGCTTTACAAATATCACCGGGAGTTTCTATACCACCATCAGCGACTAAATAAGCTGTATCTTTTATTTTAGCACAATCAAAAATAGATGTAAGAGTAGGAAGACCAAATCCAGTAGATGTTCTTGTTGAACAAATACTGCCTCCACCTATTCCTACTCTTACAAAATTAGCTCCTGCTTCTTGTAATCTGCCAAATCCACTTCTAGTCGCAACATTTCCTGCCATAACATTACATTTAGGACCAAATGTTGATCTTATATATTTTACTGTTTCTACTCCTGCTTTTGTATCGCCATTTGCTATATCAACTAAAATACTGAAATTTTTAGCATTTCTTCTTCTATATTTATATAGTTTGTCAATCCATACTTTCCATTTATTAACAATACCTACTGCTATAAAAACATCATTATCATTGACAAAATGACAGTTTTTATAAAACTCAATTTGTTCTTCGGCTGAACTAAACCATCTATGTATTGTAACAGGTATTGATAAAGGCATATTGTGAAGTTTGTTTAATAAATCGATACTACAAACTTTATCCATAGGAGCATTAATTAAAGGAATAGATTTAAATGATGCAGAATGATATTGAATTTTTATGTCAGCATCACTAATATGATCCAATTCTGAATTTCTTGGAACTAGTAGCACATCATTATAACTTAATACTCTTCTGATATCGTTCATAATTACTCCGATATAATTGGACAATATTTTGAATATTTTTTATTTCATAAATTAATGTTCTATGATTTTTCATATGGAAAAACGATCCAATTAGAATTTTCTTTTACATAAAAATCTGGTTTAAAAATAGTTTTTTTATGTTTAAAAATAGATGCAACTTTAATTATTTTAATTCCACTAAATAATTTAAAATAATCTATAGCAGATTGTATTGTATTTCCGGTATCTATAATATCATCAACTATTAATAATTTACCTTTTTTAGCATATGATATTTGATCTTCTACAATACAATTAATATTTAATTTATGAGATAATATTACAGCAGGAATCATTCCACCTCTAGGAATACCATAAATATAATTAAATTTAATTTTAGATTTTTTAATTTGTTTATATAATTCATCAACTATTAAAATATATTCGCCCCAAGTCAATAATATTTTTTCTTTTGATTTACTTAAACTACGTTTACGTGATTCTTCCATAATACTCCTTTTGTTTAAAGATAATATATTCTTTTCAATATGTCAATCTTATTCAAAAAGACTTGACAAACCACATTTTTCTAATCGAATATTACCCCATTGAAGAACATCAAAGAATCTTTGAATAACCGATTGAAAAACTCGATCCCATTGAGCATCCATATCTAATTTAAACATTTTATCAAATTCTTTAGGCCAGTTATTAACAAATCCTATTATATTTTGATTAAGAATATTTTTTTGATCGGCAACATATACAAATTTCATTTTAGTTCCGTTATCAATAGGCTGCAATGGTAGATTAAACTTTTTAATAATAAAATTATAGTTGATACTAGCCCTAACATGTATTGGGCAGGATTTTGGATATGATAATCCATGTTCAAAATAATATTCAATTGGTTGAGCATATTTTTTATAATCTGTTACACCTTTAGGAACCGCAATTTCATCTAAAGAAGTTGTTAAGAATTTTTCATGAATTTCTCTCATTTCATCAATAATAATAGATTTGTTTTGTGCTTTGGTTCTAAAGATATTTTTAATTACTTCTTTAATCTTACTTCTACAAAAAGAAGGAGTATCGGTTCTTACAATTTCAATACCTGTGATTGAAATTTCAGGATCATCATAATATGTTCCATCATCGTCTTCAATTACTTCATCTGCATATTTCTTTTTGGCTAGTATGAATTTTTGAGTAATTGTTTTTTCTTTTTTAAAATTAATTACATTTTGAACACCATATTTTTCGGCATATATATCTAATATCTTTTTGAAAAATGGTTTAAAAAATTTATCATTTAATTTATTAACAAAATCAGCAAAATCTTTATTATGTTCAAAATTGATATTTAAATTTTTGATAATTTCTTCTAAACATAAATAATTGCTATCGGTATCAATAAGAATAACTACATCCTTCTCCAATGGCTTCTTAATTATATTATACTTATTAGGAAAGCACTTATCTATTATCTTATACCAATTGTCCTTCATATAGCTATTCATGGAATTAGATAAGTATTTTATAAGTTCCTGACCCCCCAAAGTTACTGCCATAGCATTATTAACATTAAAAAAGTTAAAATATGGATTTCCTAGAACTCCATATATTGAATTAATTAAAATTTTTCTAATTAATTGTTGTGAATTATAATATTCCGATTTTTCTAGTTCTAATTGAATACCTTCAACAAATTTCTTTTGCCATTCTTCTAATATTTCTCCAGTTTCTAAACATCTAGCAACTTCTTTTTTAATCTTAAATTGTTTTCTTTCATTAAAAATATCTGTAACAATTTCTGGTAATATTCCTTTTTCTTTTTTGTAATATATGCCGCCTATTGTTATATTCCCTTCTGTTGTTTCCCATGTTTTAGTATCTGATAATGGACATTTATTATAATTTTCGGGATCGATTGGATTAATTTTAATAGTTTCGGGGCTGATATTATACATTTTAATTATATGAGGATACATACTCTCAACATCAAAGGAGACTATATATTTATAAAATCCTGGTTGAGCCATAACGAAAGCACCTGGAAATTTTTTGTCTTTTTCTTGTTTGCTGCTTCGGTCAGGATAAACAATATTCTTATTATGAAGATATCTAAGAATATATCCAGTAATTAATGATATTGAAGAGAATATCTTTTCAAAAGGAATTAATGCTTGATAACAAAAGTTAATAGTAAGTTCTATATGTTTTTTCTTATCTTCAATCTTTTTAGATAATAATACATCTTGGACATTGTATTCCACAAAACCATTCCAATCTATTTTCCATACATTATTAATTGTTCCTTCGTAACTCTTTTTGCCTTCTTTAACTTCTAACATTCCTATTGATTGTAATGAATATGATTCTCTCTTCTTATATACAAAGTTTTTATAAAGCTCTACACCGTCTAATATCGAAATTCCTGCTATCATATATCCTTTACCGGATACATGATATCCATTAATATGTTTCTCATGTACGATATTCAATGGCGATAAAGTTTTTTCAATTCCTAACATTTTACATCTATTAACAATATAGGGAATATCAAAGGTTCTACAATACCATCCTGTAATAATATCAACTTTTTGTTTTCTAAAAAATATAATAAATTTCTCTATCAATGTTTTTTCATCGGCGCAATAATGATAATTTTTAACTTCAGAACTATTACCAGTATAAGGTTTATTACCAAAAGTATATAATTCATTTGTTTTAGAAAAATGAATAGATATTAAATTAATAGGATATTTGGTTTCCCATTCGTCAGGAAAGGAACCATCTGCTTCCACTTCTATATCTATAGTAGCAACATTAAAATTCTTCATGTTTGCTATTAAATCTTTACCCAAATATCTCTTCTGAAGATATTTAATATCCATAGCAACATCTGTTTCACAAGTAGAAACACTAGAAGCAACATATTTCATATCATGTATAGTCTTACTAGTCTGTAAGACTACAACATTACCATATATATCTTTGATACTAGATTTTTTAGTTTGATCGGGAACATAATATTCAATGGCAGGAGTTTCTTCGATTTTACTTCTGTGTTCATCTTCGGTTTCCCATAAGGAAATTTTACCGTTACTATTATCATAATAGATATTATTGAACATTATTCTTTTCCATCCATTAATAAATTATTTTGTTCGGCATATTCTTTACAATCTTTAAAAACTTGTTCAGTATATTTATATAAATCTTCTTTAGATAATTTAGAATTTCCTGCTACTTTAAAAGCATTTAGTATGCAACTTGCATATATTGCCTTTTCCCATGTGTCAAAATTTATATGATCAAGATTATATAATTCATCAGCTTCTCTCATAATAGTTTCAAATAATATTTTAGGATTTTTATATTCGATATGTTCTTTTAAATGATCCATTTTAATATACATCTCCATTCTCAATTATTTTAGAATTTTCATATAAACTTAATAGTCTTCTTCGTATTTCTTCTGCACATTCATTAAGTTCACCTAGAAAATTCTTATATTCATTATATGATTCTTTCTGTGTATCAAACAATGTATTTTTACAGAATTTAAAAAGAACATAGTTTAATTTGCCATCAGCTTTTACTCCATGTTCTATCATGAAGTCTACAACTTTATCCATTTCGACTCGTTCTTCTTTTTTAATATATGGCATATTATTTCCTTTTAATATTCGGCTGAATGCCAAGATTTATAAAATTGATTGATAATTTTTTTATCAAGTAATTCATCTATAGATGGTACAATCCAACTTGAAAAATATTCTAGAAATGGATGTAGTCTATATTTATCTTCATTAGTTATCATAATAATTGATTTATGTAATTGAAATCCCCATGCTAATTCACAAATAGTACCTGTCAATGGTCTATCTTGACCAAATGTGTCCATGTTTACAACTATTAAATCACACGTTTCTACACACTTATAATCTTTATGTACTATAGTATGTGGGGGCATAACACCTTTTAATCCATCTGGAGAAATCTCACTAAATTCTTCACCATTTAAAGGGTCTAACCATATAATAGGATATTTTTTTCCACTTCCTTTCCAATTGTCATAATGTTCTCTAATTCTTTTTCTCCATTCAACACATTTATCAATAACTGTTCCTTGAATAAATCCAGCTAAATAAACTTTCATCATTTTAAACCTCTTTTCATTGAATTAGAATTTGTATTTGATCAGCAAGGTCTTCTTCAATTATGTGGATTTTCTTTTGAAAATCGTTCAAATCCTCCACAAACATTCCTGCCGCAAGCTCATGACCACCTCCCCATCCTTTATTTTTTAAATATGCTCCCATATCAAGACCTTCAATATTATGTCTAATACTAATTCTACCATTACTAGGATTTCTAACAATAACCATTTTATACTCTTCTTCATTCATTAATTTGTGTGCTATTTCATTAATGAAGAATTTAGCTTCTACAACACATCCCGGATATTTTAAAAATTCATATACTTCTAAATTTTCATAAGTTTCATTAAATTCTATTCTTCTCTTCCTTAACCACTGAATTTCTTCCTCTGTAAATCTAGTCCTTCCATTTATAAAATTGGTAATGAATTTATTAGGACCATAGAAATAAAACATTATATCATTTAACAATTTACTTTTTGGATTTTTAACTGTATATATATCATAATCGTTAGTTAGATATACTAAGTTATTTAAATGATTAAGTTTTATATTATACATTTTTTCACAAAATCTTTTGACTAAAACTGAAGCACATACTCCATCTATAACATAATGTTTTTTGCTTGGGTTATTTAAAGATAATGCTGTTTTATGATGGTCTATTAATATGATTTTATCAGATATATACAGACTAGCATCATTATCTGGGTGTATATCAGTTAAAAATACATAATCATATTTGGAATAATCCAAAGTTTGAAGGGTTTTATCTACATTATAAAAAGATAAATTGACATAATCTATATTTTTGTAGACGTTACAAAGAATTATTTGACACACTGCTCCATCTAGATCAACATGGCTGATACTTAGTATCTTTGATTCAAGTGGAATATATTTCATTATAAACCTTTCTTTCTATAAACCATATGTTTTTATAAATACCTTAATCAACATATTAAAGATAACATATTCATGAATGATATGTCAAGTTTAAAATAAACCGGCAAACGAATTCACGTAATTCAAAAAAGACTAGCAAAACTATTTATAAACATAGGTGATTCTGTCCACTTTCCATTTTGATCCAAATATTGATATTGTTTTTGTATTATATCATTAAAAACATTTGGTTCTGTTAAAGACCAAAAAATATCATCAATATCTTGTACAGTTACATTGTCTGGAACTTTTACAAAATTTTCATCATACGGTGAAGGTTGACCGTTTGTAAAAACTGATCCCATACAAATAGCTCCAGCAGCAGATGCTTCTAGTAATCGCAAATTTGATTTGGAATAATTAAAATAATTTGGAACTAATGGAGCAATACTAAAATGTGGTTTAAATTCTTTAATTGGTAAATGATATTGATAACTATTTACCCAAGGAATAATTTTTATTTTATCTTTAATTTCTTCAAAGAAGAATGCTCCACCTCCCATCATACAAAAATCTATTTTATTTTCTTTTACATTTTTAATAACCCAATCACACCATGCATTTTCCCAATCACCTTTTAATTTTTTTCCTTCATGCCAATGTGTCGGAGAACTTTGACATATCACTCTAGGCTTAATAATTTTATTTTTAATAGGCGCTCGTCTATCTGGTCCCCAAAAATATTGAGCAACTGTATTACCTACTACAACGATAGGAGAAGTTACTCCATGCGTTTCTAAATAGTATTTAAGGAATTCTGTACTGACACATACTGTATCCATCATATTCATAATATCAATAGAAGATTGTCTTACATCATCACCAATACTTTCGCTTCCAAAATTATAATCTGGAATTTGTTCTCCTGCGTCTGGTCCTTTCCAAATGAAATCATCAATATCATAAATCATTTTAAAATTAAATTTTTCTTTAAGTTTTCGATAATGTTGTACTGCCCCTTTTTGTCTTGGGTCCATTGTTCTTTGAAAGAATATACTTCTAGTTCTCATTAGAATATCTTCTTGAAAGATCATTACTGGAGAAAGCATTACATTAAAGTTGCCTGTTTTTCCAAATACTGAATTAAGATATGACATTGGAAATATATTTCTAATATGTCCACATCCTGTACTATCTGACACATATGATAATATTAAATTTTTATTTATTTTTTGAACTCTTCCACCTTCTTGAAATTGATTTGCGAAAGGTGTATTAGGATTATTTAATTGATTTTGAAAATTTTCAATATCACTAGTTGGTATTTTATTATGATCATTCATGTTGTATTTCTCCTTTTGCGATTTTATACAAGCTCATTAAAGTATTATAAATTTCAATTTTATTTTCTATATTTAAAGAATCAACATATATCTTAATCAAATCGGTTATAGAATCTATATTGATATTATTACCATTAAGATTGCTATTGAAATCTGAATCATCTATAATAAAAGTATTTGGATATTCAGCAGGATAATAAGATTCAACAGTTTCAATATATTTATGAATTTTATCTTCTTCATAAATTTCGCTTTTATTTATATGTATATCTATAATGTTATTTTTTATTCTATTTTTAGTAAACATTTCAGGATATTTTAATTTTATATATTTTAAAGATTTATTATTATTTATAAATTCATATTTATTAGTATCTAAATCTATTACAACAAATCCTCTTTCTTCTGCTATATCTGCTCTTGATAATTGATATGGTGATCCAATATATACTATTTCTGTATTGTTTATAGTTTGTTTACTTCTAGTATGAAAATGTCCTGTAAAAACCTTTTTACAATTTTTAGGAAAAATAGTCGGATCAATACCATGTTCACTTAATCTAAATTTATCAAAATGAAAACCTTTTATATCAAAATGACCAAAACACAAATCAACAGAATCAACTAGTTCTTTTTTAAATTCCAAAAAATCTACAATCCAAGGAGATAATAAAATATTTTTATTAGCTTTTTGAATTGTTGTTGTTTTATCTATGATATTTATATTTTGAAATTTGCTGAAGAATTTTAGAGAATGAATATTTATGTTGGTATTATAATAAGCATCATGGTTGCCAATGATTAAATAGATTTCAAAATCAATTAGATAATTTTCAAAAAGATCAAATATATCATTTTTGATTTTAATATTTAAAGAATTTCGATTGTCAAATAAATCGCCTAGAAAGAAGATAGTTGATATCCCCTGTTCTTTAAGGTAAGGAACAAACTGCTCTTTAAAAAATCTTAATTGACTTTCTATAAAAACATCAGAACCTTTCTTTATACCAAAATGTGAATCTGAAATGAGACAAACACGATTAGTCATATAAAAAATTTTCCTAATATTTTTTCAATTTTTTCAATATTCCAATAAGGAATAATTATTAATTTAATTTTATTTTTTTTACAATATTCTTTTTTTAAATTATCATTAATTTGTTGTTGTTTAAAATTTTTTTCTGTTTTTAATTTTATATATTCTATATTTAGATTTTTAGTTTTATCAAAATTTACAGGTTCATATTTTATTCATTTTCAATTTTTCTATTTTCAAAAAATTCACATTCACTAAAATTATCTATATATTCTAAAGATGTAAAAATATCTCCTAACTCATTATATCCATTAATATTCTGGAGAAAAGCGTTAAACGCTACTCTGGTAAAATATGCAAATGGATTTCCCTTAGTAACATCAAATCGGTCTATATAATTACACATAAAAAATGTTGCGTTGGAAATCATTTCATCTTTTCGATCATTAGTATAGTTTATAAAACTAGATTTATTCAAAAGATTTTTAGCAATCAATAAAAATATATTACCAATTTTGTTATATAAGATTTTAAATCTCTTTTCAAAAATAACAATGTCTGCTCCTTTAATTTTTGGTTTTAATTTTGTTCCACAATAGGCACATTTCGTTTCAATAATTTTAATTTTTTTTCCACAATCTTCATTGGGACATATAATATGACATTTCTCATATTCTTCTAGTAATGTATTAAATATTTTATTATTCACATAGTTAGACATATCCTGCCTCCTTATCAATAAATTCAATGTCTGAAAATTTATTCTGATTTTTGTTAATTTGAATTATTTTTTTAAATTTGTCAGTATAATTATGCTGAACTCTATGTGAAATAATTAAAATATTCATATTTGAATCATAAGCCATATCATTTAGATTAACAATTAAAGCATTCAATCCATCTTCATCTAATGCTCCATCTAGAATTTCATCTATTAATAAAATATTACAATTCCAGTTACATATTAATTTAGTCATGTTTATGAATGATAATAAAATAGCCATATCAATTCTTTTCTTCTCACCTTCAGAATAAGCATTATATGATGTACTATCTCTACTTCCTATATTTATAATTTTTTCATCCATTGTATTATTAAATTCTAATCGAATAGGAATATTAAATAATTGAAGATATTCGTTTATTTTTAAATTTAATATTGGTATGAATTTTTCAAATAAAAAAGATTTGATTCCACTATCTGACAATATTTTTGATACTTGATCCTTAATTATAAGGTCTTGTTTATATTTTTTAGTTTGTTTATATATTATTTTATATTCACTAGATTTTTCTTGAAGTTCTTTATTTAAAGAAATAACATCTATATCAAATTTTCTGTTGATAATATCTTCTTTAAGTTTAAGATATTCTTCCATATGTTCTATATAAATTTTAAGCCTGTCTGCTAGTTTTTCTTTTTTATTTTTAAATTCTAATAAATCAGAATTTTTATTAGATAATTCTAAAAGTTTTTCTATTAAAATTTTATATTCATTTTGATATTCTATAATTTTGATATCATCTTCTTTAATTTTTATTTTAAACTTTGAAATTTCTTTTTCTTTGTGAGAATCGTCAATTATAGAATTACAAGTAGGACATATATTATTGTTTGTAAGAAATTCTATATTATTTTCATAATTTTCTTTTGAGATTTCATATTTAATACGATCATTCTCTATATTATTTTTTAATTCAATTGTAGATTTAATTTCATGTTGTATTCTTTTAATATCATTTAAATCTAAATTAATATTATTAATTTCTGTTTCTATTTCTTTAATTTCTTTTTCTTTATTTTGTATTTTATCTTCTACATCTTTTAAATTTTTTTCTTTATTATCCTCAAAATTTTGTTTAGCATTATTGGCTTCAACTAGTCTTTTTCTTAAAGAAGTTAAATTAATGGTAAGTAATTCTAAAGTTTTTTGATTTAATTGTTCTTGAATTTTGATATCAGCAACATCTTTTTTTAGAATTTTTAACATATCAGCAAAAATTCTAATATCAAATATTTGCTCTATAATATCTCTTTTTTCTGTAAGACCTAGACTGAGGAATGGCTCATTGTAATTAACTGATAAAGAAATTATTTGTTTAAATAATTTATAATTAATTCCTATAATTTTATCAAGTTCTTCTTGATTTAATTTTTTTGAAGATAAAAGATTTAGAGGTTGATCATTTTTATATATTTCTGTAATATCTGGTTTAAGACCTCTAATTATTTTAAAAACATCATCGCCTATGCTAAATTTACAAGAGACTAGTAATCCTTTTTTATTTCTTCGATTAATTAACTCTTGAATCTTTATTTTTCTATAAGGTTGCCCATATAAACAAAATGATAGAGCATCCATAATTGTAGATTTGCCGCTACCATTTTTTCCAGATATTAATATTAATCCTTTATCAAAATTAATAACAGTTGGTTTTGCTCCAAATGACAATATATTTTTAAATTCTAATTCATTAAACCTTATAATCATCCTTTCTCCAAAATTTACAAACGCTATAAAATAATATAACATGTTATTATTAATTTGTCAAGTTTAATTGTTTAAATATATTTTTTTTAATTATTTTTAAAAAAACCTTGACAACTCAAAAATAATATATTATATTTTTAATCGTCCTAGATTAATAAATAATTAAGGTCCTAGGACCTAGATTAATTATTAAATATTTAAATTAATTACTAGGTCCTAGTTATTAAATAATGATCTACGATACGGAACGGTGGTTGCACCCCCGTTCCGTGTTATTTTTTGTTGTAATATACTAAATAATTTATATGCAAAATATTAATTTTAACCAAAGGATGAATAACACAATGGAGGTTTCAAAAAGTTTACTTACAGGTTCTTCTGAGGACTTAGACCCGTTCAGTAAACAAAGAATTAAACAATATTATCCTCAAATAAAAAATAAAGATTGGAATGACTGGAAATGGCAAATTCAAAATAGAATAACTACAATTAAACAATTACAAATAATAATTAAAAATTTAACAGAAGATGAAATAAAAGCTATAGAAAATGGAGCTTCAATTTCAATAACTCCGTATTATGCAATTTTAGCTAGTCTTTATAAAGAAATTAGACGATGTGTAATTCCTTTATCAGATGAACTAATATTCCACAATGATGAATCAAATGATCCTCTAAAAGAAGATAACAATAAAGGTACAGAATGTTTAGTACATAAATACCCAGATAGAGTATTATTTTTAGCTACAAATTTCTGTTCAACTTATTGTAGATTTTGTACTAGGTCTAGAATGGTAGATTGCAAACATAAGAGCAATATAACACTGGATGCCTGGAAAAAAGCTTTAGACTATATTAAAAATCATCCAGAGGTTAGGGATGTACTTATATCGGGTGGTGATCCTTTAACGCTTTCTAATAACAATTTAGAATATTTAATGAGCAATATAAGAAAAATTCCTCATGTTGAATTCCTAAGAATAGGAACAAAAATACCAATGGTATTACCACAAAGATTAAATGATAAAGAGTTATTAAAAATACTTAAAAAATATAAACCTTGGGTTTCTATACATTGCACACATCCTTTAGAATTAACAAAAGAAGCTAAAAAAGCTTTTAACCAACTAGCTGATCTTGGTTTACCTTTAGGAAGTCAAACAGTTTTAATGAAAGATATAAATGATAATGTAGATGTTCTTAAAAAACTTTTTCATGGATTATTACAAGTAAGAACAAAACCTTATTATTTGTATAGTGCTGATAGAATTAAAGGATCAAAGCATTTTAGAGTACCAATAAATACAGGTATAGAAATAATCAAACAATTAAGAGGTTGGACAACAGGATATGCAGTTCCTCAATTTATCGTTGATAGTGAAGAAGGTAAAATTGCTGTTAGTCCCGATAATATAATTTCAATGTCAGAAAATGAAGTCGTTTTAAGAAGTTATAATAATAAACAATTAAAATTTGAAGAGGTATGAAATGACATTAGATCAGTTTAAAAAATTAAAAGAAATTGTGGAGAAAGAATTAGAAATTACAGAAGATAACATAGAACAAATGTCTATTAAATCTGGAAATTTATATCATAAATATTTAAAACTTTATTCACAAGAACTTCAAAAATTGAAAGAAATAGCAATATACAAAGAAAAAGTATATGGAGAATTATATCATAAGTATAAATTTGAAGGACAATATGAATTAAGTACTAAAACTGAAGTTGATGTTTATGTTAAATCGGATGAAATTTATTATAATAAATGTTTAGAAGAAGCTAATCAAGAAATTATAGTTAAATATTTAGAAGCAGTTGTAGATTCAATTTTAAAAATGGGATTTCAAATTAAAAATTATATAGAAATTAAAAAACTAACTTTAGGAATTTAAATTAATGAATTACAATATCTATAAATAGTTAAGTGTATAAAGCTTAACTATTTATGAGGTATTGAATGTTAGAAAAAATTGTTGTTCATAAACCAAATAATATCTATTTTAAAATAGATTGTGATCCTTCTCAAAGTATGGAACTTAAAAATTATTTTTCGTATTATATTCCTAATTATTGGTTTTCGCCACGTTTTAAAAATAAAGTTTGGGATGGAAAAATTTCATCCTATAATCGTCAAGCCCAAACCCTACCTATAGGTTTATATCCAATGTTGAAGCATTTTTGTGTTCATTATGGATACGAACTAGTCTTAGATTTTGATAAAACTAATATGTTTAATCAGATAGAAGATGAAGATATACAAAAATTTTATGAAACAATTTTTACAGATACAAAGTATTATCCAAGAGATTATCAAGCAGAAACTATTTTAAAAGCTTTAAAATATAAACGTGGAGTAATAGAATCACCAACTGGTTCTGGAAAATCGATTGTCATATATTCGATTATTAGATTTATATTAGGAATAACCGAAGGTAAAATATTACTTATAGTACCAAATGTAAGTCTAGTCAACCAAATGTTTAATGATTTTAAAGATTATGGTTGGACTGCATGTGAATCATATACAAATATACTTTATAGTGGTAAAAAGCCCGATTGGAGTAAACCTATATTAATTTCTACATGGCAATCTGTTTATAAGAAGACTAGTTCTTTTTTTGAAAGTTTTAATGCTGTTATAGTTGATGAAACTCATGGGGCAAAAGCTAATTCAATTAAATCTGTTTTAGAAAAATGTACAGGAGCAGATTATAGAATTGGATTGACAGGAACTTTACCTACAGAGAAATCAGATATTTATACAATATATGGGTATATAGGACCAAAAATATATGAAATTTCATCTAAAGAATTGATGGATAAAGGTATTTTATCTAAGATTAAGATAGCTAATTTATTATTACAATATTCAGAAGATGAGATTGCAACTAATAAACATAGAACTTATGATGAAGAAGTTCGATTCTTAGTAGATCACCCTAAAAGAAATGGTGTTTTTAAGTATATAATAGACCATATTAATCCTGAAGAGAATGTTCTAATATTATGTTATTTAATAGATCATTTAAAAAGTATTAAAAGTTATTTAGAAAAGATATATCCAAATAAAAAAATTCAAGAAATTTATGGTGAAATAGATGCCGATAAAAGAGAACAAATAAGGATAGGAATGGAGAATAGTAAAGGGGTAATCTTACTTGGCACATATGCTACAATGGGCATAGGAATTAATATAAAAAGGTTACATCATGTAATTTTTGCTAGTAGTTATAAATCTAAGATTAAAATCTTACAAAGCATAGGTAGAGGACTTAGAACCCACGAATCTAAAACTAAATTGATCCTTTGGGATATTGTAGACGATCTTACTTATGTCAAAAGAACAGGTACAATAGGTAAGAATTATGTATATGAACATTTTGAGCAAAGACTAGAATATTATAAAACACAAGAGTTCTCATATATTAATAAGAACATAATAGTAAAAAATTTATAAATACTAATAAATAACTAATTAGGATTTAAAATGAAAAAGTATGAAGAATATTTACTAGAAAAATTACAAGAAGAGCCATCTCCTATTTTAGATATATATGGAAGTGGTAAAGAATTTGATATTTCGGATAATGAAGATTTGTTTCAGATTGTTAAAATGATTAAAGATATGATTGATAAACATTTTTATGCTTCTAATTTTAAATATTCCTATAAAGTAGATTATCAGACGCTAGTTTTTGAAGTTGAAAGTCAGAAGAATAGTCAAGAAGTGTCAATGGTTAATCATTTAATAGTTGATGATTTAGTCAACATGATTGAAACTGGAATAAGTAGGAGGTATCAAAATTTATTTAAAATAAGCAGGGAAACCTGTGATATTGGTGAAGGGAAAGAAAATATTATAATAATTATTAAAAAGATTGATAAATTTCCTTATTTGCCAGATTAACATTATAAGAGATAGAAACAACAAATTTACATAGATTAGCTTAATAATGGAGGTTTTCATGTCCCTTGATCCTGCTTTTTTAAAAGATTTTTGGACATATCTATCGGGTTTAGAATGGTGGCAAGGTCTAATTTTTATAATTGTTTTGGGATTAATAATCATAATTAGCGGTTATGGAAAGAAAATAATTGAAAAAATTAAAGAACAATTTACACCAAAAAAACTAAAATGTGAGGTATGTATTAAAATGGTACTAATGAAATCAATAATGATCCAAACAAAGATGGGATTTATATTAAATAATATCCTAAGAGATCAAATGAATATAGTAGAACAAAAAATATCAGAAATTAAAACGATATTAATTAATACATATTCAGAAGAATTAAATAAGAGTAGGTCTATCGAAAAAGATAATAGATATTTGTATGATGAAACTATTCAATATAAACTTTATTTAGGTTTAATTAATGATGCTTTATTTTTAGTTAAAGATGAATTAAGAAGATCATTAAAAGAAAACGGATTTCATAAAAAAGCTGGATTAGAATTTTCTGTTTATGTTAAAGATAAAGTAAAACAAATAATATATTTAATAGAACAACATTTAAGAAATCTTTATCCTATGATGGGAATGATTGTTCTTTTAGATAAAGAATTAGAAAATATTAATAATAATTCTCATAAAATTGAAGATATTATGTTTGAATTATTTGCAGATTCTAAAGTTATTAAAAATGAAGCAGATTTGAAGTTAAAAGAGTGTGAAGAAGAATTATTAAAATTTATTAATAAAGATTTAAATATAACTCTATCAGATACTTCGAAAATTCCGATAGAATCTTATATGTTAGCAGTATAAATATTAATGGAGGATTAAATGGCAAATATAAAAGAAGTTATTACGGATTTAATATCATATGATGTTCAAAAAGATTATTATAAAAATGATG
>Ga0315283_10001618_pt1 | contig 18235 bp, 14 predicted proteins | sample YL17G09_0_MG_FD_204541 | JGI IMG/M metagenome (GOLD analysis project Ga0315283, IMG submission 204541) | Sediment microbial communities from Yellowstone Lake, YNP, Wyoming, USA - YL17G09_0 | ecosystem: Environmental > Aquatic > Freshwater > Lake > Sediment | place: USA: Wyoming | collected... | reverse complement strand
GGTCGTCATGACGCCGACCGGCGGAGACAACCCCGACAGCCTCGACACCCCCGGAGGCGGCGAGGTCGCCCGCATCCGCGGCACCGGCATCTTCGGCGATCCCAACGACCTGGCGATGGCGCTGCTGATCGCGTTCCCGTTCCTGTTCACGGCCGTACTCGACGCGGGCACGGGGATGCTGCGGCGCCTGCTCGCGCTCGCCCTGCTCGCCGTGCTCTTGTACGCGGTGTTCCTGACGCAGTCCCGCGGCGGATTCATGGGCCTGGCCGTACTCGGCGCGGCGTACGTCTATCGCCGCATCGGCCGGACCACCGCCCTGGTCGCGGCGGTACTCCTGCTCGTCCTGGTGCTGATGGCGCCGGGCCGCCTCCGCGAAGTCACCTCGTCGGAGGAGTCCGCGCAGTTCCGCATCCAGGCCTGGAACATCGGCTTCGAACTGCTGAAGTCGAAGCCGGTGCTGGGGGTCGGAACCGGGGAGTTCATGACGTTCCACAACCGCGTCGCCCATAACTCGTTCGTGCACGTCTTCGCGGAGACCGGCCTGGTCGGGCTGTTTTTCTTCGTCGGCATGTTTTACTGGTTCTTCGTCACCAACGGCCCGCTGCGCAACGTCGCCGGCGCGGTCGACTCTCCGCTGGCGCGCGATCTCTGGGCCAGTTGCCTCGGGCTCGTGGTGTGTGCGTGTTTCTTGTCTCGCCAATACGTCCCGATCCTCTACATCCCGCTCGCCCTCGGGGCGGCGAGGGTCACCATCGCCCAGGCGGATGACGAGCAGCCGGGCGAGCCCGTGCCGGCCACGTCTGTGGGAACCTCGATCGCGGAGGCGGCGGCTGTGGACGTGGCGCGATGGTGGGATTGGCCGGTGCAGGGCGCGGTCACCGTCGGGGTGGTGCTGGCCGCCTACGCGGCGATCCGTACGCTCGGCGTGTGATCGGAGTATCAGGAAGGTGATGGTGTGATGCGAACGCGAACGACATCGACGTGGCGGCTCCTGCTGCCCTTGGTTCTGGTGTGTGCGGCCTGTGCCTCAAAGTCGTCCCGGGCCGCAGAAGCGTCGAGCATCGTGTCGGCCGTATCGCCGACCGCTCCGACACCGAGCGTCCCCGTGGAGTCGGGATCGTCGACGGCGCAGCTGCTCGGTGACCTCCAGGGACGGCCGTTGTTCCCGTCCGACAACTGGTGGAACCAGGACATCTCCGGCGCGCCGGTCGATCCGGCATCGTTGGCGTATATCAGCTCGAACGGCGCGTCGACCAGGATGCACCCCGACTTCGGACCGCCACCCTACGGCCTTCCGTACATCGTCGTGGGACGCAACCAGCCGCGCGTGGTCATCGCCTCCTTCAAGTACGCCAGCGAAAGCGACGCTGGGGTGCCTGGCGAGGCGCCCGGCTATCCCATCCCCGACGAAGCGCGTACGGTGTCGGGCTATGTTGAGGGTGCCGTCCCTGGTGGCGGCGACTCCGGCGACCGGCACATGCTCATCGTGGACCGCGACCGCTGGCTCCTCTACGAGCTGTACGCGGCGAAATGGAACGCGAAGGCGAACTCCTGGGAAGCGGGCGGGGGCGCCATCTTCGATCTGTCGTCCAACGCGCGGCGTCCGGAAGGTTGGACCTCCTCCGACGCCGCCGGCCTCGCCGTGCTGCCCGGGCTGGTCCGCTACGATGAAGTGTACGGCCCGGGGCCCATCCGCCACGCATTCCGCGTGGCGATGGACTACACGCGCGGCTACGTGTGGCCGGCGTCACACTCGGCTGGGAGCACGCCGGGCGCGCTGCCGCTCGGCGCCCGCCTCAGGTTGAAAGCCTCCGTCGACCTGTCGAGCTATACCCCGGCGCTCCAGAAGATCTTCCAGGCGATGAAGACGTACGGGCTGATCGTCGCCGACAACGGCGGGAACCTGTTCGTGACGGGCACGATGGATCCCCGGTGGAACAACGACGAGCTCAATCCCGCGTTCCACGGACTGCACCTGTCGGACTTCGAGGTGATCGAACTCGGCAGGCGATAGCCTCGGCGAAGCAGCGGTCTCGTGGGCTCGCTAGCCGGCTGATGCGCCATCGACGAGCCGCGCGAACACGGCGGCGTAGCGGCGGCCCCTGGCGGCCTGCGTGAAGTCGCGCCGCACGCGCGCGCGCGCCGCCTCGCCCATTGCCCGGCGCCGTCCGGGATCGTCCAGCAGTTCGACGATCCGCGCGGCCAGCGCCTCGGACGCGCCGGGCGGCACCAGCAACCCCGTCGTCCCGTCCACAATCACGTCGGGGATGCCGCCGACCGACGTGGCGACGGCCGGCAGGCCTGCGGCCGAGGCTTCGAGCAGGAACACCGGCAACCCTTCCGTGAACGACGACATCACGGCGAGGTCCAGGTTCGGCAGGTACCGGTCGAGGTCGTCGTGGAAGCCGGCCATGACGATGTGGCCGCGCAGGTTGCGCTCGGTGACAACCCGCTCGAGCGGGCCTCGCAGCGGGCCGTCTCCGAACATCACGAAGCCCGCACCCTTCCGCTGACGCGCGACGATGGCTGCCGCGTCGATGAATACGCCGAATCCCTTCTCGGGGCTGAATCGCCCGGCGGTGCCAATCAGGCAGCGCGGTGGCGACGGAAACCAGCCCGCCATCTCCACGCGCACGGCCGCATCGGGAGCGCCGAACGCCTCCTCGCCAATCGCATTCGGAATGACGACGATCTTCGCCACTGGCACGCGCGCGCGGCGAGCCTTCTCGGCCTGCGTGTGCGACACGCAGACGACGGCATCCATCCTGCCGAGCACCCAGCGGTCGATCGCCTCATACACCCGGACCTTGCGCGTCACGGCGGTCCAACCGTGCGCGACGCCCATCACGGGGATGCCCGCGCGCCGCGCGGCACCCCAGCCGACGATGTCCGGCTTGTAGCCGCTGCAGCACAGCAGGTGTGCGCCAACGGACCGCAGGTACTCGGCGACCTCGGTGACCGACGCCGCCAGGTGCGGCGTATTGCGGGCGAGCACGTCGCCACGGTAGCCCTGGCGCCGCACTTCGTCGATGAACGGCCTCGCGAGTCCGCGCTCGGCGAACGACAGGTAGACGCTCTCGACGTCGGCAGGCAGATGGCGGGCCAGCCCGAGCATCTGACGTTCGGGCCCCCCGTAGAAGGGTGAGGCCAGGAGGTGCACGACGCGCATGGCGACTTGGCTTGCCATCGTAGTCTTCTAGCGGGCCCGAATCGCCTCCCGGAGCTCCTGCACGCGCCGCCGGAACCCGAGCAGCAGGACCAGCCCGTACGTGGCGGCTCCCGCAGCAACCAGGATGGCGAGGCGGAGGGGCTCGAGCGACACAAGCGCCGTGGCCGGCCTGACCACGGCGAGCGCCATCGCCATCGCGACCACGCTCACCGATGCCGGCAGCAGCGCGACGACCAACTCACGCCAGCGGTAGTCGATGAGCGCGCGGGTCATGGCGAACCATATCGCCGTTACCACGGGAAACACAATCAGCCAGGCCCAGCACACCCCGTCCAGCCCGAACCGGGACCCGACCAGAAATCCGATCGGCATCACCGCGAGGTTGATCACATTGGAGCGCAGGACGAGGTCCGCCCTGCCCTTCGCCAGCACGGCAGGCGCGATCAGCGAACTGACCGACATGACCATTCCCGCGATGCTCATGATCTGAAGCGGCGTGGTGATGGGCATCCACTTCTGGGTGAGGAGGACCGGCACGGCGACGTCGGCGACGGCGATCAGTCCTATCAATAGGGGAAACGTTATGACGGACACAAACGTGACGGTGGTCAGGAATAGTCGCCTGAACTGCTCCGGGCGATCCTGCAGTTGCGCGTACACCGGGAACGCCACCTGATTGATGAGGGTCGTCACGCGTCCGGCTGGGAGCGTCGCAAACTCGTACACCAACGTGTAGTATCCCAGCGCCCGCTGGCCGAGCAGCTTCCCAACCACGAGGTAGTCCGCGTTGCTATAGAGGTACCACGCGATGCGCCCGCCCGAGGTACGGACGCCGAACCCGAGCACGTTCCGTACCCCTTGACGGCTGAAGCGGCCGCGCGGCCACCACGGTTGCATGATGAGGCAGGCCAGCGTCAGCATGGACTGGCGCACCAGTTGGCCGACCACCAGCGCCCACACGCCGCGGCCGGCCCACGCCATTGCCAGCGTCGTGGCTGATCCGCCGATGGTGCCGATCATCTCGGCAATCGACCGCCGTTTGAAATCCACCTGCTTGGTGAGCAGGTTCCAGGAAATGACGGAGACCGAGCTGATGACGAATGTCAGCATGCTCACGCGAAGCACGTCGATCAGCGGAGGCTGCCCGAAAAACGCGGCCAGCGCCGGGGCGCTCAGCCACGTCGCGCCGTAGACGAAGCCGGCCATGGAGAGCGACAGCCAGAAGACCGTCTCCAGATCCGTGTCACCGAGCTCGCGCCGCTGGATGATCGCGGCGCCCAGGCCGAGCTCGGCGATGAGATCGGTGAAGCCCGCGACCAGCGTGGCATACCCGAACAGGCCGTAGTCGCCAGGCGTCAGCAGGCGGACGACCACGATCGTGATGAGCCACGTGACGGCCTGGGTGACGGTGCGGGACCCGCCGAACCAGAGGGTCCCGTGCACCGCGCGGCGCCGAAGGCCGCCGGGCTCGGCCGGCTCCGGGGCAGGCGCTTCGCGCGTCATGGCCACGTGAGGGCGCCCGGTTCCCGGCCGGTCACAACCGCGTCCAGCACGGCGGCCAGCCGGACCGTCAGGGCCCGGCGGTTGTAGCGCTCGATGAAGAGCGGATGCACGCCGCCCACCGGATCTCGACGGCGGAGGTACGCGCGCTCGACCGCCGTCCGCAACTGGTCTCGCTGATCCGGTGCGACGATCTCCGCGTCGATGCCGTAGTCGCGGATCAGGTTGCTGGCGTCACCCGGCCAGCACTCCGCGAGTACGGGCACGCCGCTCGACAGGTATTCGTACGTCTTCGCCGGCACGGCGAACGGCGCGTACACGGTGTCCGAGTGCAGCTTCAGGTAGAGCAGTGAGGCCGATCGCATCAGGGCCAGCGCGTCCTCCCGCGGCACGGTGCGGTGGTGCCGGAAGCGCAGGCGGGACGAGAAACGGTCGAAGCTGTCCAACGCGGGCCCGACCTGCACGAACTCCACGTCCGGGAGGTTGAGATCCGCCAGCACCTCAAGCAGGGTGTCCGGCCGCCGGCTTCCGTAGAACTCGCCGACATGCATGATGGTGAACGTGCCGGTCCGGCGGACGGCCGGCCTCGGCTCCACCGCGCCGTCGAAACCGTTGGGAATGACCACCATCCGGGACGCCAGACGGGGAAACCGGTCGGCATAGGCGGTCATCGCGCGGGGCGTGTTCAGGATCAGCGCATCGGCCCGCTCGATCGCCCAGCGCTCGAATCGACGCTGGGGGCCGTCGCCCTGCCAGGGGTCCCGGAAGTCGAGCACGAGGGGCTTCCGGCAACGCCGCGCCACAATCGCGCCTGTCACGGCCGCGCTGAAGGGGGAGCAGCTCACGTACACGCAGTCGGACTGGCGAGCCAGGCGCATCGCCGCCCGGCGACTGAGCCACGCGACCTGCGGGTCGGGCACCCAGTCGCTCAGGCCTAGGAAGCCCGGAGTGGTACGGGCACCTACGAAGCGGAATACCTTGTTCAGCACCGCGTCGTAAAACGCCGAGGCCCCATGCAGGGGCAGTTCGGTGGCTCGCACGATGTCGACGCCGTCGGGTACCGGGGCGGTGCTTCGCTCCCAGGGAATGCGGGTCTTCGTGACCGACAGCACGGTGGGCGTCCAGCCCAGTTCCTGCAGGTGCTGCGCGAAGCCGACGCTTCGATAGGTACCGACCGAGTGAATCGGAGGAAAGAAGTAGCACATCATGAGCACGCGCCGGCCCTGACGGCCAGCCGCGCCCCCGATTGCTACTTCGCCTGTTCCTGCTGTCATCTCGTTTGAGCCCGCGTTCTTCACGCCGAGGGACGGCACGCCAACCCGCCTAGACGGTCCCGAACAGCGCGGGCAGCGTCACGGTGGCGCTCACCCAGTCGATATCCATGTAGCGTTCGACGGGAATGCGGCGCACGTCGAACGCGTCCCATTCCTCGAACCTCCGGAAGCCACCGTAGTAGCTGAAGGCGAACCGGACGCCGAGCCGCTGCAGGCATTTCCGCGAGTGACGGTTGAACGAATCCGGCTGCCCGACCGGATAGCTGAAATAGCGCATGGGTTCACCCAGTTCCTCGGCGATCCGTTGCGCGCACCCCGAGATCTCCGCGCACTGCGCGTCCTCTGTCAGCGTCGCCAGCACGGGATGATCCACCGTGTGCCCGCCAATCACCATGCCGGCGGCACGCATCTTTCGGAGCATATCCCAGGTCATCCACATTCCACCGACGGGCCGATCGCCATGCCGCTCGCTGCCGGTGGCCGTGGCGAGATACTCGACGTACGGCCCGGTGCGATCCGGCGGCAGCGTCTTGTACACGCACAGCAGCGTCGCGACGGCCTCGTCACGGCCGGGCTCATCGAAGGTGATCGGCCCGGGGAGCCACGTGCCCGCCTCGAGACCGGCCCTGGGGCTCTCGCGCACCATCCGCGCGATGTCGTCCCACCACGGCAGGCGCGGGCGATCGACATACCCGGTGGTGACGAAGAACGACGCGGCCACCCCGTGCCTCCGCAGGATCGGAAATGCCAGTTCGTAGTTGTCGCGGTACCCGTCGTCGAACGTGATGAGCACGAAGCGGTCGCGCGGCGTCGGTGACACGTCAGGCAAGTCGTCCGGTGTCACCACGTCGAAATGGGCTGCCAGGAAGCGGACCTGCTCGTCAAACGCCTCGGCGCTGGCGCTCCAGAGCTCCCGATCGAACGGGCTCCGGCCGCCTTCCCCGATCCGGTGGTAGTTGAGGCACACCACGCCCGACCAGCGGAATACCGCATCGATCAGCGGGCGCATGCCGTAACGGGACACCAGGCGGGCGGCACGTTGCCGCATCATGACGGAGGCTCCGGCGTCGGCATCGCCGATCGGCGCACTGTTTGCGCCACCAACTGCCGGGCCCGTGCCGCGATCGCGCGCGGCGTCGACCGCCACACGCGCACACCGGCAAGACTGACTTCCCGGGTCGCCAGGCGTTCCTTGTACGAGGACGCGCCTCGCAGGAAGTCGTACGCGGTGACGCCACGCGCCGACAGCGCCTGCATCAACCGCAGGTGCGCCAGGTTTCCGGGACTGCGCAACGCGCCGCCGGCGTCGAACCGGACGCCCGACTGGTAGAAGTCGAACTTCCCGCCGGTGACGAACCCGTACAACACGGCGATGGGTTCGCGATCCAGGTCCAACCGAGCCAGCACGGCTCGCCCGGTCGGTACCCACTGTTCGATGATCTGCCGGTGGAACGCCACGAAGCGCGGGGCTGCGAACACCCCGGGCGTCCCGTCCGCCTCCCACCGCGCCTGGTGCAGCCGGCACAGATCGTCGAACGCGCGCCCGGCCCGATCCGCCTCCACGATCTCGAACTGCGCGCCGGCGGCCTCGCCTTCGCGGACCAGGCGGCGGGCCTGCTGCCGCCCATTCGACGAGAGGCGCCCGAGGTACGCCTCGAACCCGCCCGAGAGATCGGCAATCGGACACGAACCCCGATCGAAGACCTCCGCGCCGCGCGGTGCCGCACGGTCCCGGATCAGCGCCGATTCGGCCGGCAGGTCGAGCCACTCCAGTTGGTCCCACGCCCATTGTTCGACTTCGCGCCAGGCGGCAGCGGCGCACGCCGGATCCTCCCCGGGCCGCGCGAGCAGGTCGAGGTAGTCCGGGCAGGTCTCCTCGTCTTCGGCCTCCCCGGTCGACAGCAACCTGACGACGCGCATGCCGAAGCGGTCGCCGCGTCCGGAGCCGACATAGAGGGGCAGCGCCGCGACCAGACGCGAGGCCCGCCACATGGTCACGATGCGGAGCCCGTCGGGGCCATACGTGGCGCCGAAGACCTGCCACCACGTGCGCAGCCACGCATGGTCTAGGGGTGGTGAGGCCCGCGGGCACTCCGCGTACAGCGCGCTCCACTCGGGCCGGATGGCGTCCCATTCGGCTTCGTCGCGGATCACGCGGATGGTCAGATCGTCTCGGCCCGGCATCACGTCATTTCGATGTCGCAGTCCTGTCGGATGCGTATCGGCCGATGCGGCAGCCCACATTACCATCGCCAGCCCACAGGCCGGATCGCGTGACGGGTCCGTTGTCGGCGCTTCGAACCGTGTGCGATACTTGGGCGCGGTTTCCCGCCGTCCATGACACATCACCCGGTCAGCATCATCGTGCCGACGTACAACCGGGCCCGCCTGATCGCGCGGGCCCTCTCGAGCGCCGCCGGCCAGTGCGAGGGAGACGACGAGATCATCGTCGTCGACGACGCCTCATCGGACGACACGGCGCGCGTGGTCGCCGGCTTCCCGGGCGTGCGATACGAGCGGATCGATCACGGGGGCGCCGGCCGGGCGCGCAACCGGGGCGTCGAGCTCGCGAGGCACAGGCTCGTGGCGTTCCTCGACTCCGACGACGAGTTCCTCCCGGGCACGCTGACATGCCGGCGGGCCCTGATGGGCGCGCGGCCGGATCTCGTGTTCTGCTTCTCCAACTTCTCCGGCCAGTGGGACGACGGTCCGGTTGAGCCGGGATGCCTGATTCAGTGGAACGACGACGATCGCGCCTGGAGCGAGATCCTCGCGCCCGGCGCCCCGCTGTCCGGCCTGGTGCCGTCCCGCGGCTGCGCGGTCGACCCGATGGTCCACGTGGGATCGATGTATCACGCCGAGATGCGGCGCAGCTACATCGCGGCGAACACGGTGATGGTGAATCGCGACCGCGCGGGTGACGCCCTTCGCTTTCCCGAGGACCTGCCGACGTACGAGGACTGGGAGTGCTTTGGCCGGCTGGCTGGAACCGGCCTCTGCGCGTACCTGGCGTGCGATTTGGCTGTACAGCATGTCCACGGCGGGCCGCGGCTGACTGACGCCGCCGTCGAGGTGTCCATCCGTGCCCGGCTCGCGCTGCTCGAGCGTGTCTGGGGACAGGACCAGGCCTTTCTCGCGGTGCACCGCGACGACTACGATCGCGTCTGCGCCGAGCAGCGCCTGATCGGCGCCAAGCTGCTATTGAGGGCCGGCCGCCAGGCGGACGCGCGCGCGCTTCTGCGCCGCGTGCGGGGCGGACCGTGGTGGGCGCGGATCGCCCGGCACGTCCCCGTCCCGGCGCTGGCTGTGAAGGCGTGGAGCGCGGCGCAGAACCGGCGGGAGTGACGCGCCTCGAGCGCGTCCGGGTTTGTCGGTGGCCGAGATGCCGGTGTAGGCTTCGCTGAAGGATGTCTGCGCTCATCACTGACCTGATCGTCGGCCCGTCGGCCGCGTTCACCGATCTCCTGCCGGAATGGCGGGCGCTGTGGGCGCAGGCGCCAGATCGCGAGCCGTTCTCGCACCCGGGCTGGGTGCAGGCCTATCTGTCGGCCTTCGAACCGTCGGCGCGTCCGGTCGTGCTCACCGTCCGGCTCGACGGAACCCTGGTGGCCGCCCTTCCCCTGGTCCGCGAATCGACCATCTTCGACGGCATGCCGGTGCGCCTGTTGCGCGCGCCGATGAATCCGCACTCGTTCCGGGCCCAGGCGCTGGTCTTGGCGGATCAGCCTCCGCAGACGCCGTGCGCGTTCATCGACCACCTGTCCGCGATGCCGGGCTGGGATCTGCTCACGATTCCGCGCTTCGCCCGCAGCGGATTCGCGGATCAACTGGGGCACTGCGCGGCCAGCCACGGCTTCCCGATTCTGCTCCATCCCCACTGCCCGACGCGGTACATCGCCATCCCCGCGCGGGCATTGGATGGCGGCGACGAGCCGTGGCTCGCCGACGTCGATCCGGATCTGAGGAAGAAGATGCGGCGGGCGTGGCGCCAGATTCAGCAGGAGTTCCGCGCCGAACCCGAGCTGGAGACGTGCGAGGTCGCCGAACCGGCCGACCTCCAGCGCTTCTACGACCTCGAGGCCTCCGGCTGGAAGGGCCGTGCAGGCACCGCCATCAAGTGCTCGCCCGGCACCGTCAGGTTCTACACCGACGTCGCGCAGGCATTCGCCGGTGAGCGGGCGCTGCGGCTCCACTTTCTGTGCGTGCAGGGCGTCACGATCGCGGGAGCCTTCAGCATCATCGCCGCCGACCGGCTCTACGTGCTGAAGTGGTCCTACGACGAGGAGTACGCCAGGTACCGCCCGGGTCAGCTGCTGTCGGGCGAGATGCTGCGCGACTGTTTCAAGCGGGGCCTCCGGACGATGGATCTGGGCGAGGACGCGGACTACAAGCGCGCGTGGACGCCGCTGACGCAGGACTTCGAGTACCTGTACATCTTCAACCGGACGCTCTACGGCAGGCTGCTCTACGTCTGCCGCGAGTGGTTGCGGCCGATGATCGGGTGCGTCCTGAAGCGCCTGCGCCGAAGGCACTCAGCCGCTCGCCCGAACACGCCTGGCACGTGAAGGCGCACAGATGGCGGGCGTCACCGAGAGGGTGTGCATCTGTCGCCAGCGCGTCGTGACCAGTCTGTCTTGTCGGGCTCAGCGCTTCACACAGAGAACGACGTCCTGAGTGCCGTGCCCGCGCACTTGCGGGCCGCGCTTGCTCGACTCGTAGCGCAGCACCTCGCCACCCGCTGCGTTCACCATCTTCCTGAACCGCGACCTCGTCACGAACGAACGTGGTCCGAACAGCCAACCTCGGCCGAGCTTGGGCTGGATGCCGGTGAACCCGAGCACCATGCCGACCAGCAGGCTTCGCAGAGAGAGTGCAATCGCGGCAGGGCGGCGAGCGTAACGCATGACGTTGAGATCCCACCAGAACGACTCAATCCTGAAAAAGGCGTGCTGGCCACGTTTCAGAACTCTGAGCACCTCGCTGATGGCTGTCTGGTGATCGGTATACATGATGACGCCGCGGCAGATCACGAAATCCATGGAGCCGTCGGCCAGCGGCACGTTTTCGGCCGACCCGCACACCCCCACAATCGGGAGCCGATGCAGTCGCCAGATACGGCTGCCGAACGCGATATGGGCGGGCACGATGTCGAGAACGATGCCCTTCCCACCGGCGAACAGCCGGCGCAGCGTCTGTCCACTCCCACCGCCGATGTCGAGGACAGAGGCCGTCGCCGGAATCGTGGAGGCGTCGAAAAGCCCCTCAAGCGGATCGTAGCGGGATTGCCAGAGCAACTCCGCCGAGTTGTACCCGACGATCTTCCCGAGCTCGTTCAGCTTGTCGTCGGCATCGACGAGCCGGGCCATCCGAAGAACGGTCGCATCGGCGGCGGGGATCGGCTTGGCTTCGAACATGGCCGCTGACGCGACTTCAATCGTGCTGGCGTCGTCGTCAGACCAGGTCTGCATCTGGTCCATCAGCGGCGCGACGCCACCCATGAAATCGACCGCGTTGTCGGCCACACGTGACCCGCGTGACTGGCAGGACGTGCATTGAACGTGATCTGGGGTCGTCTCCAATGCGCCGCGGCACTGCGGACAGACGAGGCTCGCGAACCGAGAGACATCATCGAAGCGGTTGCTCGTCATCACAGGGCTCCAGCACGCTGGGAGTCAGGCCACCACCGCACGACGGCGAACCTGTAGGACGGGATGCATGCGCGGGAACGGTGCTCGGCGCTGTGAGCGCCACCTGCGCCGGCCGACCCGATCCGAGGATCAGGACACACCGCCGCCCGCCGTGACGTCCGAGGGTACGGCACGTGGCTTCCTGCGGTCAAGCGCCGCGGGCGCGCCACCAACGCGCCGGCCGCGGGCGCATGCCGCCTCACGGGCGTTGACGATCGGGGCGGGATCGCGCCAGGGGGTTCCTCCGGAACACCGCGGTCTGGGCCCACAACAGGGCCCGCAGCACCACGTGCCCTGCCCGCGTGACCGCGACCTGCGCGGGGACGAAATACGGCAGCGTCCAGTCCCGCGCGGTGACAAACCGGCCGGTCAGCTGCCGTGCGCGTGCCAGATCGCCCCACAGGCTGAGCACGCAGGCCGTCTTGCATGCCCGCGCGGCGTAGAACCGACGGAGCGCGGGCCGAAGATCCGGCGGGCACGCCGCCTCGACGCACCCGGGATCGAGGAGGAACGCCTCGACGGGCCGGACGCTGGCGTAGTTCGAGCTGAGCGCCGACGCCTCCCGGTGGAAATGCATGAGCGGCGTCATCGAGAAGTACACGGGGTGGTTCAGGAGCAGCTTCAGCCACAGCACGGCATCTTCCGCATAGCGGGCACCGGCGCGATCGTAGAACCCACCCCAGCGCCGCACGACGGCCGTCCGCGCCACCGTCGTGCACGGCGTCATGTAGGCGACCAGCGCAATGAACCGGGCGGCAGACGAGTCGGGGTGCACGCGATGCACGCCGTCGGCGAGGCCGCACCGGCGCCACAGCGGCTCGCGTGACACGCCTTCGGGCCAGTCGATGTAGCCGCTGGTCACGGCGACCACGTCTTCGCCCTGCCGCTCGAACTCGCGCGCGGCGGACGCGAGGTACTCCGGCGCCCACGCGTCGTCCGCGTCGAGAAACGCCACCAGCGCGCCCCGAATCTCGGCGAGCCCGCGATTGCGCGCCGCACCGGGGCCGGCGTTCGGCTGCGACACGAGGCGGATGCGCGGGTCCGATCGGCGCCGCACCCGGTCTGGGCCGTCGTCGGTCGACCCGTCGTCCACGATGACGACCTCGAGTGGCGGGTGGGTCTGCGCGGCAATGGAGTCCAGGGCGCGATCGACGGACGCACCCTTGTTGAAGAGCGGGACGATCACCGATATCAGCACCATGGACTCCCGGCACGCCGCAGATGCGCGCGTGCTATGACGATAGGCCGGAATCGCGGGCTCTGGCAAGGTTCAGGCGCAGCGATCCGGCCAATGAAGCGCGAGTGGCACCGCGCGGCGGATCTGTGCCACGATCGGCCCCAGCGTCCCATGTCTCTGCCTCATCCCGCGACCGTCGCGACGCTGCCGCTGTCCGCGATCACGCCCGCGGAGATCGAGGCATGGTCCGCGCTCGAACGCGAGGCGCTCGAGCCCAACGTGTACCTTTCGCCGCCGTTCGTGCTCGCGGCGGCGCGCCACCTGACGCCGACGGCAGCGCCGGTGCTGCTCATGGCCCGGGTGTCCGGCCGCCTCGCGGGTCTCGGAGTGTTCGAGCACGCGGCGGCGTCATGGCGCCTGCCCTGCCGCCATCTCCGGACGTATCTTCCGGTACACGCGTTCCTCTCCGGCCTGCTCGTGCACCGTGATCACGCGCCTGAGGTCGTGTCGGGCGTCCTGCACTGGATGGCCCGCCATCCGGACGCGCCGCCGGCGCTGGCCATCGAGGGGTGGCTCGCCACGGGGCCGACGGCGACAATGCTCCGGGACTCGGCACCGGCCTTCGGTCTCGACTGGTGGTCGCACAGCCAGCAGGATCGGGCCATCCTCCATCGCGAGTCGGCTCCTGCCGCCGCCGGGCCGCAGATGTCCAAGCGGCGGCGTTCGCGCCTGCGCCTGGCGCTGGGCGGGCTGGCCGCGAAGGGCGCGGTCCGGTGGGACCTGAAGCGGGGCGCCGAGGTCACGCCCGCGGTCGTTGATCGTTTCCTCGCGCTGGAGGCCATGGGCTGGAAGGGCGAGGCCGGTACCGCGCTGCTCTCTGCACCCGAGCACGCCGCGTTCTTCCGCGACGTGGTCGCGGCGCTCGCCGTCGGGGAGCGCGTCTTCTTCACCGAGTTGTGGTGCGGCGACCGCATCATCGCCTCGACATCGAACTTTGTCGCCGGCCGTGTCGGATTCGCCTTCAAGCTCGGCTGGGACCCCGCGTTTCGCGACCAGAGCCCGGGCCTGCTCAATGAGCGGTTCCTGATGGAGCGGTTCCCGGACTTGCTGCCGGGAGTCGACTACCTCGACAGCGGGGCTCAGCCCGGATCGTTCATCGAGGAGTTGTGGCCCGACCGGACGACGCTCGAATGGGGCTGCCTCGTATCGGGCCGGATCCTGAAGCTCCACCAGCGCATCTTCTTCGGGCTGCGGAGCGCGCGGCGGGCCGTGACGGGCCGCCTGCGGGCGACACCCGGACCATCCGCCGTCACCGTGCCGTAATCAGGAGTCAGTGTGCTGCAGTCCGTCAGGAAACTGGTCTACCCCGTCGCCGCGAGGTTCGTCTCGAGAGCCGCGCTGGTTGAAGGGCCTCTGCGAGGCACGGACCTGTCCGTGCGCTGCCTGCTCGTCGGCTCGTCCCGGTTCATTGAGGAGCTGAAGCGCCGGACCTGGGACGAACCGCGCGTGCTCCGCCAGGGACGCATGCTGACGCCGATGCTGAAGCGCCAGGTGGCGTCGGCATCACCGGACTTCGATCTGTGCGTGGCCGTCGTTCCCATGGCCTGGGAGCCCACGTTCAGCGGGCTCTACACGTTCAGAGGCACCGAAGAGATCCGCCAGATCGTCGACACCACGCCGTCCTGGGACGAGGTGAAGAAGGCCTTCACGAAGAAGAAGCGGCAGATCGTCAACAACTTCGAAGAGAAGCACGGCCTGTCGTACCGGATCTCGAAGGACCCGGCCGACTTCGACACCTTCTATCACCGGATGCACGTGCCGCACATCAGGCGACGGTTCGGCGCGCTGTCCGACATCGACAGCTACGCCGACATGAAGTCGTTCTTCGAACAGGGGCTGCTGCTGCTGGTCGCGAAGGACGGAGTCGATGTCGCCGGGGCGCTCTCGCTGCTTCAGGACGGGATGGTGATCTTCAGGCGGTCGGGCGTGCTGGACGGTGACGAGAGCCACGTCAAGATCGGCGCCCAGACGGCCCTCTATTACTTCCAGCTGCGGTACGCCGTCGAGCATGGGCTTCGGGCCGTCGACGCGATGAAGAGCGCCCCGTTCCTGAACGACGGGATCTACCGCCACAAGGCCGAGTGGGGCGCGACGGTGTTCGCCGACGACGAGGCCGAGCGGTGGGTCTACTACTTCGCGACCGGGTCGTCGGAGAAGGCCGCGCGTTTCTTCGCCGTCAATCCCGTGGTCGTGCAGGCGGCCGATGGATTGCGCGCGGTGATTGGCGAGCCGGGCGCTGCCGATGCGCCCCGTCCGTCATTCGAAGAACTGGCCGAACGGTACCTCTCCCGAGGGCTGAAGGGCTTCACCGTCGTACGGCCGGCGGCAACATTCGAGGTGCCGTAGGCCGCGCGTCAGTGGCGAACCAGGCGCTTGCCCAGCGCGATCGCCCACGACGGGATCAGCCGACGGACGCGGAACCGCCTGAGGGTCCGCCCGACCACCTCCCCCGGGCTGACCGGCTCCGGCGGATTGATGGGCACGCTGAGGACCTCGTGCCAGGTCCGCTCGATCACGGCCCACAGGAACCGGAACTCCGGGCCGCGCCGGTCATCCTCGTCGACACCCAGCATCGTTTCGAGCAGTCGCCGGCAGTTCAACGGCGCGAACGATTCGTGGACGATGTCGAAGTCGGCGCGGATGTGCGCCTGCCAGCGCCCGCCCATCTGCTCCCAGCAGAAGAGATCGAGCAGATGCAGGTTGCGTGGCTCCGCTCCCGCCAGCCACCGATCGAACGCCGCGAGCAGGAACGGGTGCGGCGCCTGTCCGCAGAGCGCCGCCAGGTCACGGGCCGTCACGGCACCGGCTGCGGACACCGGTTTCCGGAAGTGGCACTTCACGACTTCCGCCACGTCGCCGGTGACGCAGACGCGATCGACGGGATAGGCCTCGTACAGCGCCTGCCCGTCCGCGCCATACGCGTCGTTGGCCGACTCGCTGTTCCGCGTGTGGACGGCCTTCAACGCGGCGTGGACCGCGGTCGGGTACCGGATCACGTGGTGCGTGATGCCCAGCGTGGGCAGCAGCGCCGACGGGATCGCCACGTCTCGCGACCTGTCCGAGCCTCCCGGGTGCAGCAGGGTGAAGGCGTACAGATCCGGCGCGGCGTCCCGGCAGAGGGCAAGCGTCAGCCGGCTGTCCCAACCCGCCGTCATTGCGATCGCGAGCGGCCAGCGGCGGCGTGCGCTGTCCATCTGCCCCTGCATGAGGCGGACGGTCTCTGCACGGGCCTCGTCACGCGGCACCGGCAGCAGGTCGGCCGACGGCCAGAACCGCGTGGCCTGACCGGAGCCCAGATCGAGTAAGTGATTGGGAAGCAGGACGCGAACACCCGCGTAGATCGATGTGTCGCCCGGCAGCCAGTACACCTCGCCGTCATCGAGTCCCCGGGAGCGGATGTACGCGACGGCCGCCGGGTCTCGCGAAAGCCCGAGGAACTCCGCGATGAGACCGGGCCGCGAGGCGCAGACCACCTCGCCTGCAGGGCCGCCCGTCGTGTAGTAGACCTGCCGCAGTCCTGACGCATCGTTGATCAGGATGGTCCGCTCGCCGTCGTGGACCGCCAGCGCCCACCGCCCCCCGAGGTCCGTGGTCAGCCCGAGGATGTCATGGCAGCGGTCGAGGCGATCGACGAGGCGCAGCAGGATGACGGCATTGGTCGCCGCGGGGTCGTGCGGATCCAGCGCGTACCCCAGCAGCGTCATCACCGCACGGCCAGAGGTCGCCTGGCAGACCTCCAGATCGGGGTGGACGTCCGCCCGGCGGCGGGGATCGATCGCCACACGGCGCCAGCCCGGGCGTGTTTCGGGCAGTTCGGTGCCGAGGATGAACTGCCGCCGGAATGTCAGCCGATCGAGCGCTGCGTCGCTGTAGTCACCCGGGGCTGGGGCGTGTCCGTTCATGACCCGGATTCTCCGGGCCCGGCATCGGCCCGGTCTGCGCGAACTGCCGCGGAGGATGCCTGGCGCGACAGCGTCCCTCTTCTGTAGGTGATCCAGCGGCCGCCGGTGTGACACAACAGGCCGAGCGCCCGGAGTTCGAAGCGGAATTCCGCCCGCACACCTCCGAGGTGCTCGCGCACCCGCTGGAGGTCGCGGCGGGACAGGTCGGTCGCCAGGGTGACGTGCAGGCGATACGCGTCGCCCTCGAGGGGATACGGCGGCACGCCGTGGCGTTCAGCCAGGTCGGCGACGACGCGGCGCCTGAGCGAGTCCAGCGGCGCCGAGCGCGCCACGTCCATGAAGACGATGCCCTCGGGAAACGCGTCGAAGCCTGTGAGGCAGATGTCGAACGGCTCGACCTCCTGCAGCAGCAGGTGGTCGAGGTACGACGCGAACGGTTCGAGATCCGCTGCCTGGAATCCCAGCTTGAGCGTGATGTGGGGCGTCGCGGTCTGATCGAGGGCAAGGCCGAACGTGCGCGCCAGCGAGACCTGCAGCGCGCGGACGTAGTTGTGCGCCTCGTCGCTGAGCAGCGCCACGACGGCGAGTTCACACCGCGGACCCGGAGCCGCCCGAGAGAGCAGTCCCATTCACCTTCCCTTGGTCAGACGCATGAGGCGGATGTCGTCAGGGCTCATGGCCGCGCTACTTTACCAGTCTCACCGCCGTAATGGCTCCAGGCCATCCCATGCCTCTGGCGACGCGGTCGAATCCCCGGCCGAGCCAGCGGAACCCGCGCGGGATGTACGGGTCCATCTGCCCGACGCGCCGGAAGTTCACGAAGGTCTTGCTCGTGAACGCCCGGGTACCGCCCTCGATCGTCGCCGGGGTGTTCATCCGGTAGAACACCTCGTAGTTCTCGTATCGGCCATCCAGGGTCCCGCCGGATAGCAGATCGAGATAGCGGTCCGTAAGGTGCAGCCTGCCGGCCAGCCACGAGGCCGGCACGAACCAGTGCCGGGCATCCACGGTGAACCCCCAGAACACGCCACCGGGACGAAGGACCTCGTACAGCTTGTCCCAGAACCGCTGCGGCTCCCTGATATGTTCCAGCACCATCACCGCGAATGCGATGTCGATGGACGCCGGATCAAGGGGCGCATCCTCGAAGAAGCACCGGTGGACGGTCGTGAACACGTCGCTCAGCGCGATGTCCGGATCGGGCTCGATCCCGATGTACGGGCCCGCGGCGTCGGCGATGGCCTGCTGCAGCTCCAGCTCCCCGTCGAACCCGTTGCCGCACCCGATATCCAGGATCGACAGGGCCTCGGGCCGCGCGGAGGCCAGCCTGCGCGCATCGGCGAGCACCATGTCGCGGAAGATCGGCCCTCGCCATTCGCCCGCCGCGTAGCGCCGCGGGTAGGCTGCCCACTCCGGGTCATCGTGTTGTCGCATAAGTGCGGGTCCGGTCTGACTCACGAGGCGCC
>Ga0315283_10001616_pt1 | contig 18236 bp, 16 predicted proteins | sample YL17G09_0_MG_FD_204541 | JGI IMG/M metagenome (GOLD analysis project Ga0315283, IMG submission 204541) | Sediment microbial communities from Yellowstone Lake, YNP, Wyoming, USA - YL17G09_0 | ecosystem: Environmental > Aquatic > Freshwater > Lake > Sediment | place: USA: Wyoming | collected... | reverse complement strand
TCATTTTGTGCAATTGTTTGCAGGAATGCTGAGCGAAGGTCAAAAATGGAAGGAACCATTTCCCATTGGGGGTGAGCGATTTTTGCAAGCGTCAACAGGCATTGTGTTGTTGGTTCACTTCCAAGGCTGCGGGAAGGGCGGAAGGAAAAACTTTGGATATTTAACGCACCTAATTTTGTTACGAGAGAAAAACGGAGAGCATCACTTAAAAAAGGTGAAAGAACAACGATCTCTGAGGGGGAGACACTTTCGGAATCAACAAGTCTTTTGACCTCCACACAAACCCCATTAACCATATCGCTTATAAACCGGTAATTGCTGATTTCAAAAGCTGGATCCACATCTTCGATCAATACTAAAGGGGGTTCTCTTTGGATAATTCCTGACAATGCTTCGTCTAGGTTAGATAACTGTTTTGACAAGGTAAAGTTATTAAAAAATACAAACTGAGTTTGGCAGGACGATTTCAGACTTAAACCGGATTGTGGATCCGCTCCCATAAAGGTTCGGAATCCTCCTCCTTGATCGAAAATCAAAAGAGATGATTCAAAATCCGGAAGCCACTCCGCAATCAAATCGTGTGTGACCGGTACATCCTCTTCCAAATTCTCGAAGATTAGGTGTTTGTATAATGATCGAAAATAACTTTTAATAAGAGTTGATGGCCATAAGTGATTAAGGAATATTTCAATTTGGAGAGAAAAATCCAGCAGATTGTTTTCAAGACAAAAGGTTCGAAAGTTATTAACCGCCACCTGGGTCTGGTCAAAAATATGAAGTTGACCGGGATCACCCATCCAAGCTGATTTCAACCTTTCGCTTATTGTCTCGTGCGAAAAACCAACAACCGCCGCTTTATTCAAATTATCCAGGAGTTGGGAGAACAACCTATTGGGATCGATCGTCAGGCTCTCGAACGCACCGGTATTTATCATCGGGTTCACGATCCGCGCCATGAAATATTGAGCGGTTTCGAGCGTTAGGAATTTGGGTGGAGAGGAGGGGTTACGGAAGCCGGCTGAAGGGGAAATCACTGGCCAAAAAAGGTCGATCATTCTTTGGGCTAATCCACTGATTGTAAAAATTGCCGGAGGTGATCCGGTGGGAAAATCCGGCGATTCGATTGCTTTTAGATAAGGGTCTGCAAGACTCCTCTGAGGCGCGATTATCAGAAATGAACCAGCTGGTACACCCTGGTTCACCATCTCCAACAAACGCATCACCCCTGTTGTGGTTTTGCCACTTCCAGCCGGACCTTCCAGAAAAATCGAACCCGCTGCCGGTGATTTGATTACCGCATTTTGCTCGCTTGATAATTGAAGCTTTCTCACTTTTTAACGATAACCCCAAGGAAAGGTGATGATTAATAGAAACAATGCAGTATTTTTCGAAATTATCACATTAATTACTATTGGATTCAGCGATTTTTATGAGGACCTCCCGAGCAAGAAGGGCATCATCCAGGGCACGGTGGGAGTTTGGAATGCAAATGTTGAAATACCTGCCTGCGTCCTCAAGACGAAATATTTTATTTGAATTATGGTAGGGATCCCAAACCAAACGAAAATCTGCAAACAGCCTCATGATATCCAACGGTATTTTCCCTGGCTGCCAGCGGGCAATTCCTGACAATTTGTTAGTTTGCTCGATCATTCTGAGGTCAAACTCATCATTATAGATTCCAATCAATCTGTCGAAGAAAATCCCACGGATCTGCTCCCAGATAACAAACCAGCGGGGGGCATTTACAACCATCTCATTGGAAATTCCATGAAATTGCATCGCTGCCATTGGGATGGGGCTAAGCGGTTTGATCAGAGAATTAAACAGGATATTTCCGTCCGAGTCCAGAATTGCGATTTCAATGATCTCAGATAGGCTGTCAAGTCCGGTGGTTTCAGTATCCATGAAAATTGGTTTTTGAAGGAGTGCTTCCTTTGCGCGAAGGGTTGCATTTTGCAAAGGTTGTGATTGATTTATTGCCAGATTAAAAGGCACCAGGTCACCTTGTCCAAAGATTGAGTTGGTCGAGCTTAACCGTGAAACCGGGGGTATTCAGCGCGAGAATGAATGCGCCAATTTTTGTTGCTGTGAGGTAATTGGAGTCATCGGTATGATTAACTTTTTCACCATTAATATATAAATCGATTGATGAACCTTCAGCCAGAACCCCTAAACGATTGGTTTGATTCGAGCCTGAAACGATTTTTTCACTGGAAGTCCAATCGATTAAAGTGCGATAACGGTTCCCATCTGAAAGAAGGAGAGAATATTTACCGTCGCATGTTACGCCGAAAAAATATCCTTCTCCATTAGAATAATCGGGAGCTCGAAAAACCAGACCGTATTGATCCTTACCAGCACAGGTTTGAGTAATAACCGTTCCTTCCAGATAGAAATTGCTTAAATTCTTGTCCGTCAATCGCCATCCCCGCCAGCCGGTTGTTGGGTAGCTTGTGAGGACCATATTTCCATCAGACATGACGATCCGGGTGAACCCATCATCATAACCGGCTGCATCGAGACCAAACGCACTGCCGCTGTTCATCGGATTCGAGTAGGATGGGGATCCAAGCTGCGAAGAGAAATCAATCTCTGCGACAGTGATTGATGGCTCAGGGGTTAGAGAAGAATGTGGTTCCAGTGTTTCAGCAGGAGTTACGGGTAGGGTAAGGCTTGGTAATGGGGACGGGGGAATTTGTGCTTGAGATACCCAGGTGGCGGTTTGAGAAATCGCAACTTGCGTTGAAACCTGATCCGGGGAAATTGTATTCATGAAAATCGGGAAATTACAGGAAACTATGAAAAGCAAGAAGATAAGTAACAATATTTTATTTTTTCGCATATAGTTATTATACGATATCGGGTATAAAGTCTTCCTTTTTCCACAAAATTATTCAGGAAAGAGAAGGTTTCAAGGGGTGCGATGGAAAATATGGAAATATCGAAATAAATATGAAATAGTTCGAAATTAGTAATGAAGGCGGCGGGATATTGTATAATCTGCTCACTTATCCCGATGAAGACTCATGTTATTCAACTGTCTGCGCATGATGATTACCATTCAGTCCGCGATCAAATGACGTGGGCAAAATCAGCCCGCATCCTGTTAGTCCTCCCAAAAAAGGGAAATATTCTGGAATCCAAGTTGGACCTGGTGATGCTAGAACGACAGGCTAATGATCTTGGATCTCAGATCGCACTAGTAACTGACGATGAAATCATAACCGGAAATGCAGATGTATTAAAAATCCCGGTTTTTGAAACAATAAAAGAAGCTCAAAGACAAAACTGGAAAACTGCCAGAAAACGAAAAACATATACATCAGGGAAAAAGCGTCTGGATCCGCGGTCAATTAATCCCGGTCAATTTAGATCAATTGACTTAATTGGGAAACAAAATTCCTGGTTAAGAGTGGGTATATTTGGAGTAGGTGTAATTTCGCTCCTCATTCTTTTGTTTTTTTTATTCCCCAGTGCGGAGATTATCCTATATCCTGAAAAGAGGAATCAAGAAATGCAATTTATTTTGATTCCGGATCCGAAAATCCACGAATCAAATATCACCGGTAGGGTCCCGGCAAAGCGTATAAAAGTAACAGTTGTTCAAAAGAAAACTGGAAAAAGTACTGGTTCAATTCTTGTAGGAGAAGTACCATCAACGGGTATCCTGACAGTCTCGAACCTGACAGATAAAGAAGTTACGATACCTGAAGGTACGATTTTTATGACATTAGCCGATCCAGTAAAGAGATATAAATCCACCCGACCTATAAAACTGGCAGGTGTAATCGGAAAAAAAGGTCAGGTTCCAATTCAAGCTTTAATCCCCGGGGTTATAGGTAACTCAGCTGTGGGTACCATACATGGGGTGGAGGGCGAAATTGGACTTTCCATTGAAGTTATTAATAACGAGGATCTCCAAAATGGATCTGATCGGTTGAATCCCACCCCGACGGAGGCGGATGTCCAAATGATAAAACTCGCTCTACGGTCTGAAATGGATGAAATTGCAATCAAGGATCTTCAAAAAGAATCAGGGGAAGGGTTCAAAGTTTTTCCAGAATCAATCCGCTTTGAGAGAATAATTCAAGAAAACCAAGATCCTCATGCTGGTGTACCCTCAGACAACTTTAAGATTGAGATGAAAGCGGAATACTCGGGTTTGGTAGTTGATGAAAAAGATATTCAGGATGTGGCTGGAAAAATAATGGATGCAAGCTTATCTGAGGGATTCCACCCAGAATCCGGCGAAATCATAGTAAAGGATATCAATTCAGACAAAATGGAAGGAAACTTGAATATCCAGGTTGAAAGGATCCTCACTGCAGATATATTTTCGGATGGTATCGCGCAGTTGGCAGCGGGGCAAAAAGTAGATCAGGTAATGAAAAATTTGCCAAAAATAGTCAGATTATCTCAACCTCCACGAATTGAGATAAATCCATTTTCATTTGGATTGATGCCTTTCTTAGCATTTAGGATCAAAATATTGGAAATGCCATGATTGAGCATGCTGAGGGAAGGATTTTGGGCATAGATCCGGGAGAGCGGAGGATCGGGGTGGCAGTCAGCGATATTTCCGGGTCTATTGCAACCCCTTTTCAAGTAGTCAAACATGAATCAAGAGAAACGGATGCAAATAATATCCTGGAAATTGCCAGGAGCAAGGAAGCAGGATTGATTATTATCGGAGCTGCATATGGGCTAGACGGTGAAGAAACCCCGGCCAGCCGAAAAGCAACCCGGCTTGCTGAAGTGATCATGGAAAAATCAAAGATTAAAGTAATCCTTTGGGATGAGAGTGGAAGCACAAAAAAAGCCAGGGAAATAAGGTTATTGGCAGGTTCAGGTAGAAAACAACGCCGCGGTCACCAGGATGAAATTGCTGCGGCTTTCATTCTCCAGGATTTTCTTGACAACGCGTACCTTCTACACACAAAAATGGAGAATGGTTCGTGAAAAAAGGATGTTCTGTATTATTACTGATACTATTTTTTGTGACCATTATGATTCTTGGGTTGTATCTAATAGCCGGAATTTTCATTCCTGGGCAAGTACAGCCTTTTTTTGGAACACCTAATCCAGCATTAAATTCATTTCAAAAATTGAGGTATTCAATCGAGTTATATCTCAATCGGGATGAGCTGCTTACGGCCAGCGATTCAACTGCTACAAATAACATCAGTTTTGAAATTCAAACGAACCAAACAGTCCAATCCATCAGTCAAAATTTGGAGAACCAAAAACTGATCAAGAATGCGGATCTTTTTGCGGATCTTCTGGTGTATGCAGGTTTGGACACCTTAATCCAATCAGGCAAATTTAAATTATCTCCCTCCATGAGCCCGGTTGAGATCGCGGTTTCTCTGGCTAATTCCGCTAATGGAGATATTACCTTTTCCATTCTACCAGGTTGGAGATTGGAGGAAATTGCAGAATCTTTACCGACATCCGGATTAAACATTACACCAGATGATTTTCTTGCCATTGCGAGGGATCCAGTTTCAAATGGAATCAATCTACCGATTGGTGATGTACAGTCGCTTGAAGGTTTGCTGCTTTCAGGGTTGTATGAAATTAAACGAGATGCATCCGCGAACGATTTTGTTAATACGATCCTATCAACTAATCAAAAGTTGTACACTCCCGATCTGAAAAACGCTTTGGCTAAACAAGGATTGAGTCTTTATGAAGGAATTATTCTTGCGTCTATTGTTCAACGGGAATCAGTTCACAGCGAAGAAATGAAGATGATCGCATCGGTTTTCCTGAACAGGTTAAGGATTGGAATGAAGCTTGATAGCGATCCGACCGTCCAATACAGTTTGGGTTATAAAAATGATAAAAATACCTGGTGGAAAAATCCTCTCTCCTTAAACGATTTAAAAATCGATTCCCTTTATAATACTTACTTGTTCCCAGGGCTGCCGCCAACTCCAATAGATAGTCCAAATCTTGATGCGATAAATGCAGTGGCCTTCCCTGAAGAAACGGATTATCTGTATTTTCAGGCAAAATGTGATGGTTCTGGATTCCACAATTTTGTCTTAACATTTGATGAGCACCTGCAAAATTCCTGTCCGTAATTTTCATTTTTTGGAGGATGCGATGAGGTCTATTCTGGGTATCGATATTGGGGGATCCGGTATAAAAGGTGGTATCGTGGATGTTGAAATTGGAAAAATGATTTCCGAAAGAATTAGGGTTGAAACACCACCAGATGGAGATCCGATAGAAATTTCGAGGCTGATTCATAAGATGTTCGATGACTTTTCCTGGAAAGGACCTGTTGGGGTGGGTTTTCCGGCAGTTATTTTGGATGGCGAAGCTATCACAGCTGCAAACATTTCAGAAGATTGGATTGGTTTGAATGTAAATGGTCTTCTTTCTAAAGGAAGCGATTGCCGTGTTTTTACCGTAAATGACGCCGACGCGGCCGGAATGGCTGAAATGGATTTCGGTGCAGGTAAAAACCTGAAGCATGGAGTGGTAATGATGATCACCCTTGGTACCGGAATTGGATCAGCTATTTTTATTGATGGGACGCTTGTTCCGAACACGGAGCTAGGGCATCTGATTATTGATGGCAAGGATGCTGAAAAATGGACGTCCGCTTATGCAAAGGAAAGGCTAAATCTAAGCTGGAAGAAATGGTCTAACCGGTTACAGGTTTATTTTGATTATCTTGAAAGTCTTTTTTCACCGAACCTTTTTATCGTGGGGGGAGGTGTGAGCAAAGATGCAGAAAAATTCATACCCAGATTGCACACCCGGGCAGATATTATCCCGGCGACATTTCAGAACCAGGCAGGAATAATTGGTGCAGCACTTTTTGCAGCTTCGAAGGAAAAAAATTAGTACCCGATTTGCTTTTATTGAATCGGAAACTGAAATCCCCGGTTACAAACCGGGGATTGATTAATGGTAAAAAAAATCCCAAAGAATAATTAAGGCGCATTCACGGCTTCATAGCCGGGGCCAGATTCGAAGAAATCATAGTTCAAGCGTATATCAGGGGTTAAATCAACCATTTCGCCCGCACTAAGCGCTCTAGTGTTTTCAAGATGAACCGGTTTGCTGTTAAAATCCAGAAGGTCATAAGGATCTTGAAATCCAAGGGTGCCGGCAGGCATGGATACCCTCTCACCACCCTTGGCTTTGAATGCCGTGGGTACTTCATCTTCCGGATAGATTGCCAATACCGGGCATTCACGAACACAGGCGCCGCAATCTATGCAGGTCTCAGGGTCGATATAATATAGCGGGTACCGGTTCTGTGGCTTTCCTGCAACAATACATTCGACCGGGCAAACAGTGACACACCCTCCATCACGTACACATAGACTGGTGATAATGAATGTCATCTTTTATTGACCCTATGCCAGGAATTTATTTTCGACATCTTTCCAATCAATGATGCCCCAAATTGCTGCAAGATAATCTGCCCGCCGATTTTGATATTTCAGATAATATGCATGCTCCCAAACATCAATCGTCAGGAGGGGGGTAAGACCTTCTGAAAGTGGACAATCCTGATTTGCGGTGGAATGGATCAATAGACTGGAATCAGATTTCTTACTGAGCCAGGCCCAGCCGGAGCCGAATCTGGTGAGGCCAGCTTTTTCCATCTGTTCTTTGAAGGGAGTAAAACCGCCAAATGTGCTATTTATTGCCTCAGCCAATTTTCCAGTCGGTTCACCGGTTCCATTGGGGGTCAGATTCTCCCAGTAAAGTGCATGATTGTAATAACCACCACCGTTGTTTTTCACGGCAGTGCGAACATCTTCCGGCACCTTGCTCAAGTCCTTTAGAATCTCAACAATCGATTTCGAATAGAATTCGGGATACTTCTCAAGGGCAGTATTGAGATTTTTTGTATAAGTAGCCTGATGCTTGGAATGATGAATCTCAACAGTCATTGCATCGATCACTGGCTCGAGTGCTGTATTCGCATATTTCAATTGGGGTAATTCGAATGGCATTTTAACCTCCTGAAAACCAATGGGATAAATATTACTAATAAAAATTGTAATCTTTTGGTGTCGGGATGTCAAATAGCAGGATTTTCGTGAAGACTATTATAATTGGCGGCTGATATGAAAAATACTCGCGATGAAGCAATTGTCTCACCCTATCTCGTTCTCGCAATAGGTATCCTAGCCGTTTCCACCGCCTCCATTTTTATCCGCTACGCCCAGGAGGCGGCCCCATCACTTGCAATTGGTGCGTATCGATTATTGTTCGCTGCGTTGATCCTGGCACCATTCGCAATAAAGAAGAATATTAGAGAAATTAGAACCGTTGAAAAACGCAAACTTTCACTAATGATGCTTGCTGGAATCTTCCTGGCATTTCATTTTGCTACCTGGATCACCTCACTTGAATACACAACCGTTGCGAGTTCGGTTGTATTGGTTACAACAGCTCCTTTATGGGTAGCCATTTTTTCTCCAATTTTCCTAAAAGAAAAGATCACCAGGATAACCGTTCTAGGAATCATCATTGCACTTATTGGGAGCATCATTGTCAGTCTTGGCAGCCTGTGTGATTTTTCACAGTCAACAATAACATGTGAGTCGATAGGTAATATTTCAAACGGGAAGACATTGATGGGAGATTTTTTAGCATTAACTGGAGCGTTCCTTTCTGCTGGATATTTGATCATTGGTAGAAAGGTCCGCAAAGACACATCCCTTCTTACGTATACTTTTATAGTTTACGCAGTTGCAGGTCTTTGTATGTCGGTTTTGATGATATTTTCAAAAGTGAGTTTTATCGGGTATCCCCCAACTGCTTACCTGCTCTTTTTTGCCCTTGCGGTTATCCCCCAATTGATTGGCCATTCTTCTTTCAACTATGCTCTAAAGTACAAATCATCCGCACTTGTCTCAGTTGCGCTTCTAGGTGAACCCATCGGTTCAGTGATATTGGCGTTTTTACTTTTAAAGGAAATCCCGGCAGCAGTGGAAATAGCTGGCGGAGCATTTATCCTGATCGGAATATATCTTGTATCCCGTTCGAATGATGGTTAAGGAACTATTATATTCAAGTAGTTATAGTTGGAACCTGCATCCCGGCTATAAAGATAATTAATTTCTTTCAATCTCGATTTGAGAGTTTCGTTTAGCGCATCAGCATCCATCCGCCAGGACCAATTACCACCCAATTTCCCGGGTAAATTCATTCGGGCTTCAGTTCCAAGCCTTAATAAATCCTGCATCGGTGCAAGCGCAATTTCTGCGACCGAGGACCAGACTGCACGGATCATATCCCAAGAGATGTCTGCACCAGAGCTCGCAAGGTATCTTCGACAAAGATCCCTTTCCGTTTCCGGTGCTGATATGTACCAACCCAAGGTGGTATCGTTATCGTGTGTGCCTGTGTAAGCCACACAGTGAACAGGATAATTATGGGGGAGGAAAGCATCACTTGGGTCGCTGGCAAAAGCAAACTGGAACACCTTCATACCGGGGAGATCGAACTCGGTCCTTAACAAAACAACATCAGGGGTAATCTCACCTAGGTCTTCGGCGATAATGGGGAGTCTGCCTAAAGAATGTTTTACCGTTTTGAAAAAAGGCACACCCGGACCTTTTACCCAGCGGCCAATCTCTGCGGTTGGATTCCCTGCTGGAATTTCCCAATACCCGGCAAACCCTCGAAAATGATCGAGACGTATGAGATCGAATTGTTCCTGGGTGCTTTTGATCCTTTTTATCCACCATGAATACCCGGTTTTTTTATGGTAATTCCATCGGTAAAGGGGGTTTCCCCAAAGTTGACCGGTTGGTGAGAAATAATCGGGGGGAACGCCGGCAACAACGATTGGCAGACCTTTTGAATTAAGATAAAACATCTCAGGGTGCGACCAGCAATCCGCGCTATCATACGCAACGAAGATTGGAATATCCCCTATAATCGAAATTCCCCTACCATTTGCGTAATCTTTTACCGACCTCCATTGCCTGAAGAATAAGAATTGAAGAAATTTCTGGTGATTGAAGGCGGTTTTATTGTTTTCAAGAAAGTTTTCCAACGCACCAGGTTCCCTCTTGCGCAACCCAGCAGGCCAATCTTTCCAGGAGACACCGTCCTGCGTTTTCTTGATTGCCATGAAAAGTGCGAAATCATCCAGCCAAAAGGATTGATCAATCAGAAACTGCTGGTATTCAGCGATCAGGTTCTTCCTACGGGATTTTTGAAAAAGTTCAAAAGCGATTTCAAAAAGGCTATTCTTCCAGGTCATCATTTCTGAGAAATTGACTGATTCCGAATCAAACTTAGGTCTTGGAGTCAAATATTCCAATGTGAGCAACCCATCCTCAAGAAGCAGGGTTGGTGAAATAAGATAGGGATTTCCAGCGAACGCGGAGAAACATTGGTAAGGAGAATCGCCATAACCAGTGGGTCCCAGGGGTAAAACCTGCCAGAGAGAACAGCCCGAATTTGCAAGAAAATCGATCCATCGATAAGCTTCCAGTCCAAGATCACCTATCCCATCCGGACCAGGTAGGCTGGTGGGATGTAGGATAATTCCGGAACTTCTCTTCAATCCCATTTATTCTTCCTTCTTTGAATATACTAATTCTTTATATAGGCATGCATATTCAAGAGCTGATTTATTCCATGAAAAATCAACAGACATCGCATTCTTTTGAATTGAAGCCCATCGAGAAGGCTGTGAAAAATCATCGAAAGCGATCTTCAATGCTGCGATTAAATCAGCCGAAGTAGGCTTTTTAAAAAGATAGCCAGTTTTATTGCGGAAAGGAACTGCTTTGATTGTGTCAACAATCCCACCGGTCTTCCTGGCCACTGGTACACATCCATATCGCATCGCAATCATTTGAGTTAACCCGCAGGGCTCATAACGGGATGGCATCAGGAGGATATCGCTGCCAGCAAAAAGTTGATGCGAAAGTTTTGAATCAAACCTGAGAATCGTTTTCACCTTTTTCGGATATGTCTTCTCTAGTTTTTTAGAACCGGCTTCAAGGATCGGATCTCCACTTCCAAGGAGCACAGCTTGCCAGGGGAGATCTGCTATCAATTTCAACCCGTCAAGGACCAGATCGACTCCCTTCTGAATATCCATCCTGCTAACCATAACTAGAAGGGGAGCATTATCATTAAGAGGAAACCCCATATCATTCTGGATCTTTCGTTTATTTTCCAACCGTAAGTGAAGATTATCTTTATTGAAATTAAGAACAATATCCGGATCATTATCGGGATCCCAAATTATGGGATCAATACCATTCAATATTCCTTCGACGGATTTATCTCGGCTGCGGAAAAATGAATCCAAACCGCATCCAACTTCTTTTTTTTGTATCTCCCCGGCATAATTTGGGGATACAGCGATGATCTTATCAACACTTGCCAAACCTATAGGAAGAGGAAGCGTCCGGGCCCAAACTGGCAAATCTTTATCCACACTCGGTGTAATATAAAACTGAGTTAGCGCGGATTCGGTACCTGCACCCATAAAAGGGAGATTGTGCAAGGTCATCACCGAATAGGGAATCTTCTTTCGCGTATCGGAGTGTTGGTTAATGTAGGCTGCTATAGAAGTATGCCAGTCATTTACATGAAGAATATCCGGCTTCCATTTGATATATTCGGGGAATTGTAGTGCAGCTTTAGAGAAGAGCGTGAATTTTTCACCGTCATCGAGCGCATTGAGACTGTAAACCGATAAACAGTTATTGATTGGATCGGCATCAAACAAGTAAATCGGAAGGCATTTATTAACGGCACAATATACTCTGACTTTAAATATTTCTTTTAAAGAATAAACGGGAAAAATAGCTATCGGACCATTTTTTTTAAATTTCTGGTCAATTTGAGGATGGTAGGGGAGGGCGACCCGGATATCAAATATTACGGATTCCCCATTCAAATTATTTATCTGATTTATATATCGAGGGAGCGCGCCGGCAACATCTCCAAGACCTCCTACTTTGACAAAAGGAACAGCCTCGGCAGCAAGAAAAAAGATCTTGATCTTTTTAATGGGAGGCATAATACGGCTACACTATTCCTTCTTGATCAATTCAAAATAATCTTTGGGGATCATTTCCAGAGGTCCGGGACTGAGGAATTTTATTAATTCAATTGATAATTTTGATTTTATATCCGCATCCTGCTTGCTCCAAGTTCGGCTTTTGATCTCCAGAAAACTACCCAGGGAAGGTACCAGCATTTTATCTATGTTAATGAAGAATTCTTCGCCATGGAAATTCACCAGATACCTCTGACGATCTTTCTCGACCTCGATTTCCGTTACAGGTTTGAAGTATTCTCTATAAAATCTAAGGCTTTGAGTGGCTTGAGCAAGATAGCGGCTGCGAGATAACAGAACGTCATCCGGGAACCGGTATTCCACAGCTTCGCCGATGAGGGTGAGCCGCGAGCGTACATTTGAAACCTGACCGCGGTCATCGATAAAATGATCCTCGCGGTATCTCAACAATCCCTGTTTTTCGTCTGCAAATAGGAAATATGTGTCGTATTCATGATAATGGCGCCGGCGGATGATATCAATGCCGGATTCTTCAAGAGCCTTAATTACTTTATCTGGATCAGAAATACTGGTTTTTGCCTGGACCTCGAAACTCTCTTCTTCTGTGAGCCCGCCAACTGCTATCAACTTTGAAAGCAGGGATTCCTCGCGCTGAATAAGGAAAAAATCGATTTTTCGTGCATATTCTCCGGCTTCTTTGAGTATTTCAACCTCGTTGACTGTTAAAAGTTCGCGGTCTCTCATCAGCCAGGTTCCATTTACCATAACATCTGTTACATCACTGGACTTGGCAGAATATACAATTTGTGCATAGGAAGCATGAGGATCCCTTTGAAAATGTGGAGAATTATGAAGACGACCAAGATCAATAATAATGAGATCTGCACGCTTTCCCGATTCAAGTGATCCGGTGATATCTGCAATATGAAGTGCTTTGGCACCCATGAGGGTGGCCATATTCAAAGCTTGCTGTGCAGGAAGGGCTGTGGGATCGTTACTTGTAGTTTTTGCGAGAAAAGCAGCCAGCCGTACTTCTTCAAACATATCCAGGTCATTATTCGATGCCGGTCCATCAGTCCCAATCCCGACATTCAAACCCGAATCCAGCATGCGTTTTATCGGGGCAGCTCCAGATGCAAGTTTTAAATTGGAAGAGGGGTTATGGGCAACACCAGAATGAGAATGGAGGAGCGTTCGCATTTCACCGTCATCGAGCCAGACGCAATGAGCTGCTAGGACTTTGGCTTCAAGAAGACCCTGTTTCTTCACCCAGGGTACAACTGGCATACCCTGCTCGCGGCGCATATTTTCAACTTCGAGCTGCGTTTCAGAGATGTGGATTTGCAGCGGAATATCATATTCAACAGCTAGTTCAGCAGATGCTCTTAATATATCAGGTGTACAGGTATAAGGTGCGTGGGGTGCAATGGAAGGAACAATCAGGGGATGGTTTTTCCATTTTTTGATGAATTCCCTGGAATATTCCAATGATTCTTCATAGAATTTTGCATCCGGAGTTTGAAATTTCATCACACTTTCACCACAGACACCACGCATGCCAACCTCGGCTGTTGCCCGGGCTACGTCGTCTTCAAAATAATACATATCTGCGAACGTGGTTACACCGCTGCGAATCATTTCCGCGCAGGCGAGCCGGGTCCCTAGAGAAACGAACTCAGGTGAAACGAATTCCCGTTCCACCGGCATCATATAACCCATTAGCCAAACATCCAGGCGAAGATCATCTGCCAGACCCCGTAAAAGCGTCATGGGGACATGGGTATGGGCGTTTATCAAACCAGGCATTAATAGTTTTCCACCGCAATCGAAGGTTTCAGAAGCGGTGAAATTTGATTTGACTTCTTTTTCGGATCCTACAGCGATGATCTTATCCGATTGGATGGCAATGGCACCCGGATTGAACTGGTCTTGTTCCGGATTCATCGTGAGGATATGGGCATTCACCAACAAAAGGTCAACTTGTGACATTTTTTACTCTCCCTTTGTCCGGTTTGATTTTAACCCAGATTCCTTCGCAGAAAATCCAGAATGGTGTTTTTTATCCAGAGTGGGGTGGAACCGGGCGGTCCGGCGAAAACCCTTGAAAGATCAATATTTTTGTTTTCCAATTGCAAGATCAATTCAAGTTCGTATTTCTTTTCGCTGGCAACCCCCCAGATCCCAAGAATGGGAGAAGTATTCTCCAAGGAAAAATGCGAAAAATCATTGAGGAAATCTAATTTGGATAAACTTTCGCCTGAAAAATAAGATTTCGCCCAAGGAAAGGAAGATTTCGAAAATTGTTCATTTGAGGGGAGTTTATGCAGAGAATCGAAAACAGTCAAATGATGACCCTTTTCTAATAAATATTTTGAGACAATATCATCAAGCGTTTCAGCATCCTCACCAAAAATATTTTCCCCAAGCCGGTCATATACCGTCCGGCTAACAGGCTCGATCATCTTTTCTGCATCTCGAAAGCTTTTTGCCTGCGCGGTGATACGGATATCCACCTGGCCAGGATGAGCCAGGAGACCAACGGTCGGGTTATCCTGCTTTTCAAGATCGGAAAGTAAATTATCCACTATCGATTCACCGATACCAGAAGTATGAAGAACTCTGGCTTTAATGATCCCGGTTAGGTTATATTTATTTCGAATATAGTTGATCACCGTTTCCCGAAGAAGAATCTCCATTTCACCTGGAACACCTGGCAGGCAGACAATCACTTTTTCTCCGAGTTCAACAATAAAAGCCGGAGCAGTCCCGACGGGATTATTGACAACGATTGCACCTGCCGGGATATATGCCTGGATCCGGTTATTATCTGTAATGGGACGTTTTATCATCGCGAACCTGTTTTGGATATCATTCCAAAGGTTTTGCTGAAACTCCAACGGCACACTGATGGCCGTGGCAACCGCAGACCGCGTGGCATCATCGACCGTAGGTCCCAATCCACCGGTCATGATAACGATCTCTACTCTGGAGAGGGATTCACGAATTACCTCAGAGATTCTTTCTTCATTATCACCCACCATGGTTGTACGAAAGAGATTAATTCCCTGGTCTCGTAGTAGACGCGCAATATAGGAAGTATTTGTATCCTGGCTGTCACCGAGTAATAATTCTGTCCCTATTGCAATGATCTCAGCAGTTGTCATAAATTCCTAAATTCAATAATGGATGAAAAATCAGCGATCAGGAAAATGGTTCCTGGTGATAGGTTTGATCCTGTCATAATTCCAAGCGTTATAAAAAAATCACAGGGAAGAATTTATTTTGATTAACTATCGTTGAAAATAATTGACTGAGAAATGTCAAAATCATAATTCATAAAGGTATTCCTTTAAAAACCCGAACTAAATCAATGACATCGTTCCTGCTGCTGGTAAAGAAGCGCTTCCCGAATTTGAAGATCGGCATTCCGAATTTTTCTTGCCAGATCAACGGAAAGATTGTACATCACAAGATATCCCAGTTCAGGATTCGAGCTGCAAAGATTGAGGAATTTCACGCGAGTGATTTTCAATAATCGGGTTTGATCTTCCCTGGCGATTGCACTTGCTGAGCGAATACCTTCATCTACAAGAGCAATTTCACCGAAACTTTGCCCACGCCGAAGCAATGCGATAGCAGTGGGTTTATTGGTTTTACGGTCGGAGGGTGCAATAAGATCTGGATTAATTAGGATTTCGACCAACCCGCTTTCGACAATATACAACTCACCTTCCCTGGTATTTTCCGAAAAGACTATCTCCCCTTTTTTGAAAATCAGTTCTTCGCAGAGAGAATCGATTAATTTCAACTGTGATTGGTTAAGGTTATAGAACAGATCGGTTTCAATCAAGAAATTGTTATACTTGGGCATAAAGTACTTCTCCGTTCATGATTAAATTATAGAGGAAATCATACAACAAAAATGACCAATTTTCAATTTTATAAAAAGGATTTTGATGCCAAGAAATAAGGATATTGGAAATAAAGGTGAGGTTCTCGCTGAAGCCTTTTTCACTGGCAAAGGGTTTCAAATCCTTTCAAAAAATTACCGAACTCCGTATGGTGAGATAGATCTAATAATTAGAAACGAAGGCGAAGTAATTTTTGTGGAAGTAAAAACCCGGACAAATACTTCCTTTGGGTTTGGTGAAGAAGGTTTAAGTATAAAGAAAATAGAGCATATGATTTCCTCAGCAGAATTCTATCTTACCGAGGAAGAATCTACCTCGAAGGAATGGCGAATCGACGTTTTAGCTATTCTTATGGATCCATTCAGGCAAAGTTCACGAGATGGAATGGTTTAAGAATGTTGCCTGAATCTGTTGAAAAACCTTTAATTCTTGTTGTCGGACCAACCGCTGTTGGAAAATCCAATTTCGCTATACATTTGGCAGAAAGAATCAGGGGAGAAATAATTTCGGCGGATTCGCGAACTTTTTATCGGGGTATGAATATCGGAACAGCAAAACCATCAAAAAGCGAAATGAAACGGGTTCCTCATCATCTTATCGATATTTCCGATCCCGACAAGTTAATCAACTTGAATATTTATCAAAAGCTAGTTGAAAAATCAATAAATGATATTCATCTTCGAGGAAATATTCCAATTTTAGTAGGCGGATCAGGACAATATATCCAATCAATATTAGAAGGTTGGCAGGGACCGAAAGGGGAACCAAATCCACAGCTAAGATCCATTCTTGAAATCATTGGGTCCCAAATTGGAAAAATCGAACTTCATAAAAAATTGTCAATTCTTGATCCAAATGCTGCCAGGAATATTGACCCGGCGAATCTTCGCAGGACCGTTCGGGCTTTTGAAGTGATATTTACATCCGGAAAAAAGTTTTCAGATCAAAGAATGAAGGTTGGGTGCCCTTATTCAACCTTGACTATTGGTTTAATACTTGAAAGAAAAGAATTGTATAAACAAGCGGATTACCGAATCGAAAAAATGATGGAGAACGGTCTACGAGGAGAAGTTGTGGAATTATTGGATTCCGGATTTGATTCCGAGCTCCCATCTTTTTCGGCAATTGGCTACCGTGAAATGATTATGGTTGAAAAAAATGAAATTTCGCAGGAAGAAGCGATTGAATTGATGAAAAAACGAACGAGAATACTTGTCCGCAGGCAATCTGCCTGGTTCAAGGACGAGGATCCAGGCATTCGCTGGTTTGTTCCTGGAAATGAAACACTGGAGAAAGTATTAACTCTTGTTTTGGATCCAAAATCATGGTTTAGACCATCTTATAAAGAGTGAATATGGAAAAACGACCTTGGTTGTTGCATTATGACATAGAAGTGCCTCATAGACTGAAATATCCGGGGTTTTCATTAATTAATATCCTGGAAGATGCGGCTAGAATATCCCCTAAAAAAACTTGTATTTATTTTGAAGAAAGCAATTATTCATTCGGGGAGATCAAGAATCTTGTTGATAAGATCGCCAGGTTCCTGGTGGAGATCGGGATAAGAAAAGGAGATAGGGTTGGTATTATCCTGCCAAATTCTCCTGATTTCGTCTTGGCTTTCTTTGGAATACTAAGGGCGGGGGGAGTTGTGGTAGCAATTAATCCCAGGTTTAAAGAATCCGAAATTTCATACGTAATTGATGATGCAAATATTAAGGGTTTATTTTTTCAAACTCAAAATCAATTATTTAATTCTAAGCACCATGAAAATAATCCATTAAAATTTCAAATATCCTGTAATGATGATCCTATTTTCTGTCAGGATTTTCCCTGTCAAACTAACCATATCTCTTCACAAAACCACTACACTCTTCAGGAAGTATTATCTTGTGGTTCGTTGGAGTATGAGTTACCAGACATTGATTCAGAAGATGCTGCAATTTTTCAATATAGTGGTGGAACAACAGGAATTCCCAAAGCAGCGATTGGGCTGCATCGAAATGTCCTTTCAAATATTTACCAATTCAGCAATTGGCTCAACGCTTTGGCGGGTGATAAAGAAGTGTTTTTAAGTGTTATCCCGTTATATCATGTCTATGGAATGGTTTTAACGATGTGCCTTGCAATAAAAATGCAGGCTTCACAGGTTCTTTTACAAAATCCCCAGGATGTAAAAGGGATAATTGAAGCGATAAGTCAGTACCATGTATCCATTTTTCCTTGTGTCCCGAATATGTTTTCCGCGATATTGAATAATAATGAAATAGAGGATAAACAAGAGCAGCTAAAAAATT
>Ga0315283_10001613_pt1 | contig 18244 bp, 13 predicted proteins | sample YL17G09_0_MG_FD_204541 | JGI IMG/M metagenome (GOLD analysis project Ga0315283, IMG submission 204541) | Sediment microbial communities from Yellowstone Lake, YNP, Wyoming, USA - YL17G09_0 | ecosystem: Environmental > Aquatic > Freshwater > Lake > Sediment | place: USA: Wyoming | collected... | reverse complement strand
GATGAGGCGCAGGCTCGCCGCGTGCTCGACCGACTGGTGCGTCGGCCCATCCTCGCCCAGCCCGATCGAGTCGTGCGTGTAGACGTAGATGTTGCGCAGGTTCATGAGCGCCGACATCCGCACCGCGTTGCGCGCGTAATCGGAGAACGTCAGGAACGTCCCGGTGTAGGGGATGAACCCGCCGTGCAGCGCGATCCCATTGGCGATCGCGCTCATCCCGAACTCGCGCACGCCGAAGTGGATGTAGTTGCCGTGGACGGCCTTCGCCACCGGCGTGCTGCCCGACCAATTGGTGAACACCGACCCCGTGAGATCGGCGGCGCCGCCGAGCATCTCCGGCAGCACGTTCGCGTATGCCTCGATGGCCTGCTGCGATGCCTTGCGGGTGGCGATCGTGGCGCCCGCGGCCGCCTGCGCCGCGACGAACGCGGCGGCTGCCGCTGCCCAGCCCGCCGGCAGTTCGCCAGCGGTCCGGCGCCCGAACTCCGCGGCGAGTTCGGGGTGGCCCGTGCGATAGGCCGCGAGACGCGCCTCCCAGTCCTGTTCCAGCCGCGCCCCGCGTTCGCGTGCGTTCCATCCGGCGCGGACCTCGGCCGGCACCTCGAATGGCGGATGACTCCACCCGAGCGCCGCGCGCGTCGCGGCGATTTCCTTTTCGCCGAGCGCCGCGCCGTGGGCATCCGCGGTGCCGGCCTTGCCTGGCGAGCCCTTGCCGATGACCGTCTTGCAGCAGATCAGCGCCGGGCGATCCGTCACGCGGTGCGCTGCGGCGATCGCCGCGTCGACGGCATCGACGTCGTGCCCGTCGACGTTGCGGATCACGTTCCAGCCGTAGGCCTCGAAGCGGCGCGGCGTGTCGTCGGTGAACCAGCCGCCGACGTCGCCGTCGATCGAGATGCCGTTGTCGTCGTAGAACACCGTCAGCTTGGCGAGGCCCCAGGTGCCGGCGAGCGAACACGCTTCGTGCGAGATCCCTTCCATCAGGCAGCCATCGCCGACGAACGCGTAGGTCCGGTGATCGACGAGCGCGTGGCCGGGCCGGTTGAACGCGCTGGCGAGCAGGCACTCGGCGACGGCCATGCCCACCGCATTGGCAAGGCCCTGGCCGAGCGGTCCGGTCGTCGTCTCGACCCCCGGCGTCACGCCGACTTCCGGATGCCCGGGCGTCTTCGAATGCAGCTGGCGAAAGCGCTTCAGCTCGTCGATCGGCAGGTCGTAGCCGGTCAGGTGCAGCAGCGCGTACAGCAGCATCGACCCATGGCCGTTGGAGACGACGAAGCGGTCGCGGTTCGGCCACGCCGGGTTGGCCGGATTGTGGCGCAGGTGCCGGTTCCACAGCGCCACCGCGATCTCGGCCATGCCCATCGGCATGCCCGGATGCCCCGATTTCGCCGCTTCGACGGCGTCCATTGCCAGCGCGCGCAGCGCATTCGCCATGTGCGGGGTGTCCGTTGGTGCCGTGTTCAGTCGATCGTTCATGGCGTCAGCCTGCCTTCCGTTTGCGATCCATCAACTGCAGGATCATGGGTGTGAGAATGAGCTGCATCGCAAGGCTCATCTTGCCACCGGGCACGACAATGATGTTGGGCCGCGACATGTACGAGTCGTGCAGCATCGACAGCAGGTAGAGGAAGTCGATGCCCTGCGACTTGGCGAAGCGGATCACGACCATGCTTTCGTCGACGGTCGGGATGTCCTTGGCGATGAAGGGATTGGACGTGTCCACCATCGGCACGCGCTGGAAATTGATGTGCGTGTGCGAAAACTGCGGGCAGATGTAGTTCACGTAATCGGGCATCCGGCGCAGGATCGTGTCGACCACCGCCTCCTGCGAGTAGCCGCGCAGGTTCTGGTCGCGGTGCAGCTTCTGGATCCACTCGAGATTGATGATCGGCACCACACCGATCAGCAGGTCGGCGTGCGCGGCGACGTTGACGGTGCCGGTGACGGCGCCACCGTGCAGGCCCTCGTAGAACAGCAGGTCCGTGCCGGGCCCGATGTCGGTCCACGGCGTGAACGTGCCGGGATCCTGCGCGAACGGCTTCGCCTCCACGGCGTCGTGCAGGTACTTGCGGACCTTGCCGGTGCCGGACTCCCCGTACGCACGAAACAGGGCCTCGAGCTCCTCCAGCAGGTTCTCTTCGGGGCCGAAATGACTGAAGTGGTGGCTGCCGGCGGCGGTCGCCTCGGCCATCTTCACTTTCATCTCCTTGCGGTCGTAGCGGTGGAACGAATCGCCTTCGACGATCGCTGCCCGGACGTTCTCGCGCCGGAAGATGTGCTCGAAGGTCCGGGTGACCGTCGTGGTGCCCGCACCGGACGAGCCGGTGATCGCGACCACCGGATGTTTCGTGGACATGGCGGGATCTCCGTCAGTTGGAAAGTGCGGCGCCGAACAGCGAGCGCTCGTTGAAGAGCGGGGAGCTGAACGCGACGTCGCCACGGTCGTATTCCGCGTGGTAGCGCTCGAGCCGGGCGACCTCGCTCTTCGAGCCGAGGATCACGGGAACGCGCTGGTGCAGCGCCGTCGGGGTCACCTCCAGGATCCGCCCGCGGCCCGTCGAAGCGGCTCCTCCGGCCTGCTCGATCAGCATCGCCATCGGATTGGCCTCGTACAGCAGCCGCAGGCGCCCGGGCCGTTGCGGGTCCTTGGTGTCCTTCGGATACATGAACAGGCCGCCGCGCATCAGGATCCGGTGCACCTCGGCGACCATCGACGCAATCCAGCGCATGTTGAAATCCTTGGCGCGGGGCCCGGTCTTCCCGGCGACGCACTCCTCCACGTAGCGCTTGACCGGCGGCTCCCAGAACCGCTGGTTCGACGCATTGACGGCGAATTCGTGCGTGTCCGCGGCGATGGCGAGATTCGGATGGGTCAGGATATAGGCGCCGATCTCGGGTTCCAGCGTGAAGCCGTGGACGCCGGTGCCCAGCGTCAGCACGATCATCGCCGCGGGCCCGTACAGCGCGTAGCCGGCGCAGACCTGCTCGGTCCCCGGCTGCAGGAAATCCTCCGGCCGCGGGTCGGTGACACCGTCGGGCGCCCGCAGCACCGAAAAGATCGTGCCGACGGTGACGTTGACGTCGAGGTTCGACGAGCCGTCGAGCGGGTCGAACACCAGCAGGTAGCGCCCGCGCGGATACTGCGCGGGGATCGGCCAGGGCGCCTCCAGTTCCTCCGAGGCCATCCCGGCGAGATAGCCGCCCCATTCGCAGCTCCTCAGCATGATGTCGTTGGCGATCAGGTCGAGCCGCTTCTGGTCCTCGCCCTGGACGTTGACGATGCCCGTGGGGCCTGCCGCTCCGGTGAGCGCGCCGCGCGCAACCGCGCTGGCGATGTACTTGCACGCGGTCTGGATGTCGTTGACGAGCGCGATCAGCTCGGCGCCGCCGGCAAGCTTGCGCTGCTCCTCGATGATGAACTTGGACAGCGTCGTGCGACCGTACAGCATGGCGTTCTCCCCAGGGCGGTGCTCGAGTGTTGCTCGGTTGCTGCTCAGTTGCCAAATACGCGGCTCTGCCGGATGTCGGCCGCGGTGATCGTCGAAAGATCGTCCCGTCCGACCGGGCGGTCCATCGCCGCGAACAGGCGGCTCGCCTGCCGCAGCCGCGCGCGGTCGAGCGCGTTGCGGATCGAGCGGGCATTGGCGAAGTGCGGCTGCGGGATGCGGCGGGTGATGTATTCGCGGAACACCGGCTCGGCGTCGGCGGCCAGGCGGTAGCCCATCTTCGCGAGCATCAGCTGTGCGATTTCATAGAGCTCGCCGGCGCTGTAGTCGGGAAAGTCGATGTGGTGGGCGACGCGCGACGCCATTCCGGGATTGCTCTGGAAGAACGTGTCCATCCGGTTCTTGTAGCCGGCGAGGATCACCACGAGGTCGTCGCGCTGGTTCTCCATCACCTGCAGCAGGATTTCGATCGCCTCCTGCCCGTAGTCGCGCTCGTTCTCGGGGCGGTACAGATAGTAGGCCTCGTCGATGAACAGCACGCCGCCCATCGCTTTCTTGAGGACCTCGCGGGTCTTGGGCGCCGTGTGGCCGATGTACTGGCCGACGAGGTCGTCGCGGGTCACTGCGACGAGGTGCCCTTTGCGCACGTACCCCAGCCGGTGCAGGATCTCGGCCATCCGCAGCGCGACCGTCGTCTTGCCGGTGCCCGGGTTGCCGGTGAAGCACATGTGCAGCGACGGCGGCTCGGCCGGGAGCCCGACCAGGCGCCGGCCGCGGTCGACGAGCAGCAGCGCGGCGATGTCGCGGATGCGCGCCTTGACCGGCGCGAGACCCACGAGCTGGCGCTCGAGTTCGTCCAGCACCTCGTGGATCTTCGTCTCGCGGAACAGCGCCGCGAGGTCGATCGCATCCGGCGGGGCGGTGAGGTCGGTCATGGCGCCGGTCGGGCTAGTAACGGCTGCCTTCCGGCCGGTCGACGGCGTAGCTCTCGACCGTGTAGCGGATCGCGCGGCCCGCACCTTCCTGGCGCACGACGCGGAAGCCCGGTTCTGCCGGCGGGCGGTTGACGATGAACGACAGCCGTGTGGACTCCCAGCCCTGCGTCGAGTCGAGTGCGTTGACCTTGATGTAGTGGCTCGGGAAGGCCTTGCGGCAGGCGGTCACTTCCATCATCGCGCCGGCGGCGTCCGCGAGGTCGAACATCGGCATGCCCCACATTTCCCAGTAGACGTTGCGCGGGTGGGGCTCGTCGGTGTGCTCGACCGCCACGGCCCAGCCGTTCTTCAAAGCGTACTCGATCTGGAGCGCGATCTCGGCGTCGGTGAGTTCGGGCAGGAACGAAAACGTGCCTTGGGTGATGCGCATGGTGGTTTCCTCTGTCAGGCGGTGGTGGCCGTGGGCACGAAATCGGGCGTGTCGGTCGACGCGTAATTGAACGAGACGTCCTTCCACGTGTCGAGGGCCTGCGCCAGCGGCGTGCACCCGCGCGCGGCGTCCGTCAGGATCTGCGGGCCCTCGTTGGCGATGTCGCGGCCTTCGTTCCGCGCCTTGACCATTGCTTCCAGCGCGACGCGGTTGGCCGTCGCGCCGGCCTGGATGCCTTGCGGATGGCCGATCGTCCCGCCGCCGAACTGCAGCACGCAGTCGTCGCCGAAAAGGTCGATCAGCTGGTGCATCTGCCCGGCGTGGATGCCGCCCGAGGCCACCGGCATCATCTTGCGCAGGTTGGCCCATGGCTGCTCGAAGAAAACGCCGCGCTGCAGATCGACCGCGTTCTTCTCCTCGCGGCAGATGTTGTAGAAGCCCTGCACCGTCAGCGGATCGCCCTCGAGCTTGCCCACCGCGGTGCCGGCGTGGATGTGATCGACGCCGGCCATCCGCATCCACTTGGCGATGACACGAAACGAGATGCCGTGGTTCTTCTGCCGCGTGTAGGTCGAGTGGCCGGCGCGATGCAGGTGCAGGATCATGTCGTTGCGGCGCGCCCACTTCGCCATCGACTGGATCGCCGTGTAGCCGATCACGAGGTCGATCATCACGATCACCGAGCCCAGCTCCTTGGCGAAATCGGCGCGCTCGTACATGTCCTCCATCGTCCCGGCCGTCACGTTGAGGTAGGTGCCCTTGACCTCGCCGGTCGCGGCGGACGCCTTGGCGACGGCCTCCATGCAGTAGAGGAAGCGCTCGCGCCAGTGCATGAACGGCTGCGAATTGATGTTCTCGTCGTCCTTCAGGAAGTCGAGGCCGCCTTTGAGGCCCTCGTAGACGACGCGGCCGTAGTTCTTGCCGGAGAGGCCGAGCTTGGGCTTGACCGTCGCGCCGAGCAGCGGCCGGCCGAACTTGTCGAGGCGCTCGCGCTCGACGACGATGCCGGTGGGCGGGCCCTGGAACGTCTTCAGGTACGCGACCGGGATGCGCATGTCCTCGAGTCGCAGCGCCTTCAGCGGCTTGAAGCCGAACACGTTGCCGATGATCGACGCGGTCAGGTTCGCGATCGAGCCTTCCTCGAACAGCGCGAGGTCGTAGGCGATGTAGGCGAAGTACTGCTGCTCGGTGGCGGTGCCGGGGCCGGTGTTCGGCACGGTGTCCACGCGGTAGGCCTTTGCGCGGTAGTTGTCGCAGGCGGTGAGGCGGTCGGTCCAGACCACGGTCCACGTCGCCGTCGACGATTCGCCGGCGACGGCCGCCGCGGCCTCGTCGGGCTCGACGCCTTCCTGCGGGGTGATGCGGAACAGCGCGATGAGGTCGGTGTCGGACGGCTCGTAGTCGGGTCGCCAGTACCCCATGTCCTTGTACTTCATCACGCCGGGCTTGTAACGTTCCTTGCCGGTCAGCTTCGCCGTGCTCGTCATGTCATTCATCGGGGTCCTCGTCGGTGGAAGCGGCGGGTGCAGCGAGGAGACAATCGTAGCTGCCGGCATTGACAAGTAAAAGTTAATTGTTTTAACTTATAACTTAAGTAAAAGCTTAAGTATCAAGCCGGGCCACGACCACCGTCCTGAGGAACCTCCAATGCGCGGCGTCACGATTCGCCAACTGCAGATCTTCGCCGCGGCGGCGGGCCACCTGAGCTTTGCCCGCACGTCCGAGCAGCTGCATCTCACGCAGGCCGCGGTCTCGCTGCAGATCAAGCAGCTGGAGGAACTCGTGGGCCTCGCGCTGTTCGAGCGGCGCGGCCGCAAGGTGCACCTCACCGAGGCCGGCGAGCATCTGCTCCGATACGCGCAGCAGATCCTCGACGCGCTGAAGGACGCGGATGCCGCGATCTCGGCGCTCAAGGGACTGCGCGGCGGGCGCATCAGCGTCGGCGTCGTCAGCACCGCCAAGTATTTCGCGCCGGCGCTGCTCGCCCGGTTCCAGCAGCGCCATCCCGGCGTGCGCGTCGCGCTGTCGGTCAACAACCGCGAAATCATCGTGCGCGAGCTCGAGCGCAACGAGATCGACGTCGCGATCATGGGCACGCCGCCGCAGCGGATCGAGACGACGGCGGTGCCCTTCGCCGATCACCCGCTGGTGGTCATCGCGCCGCCGGCGCACCCGCAGGCGTGCGCGCGGCGGATTGCGCTCGCAGCGCTCGCGAGCGAGCACTTTCTCGTCCGCGAACAGGGCTCGGGCACGCGCTCGTCGATGGAGCGGTTTTTTGCCGAGCGCGGTTTTGTGCCGAAGATCGGCAACGTGATGAGCAGCAACGAAACGATCAAGCAGGCGGTGATGGCCGGCATGGGGCTCGCGCTCATCTCACGCCACACGATCGGACTCGAGTCGCAGACGGGGCGTCTGGTCGAGCTCGATGTCGTCGGGCTGCCGCTGATGCGCCGCTGGTACGTCGTGCAGCGAGCGGGGCGATTCGTCAGCCCGGCGACGGCCGCGTTCGTCCACTTCGTCGTCGAGGCGGCGCCGGGGCTGCTCGCCGAGCTGCACCCATCGGTCGCGCCGGCGAAGACGGCGAGCGTGGCGCGTCCCGGGACCCCGCGCCGTCGTGCCGTTGCGTGAACACGTAACGCCGGGCTACGACCCGCGCGCCGGCCGCCGGGTGCCGCGCAAGGTCTCCGACGGCAGCTCGCCGAACATCCGCCGGTAGTCGGTGACGAAATGGCCCAGATGCCAGAATCCCCAGTTCGCAGCGACATCCTGCACCGAGGGTGCGGATGTCCCGGTGTTCTTGAGATCGCGGCGCACGCCGTTAAGGCGCATCGCGCGCAGGAACCGGACGGGGTTGATGCCGAGCACTTCCTGAAAGCTGTATTGCAGCGTGCGCCGGCTCACGCCAAGCTCGATGCACAAGTCGGCGACAGTGATGGTGTCGGCGATGTGGGAGCGCATGAAATCCTTGGCCGAATCGACGATGTGCCGGCGCCGCGGGTGCGCGATCTCCGGTGAGGCTGCGTCATCGGCGACGACGGCGACGACGGCGCCCAGCAGCGTTTGCAGGAGCACGCGCTGCGTCTGGCGGAACTGCAACGCCGTGGGGTTCGCGTCCAGCGCCTGCAGCACGGACAGCAGTGCCCGGCGGAATTCGTCGAGACGCGCCTTCCCGGGCTTCAATACGTTCCTGGAACCGAACTCGGTGGCAATGTTGCGATGCTCGATCTGGCGCGCGTGCGCCTCGAGTATGTCCGCGTCCATGACGAGCCCGAGAATGTCGAAGCGGCGCGGAGCGTAGAAATCCAGCTCGTTGGCGGGGCCGAGCGTCACCAGCGCATCGGTGTCGACCGGCTGCCCGCAAAACAGCGCCGTGCCCTCCATGTGGATCGGCACGCCGACCGCCCGTGATCCGGGCCACGGTGTGCCGGACTCGTGCACCGCCTGGTTCGACGTCTCGCGAAACACCTGCACGCCGGAGAAGCGCAACTCGTGCAGCTTGCCGACGAAGCGTCCCGGCGTCATCTGCTCGTAGACCTGGTTCCAGCCGTTGAGGCTCGCGGCCTGCTCCTCGATGTCGGTGCTCGTCACCCGGGCCACCGAGAACGGCGCAGCGTCGCCGCCGCCCCACATTTCGGGAGCGGAGCTCCTCTTCGTGGCGGCCGATGTCGCGTTCATCAGGCGAAGGTACCGGTGTCCATGCGCATCTCCTCATGCGAACCGCGGTGCTGGCGATCTCTGCCGCCTGCCGGTCATGGTCTGACGCCGCGAAGGACGTACCGTGTTCCTGGCGCGCTTGCGAGCCCTTGATCTGCATCAAGTATGGCGGCTCCTCATTGCCGATTTGGGATATCGGTTGTCCACGCATGCGCCCAGAATCCGTCGAACGGTTCGCTGCGGCCGCGTCCCGACGAAAGCCGGCGCGGAAGCACGGAGGAATCGATGCTGCAATGCAACAGCGCGCACCTGCGGGCGACCACACGCGCCGCTATCGCAATGCACCTTGCGGCGATGGGCCGTCGGATCGAAAAGAGGGAGGAGCAGACGCAATGAAGCCTACACATACAACGATCGCGCGTGCCGGCGGGCTGGTACTTGCACTGACGGTCCTGCTCGCACCTGCAGTCCGCGCCGCGGTCAGCGAGCAGGAAGCGGCGCAGCTCGGGAAGAACCTCACCCCGGTGGGCGCCGAAAAAGCCGCCAACAAGGACGGCACGATTCCCGAATGGACCGGCGGGACGACCGCAGTCCCCGCCGGGTGGAAGCCCGGGCAAAAGCGCATCGATCCGTTCGCGGGAGACAAGCCCCTGTTCGCGATCGACGCCACCAATGTCGACAAGTACAAGGACCGTCTTTCCGAAGGCCAGGTCACGCTGGTGAAGCAGTTGAAAGGCTACCGGATGGATGTCTACCCGACGCGCCGCAGCTGCGGTTTTCCTGACTTCGTCTACGACCGCACGAAAACCAACGCGCGCGAGGCCCGCCTCGCGGCAAACGCCTGGGGACTGGAAAAGGGCATCGGCGCGGCCGTGCTGTTCCCGATCCCCAAGACCGGCGCCGAGGCGGTGTGGAACCACAAGGTCCGCTACATGGGCGAAGGGCGCATCGAGTACTACTCGACGATCTTCTCGAACAAGGGCGGCGACTTCACGCCGCTGGTGCAGGACCAGTGGACCTGGGTGCCGTTCCACACGCCGAAGAACAAGGGCGTCGAGGACGTCGCCGGCGTCGAGATGAAGCTCCTCAACGCCGTCGTGTCGCCGGCGGCGCGCGCGGGCGAGCTGATCCTTGCCCACTGGTTCTTCAACGAGGCGAGCGACGCGTGGCTGTACTTCCCGGGCCAGCGCCGGGTGCGGCGCGCGCCGTCGTTCAACTACGACAACCCGGTGCCGGGCTACGAGAACCTCGAGACCGTCGACGCGTACCCGATGTACGCCGGCGCGATGGACCGCTACGACTGGAAGCTCGTCGGCAAGCAGGAGATGTACATCCCGTACAACAGCTTCAAGTGGATCGACAAGAGCAACAAGTACAAGGACGTCTATCTCGGCGACTTCGTGAACCGCGATCTCGTCCGCTACGAGCTGCATCGCGTCTGGAAGGTCGAGGCGACGGTCAAGCAGGGCATGCGCCACCAGATCGCGAAGCGCGTGTTCTATCTTGACGAGGACAGCTGGGGGCTGATCCTCGCCGACAATTACGATGCGCAGGGCAAGATCTGGCGCGTGCAGGAGTCGAGCGTTTACCCGGCGCCGGAAATCCCGGCCTGCGTCAGCCAGGAATTCGTTTCGTACGACCTGAGCGTCGGCCGCTACATCGCGGAAAACGCGACGCAGGAGCGGACCGAGACCGACTGGCTCGCCGGGCGCGAGGGCCGCATCGACCCGAAGAAGTTCAGCTCCGACGAGTTGCGTCGGGTGGGCGAGCGCTGACGTCCGGTGGGGCCGCGGCCTCACCGCCGTACCGCAGTGGCGACTATTTCGTTATCGGAGGAAACATGAACGGACAACCCATTTCCGCGCCGCCATTCGCCCGGGGCGCGCTCGCCCTGGCCATCGGCGGAGCCATCGCGCTCAGCGGTCCCGCGGCGCTGGCGGCCACGTTCGAGACCGAGAACGTCAAGGGCAGCTTCGATTCGACGATCTCCTTCGGCATGCAGTGGCGGATGTCGGGGACGAGTTGCGGCATAGTCGGCAACGACAACGGTGGTTGTGCGCCGACGACCGGCACGCTGGGCGAGCTCGTAAACGGCCCCGGCTTCGGCGCCACGTCCAACCCCGATTTCAATTACCTGCAATCCGATAACGGCAACCTCAACTACAAGAAGAACCAGCTCATCTCGGCCGCGCTCAAGGGCAACCACGAGCTCGCGCTCAAGTTCAATCAGGGCTGGAGCGCGCTGGGCCGCTTTTCGTGGCTCTACGACCCGGCGACCGACCGCACCGAGCGCACGCCGCTCTCCGATGACGCCAAGAACATCGCGGTCCACAACATCACGCTGCTCGACGCCTGGGTGGCGAAGGACTTCGAGATCGCGGACCGGCCGGGCAAGGTGAAGGTCGGCAACCAGGTGCTGAGCTGGGGCGAGGACATCTTCATCTACGGCGGGATCAACATCATCAACCCGATCGACCTCACGCGGGCGCACAAGCCGGGCGTGCAGCTGAAGGAGATCTTCCGCCCGGCGCCGATCGCGTCGTTCAACATCGGTGCGACCAACAACCTCTCGATCGAGGGTTTCTGGCAATTACGCTGGAACGCGTTCCGCTTCGACCCGGTGGGCACGCCCTTCTCGGTGGGCGACGTCATCGGCAACGGCCAGCAATCGGCCTTCATCCCGAGCTCGGTGCTCGGCGCCCCGCCGGGGACCGTCGGCGACATCGGCACGATCAGCAACGGCGCAACCATCCCGGCCGGCCAGCGCTTCACGTATGCCGATCTGCTGGCGGCTGGTACCGTCGTGCCCGTGGTGCCAACCCAATCGCCCCCGAACGCCAACCAGTTCGGTTTCGCGGCGCACTACAAGCCGGACAACGCGAACGCCGAGTGGGGGTTCTATTACCTGCACTACAACGACAAGATCCCGTTCGTCGGCTTCGTCAATAATCCATCGATCACCGCCAATCAGTACGGACTCGGCTATTTCCTGCAATACGGGAAGAGCCGCGACCTGTTCGGCGTGTCGGTCAACGGCAACATCGGCGACTGGGCGGTGGGGGCCGAGCTGTCGTACCGGCCGCGGGACGGCGTGGGCATCGACCCCACGGTGCCGGTCGCGGGCCAGTACTGCGCGTTCTGCGCGCCAGGCACGTATGCGGGCTACGTCGACGAAAAGAAATGGCAGGCGCACCTGACGACGATCTACCTGCTGGGGCCGAGCGGCGACCTGGGCTGGCTGCTGCGCGGCATCGGCGCGGCCGAGGGCACGCTGCTGCTCGAGGTGGCGGCGGCCTATTACCCGAACCTCGACCTCTCGGGCAAGTATCCGTACCTGCTGCCGAACTACGAGCTGCCGACCAAGTGGTCGACCGGCACCGTCTTCGAACTCGGCGTCGTGTATCCGCACTTCCTCGGGTCGCCCGTGAATCTCACGCCGCAGATCGACATCCTGTACGACATCAGCGGCATCAGCCCGAACACGATCCCGTTCGTGAAGGGCCGCGTTGCCGTCACGCCGTCGCTCAACTTCGAGTACCTGAACAAATGGCGCGCGCAACTCGCCTACACGAGCTTCGCGGGGGGCGCCGGCAACAACCTGTTGCGGGACCGCGACTACATCGCGTTCAACGTCTCGTATTCGTTCTGACCATGGGCGCCGGACGCCACCCGCCGCCCGCAGTCTGCCGGCGGCCGGTGTGTGATCTGCCGCGGTACGCCGGCTGATGCTCGCCCGCCTCGTCGTTCGCCTCGAGAGCGCGCTGTTCGCGCACCGCGGGAAAACGCTCGCCGCGCTGACCCTGCTCACCGTCGTCATGGCGGTGTTCGCCGCGCAGCTGCGGATGTCGGCGGGCTTCGACAAGCAGTTGCCGCAGGACCACGAGTACATCAAGACGTTCTACCAGTACCGCGACCTCGTTTTCGGCGCCAACCGGATCGTCGTCGTCGTGCACCAGCGTACCGGCGACATCTGGAATGCGGCCTTCCTGAAAAAGCTGAACGAGGTCACGCAGGCGGTGATGTTCCTGCCCGGCATCGACCGGCGCACGGTGACCTCGCTGTGGACCCCCACGACGCGGGTGCTCGAGATCACCGAGGAGGGCTTCCAGGCCGAGGACGTCATCGGCGGCAACATCACGCCGGATGCGCTCGACCCGGAGAAGATTGCGCGCATCAAGCGCAACGTCGTCGTCGGGGGCTACATCGGCCAGCTCGTCGCGACCGACAATTCGAGCGCGATGGTGGTCGCCGACCTGCTCGAATACGATCCGGTCACCAAGAAAACGCTCGATTACCTCGACCTGTCGGAGAAGCTCGAGCAAGCAATACGCCAGAAGCTCGAGACGGCCGAGTTCGAGATCCAGATTATCGGCTTCGCCAAGCAGATCGGCGACATCGCCGACGGCGCGAAGAGCGTAGTGCGCTTCTTCCTGCTCGCGTTCCTGCTGACGGCGGCTTCGGTCTACGTCTACTCCCGCTCCTGGGTGCTGACCGTGCTGCCGCTCGTCTGCTCGCTCGCGTCGGTGGTCTGGCAGTTCGGCACGTTGCAGCTCCTGGGCTACGGTCTCGATCCGCTCGCGATCCTGGTCCCGTTCCTGGTCTTCGCGATCGGCGTTTCGCACGGCATCCAGCAGATCAACTACATCTCCAAGGAAATCCGTACCGGGGTCGACACGGTCACCGCCGCCCGGCGCAGCTTCACCGGCCTGCTGATCCCCGGGACGATGGCGCTGGTCACGGCATTCGTCGGCTTCGCGACGCTGACGCTGATCCCGATCCCGATGATTCGCGAGCTGGGAATCACCGCTTCGATCGGCGTCGCGTACAAGATCGTGACCAACCTCGTGATGCTGCCGCTGGCCGTGTCGTACTTCCAGTTCGACGATGCTTATGTAGAGCGGGTGAACGCTGCGCGAGATCGACTTTCGCGCATCATGGGTTGGCTGCTGCGTGGCTTCAAGCCGCGCAACGCGGCAATCGGCACACTGGCCGGTGCCGCGTTGTTCGCGGTCGCCTTCTTCCAAAGCCAGGGCCGCCACATAGGTCACCTGCAACCCGGCGCGCCCGAGCTGCACGCCGATTCCCGCTACAACCGTGACGCGACCGAGATCGGAAGCAAGTTCGATCTCGGTCTCGACGTCCTCTCGATCGTCGTGGAATCGCCGAAGGACGGCTGCTACGACTACGGGACGATGGAGTACATCAACCAGTTCAGCTGGCAGATGATGAACGTGCCCGGCGTGTTGTCGGTCGCCTCGGCGCCGCTGCTCGCGAAGCAGGCGTTCTCGGGATTCAACGAGGGCAATCCCAAGTGGGGGGCGCTGCCCCGCGATCCCAAATCGCTCGCCAACGCGATCAGCATGGCGCCGGAAGGCTCCGGACTGTGGAATACCGGCTGCACGGTGCTCCCGGTTCATCTGTACCTCGCCGACCACAAGGCGACGACGATCAAGGCGGTCATTGGCGCCGTGAAGGCGTTTCGCGCACAAAATCCCAACGAGCGGATCAGGCTCCGGCTCGCCAGCGGCAACGTCGGGGTGCAGGCGGCGACCAACGAGGTGCTCGAGGCCGCCGAGCTGCGGATGATGCTCTACGTCTACCTGACCATCGTGGCGCTGGTCTTCTTCACCTATCGGGACTGGCGCGCGATGCTCGCCTGCTGCCTGCCGCTGACGCTCGGGACGTTCCTCGGTTACTGGTTCATGAAGGAACTGGAAATCGGGCTCACGGTGGCCACGCTGCCGGTGATGGTGCTGGCGGTGGGCATCGGCGTCGATTACGCGTTCTACATCTACAACCGGCTGCAGCTCTACCTGGCCCAGGGCGTGGACATCGTCACCTCGTTCAAGCAGGCGCTGCGCGAGACCGGGATCGCGACCGTTTTCACGGCGCTGACGCTGTCGGTCGGAGTCGCGACCTGGTCGTTCTCCGAATTGAAGTTCCAGGCCGACATGGGCCTGCTGCTGACGTTCATGTTCATGGTCAACATGCTGATGGCGATGACGCTGCTGCCCGCGCTCGCGGTGACGATCGACGTGCTGATTCCGCGTCGGCGCCCGGTGCACGCGCCGTTCCTCAGCCACTGACGACCGCCATGCCCATCTTCGACCAGCTCCTCGCGTTGTTGACGCAGCCTCCGGTGGCGCCGCCGGACACGGTCGGCGCGCCGTTCCAGCGGCGGCAACTCGCCGTCGTGGCGCTGCTGATCGAGCTTGCCCAGAGCGACCGCAACCTCACGCCGGAAAAACTCGCCACGATCGAGCGGATCGTCCGCGAGCGATTCGGCCTCGCCGCCACGGCGGCTGCGCGGTTGATCGCGGCGGCGCGCAACGAACTCGACGCGTCGCTGGAGGACTGGGTATTCGCGAAGGCCGTCCGCGACGGTTTCGACCCCCGTGAGCGCATCGAGATCGTCGAGTTCCTGTGGGAAGTCGTGTACGCCGACGGGCGCCTCGCGCGGCTGGAGGAGTCGGCGATGCGACGGCTTGCGGCAGAGCTCGGAATCGACGAAGCGGAGCGCGAGGCCGCGCGCGCGCAGGCCTTTGCGCGCTCCGACCATTCCGGGAACACCGGCTGCGGATCGACGGAGGCCGAATGATCGCCAGCGTGCTCCGGATCGCCGTGGCGTGCGTCGTGTCGGCGTTTGCCGCCGGGGCGTCGGCACAGGTCCCGGCGTCTGTTCCTTCACCGGCATCGGCCACGGCCACGGCGTTCAAGGCGCCGCTCGCGACAAAGGCGCCGCTCCTGGGCGTCGCGCGCGCGGGGTCGCGGCTCGTCGCGGTCGGCGACTACGGCGTGATCCTCCTCTCCGACGACGACGGCAAGACGTGGCGCCAGGCGAAGTCGGTCGCGACGCGGGCGATGCTGACGGCGGTGACAATGAGCGATGCGCAGCAGGGGTGGGCCGTCGGCCACGGGGGCACGGTGCTGCAGACGATCGATGGCGGCGAAACCTGGACCCGCAACCACTTGGCCGGGAACGACGTCGCGTTGCTTTCGGTGTGGTTCGCGGACGCAAACCACGGCATCGCGGCCGGCGCCTTCGGTTTCGCGACGGCGACGCACGACGGCGGGCGGACGTGGAAGGAATTCGCCGTCGGCATTGGCGACGACCGCGACCGCCACCTCAACGCGATCTTCGCGCTGCCGGACGGGCCGCTCTTCATCGCGGCCGAGGCCGGCACGCTGTTCCGCTCGGGCGACGACGGTCGGACGTGGGAGACGCTGCGGCTGCCGTACAAGGGCTCGCTTTGGGGTGGCATGGCCCTGCGCGACGGGACCGCGATCGTGTTCGGGATGCGCGGGCACGCACTGCGCACCGCGGACCAGGGCCGGTCGTGGACCGACGTCCCGACGGGCACCGACCAGTCGTGGAGCGGCGGCCGGCAGTTCGGCGACGGCACGATCGTACTGGTCGGTCTCGGCGGTGCCGTTGCGAAGAGCGCCGACGGGGGACACAGCTTCCAGGCCACGATCCGTCCGGAACGGCAGACGTTGGCTGCCGTCGCCGAGGGCGCGCGGGGGCAACCCATCATCGTCGGCCTCAACGGCATCGCCGCCTCGCCGCCCGCAGCCAAATGATCACGCACCGCGCCGCACCCGCTCGACACGATCAACGCATCGGAGATTCGACATGGCCATGACACCCCGAGACCTCGTCAGCGATGCCCTCCGCACGGCATTGGGAATCGCCGTCGGGCTAGTGCCGTGGATTGCAGCCGGCGGTGCGCAGGCGTTCGACCGCGACTCGCTGGTGTGGAAGAAATGCACGACCTGCCATGCCCCGAGCGCGGACGGCAGGATCGCGCGCGTCGAGGACATGCGCACGACTCCCGAGGAATGGACGGTCATCGTCGACCGGATGAAGCGGCTCCACGGCATGGAGTTGAAGCAGGGCGAGATGGACCGGCTGCTGAAGGAACTCTGCGCCACGCAGATCCTCACGCCGGAGGAGCAGGCCAAGGTGGCGTACCTGAGCCTCTGGCACAACTCCCAGCAGATGGAGGTCCCCGCCGACAAGGACGAGGAAAAGTTCTTCACCACCTGCGTGCGGTGTCACACCGCCGGCAAGATCCTCTCCTACCGGATGACTCCCGAGAGCTGGGCGAAGCTGCGGGACTTTCACCTCTACGTCATTCCGACGGTCGTCTTCCAGATGCGCGAAATGCGCTGGATTCCGGAGGCCGACGCGGTGCTCTCGTACCTCGCAAAGAAGCTGCCCTACGGCAAGGCGTGGTCGGCGCCCGCGGCGAAGCTCGACGGTGCCTGGGGCGTCTCCGGTCACGAGCCCGGCCGAGGCGCGTACCAGGGCGAGGTCCGGATCACGGCCGCCGGCAACGCCGAGTACAAGCTCACAGGCAGCCTCAGCTACACCGACGGGACCTCCGAAACCTTCGCCGGCGAGGGCACGTTCTACGGGGGTTACGCGCTGCGCACGCGGACGAAGAACAACGGCTTCGCCGTCCGCGGCGCCTATATCGTTACCGGCGACGAGGTTCGTGGCGAGTCGCACTTCCCCGCCCCGGACTTCCGCACGTCCAGCGTGAAATGGTTGCGCAGCGGCGACGGCGCCAAGGTGGCGCGCGTGCTTCCGGCGTTCCTCCTCAAAGGCGAGAAGACCACGCTCACCATTGACGGCGTGAACCTGCCCGACGCGAAGGCCGCTGACGTCACCTTCGCCGGAGCGGCGGTCAAGGTGCTCGGCGTCAAGCGCGTCGCGTCCGGCGCGCTCGAAATCCAGGTCACGAGCAATGCGGAGAAGTTGGGCGACGCGAAGCTGACCGTGAAGGGCATCGACGCCGGAACGATACGGCTCGCGCCGCGGATCGATCACATCGCGATCACGCCGGAAATGGGACGCGCGCGGCTGTCCGGCGGGACGCATTACCCGGCGGAAGGCGTCCAGTTCGAGGCGATCGCCTACGCGAAAGGCGGCGGCGGCAAGAAAGCGGCGGGCGTGCCCCTCGGACCGGTGCCGGCGACGTTCCGGCTCGCCGAGGAGAAGACCCGGCCCGACGACGACGATCTGCGCTGGCTCGGCGGGATCAAGCCCAACGGCGCCTACCTGCCGATGGGCGACTACAGCCCCAACCCGCTGCGCAACTATTCGGCGGAGAACAGCGGTCTCGTGAAGGTCCTGGCCCGGTACCAGCGCGGCGCGCAGACGTTCACGGGAGAGGCTTGGCTGGCCGTCACCGTGCCGGACTACATCCAGCGGATCCGATGAACGAGACCTACGATTGGGCGGATCACCGCCTGTTCGCCGCTTCCGCCGCACCGGGCGGGAGAGCCCTCCTCTTCGGTGCGGATCAGGCGAGCCTCTTCGCGGTCGACCCGTCGACGCACGAGATCCTCGCACGGTGGCGGCCGCGCGGCGCCATCGTTTTGCGCGACGCGCCGCCCGCGGATCGCGAGGTGCTCGAGGCGCTGCGCGATGCCCGGCTGCTGGTGCCGTCGAAGTGGCTGCGCCCGCCTGCGCCCGCGCCGCTCGACCCGGCCGCCATCCCGCTCGGCACGCTCGTGCTCGAGGCCGCGCAGGCGTGCAACCTGCGCTGCACGTATTGCTATGCCGGTGGCGGATCCTATGGCGGAGCGGCGCGGCTCATGCGTCCGGAGCTCGCCCGGCGTGCCGCGCGCTTCCTCGTCGAATCATCCGGCGACCGCGAAAGCGTCACCCTCGTCCTGTTCGGCGGCGAGCCGCTGCTCAATCTCCCGGCGCTGAAAGCGGCGGTGCTGGAGGGAGCAGCGGCCGCACGCGAATGCGGCAAGAAGCTCGT
>Ga0315283_10001610_pt1 | contig 18258 bp, 11 predicted proteins | sample YL17G09_0_MG_FD_204541 | JGI IMG/M metagenome (GOLD analysis project Ga0315283, IMG submission 204541) | Sediment microbial communities from Yellowstone Lake, YNP, Wyoming, USA - YL17G09_0 | ecosystem: Environmental > Aquatic > Freshwater > Lake > Sediment | place: USA: Wyoming | collected... | reverse complement strand
ACCTGTCGCTTCGTCCACTTGAATCCCCTCAACCGGAATTTGGAAAAATTCCGCAAAACGCATCTTCAGAAACTCGATGTTCGAAATGGACGTCAGGCGGCAAACCGTACGGCCATCGTTTGCCAGCAGGGTGTAGTCGTTTCCAGATGCCTGGAGCGGCCGGAGTATCTGCTCTACAAGTTTTAATAGTTCGCTTTCCGACAATTCTCGGTTGATTGTCACGGTCCCTCTCCGGCCGGTTGAGGCGGCGAGCAGAGGGCGTTCTGATAGGGCTTCAACCTGCGTCCATGCCAGAGCCAGACTCAGAATGGCTGGACCGGCGGCCTGTTGAAACTCTTCCCGATTGGGGGCCGCTAAGAGTTGATCCAGAATTGCCTCTGCATTCCCCAAAATATCGAGAATTCGAGTTTTCGAATGGGTAATCAACTCCGGCAGCGTCGCCAGCCACGCCCGATCGGCTGTGATTCCTGTCTGCCAGTGTTCGATCAAGCTCGTGGGAAGCCAGTGACCGTGGTGTTTCGTGTAACTGATCTCCAGTGGATGCTCGTCATTGGCTCTGTCGAATCCCAGAACCTGTTCGGATTCAGAGACTCGGATTTGTTTCACTGAAATTCCGGAAAATTGTCGCGAAAGATCCGCGCTGATCCCCAAGCCCATGGCATCCAGCATTGGCACGATCGACGATCCCGAGGCCGATAAGAGTGATTTTGCGGTTGATTGCGTCAACAACGTGATGTCACTGCAGGGTCCTGTCGCAAACTGGCGAAGCACCGCAACACAATCATCCCAGTGGTCTTTCAGAGGATCCCACTCGGACTTGTCCTGAAAGAGATCGAGACTCCAAAGGAACTCTTTCTTGGTCCCTAGGACTTGGGCGGACTTGGCAAGGATGTCAAACATCGTGGTCCAAACGGTCGGATCCATCGTCGTCGCAAATTCATGAATCAAGCCATCAACATCCTGCTGATAGGAGAACGGGAGGAATTCGTAAGCGGCAGCAAGATCACCCGCTTCGATTGCCTTCAACGTTCTTGTCACAGACGCGAGTGCCGAATCGTTGTTGATCGCATCCGCCGACGTGACTTCCATTTCCGAATCCGGTATCGAGACGGATTCGGCCGCGCGCGTTGGATTGGGATTGTCTGAAACCGGTTCCACGACCGTCGTCTTTCCATTCGACGACGGCAGGGGGTTGGCCCCACAACCGATGGCGAACAAGACAATACAGATCCCAAGCCAGCGGGTATTTCGAGACAGTTCGTTCACGGTGTCCTCCTGCAATCGCGAAGCCACGGAGTTGGAGACGGGTCATGGCCTCGAATGATAGCGAAGAGATAGAAATCACGCATGGTTGTTTTCCGACAGCCGAACCGCAGGCCCCTGCTGAAAAGGAACTGGCTGGGCGAGGGCCGGCAGGTCCTGAATCGCTGGCAATCCCGGCCGGTGACCTCGAGCCACGTCAGGCAGTCCCGGACAGTGACGGCCCCGTCTCCACAGTCGTCTGTTCCGCGGCGTGCTATTCCACGACGACGGAAAACACGGAAGTTAAGACGACGCCGAAAAAGGTCGCTTCCAACATCACCAAGAAAACAGCGATTCCGAGTCTGTGACGCATCTCCGCTGGCTACTCCGGGAGAAAACACCCCCATAGCAAAGCCAAGACATCAGCAGAATTCCCCACGATCGCATCTGCGACGCGATGACTTCCATGGCCAATGACTGCTGTCCCGGCTAACGACACTTTCGGCCGGGTTCAACAATCCGCAGGGCGTTTTTCGCTGCCAAACCGGCGGGAACAAGAACACACAGCGGAACGTTCTACTATGTCAGATCGGCGACGACATCTTCTCGGGATCAAGCCACAGACTGGGGCAGCCGTCCTGCGAACCTCGGCACGAGAGCGTCTCAAGACCGACAACGGGGAGCAATTCGTTTCGCCCTTGAGCGGTCAGCTCGTGACTCCGAAATAACGGGTCGAGACGGGGGACATCGGACTCTGCTTGGACGTCAGAAAACGGGTTTGCCACCTAACGCGTCACGTGGCGAGACAACCAGACGCAGATCACTCGTCCCGGAGTCTGCCGCGGCCGATCGTCAGCGGCACTGAAACCTGAAAAACCGGCGACACGTTTTCAGTCTCTTTGCCCGCCTGACGCTACTCGGCCACCGCCATCGGTTCGCCGAGGCGATCGAGCGGCTTCAGCAGAAAACTGAGCAGATCCCGTTCTTCAACCACGATTTGTGCCTGCAATTGCATTCCGGATTTGACCTGAGACGTCAGTTGCGATTTCATCAACTCATCCGCATCTATCGACAACCACGCTCGAAAGTTTCCATCGGCGGTCGCGTCCGGATCGATTTCCAACAGAGTCCCCCGCAGATATCCGAAATCCGCATGGGGAAAGGCATCGAGTTCGAGTCGTGCGGTGAGCTGCGGACGCAGTCGTCTCATGGACGCATTGGGGATCTCGATACAGGCGCGGAGGGGCTGACCGTCCGGCTGCAACGTCACGGCCGTGGTCGCCGGATTGAGGACGCTTCCAGGGTGCAGCACGGCAAGTTGGGTCACGGTTCCGGCCACAGGTGCACGCAACGATGCACGTTGCGTGAGCTCAATCAACTGTGCCAAAAGGACTTCCGAAATCTTGACACGCTCATCGGCGTCCGTCGCCTGCCGCCAACGTTCCGCCGCATCGTGACGGGAACGATTCAATTCGCCTGCCATCCGGGCTTGACGGCCCTGTAATTCCAAATGCTGCTGCTCTTGCTCATCCATTTGGCTCTGTGTGACCACCGCTTTGGCCAGCAACTTTCGGGTTCGCTCACGCTGATTCTTCGACAACTCGACAACCTGAGTCATCGCGTCAATCTCCGTCACGAGCGACTGCTGGAGGTTGGTAATCTCCGCTGCACTGTCGCGTGAGCGTTGGGCTTGGGCCTTCAAAACGTTGATTTCAGCGATGACCTTTTCTGCTTCATTACGATGCACGAACGAGTCCAGTTCCAGCAACAGATCGCCGGCCGACACGTGTTGGCCAATCTCCACCGCCACGTCCACGACCAGTGCTGCCTCGTGTGCCGTGATCGGAACGAGTTCGTCCTGGACAATGATCCGGCCACGCGCCTCAACCACCACATCCACGCGTGTCCAAGCGGCCCAGCCCACGGTCGAGGTCAGCAAGGCCAGCACCAGATAGACTAACCCGCGCGATAACAGGATCCCCGGCCCCGGCAGGAGTTGATTCAGTGGGCGTGTCTGCAACGGAGACGAGTGCGGAAGAGTCAGCATGATGAAACCTTTGGGTCAGGGTTAAGATAATATCCGTGTCGTCTGACTGCCTGTTGCCAGAGGTCATCGTTGGGGGTCTGTCTTCATTCGGACAACTGCTGGCCGACCAGTTCGGCATACAGTCCCCCGCGTTTCAGGAGTTCGTTGTGCGTTCCTTGATCGATGATCCGCCCCTTGTCCATCACGAGGATTCGGTCGGCATCGCGAACGGTCGAGAGGCGATGAGCAATAATCAGGACCGTCTTGGTTTCATACGCGGTCGAGAGGTTGCGTTGAATCGTGCGTTCGGCCCTTCCGTCCAGTGCCGACGTTGGCTCATCCAGCAAAAGAATGTCCGGGTCATGTAACAGAGCGCGGGCAAGAGCGATACGTTGTCGCTGACCGCCGGAGAGTGACTGACCACGCTCACCGACTTTCGTTTCGTATCCCAGTCCTGTGTTACAGATGAACTCGTGCGCACCAGCGAGCTTGGCAACATCAATCACGCGGGACATCGGGACATCGGGGTCCGTCAGGGCGATGTTGTCGTGAATCGTCCCTGAAAACAAAAACACTTCTTGGGGCAGGGCGCCAATCCGACGACGCAAAGCCGCGTGCTGGATCGTCCGTAGGTCATGACCGTCCACCGTAATCCGCCCGTGATTCGGCAGATACAGACCCTGAATCAGCTTCATCAACGTCGACTTGCCCGAACCGGATGGTCCCACGATGGCCACCGTTTCGCCTGGCAGAATCTCGAGCGAAACCTCTTCTAAGGCGAGCTGATCGTCGTCACCCGTGTAGCTGTAACTCACCTCTTCGAGTCGAACATGCCCGGCCAACCGCCGCGGCCGCAGTAGGTGCTGGTCGGCGGATTGTTCGGCTTCCGATTCGAAGACATCATTCAGACGCTCAATGGCGTTGTGGACTTCCTGCAAACTTTGCCAGGCGGCGACCAGTCCCAAAATTGGTCCGATCACGTTCCCTGCGATTGTAAAGAACCCCAGAAGCTGCCCCGTTGTCATGGCATTGGCAAGAACCTGCTGCGATCCATACCACAGCAGGAACACTGTACTGCCCGTATGAACGATGGTCGCCAGTCCGGAATGAATCATCGCCAAGTGCGCGTTGCGTCGGCCGACGAGCATCGCATCGATGAACAGCGATTCGAGCTTCCAACGGACCTGCGGCTCGGCGGCCAAAGACTTGACCGTACTGATGCCGGTGATGCTTTCGATGACGAACGTCGAGGCTTCGCACTGCTTTTGGAAATGTTCCTTTTGATTGCGGCGGTACAGGGGCGCGAAGATCAGCATCATCACAATAAAGATCGGCAGAATCGCCAGCACTGCCAGCGTCAACGGAATGTTGTAGTACGCCAGCAGTGCGAGGTACGTAGTCGCCAGCACGGTATCGAGGACAACACCCGGAATCGTACCGGCCATCGCCGCCCGAATCTTGGCGTTCTCGGCCACACGCGACGTAATATCTCCAACGCGACGCAGATCAAAGAAGCGTTGCGGAAGCTGAAACACATGTCGGAAAAAGTCACTCATCATCCGGGCATCGCACCGAGTCGACAGATGCACCAGCAACCCCTGTCGAACCGTCTGCATGAGTGCCTGAAAGACGCTCAGAATCAACATTCCGATCAGTAACATGTTCAGCAAGCCGATCGAACGATGAACCAAAACTCGGTCGACGATCATCTGCGTGAACAACGGCACGCCTAACCCCAGCACGCTGAGAATCAGTGAGGCCATCAGCACCTCCAGCAGCATGGTCCAATACGGCGTAATGATGGGCATGAAACGTCGCAGCGATGACGTATCGGGCTTCTGCTGCGTGAGTTCTTTTTCTGGGACCAGTTCCAAGACCAGTCCCGTCCAGCCTTTCAGAAACTCTGCTCTGGAAAGGGTTCGTTGACCCAAACCTGGATCGGCCACGATCACCGCGTTCCGGCGGACTTCGTAGAGCACGATGTAGTGCATCCCCTCCCAGTGCACCACGGCCGGCAATTGCAAATGCTTCAGATCGTCAAACTCCAGACGCAGACCACGCGCATGAAAGCCGAGTGATTCAGCGGCACGAGCCACCGACCAGAGCGTCGCCCCGTTGGCATCGACGTTGGCCAGATCACGCAGCCGTGCCACACCGACGGGATGCCCATAGAACGAGGTGATCATCGAAAGACAGGCAGCCGCACAGTCTGTTTGGTCGTGCTGTTGCACATGCGGATAGCGTTTCAGCCACCGTCTCTGACGCGGACCTCGGAGAGTTGGTTGCAGGATATCGACAGCGACATCAGCCATTCCGTCAACAGACTCACCCACATCGGTAACCCTCTCGGGCAGATCAATGCTCGCGATCATGGGCGGCAAATCCTTCGTAAAATTCACAAACGGGATCTGTGAGTATCTACCGCAACCGTCCCAAAAACCTTTCAGAGAATTGGCAGATTTTTTACGGCGATCCGTCAGAAGAGAATGACTGGGGTACGCGGCTTGGGGTGGTGTGTGGGGGGGCGTTTTGGACGGCGACATCCGTTCGCCCATCTGTGCTCTCCCCTAGGCTCAAGCCCTGTGGAAATCTCCTGCGAGCGGCCTAGTTCTGGCGACTGGATCGATTTTCTGTTAACTTTTGGGGATAATATTCCATGAGTATCGAACGTGTTGATCGATCGGAATGAACTCAGTGGGGAGTGAGTAGCAACAGCCTCCACGCTCGATGGCGGGCCCCGTCAAACGCTTCAATCCCTCTGCGTCTGTCCCACCTCGGAGCAACCTATCGTGACTGACTCACAACTCACGCGGCCCAGCCTGATCCTGCGGATCCGCGATAACCACAATGCGGAAGCGTGGCGTGAGTTCACAGAGATTTACGGGCCGCTGATTCACCGCTTCGCCTGCAAAAACGGTTTACAGGATGCCGACGCGGCGGACTTGGTTCAGGACGTGCTCTGCTCGGTGGCAGGGGCTATCGGACGACTCAATTATGACCGGCAACTGGGGAAATTTCGAGGCTGGCTGCTGACGGTGGCTCACAGCAAGCTGTGTAACCAGCTGACGCAGCGCAAACGTCAACCACAAGGGAGCGGCGATTCGGCACTGTGCGAAACTCTGCAAAACGCACCGGCCAGTTCGGAAGAGGAAGCGTCTTGGGACGAGGAATACGAACGCCGCCTGTTTGAATGGGCCGCCGAACGTATCCGCACGAGCTTTCAGGAGACGACTTGGCAAGCCTTCTGGCAAACGGCTGTCGATGGCCTCGACGTGAAGGACGTGGCCGAGAAGCTCGGTCTCTCTGTCGGTGCTGTGTACATTGCCAAGAGTCGCGTGCTGTCGCGGCTCAAGGAGCAGATTCAGGAGATCGATGATCGCTAGTATCTCCTGCCCCGATCGCAAGCTCCTGCGTAGTTTGCTGGACGGCCACTTGCCGCCTGACACCGAACATCGGGTCTCGGCACATCTCGAACAGTGTCCCACTTGCCAAACGCAACTGGAACAAACCGCGGGGGGGGCCCACACGCTTGGTGATGTGGCGCGCAATCTGCGTGGTGCGCGCGATCTCAGCGAGTCGCTGAAACGTGTCATCGAAAAATGCGCCTCCGATCCGCTGATGTTCGTAAGGGATGAATCGTCACGACCGACCGCCGACGGCAAGATGTTGGCACGGTCGGCCTCGTCCCGCCAAGCCGCCAAGCCGCCGGCAAGTGCTCTCGCCCCTCCCGCCGAGAATTCCCCTGCCGACGGTCAGCGTCTGGGTCACTACAAAATTCTTGGGACGATTGGCAGCGGGGGGATGGGTCTCGTACTCAAAGCCCACGATCCCAAATTGAATCGGATCGTGGCCATCAAGGTACTGGCAGCCAACCTAGCGGCGGATGAAACGTCGCGGCTGCGGTTCATCCGTGAGGCGAGATCCGCTGCCGCGATCAATCATCACAATGTTGTCACGATCCATGCGGTCGATGATTCGGCTGAGCCTTATCTGGTGATGGAATTCATTGAAGGCACGTCGTTACGCATGCATCTGGCCCACAATAAGCCGCTCAAAATGCGTGAAGTGCTCCGGATTGGCATGCACATCGCCAAAGCCCTAGAAGCCTCACATGCCAAAGGTGTGGTTCACCGCGACGTCAAACCGGATAATATCCTTCTGGATTCAGCCACGGGAGGTGTGAAGCTCACTGATTTCGGACTGGCTCGCATTGTGGGCGATTTCCGTTTCACACAGTCAGGCATCGTGATTGGCACTCCGCCATTCATGTCGCCCGAACAGGCACTGGGGAAAACCGTCGATCCGCGTTCCGACCTATTTAGCCTCGGCAGTGTCATCTATGCCATGTGTACCGGCCGGGTGCCGTTTGATGACAACCAGACAATGTCCACGCTTGAAAGCGTTTGCAACGCCCAGACAGTGCCTCCGCAACAACTCAACCCCGCAGTCCCCGATTGGTTGGCCGATCTGATCCGCTGGTTGCACGCTCGACAACCCGAAGATCGCCCGGAATCCGCGGGTGAGATCGCTCGAATCCTTAAGCAGCGTCTGACAGAACTCCTAACGTCCACTAAAATCGTCCGACAGGCCAGCAAGAGATCGCCGGCCTCCGTACCGATGCCGCCAGAAGGTACACGTGTCGCGGAATCGCCACCAACCTTCGTCCCAGAAACTCATGACGGTACGAATCAGCGAACGGCCCTCCATGGGAAAGACCTCTTCTTCGGCAAAACGATTGTCGAGCAACGGCTGCGGATGGCCTGTGCGGCGGTCGTCAGCATCGGCCTAGTAATCGGCGTTTTTTCAACACGGACCAAAACTCGTGCTCCCCCGCAGAAGCAGGAGATGGTGGAATCCAATCCGCCACCGGAATCAGTCGCCGGCCACTCCAGCGACAAGACGGAGCCGATGATGACTCCCCGGTCAACACCGGCAACGCCGTCCGAACCAGATCGCGCCGAATTCCATCAGGCATCGTTTCTGCTTTCCAATCACGCGCAACCGTTCGCCACGCTGTCCGAAGCCATTGCCGCTGCAGCAGTGGCGGGAGACACGATCGAGATCAGCGGAGGCGGTCCGCTGGTGATCCCGCCACTGGTGATTCAGGGCAAGTCACTGCGGATTTATTCGGCCGCTGGCCAGCGGCCGATCCTGCAGTTGGAACAGTCCGCATCGGAGGACTCCACACTGATCGAGACAGACTCCGACTTGGTACTGGAGGGCCTCGAACTCGCGTGTCTCTCTCCGGCCCGTCAGGTCGCCGATGCGTCACTGCAACCGCCCCTCTCTCGCTCCCTCGTCCGAACGCGGGGGACTCAATTGCGAGCCGCGAACTGCCGATTCTCCATCGGCTCCAACGGCCACGGCTTGGTGACCAACGGAACGGCACTCGTGACGCTCCGCAACTGTGAATTCGACACGGAGGGCTTCGCCGTCTCTTGCGTCCCGCACGAAGACCAGCAGTTGCTCATTCGGAACTGCATTCTGCACGCTCCGATGGCAGTGGCATTGCTTCCGCCTGAGGGCGGGCTGCTCCGGCCAACATTGGAACTTCGATCGAACACCGTAGTCGCCTCGTGCCTGCTGCTACCGCACCTCCCTGCGGCGGGAAGGCTCAGTCACCAGATGCCTCAGGATCCATTACCGATACCTTGGCGGATTCTCGCAGACGACAATCTGTTCCACTCGGTCCAATCGGTGCTGGGTATCATCAACCCACCGCCGCCGAGGCCGAGAGATGGCAATTTCAGATTGAGATCTCAATGGTTGTTCCACGCCATTCACTGGACGGGACATCGCAACGCCTATTCCGGGTCGCACAACTTCGTGAAGTTGAAACTTCCCATCAATGGCGTGTGGGTGAGTCCGGCGTGGGGACCGCAGACGCTCAAGGATTGGCAGCACCTGTGGGACGACAACGAAACGGATTCCCTCATGATCAACGCCCGTTTCGACAACACTCGGATCGGCCCACCGTTCCATCATGACGACCTCCATCGGCTGCAACCGTCCGACTTCCGGCCAGAGGACGACTCGTTGGACACGGTCAACGGCGTGTCTCCCGGTGCCATTCTCCACGAAGTTGGTCCCGGCTTGGCATACGAGAACTTCTTACGCTCACCAGAATATCGGGCGTGGCTGAATGAGCAGCGTGTACCCGCTTCCCACTAGTCTCGACCGTCGAACGAAGACTCACGGACAATCGATGCCGCCACGAGAATGAGACCGCTCGCGGGAGATTTTCACAGGGCTTGAGACCGAGCAACGGGACAAACGGGCGAACGGATGTCGCCCTCCAAAATATCCCCTCGCAGCACAGTCGGCCTCATTGGATGGCTGGCTAAAAATCATTTGCAAATTCGCTGAAAGGTTTGTGAGGCTGTTGCAGTAGATACTCATAGAACGGGTGACTGACGAGTCATCTGAAACAACAAATCCCCGCAACACTGCGGTTTACCAGTCCCTTTCACTTTTGGAGAACGATGATGACTCAAATCAAAACCGCTCGGAAATTGACGAAGAACGAAATGCAAGCGATTCAAGGCGGAGTCGACACACCACCACCACCACCACCACCACCACCACCATGCGATAACAATCCTAGAAGGGGCTATACGACTACCGAAGATGGAACCATTGAGCAGTGCCCAACCGCAGCGCCGGTTGCAAAATGTTTTCCCACAAAACCGGCGCCACAATATTGACGTATTTCATGCGAAATGAATTCGTCTGACGCTGCGATTCTGAACCCGCAGGCAGCGAATCGATGGACGATGCCTAGCTGTCATCACTTCCGCGATGAGTCACCGTCCGCCCCGCCGATCGGTGACTGCTTGACGAAGCCCCGTCTTTTCATCCAAGGCGTGGGCTTCGTTCGTTTGCGGAAGGACGCGTTGTCTCGTGACGATCCGAATCCGTTCAGGATCTGGGCCGTCAGTTTCTCACGAGACGTATCGCGTTTGTGACTGTTGCGAAGGATCCGCCATCGAGGGTCGCCATCGACCGATTTGCATCGGAAAGTTGCCGATTCGAACGCGTCAGTTGACGGAATGGATGCGATGCCTGTCGATGCGGCGAACGCACGGACGATGCTTGTTGCTTCAGAACTTAAATACGAAAGGCGTCAGTGCCACTGTGATCACCATCATCAGTAGATCCAAGGGGACACCGATCCGAAGGTAGTCGCTGAATTTGTAGCCGCCTGGGCCGTAAACCATGAGATTCGTTTGATAGCCAAAAGGCGTTGCGAAACCCATCGAAGCCGCAATCATGATCACGATCATAAAGGGTTCAGGCCGGACTCCGAGCGACTCCGCAGCAGCCAAGGCCAGCGGGAACATCAACGAGGCCGCGGCATTGTTCGTGATCAATTCTGTCAGAATCATCGTCAGGAAATAAACCATTCCGAGGGTCACCCAGGCATCCGTTCCAGCCATGCCGATCATGCCTGTCGCCAACGTGGTTGAGAGGCCGCTCATCTTCATCGCCTCGCCTATTCCCAATGCGGCACCGATCACAATCAGCACCGACCAGTCGATACTTTGCATCGCTTCGCCGGATGTACAACAACGAGTGCCGATCATGCACAAGCCCGCCAGTAAGGCAGCCGGCAACAGAAAGTCTCGCTCGGGCAGACCACCGGGAACCTTGTCGCGACTCAGGAGCGTTGAGAACAGGATCATACCAACGAGAATACTTAACGCGATCCACGCCCGATCGTGTCGTGGGGGAGTCGAGTTTTCAACGTGACTCACCAAGTAAAAGTCATTGGAATTCCGCTGCTGTCCGACAAACTCGGTATGGGCTTCTAGGAGTAATGTGTCTCCCGACTGGAGCACGATATCGCCGATTTTTCCGGTAATTTTTTGGCCGTTTCGTGCGGCAGCGATCACAGCGGCGTTGTAGCGTGTTCGAAAGCGGCCATCGCGGATATTCATGCCGACGAGTGGACAGCGGTTCGAAACCACGGCCTCCATCAAACAACGATCCGTATCGGTTGCTGTGAGTTTAAAAACTTGATCGGTCGCCGGGACCAAGCCCCGCATTTTTCGCAGATCGACCACCGACTCGACAATTCCCACGAAGACCAAGCGGTCATTGGCCTGCAGCCGTTCACGAGGACTGACGGCGGCGATGGCCTCACCGTCGCGCTCGATCTCGGCGAGGAACAGGCCTGGCAGATGCCTCAATCCCGCCTGTTCAACGGTTCGGCCCACGAGGGGTCCTCCGGGTTGAACCACCATTTCGACGGTGTATTGCCGTGGATCGTCACTCAAGCTGATGGCGGGACGACGATCGGGGAGCAACCAACGACTGAAGATCAGCAGATAGATGATTCCCCCGATGGCGCAAGGAACCCCGACCCAAGCGATGTCGAACATGCTGAATGAAGGGAGTCCCGCCTGTGACATGGCTCCCTTGACCACCAAGTTGGTACTCGTGCCAATCATCGAACAGCTGCCGCCAAACGTGGCGGCATAGGCCATCGGTAGAAACAGCTTCGAGGGGCTGATCTTCGTCTTCTTACAGATGTCATCGACGACCGGCATGAACATCGCCACGATAGGCGTGTTGTTCAGAAATGTACTTAAAGTCGTCACAGGAATGAGCAGCCGGAGTTGGGCAGACAGCACTGTTCGCGGCCGCCCCAAAAATGGTTCCGTCAAGAGATTCATGGCACCGGTCTGCATCAGGCCAGTGACGATAATAAAGAGAATACCAACACTGATCAGCGACTCCTTGCCAAACCCTTCAAACGCCTGCTTCACGGTTGGCAATCTTGGAGTGTCAAATAGCCCCTGTGCGATGACGAACACCAGCAGGCAACCCACAGTCAATATCTCTGCGCCAACCCATTCGCGGGCCAAGGCATAGACCATGAACAGAACAACAATCAACACTAACCAGGCTTCCCAGCCCATTCCATGTCCAATCATCTCAAGAGCATCCGGTCGATCCATCGCCGCCGACGAAAGCGGCATCCACTATGGGATGGTTTCACAGAGTGTCGTTTGTTGTCGATTGTGTCAATCATTCTGGCAGGAGACGCCGGTGCGAGTGGTCACTCGACCAAAATCTGCCCGCGCTCGCCTGTCCGCTTGCTGTGTCGCGATCACGGCGAGGCGGTGTTTTTGAGCGGCGGCCTGTTCATGGGGCAGGATCTCCACTGTCGAAACGCGAGTCACATCTGCCGTGCGACCGCAGCTTCGCCAGCCGTTCGGCGGACCGGCGGGGCCGGATCATCGAGTCTCCGTGTCGTCCACCGAGCGAGCATGAACAACGCCCACAGTTCCTTGTAGTGGTTGGCCGATCGCCGCTGGTGCACATTCCACAATCGAAGGACTTCGTGGCGATTGAACATCGCCAGCTCTGGAGGCCACTCCTCGATGAGTGCCTGCCGGAAGTAGTCATGCAGTTCCACGCGCAGCCACCGTGCCACGGGAATCCCGAAGCCCTTCTTCTGCCGATGGACGACCGATTTCGGGAGTAGACCGCTTCGCAACACCGCGCGTTTCAACAGATGCTTCGTCGTCCCGGAGCGGTACTTCAAATTGGCCGGCAAGCGGTTGACGTATTCGACCAGTTCTCGATCCAAATACGGTGCGCGAACCTCCAACGAGTGCATCATGCTAATGCGGTCGATCTTGACCAAGATGTCATCGGGCAGGTAGCAGCGTTGATAGAATTCGAGCCCCTGATCGATCTCGTCTGTGATTCTGTCGCACGTTGGTAGGGCATAATGCGCCTCGATGTCCGCCGGACTGACCGCTTGCGGCAGATCGGGGAGCAGACGCTGCAAGCCCTGCGGAGTAAACGGGCCCATCCACATCGCCATCCGCCGGTCGGCCGGTGCCTGAGCACCGCTGAGAAATCGCGCGACTTTGAAAGCCAGCGACAGATTCTTGTCCGAGTCCCGCAAGCAACCGGCAAGCGGCATCACACCCGCCCGGTGCAGGAATTGCGGCACGAGTCGGCGGTACCACCGCGCCGGAGCGATCGCGTGAAAGGGATCATATCCGGCAAACAACTCATCGGCGCCATCGCCTCCGAGCACAACCTTAACGTGTTCGGCGGCGAGTTGGCAGAGCATGGAAGTCGGCAAAACCGAGGGGTCAGCGAAAGGTTCGTCGAGCCGCGCGACCACGAAGGGAATCTGTTCGACGAGATCGTCGGCCTCAAACACTCGGGAAATATGCTCTGTTCCGAAGCGTTCGGCCACCTTGGCGGCGTACTGAGATTCGTCGAAACTCGCGTCGCGAAACCCGATGGAAAATGTCTTGAAATGCGTATGCCCTGTCCGATGCAGCAGTGCCACGATCGCGGAAGAGTCGAGCCCGCCCGAAAGCAGTACTCCGACGGGCACATCCGACATCAGCCGTTCTTCCACGGACGCGGTCAGCAGTTCTATCAGATGCTGCTCGGGGTTCGGTGAGTTCGGGGTCTGGCCCACAGGACTCGGCAGGGCACCAATCAGCGGACTCCAGTATTTCCAATGCCGTAGGCCGGGTGCTTCCGATTCCGACAACCCATAGACGAAGGCGCAACCCGGTTCCACTCGACGGACACCGTCATGGATGCTGCGCGCTCCCTGAACGTAATCGTGGAGCAAATACGAAACCAAGCCTTCGTTCGAGAGCTGCAGACGAGAGTCAATCGCGGGATGCCGTCGCAACGATTTCAGCTCTGAGGCAAAGGCAAATTCGACATCGCCGAAAGGCTGTGCCGTGTAGTACAAGGGTTTTTCGCCGAGCCGATCCCGCGCTCCGAAGAGCCATTTTTTTCGCCGGTCATACAGCACGAAAGCGTACATACCGTCAAAGTGTTCGACGCAATCCGTCCCGTAAACCGCGTACGCGTGAAGAATTGTTTCCGTGTCGGATCGTGTGAGATAGTGCCGACCCCGGGCCTCAAGCTGCTGCTTTAACGCCGGATGGTTATAGATTTCGCCGTTGAAAACGACGACGAGGTTTTCGTCAGGACTGGACATCGGCTGACGGCCACCACCAAGGTCGAGGATCGACAACCGGCGATGGCCGAGTGAGACGGATTCGGCTTGAAAACAGCCGGCGTCATCCGGACCACGACGCCACAAGGCCTTGTGCATACTTTCCAGAATCGCTCGATCCGGATCTCCGACAAACCCGCAGATTCCACACATGCACTGGCTCATTCAAAAAGGAGGTCTCGTTGTTGCGTTCTGAAGTCAACGGTTCAGCCGTCCAAGACTCCGGTCCACCTCAGCGGGCGAATCGGCTGGCCGTACGGCATCAGCCGCAAGAAGTTTCGACCGTCCCAGGAGTACCAGCGATTCGGGGCGGAGGAATCGCCGAGTTTCCCGCAACATGTTCACGTCCGTAGGAAACTGCCCCTGGAGTCCCTCAATCCGGCGGTCGGTGGTGATCAGGAAAGCATTGCTCGGATGCGCTGTAAAAAAATCGCGGACCTGTTCGTGACTCTGCAACTGCAAAATATTCTGATCACAGTAATACAGTAGGCTGGCTTCAAAGCAGCCGAGTGCCGCCAGCGTGGGATGTTCACCCGGAGCGAGTTCCTTGATCCAGCGCGCAACGACCGGACTTGTTTGCTGACGATCAATACGGACGGCACCCCAAGCCAGCAGGGTGATGCAGAACACCACAGCGACGACACCGAGGAGGCTTGCGGCCAGTCTTCGGCGACCTCGCTCATCAGCGATGAGTCCTGCAACGCCACCGAGTAGCGGAATGATACCGATCCGTGCCAGCGATTCTTCTCCGGGAGCATAAGTCTGAGCAATCATCGGCATCGCCGTCAGGATGCCGAGTCCCACGAGAACGAGGGTCAGCCACGCCACTCTCAACCAAGTCCGACTCAATTCCACCGAATGGGTCAACCACGTCGCGATGAATGCGCCGATCAGTATGGCGATCGCCGGATAAGCCGGAAGAACGTAGTGTGGCAACTTTGTGCCTGCGAAAGTGAACGCTCCGACCCACACCACGATCCACGACAGCAACAGCAGGTACGCCGGCCGCGACGGATCCCCGCGACGAAGGCTAGCAAACGCCTGATGCAGCGTCTGAAAATTAAAGAGACACCACGGAAAGGTGCCGACGCAGATGGCGAGCACATAATACAGCGGACCGCCATCGTGACCCTCAAAGGAATTCACAAACCGGCCCACGTTGTGAACGAAGAAGAAACCACGCGGCCACTCTCCATTGGTCAGATAGCCGACGGCGACGTACCACGGCGCCGCCACAAGCGTCAACATCATCAGTGCGGTGATCGGTCGCATCGACCAGACGGTCCGCAAGAAACTCGACGGCCACAGGACCCGTACAAGCCAGATGCCGAGTTTACGAAGCCCGCTGCGGCGCGCGTCGGTCTTGAGGGCTGCGAGATAATCCGCGCGACTGAGCAACAGAAACAGCCCGATTACCGCCGTCGGCAAAACGAACCCCACCGGCCCCTTAGTCAAAGCGGCGGCCCCCATGGAAGCATAGATCCCCACCCAACCGGGCCACGACAATTCTTCCGCAGTCACAGGATGAGCCGCATCGACCGGAACGGCTGCCGCACCACTGCGGGACAACCTCGTTCCCGCCACAAAAATAAGCATCGGGAGTGTGCAGAAGAAAATCAATTCTGGGTCGGCCACGGCGGCTCGCGAGACCACAACAAAATGCAGGCAGGTGCCGAGAACAAGAGCACTCCAAAATCCGATCTGCTCAGAAAACAGCCGACGGCCCAAGTGGTACACCAAGATCACGTTACCGATACCAAACAGAGCCGATCCGAAGCGGGCGGCGAACTCGTTCTCACCCCAGCACTGAAAACTGGCGAGGATGACCCAGAACAGGAGAATCGGCTTGTGAAGCGAAATTTGGCCATTGAAATACGGCACGAGGTAATCGTGCCTATGCCTCATTTCTTGGGCTGTCCGCCCGAAGTAAGCCTCATCCTCCTCCCAAAGGTGTGTCGCTCCAAGATTGATGAAAAACGTAAGACTGCAGATCGCGACCAACAAAACCTGATGGCGAACAGCTGTTGACATTCGTTTCGCTTCCTTGCTCAATCGCCTGAACAAAAACTCGGCTCGTTCCGGCTTGGGGGAACGGATGACTCCGATTTGCCGTGTGCCGGATATTTCTAGCAGAGATCCCCACACGACAACTAGTGTAGTCTGGGCTAATGACGAACAGGAATGATCGATTTTGGGCGTTTTGATGCGCGCCGCATCGGAATTCTGACGGGTGATGTTGGCCGATCCACAGGGAAGCGTATATCGTCTTCAGCGTGATCCGTGGCGTGTCCACGCGGGATCAGGTAGTCGGGTCGATTCGAAATGATATTTCGGAGGAATTGATGGCCATCACTGTCGCGTCGTCGCCGGACATTGCCATGCTCGCGGGTGCGCGTTGGTACATTCCCGAAGTCACCTGTTCGGTGCCGGTTCACAATCCTTCGACAGGCGAAGTCATTGGCCGTGTCCCGCTGAGCGGGCCGGCGGAGATCGACGCGGCTGTCCGTGCTGCACAGCAGGCGTTCGGCGTCTGGTCACGGTCGCCGGCTCCCGTTCGCGCGGCGCGGATGTTCGCCTTCAAGGGGCAACTGGAATCGCACTTTGAAGAACTCGCAACGCTGGTAACGCGAGAAAATGGCAAAACATTGGAAGAGGCTCGCGGCGATGTTCGCCGTGGCATTGAAGTGGTGGACTTCGCCTGCGGCATCTCGGAACTGAGCAAAGGAGAGGCGCTGCCGCAGTTGGCAGAGGGTATCGACGGCGTGACCATGCGTGAGCCGATCGGTGTCTGTGCGGGCATCACGCCGTTCAATTTTCCGGCAATGGTCCCGCTCTGGATGTTTCCACTGGCCATTGCTTGCGGCAACACCTTCATCCTCAAACCGAGCGAAAAAGTACCGCTGACCGCCGTGCGACTCGCCGAGTTGGCGTTGGCATCGGGTCTTCCGCCAGGGGTGCTGAACATCGTCCACGGTGGCCCCGAAGCGGTCGACGCACTGCTCCAACATCCGGGGATCTCCGCGATCAGCTTTGTCGGCTCGACGCGTGTGGCCGAGCACGTTTACGTCACCGGCTGCCGTCACGGAAAACGAGTGCAAGCGGCCGGTGGTGCAAAGAACGTGATGATCGTCATGCCCGATGCGGAGCCGAACGCGACGACCCGCGCGATCATGGGGGCAGCTTACGGCTGCGCCGGGCAGAGATGCATGGCCGGATCGCTCGTGATGGCTGTGGGAGAGTCTGCCTTGAGAGTCCGCGATCACATCGCGGCAGCGATCGACACACTGGTGATCGACGACACCTCGGCCAACTCCAAAGCCGACATGGGACCCGTGATCGATGCCTCCGCCCGCGACCGGATCCGGCGATCCATCGAACGCGGCGTGATTGATGGGGCTCAGCTGGTTCGTGGCGGTCAGCAACAAATCCGTGATACCGGATTTTTTGTACCGCCGACACTGTTCACGAATGCCGCCCCCGAAATGTCGATCGTGCAGGACGAGATCTTCGGCCCTGTGCTGACGATGTTGCACGCGCAAGATCTGGACCAAGCGATCACGTGGGCCAACCGCAGTCCGTATGGCAACGGAGCCGTCATTTTCACCAACTCCGGGGGTGCCGCTCGACAGTTCACGCGTGAGATTCAATGCGGAATGATCGGCATCAATGTGGGTGTCCCCGCGCCGATGTCGGCCTTTGCATTTTCCGGCTGGAATCGCTCGTTCTTTGGCGATTTGCACGTGCAAGGCCTGGAAGGGGTCCTGTTTTATACTCGACAAAAAATTGTGCTCTCCCGCTGGGACAATGCTTATCTACGAACTCAAGGCTGGTGATCATGATTGATGCTTTTCAGATTCCGGCAACCGTATTGATCGGCGGGGGATCGAGAAGAGAAGTCGTTGCGCAATTGAACCGCTTCGGTGTGCGGCGTGTGTTGCTCGTCACCGATCGGGGAATGATGCAGCTGGGACCGGCTGGCGAGATT
>Ga0315283_10001609_pt1 | contig 18261 bp, 14 predicted proteins | sample YL17G09_0_MG_FD_204541 | JGI IMG/M metagenome (GOLD analysis project Ga0315283, IMG submission 204541) | Sediment microbial communities from Yellowstone Lake, YNP, Wyoming, USA - YL17G09_0 | ecosystem: Environmental > Aquatic > Freshwater > Lake > Sediment | place: USA: Wyoming | collected... | reverse complement strand
CCGTGCCAGATGACACAAGCCAGGTAGAACGCGCCCACAGGAGCGTGTGAACCCAAACACGCACACAGCGTGCGCACGTAACAGTGAAAGTTCTACGCTGAATGTACGGGCTTTTTAACGGTGAGAATCGGTCACACAAAATTCGAATTTAGGGGGTTCATGCTCGCGGCGAGTGTGATGGGCGATGAGTACCCTTTCACCCTTTCACTCGACACACGATAACAAGAAATGTCCTTTATTTCCAAGAGGTAGGTTCAACATCACTTGCGAAACAGCTATCACGCAATTCATGTGCGCATGCTCTCTCACTTCTCGCAGTAGGCCGCGCACTGCATCAGTACCGACCCGGTTGCACCGGTGCCCTGATTGTGGAAGATGCATACACACTTCATGGCAAAGGTTTCGGTCTTGTAGTCGATGGCTGGGAAGGCAGTGCCAATGACAGACGAGACGGACGACGCGGCGGAGCACGACTTGACCTGCTTCGTCGGCGGGCAGGCGGGCGAAAACATTTCTTCGCTCCGGAGCGGGAGAAATGACTCATACGTGGCAGCCTGGAGCCAGCCGTCGAGCACGCGGGTGTCGTTGACGACTGCAACGATAAAGTCGTAAATTTCTGGGCTGCTTACGCGGGCGTACACGCCCGGGAAGTTGGCATCCGCACACCCGATGCCCCAGGAAACAACGCCGGTCAGAATGTCTGACGGCGCAGTAGAACTTTTCTTGAGGGTGAGCGGGCCACCTGAATCGCCTTGACAACTGGGAGAGAGAGTAAGAGAGAGAAGGGAGGGCGAGGGCGCTAGTGAGCGCGTGCAGCAAATGTGGCAAAAATAAATGAAAAAAAGAAGGAAAGTGGGAGAGACGGGGATCAGCAGGTTTGATCCTGTGCGGCGGCCCCGCCTGGGCTGCCATTTCATCAGCCTGAGCATGAGGTGGCTGAGTCCGCCGCTCCCGCGCAATACTCTCTTATCCCCCCTCTCTTCATTATTTTTCACCTGTCAATGCCGGTCTTGCCAGCGCACAGCATGCGGGACGTGATCGCGCCATTGTACGATGCCGCTCCGTTGCAGACGGTGCGGCTGACGACAGGGACGACAGCTGCGCGGAGTTGGGTCGGCCAGGACGGCGTGCCGGCGGGCGAATTCTCAGTGGCACCCCAGCCCGTCACCGTGGCCTGGAGTCCCGCGGCGACATCAACATCCCGGGCTGACAGCATGGGAATACTGGTGACGTTGGTGACGTTCACGGCCAGCTTCCACACGGCAACATCGTAGTCATAGGTGGACGGGTTCCACATGGGGTGAATGGCAATGCTTGCCACAGGCACGCGGTAACCCTTGCCCGTGGTGCTCAGTGTGTTGGTCCCGACCAGGACAGACACGTCCGTAGGATTGTTAATAAAGTCACTGCAATGGGCGGCGGTGATGACGTATTGGCCCTTGTACAGGGTGCCACCGCAAAACTGCCCGACCCAGTCACTGCTAGAAGAGGCAGACAGGAGCGCGACTTGAAATCGGTGCAGCGTGGACGTCGCATTCACCTGAAAGCCGCCCACAATCTTGGGGGTGTCGCTCATAATTGCGTCGCCCCCTTTGCGAAGCGACTGCGTGAACTTTGCTAGGCGTTCTTCAACATATTGAAGCCGCCAGTTGCCCTTGTATAGTGCCGTGTCTTTTTCTTTGACCGACCAGGGGCCGACGGGGCCCGGCACGTCGACCTTGTTGAGGAACTGACCCTTGATGGGAAGTGTAAAGGCGGAGAACAGGACGCCTAGCAGCGGGGCGAGTAAGATTGTGGTGCGCATGATGGCGCTTTCTTTTTACAAAAATATGAATGGGATTATGGCGTGTGAAAAGGAAAAGCACCTTTTTCACATGTGCTAAAAAACCTCTCCTACTGGCCTGTGACGAGTTGTTTAGCGCGTCATTAAGGAAGGACAGGCGGGCGTCGCGCTCGGCTACTACCCGTACGCCTGGAACGGGTATTCCTTCCGGGCGCCGGCAACTTCTCATCTATTTTTGGCACCAAGCCCTACGTAGCCGTCACCCAGCTTGGTTACCCGGGCGCTTACGACGGGGGCGGGACCATGCAGGTCTCCAACTCGCCCGTCTTCCAGTACGGGACGAGGTCGACCACGAATCGCCGGCAGCTTCTCAACATCATGCGGGGCACCAGTATGACGGGTGGATCGTCTGGAGGGTACGTGAAAAGAATGGTCGAGGAAGGATCTATATAAATCTATATATAAATCTATATATATAAATACCCTAACCCTAAACCCTAACACAGGACTACTGACACCATCAGCGTCCCAGACAGCTGGCGGCGTGATCGCCAATTTTTTTGCATCTAGAAATTTGTGACTCGCTTGTATTCCAGGAGACGAATACATATGTGTGTATCATGAGACGTGTCTTTTCAACCTAGATTAACGCGCGTTTCCACTCTCGCCCTCTTACGCACGTTTCCACGTTACTCTCCTGGCTAAACCTCTCTCGGACTTTTCTCAACCACACTCGAGCATGACCACCGTGCCCAAGCATGTGTGTGGCCGTGACGCCCACGTCACAAACAATTGAAGCTGGGTCCCACGACTTGCGACTGGCGTCCTAGGCTTCATCGCTGGCTGCATTGCCTTCCATGTCTTCACCTCTCACGCTGCCCCACTCCACACATCGACCCTGCGTGCAAATGCGACCTGTTTGCGCATGATGTACGTCCAGACAGACATGCACCGCGGGCTCAGCATGGCGTCCATGTACTCGATGCAGCCATCTGGGCGCCGCAAGAATACATGCGTTGTCTATTTGTCGGCAGCGCCATGATCGTCGTATCCGGTCACAATGACACGGAGCAATTCAAAGAGGCCTCCTCATCGCCGACTGTCAACAGGCTGGCGCGACTTTTGTGTTTCCGTGGGGGTCGAGGTCGGTGACACTCTATCATTTTTCCAAGGTCGCCTTCGAACGAAATGAGGGTAAGAGTCGAAATAGCTGAGGGTAAGAGTCTCCGGGGAATCAAATCAAAAGCAGCGATCCCCGATTTGTAATCCTAAAAAAAGAATCTAATTAAAAAAATAAATACCACCGCGCCAAATTGGGAGACACGGGGTGTCCCACTCGTCTCCCCGCTTCAGCATCTGACACCGCACCATTGATTTCCGTTTTTTAACACCATCCTCGTCCTACCCGACTTATTAAAATCCGTCAATATCCACGGCAACCGCCAAGCAGCTGCTTGATGCCGACGCCGGTGGCCCTGATTGTGACGGCGGTGGCCGACCCAGACGCTATCATGGCAGCTACATCCCCAACCGCAAACATCGGCGCGGTTGGGCTGGCTGGCGAGCCGGTGGCGGACCTCGGCACAAGGTACAGGACGCCGCTGCCGGCCTTTGAAAAAACAATGTCTCCAAAGCCGACGAGCGCATTGTTTGACCCGAAGCTGATGGTATAGTTGGTGACGCTCGTGAAGGTCGGCAGGCTACCAGACGTGGCCGGGTCGGTGAATGATGCACGGTACTAGCCACTTATGGTGTGGCGACCGTCTCGACATACCAAAACGAGTCCAGGTACCATGCGCCATTGCTGGGGTTGCCACTGGTGCTGGTTCCTAGTTCGAATTCTTTCGCGACAATGCCAGTCACCCCGGGGATTGGCGCATCCACGCCACGATCGCGCGATTTGAATTGAGCCAAAACAAAATGCCGCCGATCGCAGTCGCTTGAAAAGCCATGCCATTGAAGAAAGGGGGCGTGCCCGTCCCCAGCAAGCTCTTGGCATCAAGAACGGCGGTCGAGATCTGGCTGGTCACGTCCGTCTCCCACACGACGCCTGCATCGTTGACGCCACATATGAAATTGTTTGCAGCGCAGCTATTGCCGGTGACGTTGGTGAGGGCGGCATTGCAGTTGCCTGTCGTGCAATTAACGCCCGGCGCGGGTGGGGTGGAGATGCCGTTGGTGGCCACAGATGCATAGTTGGTCGTCGGCCCCGTGGCCGTCGGCGCAGTGGTGGTGATGTTGAATTGGGTACCGTACGCAAATCCGGGTGGTAAATGGCCTCTTGACGTATAAACTCTGGGCGACATGTAGGCTGGCACGTATGTCGGATCGTGACGGACGGCGAGGCAGACGTGGCAACGCGCCAACCCCTCCTGAAGTTGCTCTCTTCACCTGTACCGCCAACCCGGCGGTGGACGGTAACATGCCGTCCACCGCCGTGGGTTACCACCGCCGTGGATAGGGTTACCACCGCTGGGCGCCTCCGCCGCCAAAGCAGAGGAGGCCGTCACCGCAGGCTCGGTCGGCACAGCTTCGGCACAGCTGTGGGAGCAGCCCAGATGTCCGCCTTGAGCGCCGCCTCGATCTCCTTCATCAGCCTCTTTGTCCAGGATCACGCCCCTGCGTAAAGTTTCACAGGTCGACGACTGCAGCCGTGGTCGTGTTGCTCAGGTCGGCCACTTTGTCAAGAATGCAATAAATCGCCCATACCAAGAGACCTTGAATACGCACAGCTGATGCCCTGGGTGGATTCGGTGCAACAAACGGCAAAGCTACGTCCAGCATCCTTCACGGCTCGAGTGGATCCTTCCGGCCGACGTCCCTCTGGTTTGGTCAAAGTTGGGCCTGGCATCTGGGGTGGCAGATGCCGACCCACAGGCTTTTTCGAGCAGGTACTATGCATGGCTGGACGGTGCAAATTATGTCGTGGGGTTGCATATTGTTGTTCACCACATGCAGCCCCACGTCACAATTCGGCTTCGTCACCTTAGGGCTAAATGGTCGCAATAGTTGTCCATACTTCATTCACACACAATTCGGTGCACATGCAACGCCCCCCCCCCCCCCCCCCCCCCCCCCCGAAATGCCCGCGCCCACGGCTCCCAGCCGCCCACCCCCCATCCACCCCACCCCAATCTCTACCACCACTACCCGCTCCCTCGCCATCCTGGGTGCGGGTGGGCATGGCCGGTCCGTCGCGGATGTAGCCGAAACCTGTGGCTGGCGTGTGCACATGTATGATGACGGTGTGTGGCCAGCCACCACGGCGTCCGGCCCATGGCCCGTTGTCGGCAACCTGGACACGCTGATCACCCGCCTTGACGAGTATGTGGGAGCCGTGGTCGCCATCGGCGATTGTACGGTCCGCTTGCGAGCTGCACGACACTTGCAAGCGTGCGGCGCCCATCTACCACCGCTGGTCCACCCGTCGGCCTGGGTGAGCCCGCATGCCAAGCCGCTGGGTGCGGGCAGCGTCGTCCTCGCGGGCGCGGTCATCAATGTAGGGGCCTTGGTGGGCGATGCATGCATTGTTAATACGGGCGCGACGGTCGACCACGATTGCGACCTTGCCGCGGGCGTCCACATCAGCCCGGGAGCCCACTTGGCCGGCAGCGTGACGGTCGGCGAGTGCACCTGGGTTGGCGTTGGCGCCACCGTCAAACAGGGTGTGTGTTTGGGCAGCCACGCGGTCGCGGGTGCGGGTGCGGTGGTTGTTAACAGGGTGCCAGAAGGTGCGTGTGTGGTGGGGTGCCCCGCCAAACCGATAGAGGAAAAGAAGACAGCTAGTGGCAGAAAAAAAAGTGGTACGCATGCGTGTGCATGGCCTCGCCTGGCATGTTGTTGGCGGCGCACGGGCCCTGGTCTATGAGATGCATTCCTTTTCTGTTTTTTAATGGCCATTTATGATAGGAGGTTTAGTTTGAGGGGCGGGAGAGGCATGCGTGCGTGAGAAAAGGGGGCGGACGGGGTGGGCATGAAGAAATGGATTCGTTTTTGATGATTTGCAAAAAAAACATTCACGTTGCGTAAACGGCGGCAAGACAGGATGGGCGCATGGGCCGCCCAATCGGGCGACGCGCGCACTCCGTACCCTATTTTCACGCCGCTCGCGCGCAGTTCTCCTTGTCTGCCAGGGCCGCCAATGCTGTGCACATGTAGTCCACGTCCGCCGCCGACATGTCGACATGCAGAGGTAGGCATACGCACCCGTCGTACACCCGCCACGCCTCCGGAGCGGCCTCCCGGTCCACCAGGGGCCTGTAATACTGTTTGGCTTCTATAATCCCTCCCGATAAAGAGCACAGGGCAGCACAGACGCCCTCGCCAGTCAGGCCTGGCGGGGTCTTGACAAAGAGGCAGGCATGCAAAGCACCGCGGCCATGGAGGAGGGGCAAATGGGTGTCAAAGCCGGCCTGACGTAGGGAAGTAGATGCATGTTTCGCCAGCCCAGCCATGACGCCGACCCAGTCCTTACAGACCACGGTGTCCAAATGGTCCAGGGCGGCCGCCGCCGCCACGTCCGACATGCGGTAATTGCTGGCCAGGCGGTTGCCCACCCGGCGCCCAGCCGGGATGTCGAAGCCAAAGTTCATGGCCCGCGCCACGGCCCTCGCCATGGCGTCATCCGGCACAATGATAGCCCCGCCTTCCCCACGCCCAAGCGGTTTGGTCTCGTGCAGACTTATGATGGCTCCATCGCCCGCATCGTGCACGCAACGGCCGTCTGGCAGGCGCCCCGTCGCGGTGGCCGCATTGTCAAACAGGAGGAGCTTGCCTTGGGCCGTGCACCAGGCCTCGTAGGCGGCCACATCGGCCTGGTGCCCAAACACGTTGGTCACGATGATGCCGTCAATAACGTTTTTGCATGCGTCCAGGCCGGCCAAGTTGGGACCCCAGTAGGCCGGGTCAAGGTCAAGGACGACCGCTCCCGCCAGCGGGCCCTGAAAAGATGTCGGAAAGGTGAACGCCTGCGTCGCCCACCGCAGGGGGCGGCCCTTGTGCAGGGCCCACCCGGCGGCGAGCGCGTGCAGGGCGGCCGTCCCGCTGGCGGCAGGGATGATGGGCCGGCTGGACCCGGTCAGGCCCGCAAGTTTGTCGGCAAGCACCTGCTGCAGGGGCCCCCCATTCGTCACTTGGCGGACGGCCAGGCTGACCGACAGGTACTCGGCAAATCGGGGGGCGTTGAAGGGCTTGTGCGGGCACCACTGCACCCTAGAGGATGGCCCGGAGGCCGGAGTGGCCAGGCCTTGCTTGGCTGGGCTTGCATGGGGGGTGGTGTTGGTGGTGCGGTCGGCGACCCGGGTGTCATCGTGGTGGTGGACAGCCGGGCTGGTCGAGTCCAACAGCTCGTGCCCCATCGGTGACGACATTTTAAAAGTGCGGTGTTTGAGGGGTGTGACGTTGCTGCATATTTTAAGGAACGCGGGCGCGCGCCACAACAACAGCGAATGAGAAAAAGAAATGGACGCACATATCTATTATTCTGAAATTTGCATTTTAAACGCAGGAAGACTTGTTTCACAGTGGACCGTCGCCACCTCTTTTTCTTTCTTTTTAAAGGACTAGGTCGCCTCTGGGCATTACACCCCCGCGCATCATCTATCGTATCATGCGCACCATCCTCAATGCCGCCTACCTGTTTGCCTGGGCCTGCCTGAGTGTGGCGACCTCCACCTACAACAAGTGGGTGCTGGGCCGACTGGCGTTTAATTTCCCCATCATGCTGAGTTTTGCACACATGACCGGCGCTGCTCTCACACTCCATGCCTACCTGGCCTGGAGGCGTGGAGGGTGGGACATTGGGAAGCAGCAGCACCAGCAGACTAATCAACGTCAGCATCACCACCATCCACTCCGGCCAGCCGACCTGGAAAGAGCAGGAGCACGCACCATTAATCCTCGCCCCACCCCCGTCGGCTGGGCCCAGGACCCGGCCTGGTGGTTGCGCCACCATGGCCATCACATCCTGCCCATTGCCATCATGTTTGCAACCAGCGTGTGCCTGCGTAACAGCGCGTTTGCGGGCCTGCCCCTGCCCGTGATGCAGCTGCTGGGCTCGTGCGCCCCGCTCGCCACGTACGCCCTGTCCATCGCTGTCGGTCTGGCCCCGCTGGCCTGGCCTGGGCTGGCCTGCATGGTCGTTTGCGTGTGCGGGGTGGCCATAGCCGTCAGCGGGCGGCCGACAGTTTCTTATTCTGGCCATGCCCTGGCCCGCCAGGCTGCCGGGGTCGGCCTGGAAGTGTGCCGGAGCATTATGCTGCAGCTGCTCATCTGCAGAGTGGTGGCCGAGAGAGAGGGTGGAGGAGAGGAGACGGTGCACCCGCCCGTCGAGATCGGGGCGACCGCGGTGGCCGCGGCGACCGCGTCGCCTCCGTCACCACCGCCGCCGCCGCCGCCGCACAGTCAACTCACGATCAAGCCGGGGCCATTGCCTATCACCCGCGGCCCACCATCACCCCCCTCCTCACCCCTGCCGACCATCCTACTAGCCATGTACGCGCCCGTGTGCGCTGTCATGCTGGCCCTGCCCGCGGCCGCCTTTGAGGCGGACCGCGCCCTGGCCGACGCACATGGGCGGCCACCCTGGTTTTGGGCGGCCCTGGCGGGGAATGTGGCGACAGCGCTGGCCCTCAACCTGGCCGCAGTCACCTGCCTTCACAAAGTCGGCGTCGTCGCCCTGTCCCTGACCGGGTTTGCCAAGGATTGGGGGCTGGTGGTAGTGTCGACAATCGTCTTTGGGCTGGAGGTATCGCCCCGCTTTGTGGTAGGCATGCTGGTCACGACGGCGGCGGTCGGTGTGTATGGGGGCATGCGGCGGAGGGGATGACAAGAAGGAGGGGGGGGCGCGATGATGTAAAAAAGCCTAGCAGACACAATCATGCCCATTCCTATGATTCATATTTTATTTGCGTCAACCACCGCCCACCCGCCACGCAAACAAGCCGAGGGGTGTATGCACACATTTTATATTGGCAACGCACCGGCGGCACCTTGACCTACTTTTTCTGGGCCACAATTTTGTTTTGCTCGCCGTCAAATGGCACGGCTCCTGGCCCTCGCCGCATTCCTGATGCTCGCCCGGGCGGATGCTGATACGGGCAGCCAAAGAGCTAGCCTGCGTCGGTCGCGGTGCTGCTCCTGCACGCAGGAAGCAAGCGGTGCTGCTGCTGCTTCGGAATTTCTTCCCTCGTCTATGCCGGCCCCCTCACTGTCCGACTCCACCCCTAGAACCACATCTCCTCTGTTTATCATTGTCATGATGACCTATGACCGTCCACAAGGTCACGACCTGGCGGTGTTCAACCGGTCCATCGCATCCATCCTGCAGCAGACAAACCCAGACTGGCAACTCTACATAACCGGGGACGACTACCCGCCGGCCAAGGTGGCCACCCTGCACCCCATCCTGAGCCAGGTCCCAGCCACCAAGCTGCACTGGGCCAACCTCAACACGCCCGGCGAGAGAGGACGATGGCCCGGCGGGACGAATGTTTGGAGTTGTGCGGGCGCAGCGGCGGCCAATTACGGGCTGGAACGGGTCGAGATGGGCCATAATCCGGTCAGGGGTAACATGGTGGCACCGCCTGTCGTCATGACCCACTTGGATGACGACGATTCCTGGGCTCCTGATCACCTGGACGTGCTGGCGCAGACGTACGACCAATTTCCCAATTCATCGTTTGTGTACACGCGATCAATTTTCCACATCGCCCCTTTCCCGGCTTACAGTGGGCACGTGGCTTACAACAATTACCCTCCTCGAGCAGGCAACCTCATCCACAACTCTGCTTCCTGGCGGCTGGCCGATTTCTATGGGTGGCGGTACCGGACGTGCAACACGACGGCCGAACCCGTGGACGCCGACATGTGGGACCGCATGGCCAAATACATGTCCGACAACGGAATGAAGTCGGTATTTAACCCTCGGGTGACGACTTACCATTTAACGGAGCGTGGGCAGGTGTGAATGAAATCAAGTAAAAAAATGACCGCCCTCCTCCCCCCGCCCACCAACCTGCTCATCACTCGCCCCGATTAAAGACGCGAATCTGCTTGTCAAACTCAAAAATATGATGAGCGGTGTGCTCTGGCCCGCCAGGCCGTGCCGGTGCAGCACCTCCCTGTCCCCATAACAGACGAGAGCCCGTCCACAGTCCGATTCATGAGCGTTTCGTTGACGATGAAGACTGCGCCCATTCCAGACCTTCAGCGCCCAGCGGCCAGCTATGTCAGGCTGGTCACCGAAGTTAATGCCATCACGATTATCAACATGCGCGTGCATATAAGCGCTTCAAACAGACGAATACAAGAAGACAGGGGTACAAAATTAGTTGAGCGACTCATTTTTATGTCGAAAGAAGGGTATGGCCGACAATGTAATATATTACGGAAGTCTCTTTGCCCTGCGTCAGATGCTCTCTTCATTGAACGTCTGTTTAAAGGAAGTCTAAATTCGGGCACACTGCACGTCGTCTTGCCTTAGATCCCCATGGTGCCCAATCTGATTGGGCGCAGCCGCGTCGGCACAATCGTTGTTTGCGCTCTGGTGGTAGTCGTCGGTGCTTTGCGTCTGAGAGCGACCAGCCCTTCGCGCGACCTGGGCATGCGGTCATCCCTAGGTGCGGAGGGGGCCGCCCTATACCCCTGCCTCCTGTACAGCGATCTGTACAAGCAGTATGCCGACGACCTAGTCCGGGTGCGTCAGTTGGCGGCCCGCTTCTGCGCGGCGGCTACCGACCAACAAAAGGGGACGCCCCACCTGCACCACTGCCTGACGGGCGACATGGAGAGCGAGGTCCTGTACCTTCGTATCCGGCATTATCGGCCTGCCAACGTATTTGAAGTCAGTTCCGCACTGGGGTATAGCACCATGTGGATCCTGGCCGCACTTGAGGACAATGACAACGGCGTTCTCCACTCGTTTGACCTGCATGAGACGCCCTTTCCCCACGTCCTCAGTGACGCCCACCGCGGGCGGTGGACGTTCCACCGGGGCGACATGAAGACCACGTTCCGGCCCGTCGCTGACGCCAGACCCGTGGATTACTTGCACATCGACACCTGCCACGACGAGCCCTGCATTCAGTGGTACTTGCGCAATGTGATGGAGGTCGTGGCTGCCCAGGTGGGGCCCGCCCGCCCCGTGCACGCATCCATGCACGACATTTACGAGACGTACTACCCGCCCGCTGGTTTGCGCCCGACCGCAAAGAGCAAACGCCTGCCCTTGAGGGAGGGCAACCTGGTGTTTGAGTGGCTGGCTTTCTCCAGGACGGGGGCGCACATGCACACGCTGGGCGCGGGCCTGGGGAGGGTCGGCGAGTGCGTGCGCAGCGCACGGCAGGAGGCGCTTCAAGGTGAAGCCCCTGTCCGGGTGTCGGGCGTGCAAGCCTGGGATGGCGACCTCGCCGCCAGCATTTACTTCCAGCTCATGCCGTTGACGGACAGTTGCAAGGACTGCATTATTTAGGCTCCTCGTTGGAGAGGCCTTAAAAACAGCAGTCCAAAAAAATGCCACACCGGTGATAAGCCGCTGGAATACTGACATTCTCGCGCTTGGATTGGGTAGGTGAAGTGTCTGTGAGGGTCAACAGAGGCCACAAGAAGGAACAGCCGCCACGGGGTGGGGGAGGGCGCCCTGAGTCCGGCACAATGCGATTTGTTGCCTGCAACCCTGATGACCCGACTTGCTACTAGATCGGGTCATCATATTACAACCTTGGAGCCAAGCCCTGATGAGTGGCCGCTTTCGCTTTCCCCTCGTCCCCGCCCGTCGCCCGAAAGGCGACGTAGTCCATTAGAGCGGCCACGCGTTCTGGCAAGGGAGTCCTGCGGTTACCGCCCCCAACAGTCCTCTGGGTGAAACAGAGGCAGCCCAGGCTTGTGAGGCGGGTGTCTCAAGGCCACGAATCCTAGCCATCCACTTTGGGCGTTGCTGTAGTGCTTTAGCCTTCTCCTGGGCCTGGTTTTGAAGCCCAGTGCCTCGTCGCCAGGTGCCCACAAACTCCGGGTAGTACCTGCCACAGTCTTCGTGTGTGTGAGCCTGGCCTGGTAGGGAATGTAAGTGGGAGGCGCGCGAGAGAAATTATGAAAAAGTAGCGCGTGCACGATCTCAAGACACACCCCTTAAAAGAAGATAATCTCTGCCGCGTTCATCGAGTTCATTGAAATGCAAGAATGCTGTTAAAACGTTCTCGTGTTATAATAAAGAATCCCTTCGATTGTAAATTCATGGTGCTCAGCGTCTCGCGCCACACGCAAACCGCATTCCTTGCTATCGGTGTAATTTTTTCTAGTCATGCGGGTCGCCCGCACGATAGTGCGGCAGTCAAGCGCAGGCGCGGATCGCCGATCTTTATTGGCTCAGCCATCCAAGAGCTTTGATAGGCAGGGCACGCCGGCTGGCCTCTCCGAGCTTACCGGCCACCGCACGCTGCTTGACCGTCACGCCTCACCGGACAGTGCGACCTGCGATATGAGGGTTGTTATATTCTTGCGGCAGACGCAGGCGTCCGTAGCCATATATTTGGCCCAGTCAACTCCCTGTGCGCCCGCCATCAGCACACTCGGGTCGTAGCAACCCGCCGTTTTCCAGTCGGCATCATCAAAATACACACCGCCCACAAGTTTGCATGCTGTCGGGTTGGGGTTGTGTAAGAATGCACAGGCGCCCGATTCGTGGTAAGAAATACTCCAGCCGAGCGTCTTGTCAACGTCTTCGGCCAGCGCACCATCGTGGCACGAGTCATTACCACACGCGCCATGGAATTGCGAGAAAGACAGGCCGGCGCCGGTCTACGATGCAACCCGCACGACCATGGCCCCCAAATCAATGTGTCCGATCTGGGGTGACGCTGTATGGCAGAGCCCGTTGAGCAGGCGTGTGCAACAGTGCGTCGCGTCCGCGCTTGTCAAAGTAAGTGCATTGGCCAGGGTGTACCTGCTGTAAAAGTTCATGAACTGGGCGTCCGCCTTGCCGGCAGGCAGGCGGTAAAGCGCGTCCGGGGCATAAAAATTGTCGCCATTAGTGACCAAAAACCAGCGGTAGGAGGGGTAGGTGGAGGAGGAGGAGGAGCTGGTGGTAGTGGTGGTGGCGGTGGTGGCAGCGGCGGAGAACCTGGTGCAAAAGGTGTCGACCGCGTGATCGGTGGCGTCAAACGCCGACGTTCGGCCATCGTACGCCTGATGGAACCGATCAGGTAGGGTGGTTGCATGCAAGCGCCCATCCGCAAAGCTATCGACGATGGCGGCCATGCCCTCAAACGGCGCATCGCCGGTGTCGATGATATATGCATCCCAGTGCACATGATCCAGCGCCACCAGTGTCCCCAGCGTCATTCGCAGGCCAAACAGGCCGCTGCCATCGCCGTGGCCTGCAAAGGTGCGGACGACGATGCACACCTTGTCCGCTGGTGTGGACTGTAAAACGCCAACGCCAGACCCCGGGACGTGTACCTCGTGTTTCCAGGTCGATGCATCCGTAATGGCGCCCTCAATCGCCCTCAACCATCCATCACCATGCTCCACGCTGGGCTCAATGGCGGTACCCTCGCCCCACTCGTTCCAGGCGTTGACCACCACAAACGAGTCTGGGTGCGACCGCCGCAGCTGCTGGCGGAGGAGGGCACGCAAGTTCACAGGGTGGTAGGGTCTGACAGTTTCAAGGCCGTCGGTCAGGTGGCGAGGCATGTTGTTCCAGCCTGCGTGCGCGCCGTACATGTAATGCTCGGCGCTGACACCAAAGTCGGCAGATTTTGTGGCCAGCAAATTGGCCATGTCGCGATGTAGCCCGTGGTGATCGTAAAAGGCCGTTTAGAATTCCATGACCGCATCCACGGCCTCCGCCTTGTTTTAGGCGGTCGGCGTCCATCGGATGCCATTGGTTTGGACGATGTACAGGCCGCCCAAGCCGGCCTCGATAGCCCACCGCTGCCAATGCGCCAGCATTTTGCCAAGCTGTGGCACGTCGTGGACGCGGTAGAGGAATAGGATCGGCTTGCCCTGTCGCCGGATGTAGGCCGGGTGCGCGAAGAAACGTGCCAGCCAGTCAAAATGGGGGCGCCAGTCTTGTTCCGCGTACGTCTGCTGCATTAGGACGGCATTGTCGCCACCGTCCCACCGCTTTGACCAGTTTTCGTTGGCCCAGGAGATGGCGAATGGAAGGTTGGGTTCACCGTCCTTCAACAACAGCTCGAGCGGCTTTTCCATGACGGGCCCGCCCTTGAACCAGTAGTGATAATAAATGAAACCGTGGATGCCGGCGGCCACGGCCTGGCGAGCGTGTCGTTCCCGAACCCACCTGGCTGTCAGATCGTAAAAGCCGTCGCGGGGCCGGATGACGGGGTAATGCGGGATCTGGTCTCGGGGACTGCTGGCCGTGGTCGCGCGTACCCCCACGAAATCGGTGTAGCCTTTGCCCCACAGCGCGCTGTTGACCTCAAACTCGTGAAACTGGGGAAAGAGGGCCAAGACTCTGGCCAGGCGTGGCGCCGGGAGCTGGTGAGATGGTGTCATCACCTGGTGGCTTGCTGCCGCCGCCGCTTTGCGAATCCGCAGGTGACCAGATGTCTCCTGGCGATTGGTGCCATGGCGGGGGGCAAGGAAAAGGATGGCAAGTCCGATAAGGAGGCAGCCACATACTTTGTGCTCTACGAGGGCTCTGCCAAAGCTGAAGCGAGCGTCGTGCCATTTTCTTGGGAGCTTGCTGGTCGGAAGCATGCTGAGGGAAATCCGGGTGTCGATGAATGTTGTTCATATTGTTTCATTCGGGTGTGAAGTGTTAAAATCGATATGAAACCTTTGCCGCATGCGCTTATTCAGGCAGCCATCATCTAAACAAAATTCCCTCCTTCCGTCCCCCACACACCGACCATCTCCATAGTACAGCACACGTGAGTCGCGCAGTCGAGCTCAAATCACTCGGCGCGCTGTGACAACAGGTATGAATGAAAAAACTGGTACACTGCTGTCTTCTGGCCCAAAGAGGGCATTATTTGCTCTTTCGCCTCGTTCTCCCTTTTATCCTTGATGGCTGCCGCGCCTTCTTGTGGCCACTGTGAATCCTCGCAGACACTTCTCCCACCCGATCCCCGCGCAAGAATGTGAGAGTATCCCCTACTTGCACCCCAGCCGCTCCTAGAATGCGCGCCAACCCGAGAGAAACCTGCGGTAGCTTGCTCCGCGAACCACCTTCCTAGAGCTGGCTAGGAAGGTGGTTCCTGAGACGCTGGTCTCAGGGACCGATACTCCCCGAGTCATTGTCAGCTGGACCGTGCACACACTAGACCGGCTGCCGGACGTTTGTTTGGGGTGCGCGGCGCCCAAACCGGAAGCGTGTATGTCGCGCGGCACGTAGAGCAGCCGCAAGCATGTGAAACCGGTGATAAGCCGCTGGAATTCTTGAGGCTTGAGCAGGCAAATCGGCTTGTCCGGGGCCGAACGATGGGAAGCTGCGCATTGCATGCGCCGAGCATTCACATCGTGGGAGATCGTTGCAAATGCGGTCTCGCCAGAGCCGTGGCTCGGCACGTCGCCAGGAGATTTGCATTCTGGACTTTGGACTGCCTATTCAGCCCGACCTACTTGTGCTGCCGACTGGGCCGACCGTGCGGCTTGAATGATGATCACCGGATGGCACTGCTCCGGGGCTGGTGCATGACATTGGCGAAAACTCTAGGGTGACCTCTGTCTTTGCGGCCAAATCGGGACACGTCGTCATTGCTGTTGAAGGCAATCGGTCGACGGCGCAAGTATTCAAGTTCAACACGCTCCTCAATTGCGTCCAGGACAAGGTCACCTTGGTCGAATCCATAATCTCCAACCGCCAAGAAATTGTCTCTTTCAAATAGGCCGGCATCTCGGGTGCGCCCGTCGCAGGCAAGCTGGACCAGGCGGGATCTATAGGGGCGACAACCAACCCGCCTACCGCCCTGCAAGTTGCCGATTCCGTAGTCGCAGCCCAGCCTTTGGACAATCTCCTGGAAACCCCGCGCATTCGGCTCTTGTTGTGGAAGTTGGACGTGGAAGGCTTTGAAACCCCGCATTCAAGGGCGGTGCCAGCTTGCTGGCCACGCAGCCGCCTTTTCACATTGTTTGTGAGTGCAACCTGGGCAGCCTTGGCGCGGTGGACACGTCCCGCCAGCACGGATACACTAAAGTCTACTAAATTCTTTTATTTAGGTTCCATGATGCACGACCGACCAATGGACAGCAAGTTCCAGGCGTCCATGGCCGCTTGGGTGGACCGCCCCATCGACTTGGCCAACGTCGCGGGGTCGGTCGGGGCCTGGCATGCTGGAAGGCCGGGCTCATTTGACCTCGTGGCAGTGCACAAGGACCAGGTTGCAGGGTGCCCGGCGTCCGTGAGGGAGTGTGAGGGGAGGAAGTGAGTGTCATGGGGAGGAAAAAAGAGATAAGAGAGCGCTGGATGTTGTGTGCCTCGACCCAGCCCGATGCGCTCGCCCGCCCGACGCTCAACGCGAGCATACACGTATACAAGGCGCACACGGCGCCCACATCGCATACAACAAGCCTCTAAAAAACTACACAAAGCCCTCCCCCCGCCCGTCGACCCGCTCATCAATCGCCCTTAAAATGACGCGCATCTGCTTGTCAAATCCAAACAGGTGATGGGCGCAGTGCTGGCCCGCTAGGCTGTGCCGGTGCAACATGTCCCTATCATTTCCCTATCCTCGTAGTAGGCGTGCAACTGGTCCACAGTCCGATTAATTAGGGTTTCGTTCACGATAAATACCTCCTCGTGAAACCGGTACGTACCCGTTGCGCTAATTCATGTTGTGGAGGTCCGTGCTAAACAAGGCTGCGCCCTTCGCCAGACCTTCAGTGCCCAGGGGCCAGCCGTGCGTGCAGACGGTCCGGTAAAGGTTAAGTCAGATCCGCGTATTTGCGCAGGCGCAGCATGTAATGGCCAGGTAGGGCGCCATTGTAAGCGGTCCCATTACAAGCCGGGGCACGTTCACCTTGTTGTACCGGTTATATGCCTGTTCAAAAATTAGGAGGTCGTACCGGTGAAGGCCCAAAGGTTTTTCCAGAGCGTCCCAGGCGAACGAACGCCTTCGAGTCGACGCAATTGCGTCGACTCGAAGGCGTTGGTGCGGGTGACGACCATGATGTCGGTGTCGAAATGCTCCATAAATGCTCCCACCTCATTCAAGCGCCAAGCGGCCATGGCATTTGGAAAGAAGATGTCCGTTAGCAGCACGCGCCTTCGGCGAGTATTTGCAATTGCGTTGGATTCTCGAAGTCGGGCGGCCCGTGTCCATGCGTGGATGGCATCAAGATGATGTAGGCTTGGACCTCCCTCCTTATTGCCAGCCAGCCAAACTATCCTCGAAACGTGTGGAAGCGTGAACAAGACAGCTACACATGCTCATACTCAGAGCCCATGCAGTCAGCTGGTTGGGCGAATATCGGGCCAAACGCCCGGGCGTGAATGCAAAAGGGCATCAAGGGGAAGTGTGGTGTGTGTGTGTGCTCACTTGCGTGTATTTGGGAAGATCGACACGGTCTCTTCTTAATGGCGCATTGCATTGCTTTGCTGATGTTCGTACACGGCTTTGACGACCCAAGCCCCATAGTCGTTGGCACACAATTTCCGCGAGCCCCCTGTCAGGTACACCTCTTGAATAGGCGTCTCCAGCGATGGCAGATGGTGGAGTGACGTCAGTGTGTCAAAGCATGGGCCTTTGGGGTTCCCAACACTCCCTCTCCTCTTCAAGAGAGAGCCCGCCCTTCAAGGGAACCCATCAACCGTCCCCGTCCCGGTGTCGCCCGCGCCACCACCCTCAGAGCAGGACTGTACGCACGTCTTCGTGCCCTTCATGTGCCGCTCAGAGTAACCACGGAAGCGCGCCGTGCAAAAAAATGCATTCCTCCTGACCAACCCCAAACCTCGGAGCGCGTGCGCGAGCGGCTCGCAGGTCCATTTAACAAACGATCCCGCCTTGCCTCATCTCTCACAACATCTCATCCCATACTATTCATACCCCTGGCTTACATGCATTGCCGCGGTTGTAGTGGTGTGTCGTGCACGGGCAGAAAAACGAAGACAAGTGGAGCATGGTAAAGGAGAGCTGAAAACTGCGAGAATGAGTGAGAGCAACGATTGAGTGTAATCTACACCTCTCTCGCTCTGCTACACGTTCCAATGCCAGCCTCGATGTCATGTTCGCCTCCCCTTCTCCATCAACGGAGCCCCTCGCCCGCACGAACTCCACACCCCGATGCCTGCTTCTGGGCAGCCCTGAATAAGAATTGCCTTGGTCATTGCAGGGACAATGTTACTCCGATGCACCCCAAATGGAATATAGCCGGGAGGCTTGTCATCCATTTCCCAAGAAAACTTTTCAGCTACTGAGGTGGAAGCGCGCACCACGGTCTCGTCACGCTGCGCCAAGTCTGCAAGGCCTTCCACAAAAAAGACGTCCTCTGGGTTGGTGCTTCGATTAAAGTGCTTGGCA
>Ga0315283_10001608_pt1 | contig 18268 bp, 14 predicted proteins | sample YL17G09_0_MG_FD_204541 | JGI IMG/M metagenome (GOLD analysis project Ga0315283, IMG submission 204541) | Sediment microbial communities from Yellowstone Lake, YNP, Wyoming, USA - YL17G09_0 | ecosystem: Environmental > Aquatic > Freshwater > Lake > Sediment | place: USA: Wyoming | collected... | reverse complement strand
GAGGCCGATGAATTTTGATGTCGTCGAGCATTTATGAGGACGCGGAGTTGTGCTTTAAAAGCCCCTCCGCAAGCCCCCATCTTCGCCCGTCGTGGTGTGAGTTTAGTATTGGCGCCATGCGGCAGCTCGCGACCGTAAGAGAGAGAGCGAAATGAGGACCCCCCCTCTTCCGTCGCGGGAGAAGCGTGCTCCTCCCGCGACAGAAAAAAGGTCGACCCTCTCGCTCCACTTTTCCCGTCCCCCAGAAGAAGGATGGGAAAAGCAGAAAAACCGGCAACGCCGACTGCTTGACTAAACTAGGCGCCGTCGCTGACGAAGAGCGAGAGAAAAAGAGGAGAAAGAGGAGGGAAGCAAAAGAAGTAGAAGAAAGGAGACAAGAAATTCTCGCTTACCGTAACTCTGGAATGCCGAGACGATGTCGAGCGGCTCGCCCTGCTTCGACAGCCCCGGCTTGATGGTCCCGCCGTAAATCATCAGGGACGGCCGGTCGAGCCTCGAGGCGGCGATGATGGTGCCCGGCATGTTCTTGTCGCAGCCTGGAAGGGAGATGTTGGCGTCATACCTGTGTTTTTGTTTCGAGTTTTTTTTGGAAAAATATTTTGACGATGATGGTGATGAGGAAGGAAAAAAAAACCTCGACCTCCTCACTCGACCTCTCTCGGGTTTTTCCACCCCTCTTCTTCTTCTTCTCCTTCCGCTTCTTTCTCTCGTTTTCTCATTTTCTCTCTCTCCCTCCCTACTCACCACTGCGCCCCCATCACCGTCTCGATCGAGTCCGCGATCAGGTCCCGCGACTGCAGGCTGAAGCTCATCCCGTCGGTGCCCATCGAGATGCCGTCCGAGACGCCGATCGTGTTGAAGCGGTAGCCGACCATCCCGGCGTCCTCGACCCCGGCCTTGACCTCTGCGGCGAGGTCCATGAGGTGCATGTTGCAGGGGTTGCCCTCGTACCAGACCGAGGAGATGCCGACCTGTTGTTGTTCGCGGGGTTGAGAGAGAAGAAGAAGAGGAAGAAGGCGAAGAGAGACAAGAAAGAAGAAGCGGGAGGCGACGAGGATGAGTCGGGGTCGAGAGAGTTTGGAGAGAGAGAAAGAAAGAAAAGAAATGATCTTCCAATTCCCATACCTGTGGCTTGTTCATGTCCTCCTCGCTCAGGCCCGTCGCGTAGAGCATCGCCTGGCTCGCGCCCTGGGACTTGGGCTGCGTGATCTTCGACGAGTACTTGTTCAGTCCGGGGGGGCACCCGGGCTTGACCGAATGCCTCGGCGGCGCCGCCGGGGCTTGTTCGGTAGCCGCCGCCGAGGACGTGATGTCCCTCGTGGAAGGCTTGGTTGAGGACGCTTTGGCCGACGACGCCGCGGGGCGCATGGCCATCGCGCGGATCTGCATCATGGAGGCGGAGAGGGGGATCGGGGAAAGAGAAAAGGAAGCCTCGAGCGGGGGGGGGGGGCGAGAGGAAAGAGGGAGAGACGCAATTGAAACTTGGGCTTAGTGAAGCCTTCGATCGAGAAGCATTTTTTCTTTCTTCTCTTCCTTAAGAGACTCTTCCCTTCTCTTCAACTCCCCTCCCCAAACCTCGACCGACCCTTTTTCCCGTCGGTGCGCGCCTCTTTTGGTCGCGTTCACCCCTCCCAGCCTGTTCCGTAACTTGAGAGAAACCTCACGCGGGGCCAATCAGCCCCCTACATTCTCCTAGTCGCTCCCCCCCTCCGAGAGCAGAGATGAAGAAGACGGCGACGACGACGACGGCGACGATGGCCGCTCGCTTGCTCGTGACTGCCCTCTTCTTCTTCTTCTTCTTCGCGGCGGCTCTCTCCTTTGCGGTGGCGGCCAAGCCCTCTTCCTCGCCCCCCGTGTGCGACTCGCAGGGGCCGCGCAAGGACTGCGGTGAGTTTGTGTCTGTTTTGGTTCCTCTGACTTTGTGTTTTTCGGCGAGCAACTTTTCATTTCGATGGCTTGATATGATCGCCGCCGCTCGCGCTTCCGGCAGCGTCCATCGCTTCGTCAACGATTTCCCGCTCTCTCGCTCTCTCTTTCGCTCCTTCGTTCTGCATTCTATCTTCCGCGACGCGACACAGATACCGTGCGCTCTCGATCGAACGGGGCAGGGTGACTGACAAAGCACGGGAAAGCGACGAAAAGCGAGGCCGTCGACGAAGCATCGAAATCGATTCTTCCTCTCTGTCGGGTTTTTTTATCTCGAACTTGCTCTCTCACCCCCCCTCCCCCCAAACCAAACACAGGCTACGCCGGCATCGACCGCAAGGCCTGCGAGCGCAAGCGCTGCTGCTGGTCGCCTCTCCGGGAGCACTTTGACGAGTCCGTGCCTCCCATCGACGCAGACACGCACGCGGGCCCCGCTCTGTCCCTCCCCGCCTGCTTCCATGCCAACGCCGCGCTGCCGTCGTTCGAGCTGGGGGAGCTTCTGCAAACGGAGGCGAGCAGCGAGGGGGACGACCAGAAGGCTTCCTCCTCCTCCTCCTCCTCCTCCGCTGCTGCCTTTCTGGGCCGCGCCGGTGGGCCCCTCAACCCCTCGACGACGCTCCGCGGCGTGGCCAAGCTCCTGAAAGGGGTCCAGCCCGAGCTCGGGCCCGACTTTGCCCGCGTGAGCGTGAGCGTCGACGACGGCCTCCCGGGGATCCTGAGGGTCAAGCTGGCTGATGCCGACGAGCCGGGGAGGTGGGAGGTCCCTCCGAGCCTGTTGGACGAGAGCGCTGGAGGAGGCGGAGACAGCGACGGGGGCGAAGACGACGACGACGACGACGGCGACGGGAAAGCTTTTCCCTCGTCTTCTCCGCCACTGCTCCGAGCGTCGGTCGACCGAAACCTCAACATCAGGGTCACCCGAACCTCTTCTTCTTCCAATTCTTCTTCCTCCTCCTCCTCCTCCTCCTCCTCCTCCTCCTCCTCTTCCTTTCCTCTCTTCGACACCTCAGGCCTGCGCCTGGTTCTGAAGGACCAGTACCTCGAGGTCTCCACCAGCGTCCACCCCGAGGCGGCGCTCTTCGGCCTCGGCGAGCGCATCTCGTCGACGGGGCTGGCGCTGCGCCGGTCGGGGCGGCCGCTCGCGCTGTGGAACCGCGACTGCACCGACTACCCCGACCTCAACCTCTACGGGTCCTTCCCCTTCGTGCTCGAGCTGCGCCGGGACGGGACGGCCCACGGGCTGCTGCTGTGGAACTCGAACGCGATGGACGCGGTGCTGACGACCGACTCGAGGCTGTCGTTCAGGACCACCGGCGGCGTGCTCGACCTCTACGTGCTGGCCGGCCCCTCGCCGGCGCAGGTCGTCGAGCAGCTGACGCGGCTGGTGGGGAGGCCCGCGATGCCGCCGCTGTGGGCGCTGGGGTTCCACCAGTCCAAGTACGGATATAAGGACGTCGGGGAGCTGCGAAGCGTGAGTGAAGAGTACACGAGGGCGAAGATCCCGCTCGATGCCGGTGAGTAGAGTTTTTTTTGATTTTTCCCTCCTTTTTTTGAGGTCGACGGGGAAGGAAAAACTCAAAAAAAAGAAACAAAAAAACTTAACTCTTTCTCTTTCTCATTTCCCCTCCATTCTTTCCTTCCCCCAAACTCTCTCTCAAACACCAGTCTGGGGCGACATCGACTACATGGACAGGTGAGTGAAAGAGCGAGAGAGAGATAGGAGGGAAACGTTTTATTATTTTTATTTTTCTTCTTCTTCGTTCGAGTCGGGAGGCTTCTCTCTCTCTCTCACTTTTTTTTCTCCATCCCTCTAAAAAAAAAAAATCCATCAAAAAATCCAAAAGGTGGAAGGACTTCACCTTCGACCCGGTCAACTACCCCGAAAGGGCCGTCCGGGCCTTTGTCGACTCTCTTCACAGCGAAGGGCGGCGCTTCGTCCCGATCCTCGACCCAGGCATCAAGCTGGAACCCGGATACGCTCCCTACGACGACGCCGTCGCGCAAGGCCTTTTCCTGAAGGACGTCACAGGTGACTTTTACATCGGAGAGGTCTGGCCGGGGGCGTGCCACTTCCCCGATTTCCTCAACCCCGCCTCTGTCGATTGGTGGGCCAAGCACATCGGGGAGTTTTACGACAAGGTGCCGTTTGACGGGCTGTGGATCGACATGAACGAGGTGAGAAGAGAGGAGAGAGGGAGTTTTTTCTTTCTTCGAGTTTTTTCTTCTTCTTTGCCCCGAACGAAAATAAAAAACTCATCTTTTCCTTTCTTCCTTCTTCTCTCTTTTTCTTCTTTTTCTTTCTCTCTCTCTCCCCCCTCCTTTTCAGGCCTCCAACTTCTGCACCGGCCACGTCTGCGAGGTGCCCCCCGAAGGGATCAACCTCGACTACCTCAGCCCCGGAGCCGGCGCCAAGCCCTACTTCGAGTTCGGCCTCGAGCCGCCGCGCTGCGCGCTGCAGTGCTGGTCGCTGGAGCCGTTTCTGAAGCAGTGGCTGCTGCAGGAGCAGCTGCAGGGGAGCAGCGGCGGCGGTGCTGCCGGTGCTGCAGACGGCGACGCTTCCGTGTTGCCGCCTTCCGTCGGTGGAGGGGACTCGCGAAAGGCGGCCGCGGGCGCTGCTGGTGCCGCTGCGGCGAGGGGCGACGACGGTGGCGAAGAAAAAACGCCGCCGCCGGCGACCTCTTCAGCGGCCTCTTCCGACTCCTCCTCCTCCTCGTCCCCTACCACCAACGGCGTCGGCGGCGCCCTGGGAGTCCTCGTCAAGCACGTCGTGGCCGGCCGGGGGGGTGCCATCCAGCTCGCGTCCCGGGCCTGGCAGGAAACGGGAATGTCCCGCGCCGAGTGGAGCAGGCTGATGAAGGCCGACGCGCCGCCGTACGCGATTGCCAACAACAACGTGCGGCTTCCCCTGTCGTTCAGGACGCTGCCGACCACGGCGAGGCACTTTGACGGCACGCTGCAGTACGACGCGCATAACTTGTACGGGCTGTCACAGGCGGCGGTGACGGCGAGGGCGCTGAGGAGGGTCTTCGCCGCGAAGGCGGCGAAAGGAGGGACGACGGAGGAGGAGAGCGGAAGAGGTGCCCCGGCGGCGACGGCGGCGGCGGCAGAGGAGCGGCGGAAGAAGAAACCCTCTTTGTTCTCTTCCCTCTTCTCTTCTTCCCGCTCCTCCTCTGCCCCCCCCTCTTCTCCACCCTCTCCCTCCTCCTCCTCCTCCGCCTCCTCCTCCTCCTCCGCCTCTCCCTCCTACTCCCGCAGGCCCTTTGTCCTCACCCGCTCCTCCTTCCTCGGCGCCGGGGCCCACTCCGCCCACTGGCTCGGCGACAACGCCGCGACCTGGGAGGACCTGCGCTGGTCGGTCACGGGCGTGCTCGAGGCGGGGCTCTACGGCAACCCGCTGCCCGGCGCCGACGTGTGCGGGTTCCTCTTCGACACGACGCCCGAGCTCTGCGCCCGGTGGATCGCGGCGGGGAGCTTCCACCCGTTCGTGCGCGACCACTCGGACCTGATGGCGGCCGGCCAAGAGCTCTACCGCTGGCCGCAGACCGCGCGCGCCGCGCGGCGGGCCCTCGGCGCGAGGTACCGCCTGCTCCCCTACCTGTACACCGGGTCGGCGGCCGCGGCGAGGCGGGGGTGCCCGCTGGCGAGGCCGCTGTGGTTCGGCTGGCCCTCGGAGCGCGCCGCCGTCGGCTCGGTGGCCTCGGGGGAGCAGTGGCTGGTCGGCGACGCGCTGCTGGTCTCGCCCGCGCTGCGGCCCAACGTCTCGGAGGTCGAGGCCTACTTCCCCCCGGGGGGCTGGTTCGACCTCTGGACGGGGGCCAGGGTGGCGGAGTACCACGAGGGCGGGTCGAGGAGGGCGCGAGGGGGAGGAGGGAACGGGGGAGGCGGGAGCGGGGGAGGCGGGAGCGGGGGAGGCGGGAGCGGGGGAGGCGGGAGCGGGGGAGGAGGGAGCGGACCGTCCTCGCCTGCCCCGTCGGTCCTCGACGACCGCCTCGGCGGCGACGAGGGGGAGGGAGGAGGGGAGGTCCTCACGCGCACCTCCACGCTGCAGGCCCCGCTCGACCACGTCCCACTGCACCTGGCGGGAGGAGCCGCGCTGCTCTCCGCAGCGGGGGGCGAGGCGTTCGTGCCGCTGACGACGGGGGAGGCCTGGAGGGCGCCGCTCGAGGCGACGGTGGCGCTCCCCGATTCCGACAAAAAATCTTCCTCTTCTTCTTTCGGGGGCACCTTTTCGCGCTGCGGCGCAGGATCGGGGCCCTCTCGCGGGTCGCCGCACGCTCCGTCATCACCAAACTCGCGAGTCGCGTGGGGTCGCTCCTTCCGCGATGGCGAGCGCGGCGACGACGCCGACGCTTTCGCCAGGGGCAGCTGGGCCCTCGTCTCCGGCTGGGAGGAGGAGGGAAAAGGAGGGGGAGTCCGAATCACGCTCTCGAGATCCGGCAACGGCTGGAACAACGAAGGAGGAGGAGGAGGAGGAGGAGGAGGCGGAGGAGGAGGAGAAGAGGGAGGAGGCCAGGGGGTCGAAGACAACTGCTCCGGCGGGCCGTGGCCTCTGCTCGCGGACGTGCGGGTCCTCGGCGTCGAGGCGGAGCCCGACGCGTCGTCGTTCGAGCTCTCGAGGTTTTCAAAAGCTTCTTCTTCCTCCCCTGTCTCGCTCAAGCCGAAGCAGGTCTCGTTCGACACCGAGTCGGGTGTGCTCTTCGTGCGGGGCTTGAACGCGAGGCTCGAGTGCGGGCGCAGGGGCGAAGCGGCGGGCGCGGAGCTGCGGTGGAGGGCGAAGACGAAGGCAAAAGGTTCTTCTTCTTCTTCTTCTTCTTCTTCTTCAAAGGACGAGCTCTGATTTTTTAGTATCCCTCCTTCTTCTTCTTCTTCCCCCTCTTCCTGATCTGATAGTTTATATCTCCTCGTTCTTTGTTTTTGGATGCGTCATCGATGCGGCGCGTGCGAGACGCAAGTGTTTCTTGATTTTGTAAAGATGGATGAGTTTTTAAATTAAATATTGCTGATTTTTCGGTTTTTCATTTTCGACCGCTCTCTATCTCTTCTCTCTCTTACTCTGGATTTCAGAAGGCAAAAAAAGCGGCTCCAGAGAGAGAGAAAAGCGAGAGGGCCTTGGTGGCAAGTTCACGCTGTGAGAGTTCTCTATGAGAGCGAAAAGTAAAATCTCCTCCAGGTGCTCCACTTTTTTTTTTCCACCTCCACGATCAAAAAACAAAAGAAAGAAAAAGCAAAGAAAGATCCCCGCGCGCCACCCTCTTCTCAGCTCTCTCCCGCTGTTGTCACCTTGATCTAGGACACAAGAATTGAATCGAACCTCTATGGCACAGGAAAGTGGGGACGCGCCCGCGGGTGAGTCGAGCCAGAGGCCGATGCGTGGTCGTGATGCGGGCGGAAGCGCCTTCGATGCTGCTGCTACCTCGCATCTTCCGCGCCCTCTCCCAGGTAAATTCCTTCTGTTTCCTTGTCTCCCAAACGCTTCGTCGATCGAAATTGATCTCTCTAAAGCTTTGCAATCAAAATCGGATCGAAGGGTGCCAGGGCGAGACAGAACGCGCCGAGCCCCCGCTCGCTTTTCTTGTAGTAGGCGTTTTCCAACGTTCATCGACGACCTCAAGTATCTCCTCCCTCTCTTTTTTCCACCCTTCTTTGCTCACCACGCTTCTCTCTCTTGCTTTTTCAAACGTCCTTCTTTCCGCAAAACTGACGAAACCCAAAAAACAGGGAGCAAAACCGCGACGGGAGCAACCAGCGGGATCGAAGCTGCCGGAGCCGCCGCAGCCACTGCCGCTCACGCCTTGGCTGCCGCGGCTTCGGCCGCCAACGACGCCGCCGAGGCACTCGCGGCGCTCTCGGCCGTGGCCTCGATCTCGATGGGCGGCTGGGACTGCGACAAGAGCGCCGCTTTCGCCGCCGCCGAGGTGGCCAGGAGGACGAGGGTGGGGAGGAGGAGGAGGGCGGGCGAATCCTGGCGCGGGTCTTCCTCTGCAGGGGAGGAGGAGCCGACCGCCCCCGCCGCCGCCGCCGCCGCCGCCGCCATCGAAGCTGCTCTCCCGCCGCTGCCTCCGCTGAAGAGGAGAAAGGCGCCGACGCCGCCAGTCTCGGCTGCTGCTCCTGCTCCCGCTGCTGTGGTTTCTACGGCCCCGCCGACACCGACGCTGCCGCAGCAGCCACCAGCTGCTGCTGCTGCTGCTGCTGCTCCTCCTCCTGGAGCAGCAGCAGCAGCAGCATCAGCATCAGCAGCCGCGAGGACAGCAGCGGCACAGCAAGCGGCGGAAGCAGCCGCCGCCGCCGCCGCCGCTCCTCCTACCCCGCCCCCCTCTTCTCCCTCCTCCTCCCTCAGTCCGCTGCTCGAGCGCGTCTCCCAGGCCGCGGCCAGGCGCGCCGCCTCGATCGCCCGCTTCCGCGCCAAGAGGGAGCGGCGGGTCTTTGGCAAGGTCGTGCGCTACGAGTCCAGGAAGAGGCTCGCGGCCTCGAGGCCGCGGGTTCGGGGCCAGTTCGTGAAGGCGTCAGCGATGCCTGCCTACCTGGCGTCGCTCGCCGCCGCCGCCAAGGCAAAGGAAGATGCCGCGGAGGCTGCGGAGGGAGAAGCGGAGGAGGAGGCAGAGTCCCCTTCTTCGACGACGACCACTTTCGGCAGAGAGAGGAGTCGGAGGGGAACGGGAGCAGGAGATGCTGCTACAGCTGCTCCCTCGCTGTTTGTGGGCTCTTCTTCGGAATCCGAGGAGGACGAGTTCGCAACGCAGGCCGTCGTCAAGGCGTTTGTCGGGGCCGCCGTGGCCAAGGCTGCCGTCGCGGCTGCGTGAAACGATGATTTTCCAATCTTTAGATGCATTTTTACCCTCCCCATTTTTTAGTTTAGGATACCCTCCCTCGAAGAAGTAGAAGAAGAAAAAAACAATTTTGATGCGTTCGATTCATTCCATTCCACATTCATTCTTTCCCCCTGAAGTGTCGCAGATATGTAGCAGTCTCCCCCCTTCTTTTTGTTTGAAGGGTCGAGAAAAAAAAAGGAAAAAAAGAAGAAAAAACCTGTTGCTCCTCTAGCTCTGCTCTTCTTCTTCACTTTCGACTCTTGACATCTTCTTCTCCGAGCAGCGAGTCGATCCCCTTCCGTTAGAGGAGAGAGAGGGCCCGCTTTCGCTTTTTCTTTCTCTCTGTTGCTGCTCCGCGCTTGACGCCTTCGTCGTCGTCTTGCGCCATGGCCAAGCTCCAGACGATGCGAGGCCTGCAGGTACGAAAGAAGGGAGAGAGAGATGAGCAAGCGACGCTCGCGATGTTTTTTTTTTTCCGCTTCTTCCGTCGATGTCCGTGCCCTTTGCTCGTCTCTCTCTCTTTCTCTCACCTTGTCCCTTCCTCTCCTCTCTTGCCCTCCCCCCCCCCTCCTACAAACTCCCTCAGGTCTTCATCTCCGACATCCGCGCAGCTACTAACAAGGAGGCCGAGCAGACGCGCGTCGAGAAGGAGCTCGCCAAGATCAGGAAGAAGTTTGCGACGGGCACGGCGGTCACCGGTGAGTTTTGATGGTTTTTTCCATCTCTTTCTTTCTTCTTTCTTCTTCGCTTCTCTTCTACTCGGCCCCCTCTCTCTTGCTTTGGCATGAGATCCCGGCGACTTTCTCTCGCTCTGCGCGAGCGAAACAGAAAGAGAATGGGGAAGGGAGACGCCCAGAAAAGAGAAAACGAACGAGAGAGTTGAGAGAGCGATGAGAGAGAGAGCTGCTCGAAAAGGCTCTCGATGCCTCTATCGTTTTCGCTCCCGCTTCCCTTCCCTCGGTCGTCGCTCACGCCCCTCGCACCCAAAAAAAATAAAAACCCGACCCCCCCCCACAAACCCTCAAAAAGACTACGACAAGAAGAAGTACGTCTGGAAGCTCCTCTACATCCACATGCTGGGCTACGACGTCGAGTTCGGCCACCGCCAGGCCGCGGATCTGCTCGCGGCCCCGCGGTACGCCGAGAAGCAGGTCGGGTACCTCGCGTGCTCGCTGCTGCTCTCAGAGCGCGACGAGTTCCTGCGCCTGGTGACCAACTCGGTGCGGTCCGACCTGGTCTCGCGCAACGAGGCGTTCCAGGCCCTGGCGCTGACGTTCCTGGCCAACGTGGGCGGCGCGGAGATGGCGTCGCTGCTGGCGCCCGACGCGGCCGCGGTGCTGCTCGACGGCGGCGCGAGGCCCGGGATCAGGGGGAGGGCCGCGCTGGCGCTGCTGCGCGCGGCGCGCAAGTCGCTGGCGCAGGACGAGGATCCCCTGCCGGCCGACGCGTGGGCCCCCAGGCTCGCCGCGCTGCTCGACGACGAGAAGGACGTCGGGCTGCTGCTGTGCGTCTCGGCGCTCGTCGTCGGCGTCGTCGCGCGGTCGTACGCGGGGTTCGAGTGCCTGGCCCCGCGGCTCGTCGCCCTCCTGGCGCGCCTGCGGGCCCGCGACGTCCCGCCCGACTGCACCTACTACGGCATCGCCTGCCCCTGGGCGCAGGTCAAGGTGCTGCGCGCGCTGCAGTACTTCCCGCCGCCGGACGCGCCGACGCGGAGGAGCGCGTCTGCGGCGCTCAGGTCGGCGATCGACGCCGCCGCCGCCGTGTGGGGCCCTTCCGCCTCTTCTTCGTCTTCTTCTTCTTCTTCTTCCGCTTCCGCTTCTGGTCAGCCTGCTGCCGCTCAGCCCCCCAAAAACGTCAACAAGTCCAACGCCCTGCACGCCATCGCCCTCGAGGCCGCTCCCCTAGCCCTCGGGGGCTGGGGCGACGACGAGACGGCCGCGGCGGCCGCGGCGCTGCTGGCCAAGTGCGCGCTCGGGGGGAGCTCCGGGGGCCGGGGCGCGGGGATCCGGGACGCCAACGTCCGCTGCCTTGGGCTGGACGCCCTGGCGCGGCTGGGGGGCCTCCCTGCGGCGGCGGCGGCCGCGGCCGCGGCGAGGCCGGCGCTCGCCGAGGCGCTGAGGGACAACGACACGTCGATCCGCCGGCGCGCGCTCGACCTGCTGTTCTCGCAGGCAGACGCCGCCGCCGCCCCCTCGCCCTCAGACCGGGGCAGCGGGAACGGCGGCTCTTCTCCCCCCTCCTCCTCCTCCCCCGCCCGAGCCTGCGGCGGCGTGGCGGCCTTCGAGCAGCTCCTGGCCTACCTGAGCCCGGGAGGAGGCTGCGCCCCCGACATGCGCGAGGAGGTCGCGCTGCGGGCGGCGGTGCTGGCCGAGCGGTTCGCCCCCGACAGCAGCTGGTACGCCCGCTCGCTGCTCGCGCTGGTCGAGGCCGCGGGGGAGGACGCGCCCCCGGACGTGTGGAGGTCGGCGGCGCACGTCGTGGCCGCCGCGGACGCGGGGGGCAGGGCCGCGGCGGCCGGCGCGGCGCTGGCCGCGCTGCGGAGGAGCAGGAGCAGGGGGGGCGGGCGGGGCGGCGGCGGCGGCGGCGGCGCGCCGGATCCCCTGGTCTGCGCCGCGGCCTTCCTCGTCGGCGAGTACGGCCGCCTCGTCGCGGGCGAGACGCCGGCCGCGGAGCAGTTTGCGCTTTTGAGAGACTGCCTCGCGGGCGCGGGCAGGGCCGCCAAGGGGATGCTGCTCACGGCGCTGCTCAAGGTGGAGGTCGCCGCTCGCGCTGCCGGCGCTGCTGCGGCGGGGTCCCCTTCTCCGCTGGCCGGCGAGCTCGACCTCGTGCTCTGCCGCTACGCGTCCTCGGCGGACCCGGACCTCCAGCAGCGCGCCGTCGAGTACCGGGGCCTCGCCGCGAGGCCCGAGGTCGCCGCCCGGGACGTCGGCCCGCAGCTGCCCCCCTGGGAGCAGCGGAGGAGCGGGCTGCTGCGGCGGATGGCCGCGGGCGGCGGGAGCGCCGCCGCGGTCGCCGCGGCGAGCGGCGGCGGAGGGCAGGGTGCCTCCTCCGAGTCCGCCTTTGCTGCCGGCGCCGGAGTGGAGAGCGACGAGGTTGCTGTCGCCCCGGCGTGGCTCGCGGAAGACGCGGCAGCGAACGCGTCTCGTTCCGCTTCGGGGAGCGCCGCCGCTGCGACGCCCGTTGCCGCTTCGGCGGCGGCGGCAGAGGACACCACCGGGGACTTCTTCTCCGTCGCGAGCGGGGACGGACGAGGCGCGGCTGCCCCAGCCGCCGCCGCTGCCGCGCGAGACCCGCTCGAGGACCTGCTCTCCCTCGACGTCCCTGCTGATGGTGCTGCCCCCACTGGCGCTGCTGCTGCCCCCGCTGCCGCTGCTGCTGCCCCCGCTGCCGCTGCTGCTGCCCCCGCTGCCGCTGCTCCTTCTGCTCCCTCGGCGGATCCCTTCGCGGCCGACCCTTTCTCGGCTGCTGCTGCTGCTGCTCCGGTCGCTGGCGCCGCTGCCTTCGCGGCAGCGCCTTCTTCGCAGGCGGCGGCGGCGGCGGCGACGCCGGAAGCAGCGGCAGCCCCTCCTGCTGCCTCGGCCGTCGTCTCCGTCGTCGCTCCTCCCTTCAGAGCCAAGTCCCCCTCTCCCTCTCCCTCCTCTCCCGCCCCGGCTCGCATCGTCGCCAAGGAGCCCGACGCCGCCGCCGCCGCCGCCCGCGCCCTCAAGCTCTCCTGCTCCTCCTCCAGCTCCTCGAGCTCGGGCCCGGGCGCCGCCGCCAGGAACAACAGCGGCGTGCTCTTCGAGGACGCGAGGGTGCAGGTCGGCGTCCGGTGCGCGTTCGACGCCGCCACGGCTACGGGCACGCTCGCGCTGTTCGTCGGGAACAAGAGCGCGACGGCCGCGATGGGGTCGCTGAGGCTTGAGCTCCCTTCGAGCTCCTCCGCTCAAGGGATCGAGGTCGTGTTCGCCGACGCCGCCGCCGCGGCGGCGGCGCTCCCTTTGTCGGTGGGCCCGAAGCAGCAGGTACAGCTCCCGCTCCTCAAGGCACGCTGCGTCGGGGCCTACTCGGCAGCTCCCAGGGCGACGCTGGTGTTTTCCTCCTCGACTTCGACTTCGGAAGCTCCCCACCAGATCGAGACGGCGATCGAGCTCCTGCTGCCGCTCGCGCCGACCAAGTTTGCGTCCCCCCCTGCGGCGCCGCTGGCCAGGGACGCCTTCTTCGCCAGGTGGCGCTCCCTGGCGTCCCCGCCGCAGCGCGTGGCCCTGCGGGTCGAGAGGAGCTCCCCTCTGCCCGCGGAGGCTGTCGACGCTGCCCTGAGGGACATCGGCCTGGGGGTCCAGCCGGGCCTCGACCCGGAGCCGGCCAACGCGGCGGCCGCGGGCTCGTTCGCTCACCATGATGCCAACGCCTCTCCTTCCCTTGTCCGCGTCCCCGTCATGGCGCGCGTCGAGGTCGAGGCATCGACGAGGAGGCAGGCGCAGGTCACGGTGGCGTGCCCCGAAGCGGCGCTGGCGGGCGGGCTGCTGGACCTGCTGGCGAGGCTGCTGAAGGTGGAGTGAAGGAGAGAGAGAGAGGGGAGGAAGGGAGGTTGATGAAGATGAGGGAGAGAGTAGAGAGATGAGAAAGAGATCAGAGAGAGAAGAAACGAGAAGGAAAACTATTTGATGTGTTTTTTCTTTTTGACCTTGTTTGTATTGACAATTAAAAAAGTGCCATTCATTGTACGACGATCTTGGTCGAGAAGCAGCTGAGAGAAGAGGAGAAGCAAGAGCGCGCGGAAGAGAGAAAGAAGAGAAAGGAGAGGAAAAGGAGGTTGAGAGAGAGTTTTTTTTTCCGGTTTCACTTTTTTACTCTTTTGCGAAGGAGAAAAAGAAAATTCTCTCCACCTCCTCCTTCCTTCCTTTCAGAGCAAAAGCCCCAGAAAGAGTCATCCACAAGATGAAAGACCCCTCCGAGGCGGCACGCGAGGCCCTCCTCGCTGCCTCTGCGTCTCCGGGGAAGAATGGCGGAGACAAGAGCAAGGAAAGCGACCTCGACTCGGTCGCCGCGGTGCTGCCGCCGCCGCCTGCTGCCAAAAACAACGCAACCGCCGCGGCGCTCGCGCTCGCCCGCGCCAAAGCTGCTGCCGCCGCCGCCAACGACGACACCGAGGTCTCCTCCTTCGCCGCGCCGTGCGGGAACGACGTCCGAGGCGGGCCGTCGCACTCGGTGATGAGCTTCGGAGCGACGACGCTCGGCCTCTCCCGCCAACCGCCGTCGGCCGCCGCTGCTCTTTCCGCCTCGGCCCTCCCTCGCGAGAACGCCAACGCCGCCGCGGCGGCCCTCTCCCACTTCGCCGCCTCGGCGGCCATGCCCCAGGTCTCCGAGGACTCTGTGTGGCAGCCGCAAGGCGGCGAAGCGAAAGAAAACAAGAACAAGAACAAGAGCAAGCGCTCCTTGAGCGACGACAACGACGGCGACAACGCCGCCGCTTCCGAGGCCGCCCTCGCCTTCGAGGGGGCCTCCCTCTTCGAAGGCGGCGACGGGTCCGACGACGACGGCGCGTCTCGCAACAAGAACAAGAAGAAACAGAGGCGCACCGCCGCCGCCGTCGCGCTGCCCGTCGAGGTCGTCGTCGTCGCCGTCGAGGAGGTCCAGCCGCAGCAGCAGCAGCCGCGAGAGCGCCCGGCGCCTCTCCACGCCCTCGCTCCACTCGCGCGCCGCCGCTACTCGTGGCCCTCCCGAGCCGCCGCCGCCGCCGCCACCGCGACGCCGCTCTTCAATAACAGCGGCGACGCCTCCGGGGCCGAAGGCGACGACGAGGCCTCCCTGCAGGAGGGAGCGCAGCAGCAGCAGAAGCAGGGACAGCAGCAGCAGGCTCTGCTGCCGCGCCCTGCTCGCTCCCGCCCGCCCGCCCGCCTCGCCGCTGTTGCCGCCGCGGCGGCGCGCTGGCCCGCCGACCTCCGCGCCGGCAACGCCCAGCAGCAGCTCATCTCCGCCGAGACCGTCCCCTACGCTTTAATGCAGGACGCCGCGCCGATGCCGCGCGAGCAGGCTCGCCGCGTGGTGCTGGCGGCGGTCGAGCCGCTGGACTTCGAGGAGTAGAACAGTTCAAAGAGGAGGGAGGGTTTGGGAGTTTTTTTTTTTTTTGGGGGGGGGGGGAGAGAGACAAGGGGGAAGGAAAAATAATCTGGTTTTCACTTTGCAAGAAAAAAAGCGGCAGTTCTCGCTGTCTCTCTGAATTCGAACACGCGCGCTCGTCCGCCCCCACGTTCTCGCTTTTCCCCGAGCTTCCTCCGCGAGGCAGACCTCCTTTTCAAATTCTCGCCGTCGGGACAGGGGAAGCCACTCCGGGTGGCGCAGCGGAGGCCACAGCGCGAAAAACCTCATTGGCAAAAGAGCAAGCGAGTGCTCTCTCTCTCCTCTTGTTTTGAATGATCTTCCCCTCGTCAACGACTGCGAGAATGAACGCCACGGCCTCTGCTGCTTCGACGCTCGGGCCCGCGACAGCGGCGAGGCCGTCTCGCGTGGGGCGTGGCGCGAGGTTTCCCTCGGCAGCAGTTGCGCCGCGCCCCTCGTCTTTTTCACCGTCACCGTCGCCGATGACGCTTTCGAGCTCTGGCGTCGTGGGCTGGTCTCTCCTTCGACCCGGCGCAGCTCTTGTTCGCCCCCGCCGTTCCGACACCGTCGCCGTGCCTTGCCCCCCCCTCTCGTCGCCTCCTCGCGCCGCGCCCAGGAGGCAGAGGCCCAGATCCGCGGAGGCTGCTTCCGCCGTCACGACAGCAGAAGCAGAAGCAGAAGCGATCTCTTCTCCTCCGCCCCCCACTCGATACTACGCGACGGACAGGAGAAGGCGCGGCCCGAAGGTCCCGGGCAAGGGGGGCGGCGAGGAAGTCGAGGAAGAGTTTTCGTCTCCCTCTTCGCCATCGTTCGCTCCGCCGCGAGAGAAAGTCGGCATCGCCCTCCCGCTGTTCAAAGACGCGCCCAAGGCCATGGAGCTCCCGCGCGCGGTCGAGTCCCCGGCGGACGACCCCACGCTCGCGAATCCTCTGCAGAGGCTCAACAGGATGTCGACGGGGTGGATGGGGGTGGGTTTTGGGTTTTCGAGTTCCGACCTCGGATGCATTCCGTTCGGACCTCTGGTCGATTGTTCCGTTCCTTCGCCACGCGGGCGCGCGCCCGCCTCCCTTGGACTCCTCCTTCTCCTCCTCCTCTTTCTCCTCCTCCTCCTCTTTCTCCTCCTCCTCACCTCGTTCCCTCCTCCTCCCTCCCCCTCCCCCCTCAAACCCGACTCCAAAAAACGCAGGTGATCTTCGAGTGCGACGGCGTGACCCTCCCGGCCACGCCCCAGCTCCACGACGCGGCCTGGCTCGCCGTCGCGCGCGCCGAGGGCAGGCCCGCGCCCAAGCGCTGGCAGCTGCGCAGGGCCGACGGGATGAAGGGGGAGCAGGCCGTGTCCGAGGCGTTCCACTGGGCGCGGGCGCCGGCCGAGGTGCGGAGGCTGGCGAGGGCGAAGGAGGAGGCGTTTGACGCGGCGGAGGCGGAGGGCGAGGATGCTGCCGCTGCCGCCGCCGCGGCGGCTGCGGTGGGGCTGCTGCTGCTGCCGTCGTCGCCCTCGGGCGAAGCCTCTGCGGCGGCCACTGGAACCGCCCCCTCTTCTTCCTCTTCTTCTTCTTCTTCTTCTTCTTCTTCTTCTTCTTCTTCTTCTTCCACTGCGGTCGCCGCCCCTCCGGCCTCCTCGGACCAGAAGAAGGCGAGGGCCCGGATTTTCCCCGTTCCGGGAGTCACCCGCTTCCTCGAGACCCTCGCCGCCCACGGCGTCCCCGCGGCGCTGGCCTCGCCCGAGCCGCTCGAGCGGCTGGAAAAGACGCTCGCGGCGGCCGGCCTCGAGCGCGCGTTCGCCGCCGTCGTCGCTGGCGACGACGTCGCGCGCTGCAGACCCGACGCCGAGCCCTACCTTTTGGCCGCCGCCCGTCTGGGCAGGCCTCCTTCCCGCTGCGTGCTGATCGGCAACAGCAACGCCAGCGTCGAGGCCGCGAGGGACGCCGGGATGGCTGTCGTCGCCGTGGCGCCGCGGTCGGCGAGCGACGCCGCGTCGGCCGCGACGGCCGCGGCCGTCGCCGCCGGGGCCGACGCCGAGACTGCCGCTTCGGCAGGGAGGGCGGCGGCTGCCGCCGCGGAGGCTTCCGCTGGGGGGCCACGAGCGTACGAGCTGGGGGCGGCTGACCTGGTCGTGAGGGGCGGGCTCGAAGGGATGACGATGGACGTTTTCAAGAGCTTGTTTGCGAACGAGGCCGCGGTCGAGGGGAGGATGGGCGGCGACGGCGAAAACGCCGCCTCTTCGTCCTCCTCTTTGAGCGACGACAGGTTTGACGACCTGGACTCGAGGGCCTCTCCCTGGTCGAACAGCTCTTCTGCCCCTTCTTCTTCTTCTTCCTCTGCTGCTGCTGTCTCCGACTACGGGGGCCTCTTTGATGACGACGACGACGAGGACGACGACGGAAACGGAGGGGACGGGGACGCCGACGACGACTGGCGGCGCCGCTCGCGCGACGAGCTGCAGCTGCGCCGTTGAAGATATTTGTACACTGTTCTATTTCCTCTTTTTAGGTTAGAGCTCTTCCATAGCCCCGCCTTACTACCACCACCATTCGTTTTTCTAATAGAGCGCATCACGCACAAGGGAAAGGGGAGAAAAAAAGAACTTGACAGAAAAGAAACAAGATGACGACCGCAAAAAATAAGAATTAAGATTTGAGACGGAGAAACAAAAAACAAAAATGTTTTATTCCCCTCCACCTTTGTACTTTTACGATCCGTTGCTATGATGCATTGCGCTGAGAGTTTTCTCTCTTGTAATTTGACAAAACGAACAGAGAAACATTAGAGTTATCTTCTCTCAACGATAGATTTTTCGATCTCTCTCCTCCCCATCAAGTGTTGCCTCTCCACGCTGCCCCGACACCCGCGGCTAGCGACTGCTGCGCCGCCGCCGCCGCCCCGGCGGCGCGGTCCCCGATGAGCGCCCCGAGGGCTCCAAGGCGCTCGAACGAAGGCAGAGCCGCGGAAGAAGAAGAGGAAGCCACTTGCTGCTGCTGCAGCTGGTGCTGCTGCTGAGCGTTGGTGCTGCCCCCCGCCGCCGCAGAAGAGGCCCCGCCGGACAGCGAAAACGACTCCAGGAGCGCAGACAGCAGCTCGTCTCCTCCTCCCCCTCCAGCGGCGTCGCCCAGGCCGTCAAAGGAAAAGCCGGGGAGACCCCCGGAAACCAGGGCGGCGGCGGGCGTCGTCGCCCTCCTCCCGGAAGAGAGGGCGGGGAGCAGGGCGGAGATCGAGACGCTTTCGGGGGTGCCCTCGCCGCTTCTTCCTCCTCGGCCGAGCTTCCTCTCCCCGTCTCGCGCTCGCCCTCGCTCTTCCTGCTGCTCCAGGGCGACCAGGGGCCTCGAGAGCGGGGGCGCCTCCTTCGGCAGCCTCCTCTCGAGCCCGGAGGCGGCGAGCCTCGCGGCCGAGGCGGCAACGGCCGAGGGGGCGAGGGCGCCTCCGGCCGCCGGAGGCACCGGCAGCGCGGAGAAGCG
>Ga0315283_10001607_pt1 | contig 18272 bp, 17 predicted proteins | sample YL17G09_0_MG_FD_204541 | JGI IMG/M metagenome (GOLD analysis project Ga0315283, IMG submission 204541) | Sediment microbial communities from Yellowstone Lake, YNP, Wyoming, USA - YL17G09_0 | ecosystem: Environmental > Aquatic > Freshwater > Lake > Sediment | place: USA: Wyoming | collected... | reverse complement strand
GGCTTTTTGCCAGATGGAGGGTGGTAAGCATGCTTCTGGATGGTAGGGTTGAAACGCACCAATTTCACTCATGGGAAAATGCTGACCGTCCAGGTATTGCTGAACATGACCACCATGTTGTTCAGCAATTTCAGCCATATTATCATCTGTTCCCGTAATTTTCATCGTCATATCTATCGATGGATGCATGTGACCATATTGGGTGTGTTTGTGACCGGTATGTAGCAAAGTGACTTTACCCATGCCACTGACATAACATTCACATTTGGAGGGATCCATTACTAGAGCGGTTTTTTCATCCAATCCGATGACGGTCATTTCATCTGGAAGCATATCCAACAACCGTGCAAAGCGTTCTTGACCCATAAAACAGCGGCTGGTGTCCAATTCCTTACCCCCTTCCTGGTTATTCCAATGTGGCACAAACACAAGCTGTAAACCGTATAGTTTAAAAAAGTCCAGACCCTCTTGCCAATGCAAATCTTCACCAACCTTATAAATTTCGTACACTGGTAAAGCATAAGAACTGAAGGCAACCGTAGCTGCACTTGCAAGGGCAATTGCAGCTCCAAGGCGATGGCGTGCAATCAGATAATACCAGGCCAAACTGTCTCGCAGCTGACGGATAGCATAAGTAGGACTGCCAGGACCCATAAAAATCATATCCGCATTGAGCAACGGCGCCACAATCTCTGGCTCATCGGGACTATTTTTAGTGCCACGCTTGCGAGCGGGTATGATCTCGACTTGCGGGGAATAGTTTTGTAGCCGGTGGCTAAAAAAATCACCCACACGATTAATAACTTGATCAGAATTTAGCTCAAATCCAGCTGGAGTCTCTAATAAGGCTAACCTGGGTGATTTGGGAAGAGAACGGAACACTCGCTCGAAAATTTTTCGACCAGTGGGAGAAGTCTCACCTGAGCCAAAGAGAATAATCAAACCTGGTTCCGGATAGAATTGGTCATTCATAATTCCTACCTTCGAACGGAATCATTGCTTCCTTCTTTCAATTGGAAGAAGGATAATCAGTTTCAAACCTTTTGGTACATGTTGCGAATATTGGGTACCAGGTATTCAGCGAATGAACGGTTAACATCAAAGTCAGGTTGCCATAACCAATTGCGCCGGGCAGCGCTGTCATCCAAATCAGCCGGCCATGTATCGACAATCGCCTGGCGTTTATCATTCGGTTGGAAGTTAATCTGTGCATCGGGGAAGAATTTAATTACCCAATCACGGAACTCTGCTGCTGAAAGGCTGAAACTGGTCACGTTATATACGGAATGCTTCAAGGCTGCCTTAGGGGCACATGTTAATAAGAGAAGAGATTTGACCGCGTCTGGCATGACCATGAATGGGATCCGCACATCTTCGCGTACAAAGCAAGCGTAAGGTTTCTTTTGGGCAGCATGATGCAACATCTCGGGTCCATAGTCACTGGTGCCACCGCTTGGGACGGTGAATGCGCTTATCAAACCCGGGAAACGCAAACTACGAAAATCCAACATCACCGGTAGTTCGGCGGCCAATTGCCGATAATATTTGCTGTAGTAAATGCCTAATTGCTCGCAATATAGCTTATTGCATCCATACATGGTGCGTGGATTATTCCACTCCCACTCCCTCACTCGGGTATAGGCAGCTTTGGTCTCCAAATCAGGCAGACCATAAGCAGCGATAGAGCTAGGGAAGATGAATTTTACCGGATCATCCCTCCATTCTGATTGTTCAGCAGCGAGGTTCAATAATCCCAGCGTTCCTTCCACATTAACTTTATGAGCTGCTTCAGGCGTGAACTCACTGCGCGTCGAAAGTAAGGCTGCTAAATGATAGATCGTATCCACCTCGTATTCACTTACCAAGCGAGACAGCAATGCCCTATCCATAATATCCCCCTGGAAAGCAGTAACCATCTTACTGATTTCATCTGGCAACGCGGCAATATCGAGCGTGATGATGGGCATCTCATTTTGCTCAGCCAGACTTCTTACTAGAGCCTGACCAATTTCACCCGAGGCACCAGTGATAAGGATGACTTTTTTACGCATAACTTCTCCTTCGTAATGTGGATTTTGATTGGGTTGCGATTATATGTAAGTATATGCTAGAATGAACATATCAATTTTACAACACCTTTGCGATTATTCCTTGTATTCCTTTTTGACGAAAGTTAGACGGTTTTTACTACCTAGGCATCAATTATAATGATCAGAATAAGGAAAGTATTGTTGCTAAGCATGGTTGGTTTTTTATTATGGGCGTGTACTGTAACACCAACAACTACTCCTATACCCATGCTCGCAACAGATACTTCCCCCCTCGCTGCAACCATTACTCCGACAATCGTTTGGTTCCCACCAACAGAAATCCCTACGCCATTTCCCACTCCGGTTGTCACACCGACTGAGGATATGCGACCCAATACGGGTGACATCTTATTTGAGGATGATTTCTCATCTCGAACAGGCTGGACCCTTACCCATTCACAAATTGGAAGTGTGGCATATGGGAAAAATGAGCTAACGATTGCAATTGGTGAGACAAATGCATATTTGTTCAGCGTGCGTGAAGAACCCACTTTTAGCGATTTTTACCTCGAAATCACCGCTGAACCAAACCTGTGTAAAGACCTTGATGAATACGGCGTGCTGATCCGCGTAACTCCAACGATCGATTATTACAGGTTTTCCCTCTCCTGTAATGGACAAATTCGGTTGGACAGGGTCAGCGGTGGCCAGGCTTCATCGCCACAACCATGGATATTGAGTGGGGCTGTGCCTCCCGGAGCACCAAGTTCATCCCGCCTGGGTATTTCAGCGGAAGGTGAAGAGATGAGTTTTTTTGTTAATGGTCAATACCAATTTTCGATCCATGATCCACGGCTAACCTCAGGTGGGGTAGGAGTCTTTGCCCGCTCAACCAATAACACAGCAGTGACAATAAATTTTTCAGACCTGATTGTTTATGAGATCAATCCTTAACTAATTAATGCCAAATTAGCTCAAAAAGCCTCTCTTCATATGACCAAACGCCCTTTTAATAACCGCTTAAATGAATTGTTACCCAAGGAGTGGTTAAAATTTCAGAAATCCTGGTTCATTCATAACCCACCCCCACGTCAAAAAAGTGTTTTACGCCACCCAGCAAAATTTCCAGAAACTCTGGCGATGGAATTCATCACTTATTTTACGAAATTAAATGAAGTGGTGATCGATCCAATGGCGGGGACTGGCAGCACACTGGTAGCAGCATTACGTACAGGCAGGCATTCATATGGGATCGAGCTAAATCCAACCTATGCAACGATCGCTTGCCAGGCACTGGATGAGGAAAGAGGGAAATTGGGACAGGCAGCTGATACTTTACGATCGGAGATGATCACCGGTGATGCAGCCCACTTGCTAGAAATTATTTCCAGACACCAGTTACCAGCCATTGATTACATGCTTACTTCACCACCATACTGGGACATGCTACATATGCGTGGCGCTACCACTCAAAAGGAACGCCGGAACTCGCAAGAACTGGATATTGTCTACTCCAATGACCCTAACGACCTTGGTAATATTACAGATTATGATGAGTTCTTGAAGCGCCTTTCTGGGATTTATATAGGGATGCAGTCTATCTTTCGACCAGGAGCATACTTGACCATTATCGTCAAGAACATTAAAAAAGGTGGCAAGATCTATCCATTGGCATGGGACCTTGCAAGCTGTTTAAAAACTACTTATGCACTCAAGGATGAAAAAATCTGGTGCCAGGATAATCAACGCCTTTCTCCGTATGGTTTAGGTAATGCATGGGTAAGCAATACGTTTCACCATTATTGTTTGCAATTCAGGAATGAGGAATAATCGTCAGCAACCCCCTATTATTTTTTTGGAAAAAGAGTACAATTGTTCTGAATAGACCGATGAGTGCCCCGTTGGTTCTGCCCCGGATGGTGTGCATCCGGACCTATAGACAGACCGCTCATCGAAATGGAGGATTCACATGTACCACACTATTATTTTAGTTGGGAACCTTGGCCGTGATCCCGAAATGCGTTATACACCCAGCGGCCAGGCGGTTACGAATTTCAGTGTTGCCACGAACCGCCAGTTTACAGGTAGTGACGGACAATTGGTTAAAGAGACAATTTGGTTCCGCGTATCTACCTGGGGAAAGAATGCTGAGAACTGCAATCAATTTCTCAAAAAAGGAAGTAAAGTATTGGTAGAGGGCAGGCTTGTGCCTGATGCGAGCACAGGTGGTCCTCGGATATGGAACCGTCAGGATGGTACACCCAGTGCTTCATTTGATGTAAGTGCCCAGACAGTTCGCTTCTTGTCCACCCGCGTCGATGATGATGGCGGTGGTGCCCCTCCTGGTGAAGGCGCAGGCCAACCTGACGATGCTGGCGATATCCCGTTCTAACATACAGCGAAAAAAAGGTGCAGAGGAAACCTCTGCACCTTTATATCATCATCCGGAGGATAAATAATATGTCCACTCCTGCTCAGAACCGTCCGGTGGCTCCAATGGCTCCTGCATTGGAAGTCCCACCTGATTTGAAGACGGAATACGCCAATGTTGTACGGATAGCCCATTCCCCCTCCGAGCTGGTTTTTGATTTTGCCCACTTACTGCCAGGGGTCTCTCCTGCCCGGGTGTGTACACGGGTGGTAATGTCTCCCTTGGGGGCAAAATTATTACAAAGAGCATTGGCTGAAAATTTATCTCGATATGAGGCTACATTTGGTGAAATAAAAATCCCTGGGGAGAATAACCTGGCAGATTTCTTATTCCACCCGCCCACACATCCGAAAGAGTGAAAACTATGCCCCAAAAACTGGAAGAAATCGCTGAAAAAATCCACCATTCTTTCGAAATCTGTACAGGAGAGCGTGATAGGGCGCTTACTCAAGCGCGTACACTCACCCGTCACTGTGCCAATGCAATCCGCGCCATCCACAGGGACGAATATACTTTAGCCCAAGAGCACCTTGGAGAAGCCCACCAATTAGTTCAATCTTTAAGGGAAAACCTGAAAGACCTGCCAGAACTTTTTTATGCAGGTTATACACAGGACGCCCTTAAGGAATATGCTGAAGCTTCCCTGGTCTATTCTTTGATAGATAATGGCGATTTTCCATCCCCAGATGACTTAAAATTAGAATCAGCTACTTACCTACAAGGTTTGGCAGACGCGGTTGGAGAACTTCGCAGGCGCTGCCTGGACATGCTGCTAAACGATAAGCAGGATGAGGCTGTGCGCCTTATGGGTGAAATGGATGATATCTATGCCATTTTGGTTACAATGGATTACCCAGATGCAATCACCGGTGGTTTGCGACGGTTGACGGATGTTGCTCGAGGCATTATTGAACGTACCAGGGGTGACTTAACACTGAGCCTGCGGCAGAGCCGCCTGGAAAACAGGTTGCATGAATTGGAATCGCATTTGGATGCGTATAACCATTCAGAATGAAAATCATCCGTGCCTCAGAGATCGGCACATATCAGTTTTGCCACCGGGCATGGTGGTACCAGCTTCAAGGATATGACCCTGAAAATAAGGCTGAAATGGCAGGGGGAAATAAGCTGCATGAGAAACATGGAAGGGTCGTGACGGCAAGCAGTTGCCTGCAACTGGTTGCATATGGGTCGTTACTGCTGGCAGTTATTACCGCCACCATTTGGATAATCCAATCGATCATGTAAATCTATCTCAAATCGTTAGGTCAGAAATTCTATTGCCATACTTATTGATCCTTTTTCTATTGGTTGCGCTGGTTTTATTTGTTATAGCTGCCCGTCAGAAGCGGCAGGCAGGTATTCCATCTGGCAGGGTGATCTATACGGATACCAGCAGCTGGGGGAAGGTGGAGAAGCCGTTATTTGATTCAGAGTTGCGGTTAACTGGAAAACCAGATTATCTGGTCGAACATGGGAGCCATATCATCCCTGTCGAAGTAAAATCAAGGAGCGCACCACCGGCTCCATATGATTCGCATATCTACCAATTGGCGGCTTATTGCCTATTGGTAGAGCACGAATTTGGTATCCGACCCAAATATGGCATCATCCATTATCGAAACCGGACGTTTGCGATCGATTTTTCATCCTCTCTGGAAGATGCCATTAAAGCTACCATCCGGGAGATGCAGGGGACGACAACCCGTTCTCAATTGGATCGCTCACATGAGAATCCACGCAGCTGCCAACATTGTGGTTATCGATCCATCTGTGATCAGTCACTCAGGATATAATTAGGCAATTATGTCAGAAGAAAATAAACCCATTAAAAGAATAGCCATCGTTGGTCACCAAAAATTACCGGATATAGAAAAGGAATCGGTAGCAATAGCTGCTTTCCTGAGCGAGAAAGGTATCGAAACCCAGCACGGATATCTTTACGACGAAGGAATATATCGGAAGGTTAAGCAAGGTGAATTTGATTTATTAATCGCTCTGGGTGGAGATGGCACGATGTTGCGCGCAGGACACCTAGGTGGACCATCGGATGTCCCGGTTCTGGGAATCAACCTGGGTCGATTTGGTTTTTTAACCGAAATCGCACGTGACCAATGGAGAGAATATTTATTACGCGTGATTGCTGGAGATTATTGGTTAGAGAAGCGCATGATGCTATGTGCTGAGCAATGGCGTGCTGATTCTATTCTGGGGAAATGGGATGTTTTAAACGAGGTAGTAGTATCCAGAGGACAGATCATCCGCCCTGTTCATATAACCGCCCATGTGGATGGTCGGTTTCTAACCACCTATGTGGCAGATGCATTGATAGCCGCCACTCCCACCGGATCAACTGCGTATGCTCTGGCAGCGGGAGGACCAATCCTGCCGCCTGAATTACGAAATATATTGCTTGTCCCGGTTGCCCCCCACCTCTCATTGGACCGAGCGATTGTTTTGGCTGAGGGGTCATCTGTGAATATCAGCGTCGAGGTTGACCATCAAGCAGTATTCAGCATTGATGGCCAGGTGCCGATTGGGCTAACGAATGATGACCGGGTGCACGTATATGCTTCACCATACATAGTAAAATTCATCCGGTTTCAAGACCCTGGTTATTTTTACCGCAATCTGACTCCCCATATGAGTCAAAATCCGTCAACGGGAAATCATCGATAGAGGTTGAATATGACTGAAGCACCACCCCCAATGTACTGTGCCAATCACCCTGGCGTTGAGACTTCTCTACGCTGCAATAAATGTGAGAAACCTATCTGTGCAAAATGTGCAGTTCTAACACCCACCGGGTATCGTTGCAAAGAGTGCGTCAAAGAGCAACAAAAAATCTTTGAAACAGCTGTATGGTACGACTACCCGTTAGTTTTCATTGTCGTATCTGTCCTGGCATATCTGGGTAGTTTAATAGGAGGATGGATAGCATTTCGTTTAGGATACTTTTCCCTAATTCTGGCTTTATTTCTAGCGCCTGCGATAGGAGGAGTGATTGCTCAAGCAGCCCGTGCTGTCACCAGTCGCAGACGTTCAAAAAGGCTATTTTTATTGGCGGTGATCGCAGCAGTCGTCGGATGTTTACCGGTTGGTTTACAATTATTACAACAATTTCACCTTTTAGACTTTATATTTATCGTGATGTACGCAGTCTTGATGACTTCTACATTGTATTACCGTTTATCAGGTATCAGAATCGGTTAGGTATGCTTAGTGAATTACGCATCGAGAACTTTGCCATTATCAGCCAGCTAGAGCTAATCTTTGCTCCTGGCTTAAATATATTCACGGGTGAGACGGGTGCGGGCAAGTCAATCATCATTGATGCCGTTGAAATGATCCTGGGTGGCCGGGCTGATGCTACCGTGGTCAGGGCAGGAGCAACACGAGCGATAGTTGAAGCTCGTTTTAATCTTTCCCAAGAAACGAATCATTCCGTGTGCAAAATCCTCGAACGGGAAGCGCTACTCGATGAGTCTATGACACTCTCCATTGGACGTGAAATTCGCCCAAATGGCCGTAGCTTTGCCCGCGTCAACGGCAGAAATGTGAATAATCATATACTGACCGAGCTGAGTGAGTATCTGGTGGATGTGCACGGTCAATCTGAGCATTTATCCTTATTACATATTAAACAGCATCTGGGACTGTTGGATAGTTATGCACACGTTGAGCAAGAGTTTGCTGAGTATCAGAAGACATACCATCAGTTATCTCTTGTTCGCAACCAGCTAAATGATCTGCGTACAGCCGAGAAGGATGCTTCAAGGCAGATCGGAATCTTAGAATACCAGATCAACGAAATTGAGACTGCTCGCCTTAAGGATGGTGAAGAGGAAGGTCTGCGCGCTGAACGTACCCGTCTGGCGAATGCAGAAGGAATTGCATCGTTAGTACAGGAAGCCATACAGGTATTAGATGAAGGAACACCAGAATCCCCAGGTGTTACCGAACTCATCGGGCGGGTTTCCAGCATACTGAACAACCTCAGCCGCTTGGATGCAAGCCAGGTGAACCTTAATGAGCGCTCACAAAGTGCTTTAGATGAACTGAACGATCTGGCAATCGCCCTGCATGATTACCTGGAGACCATAGAATTTAATCCCAAACGTTTAGACCAGGTGGAAGAACGCCTCAACCTGATCCAAAACTTGAATCGTAAATATGGAGAGAATATTCTAGCCGTGTTGAAGTTTGCTGAAATGGCACGGAAGCAGCTCGATTCAATCACGCACGTATCTGAGCGAATTTCTGAGCTGGAGCTAGAGGAAAATCAGCTTCTGGTGGAGTTAGGGGAGATCGGCGAGACCTTATCCGAACATCGCCATATTGCAGCAGAGAGATTGGAAAAAACACTTGAATCTGAGCTGGAGCATCTGAGCATGGCAGAAGCGCGCTTTAAGGTAGATTTTCCCCAGCGCTTATCCGATGATGGCGTTCTTCTGAAGGATGGGCGCAGGGTAGCCTTTGACATGAGCGGTCTTGAGCGAGTGGAATTTCTGGTAGCCCCAAATCCGGGGGAGGGATTGAAACCATTGGTAAAAATAGCTTCAGGTGGTGAGACCTCCCGCCTCATGTTGGCAATAAAGAACGTCCTCGCACAGGCCGACCGGATCCCCACCTTGATCTTTGATGAGATTGACCAGGGAATTGGTGGTCGCGTCGGAATGGTGGTTGGGCGAAAATTATGGGAGTTAGCCAGGCAGCACCAAGTTCTATGTGTCACCCATCTGCCTCAACTGGCTGCCTTCGGGGAGCAGCACTGGAAGGTATTAAAGCAGATCAGAGATGGAAGAACAGAGACCCAAGTTGAATCATTGAAAGGTGAGGACCGGTTGATTGAGCTGGCTCAAATGATGGGTGAGCTCAGCGATGGAACACGACAATCTGCACAGGAATTACTCCAATCTGTTAACCAGATGGTCAGGTATTCACCAGAATAACCTGATCTACAACAAATTAAGGTTTCCCGACAAAAAAATTTACAGGTATTAATCAACATCGATGCCCACTGTCTCCCAGACCATAAAATTCCGTAATCAAAGGCGGATTATTGATCAGCGCAATCCATGGATGAGGATTGGCTTATTGGTTGCCATCCTTTTTTGTATGGGGGTGGTCATCGTTAGTCTGACAGGAGTATGGTTCTATACGAACCTCACTAGAGGCTTACCATCGATTGAAGTCCTTCCTACATTATTGGAACCACCTGATGGCGTATTACTGCAGCCCACGCGCATTTACGACCGGACCTATGAACACGTCATCCTGACGCTGGAAAATCCGGTAGTCGCTGGAAAGCATTACTTACAGGTCGGTCAAGAAGGCCAGATAAATGAGGATCATTTTTCTCGATATTTAATTGATGCAACGGTCATTGCATCCGATCCCGGATTCTGGAAATCTACCGGTTATACGATAGCTGGATTGTCCGAAGGTAAACATCCCACGCTGGCACAGCGACTGGTTTCGGAGCTAGTTCTGATAGATGAGCCGGAATCTATTCAGCGAAATATTCGTGAGCGGTTACTGGCTGCACAGATCACCGTCAGGTTTGGGCGCGAGAAGGTATTGGAATGGTATTTGAACAGTGCCCAGTATGGTGACCTAATTTATGGTGCAGATGCAGCTGCCCAGGCATTCTTTGGAAAATCAGCCAGCAAGCTAAGCCTGGCTGAAGCTGCCATGCTCGTTGCAATTTCTAAAACCCCTGCAATTAATCCAAATACCGGCTCGCAAGTCATTAAACAACAACAGGAACAAATTATCCTGGCGATGCTGGGTAACGATTTGATCAGTGTGAGTGATGCTCAACAAGCGGTATCGGAAGAGCTCCATTTCCAAACTGGACTTTTGACGCGCCCAATTGCTCCGGCATTTACTGACCTTGTTATGGAGCAGCTTAGCTCACAAATGAACCTGGCCCGTATCCGCAGGGGCGGATATGATATTGTGACGACCCTCGATTATGAATTACAGATACAAGCCAGGTGTGCCACAGAAACCCAGTTAGCTCGTCTTCAGGGCAACCAGGAATCCGAAGTGAACATCGATGGAAGGGTTTGCGATGCTGCGCAATTACTTCCAAATTTGCAATTGAACCAGGAAAACCCGTATCAGGATATCCATGCTAATGTGGTTGTGCTAGACCCACATTCCGGTCAGATCCTATCCCTTGTTGGAGATGAGACATCACAAGCTGATCCACCATTCCTGACAGAGCATACTGCTGGGACGATATTATCTCCATTTCTATATTTAACTGCTTTTACGCGCGGAATGAACCCGTCTTCCTTGTTATGGGATATACCAAGCAATAATGGAAATGATGTTTTGGGATCCGATCAGAATGATCTACTTCTAGATACTTCATCAGCCTATCATGGTCCTGTCCGGGCACGAATAGCATTGGTTAATGATTATTTAGCAGCTGCGGCAGAGGTGCTACAGCAGGTTAGAATAGATAATGTAATACTGACAGAGCAGCGATTCGGAATCACCACTCCTGAATTGCAGCCTGCCCCTGATTTGACGGTTAATGATCTATATTCACGCAAATTCACCTTATTGGAAGGAATTAATGCGTATGCGGTGCTGGCGAATCAAGGGATTATGGTTGGTCAGCCAAACATCTCTGACATATTTGAGGGTAACCCAGATGGCTTAAACCCGACCAGTATCCTAAAGGTGATGGGCGTGGATGGCAAGAAATGGATGGATTGGTCAGAACCACAATCAAGACCGATCATCAGCCCTCAACTAGCCTACCTTGAAACGAATGTTTTAAGCGATGAAAATGCGCGTTGGCCAAGCCTTGGCCACCCGAATTCTATAGAGATAGGACGACCTGCAGCTGCCAAAGTTGGGATAACCGATAAAGGTAATGATGGCTGGGCCATAGGTTACATTCCTCAGCTGGCAGTCGGGGTATGGATGGGTCATTTTCAGGAAGGAAGTGGGGCTATTTCCCCTGACATGCCTACAGGATTATGGCATGCAATTACTAAATATGCTTCCAGCCAGATGACCGTTCAGGATTTCAGCATACCAGAAGGAATAAACCTGGTCCAGGTGTGCGATCCTTCAGGGTTACTGGTATCCGAGTTATGTCCAGCAATAGTCCAGGAGGCATTTTTGGACGGTAACGAACCTACGCAGGTGGATAACCTTTACCAAAAATACTTCATAAATCGGGAAAATGGGTTGCTGGCAACCATATTCACCCCATCTGATATGTTGGAAGAGAAGATATATCTTGTGGTACCACCACAAGCAATTGCCTGGGCAAAAAATGCAGGTCTTCCCATTCCACCCGATACATATGATGCTATTTATGCAGCTCAGCCTGTATCAGCAGACGTCCGGATTACCAGCCCTACGACATTTGATCACGTGAGTGGGCAGGTACGTATCTTTGGCAGTGCTAGTGGACCAGCCTTTTCTTATTATCGATTACAGGTTGGTCAGGGGCTAAACCCTCAACAGTGGATCCAGATTGGCGATGACGTTGATAAACCAGTGAAGAATGGGTTGCTCGGGACCTGGGATACGAGTGGGTTGGAAGGACTGTACGTCGTCCAGCTGTTGGTCGTGAGGCAAGACCAGCGAGTTGAACGCGACATCCTGCAACTGACTATAGACAATACCAAACCTCAAGTAGAAATTATTACACCATCTAACGGAGAGAAAATAGTCTTTCAACAAGGGGAATCGATCATGATGCAGGTCTCTGCGACTGACAACCTTGTTTTGGAGAAGGTCGATTTTTTTGTGGATGGTGTGTTCCAAATGACCCTGTTGAAACCCCCATATATTATCCTATGGTCCCAACGGATTGGTGAGCATACTTTTTTGATCAGGGCATTCGACCTGGCAGGGAACATCGCTGAATCAGCAATCTCATTCTTGGTGAACAAATAAAAAAGTCGGGCTGTGAAGCCCGACTTTTTGGTGTGATTTGTTAGAAGAATACGTAGAAAGTATCACTAATTTGTTTAAATGTGGTGGTATCACCTGGAACAACCTGGACTTCTATCAGGATAATTTTCGAGGTTGGATCGGCAATATCCACAGCACTGAGAACATAAGCATCGTACCCCCCAGCCCCGCCACAATTGCTATAGAAATCATATTTTCCGCGATATAGTCCATCATTATAGTTAAGACGTTCCTCGAATCTACAGTCTACTTTGTAAGAATCGACGGTGTAAAAATCCAGGAATTGCACGTATCCGCCAATTTGGGCAAATGTGTCTGAAGCACCGAAGAACATACCCTCCGCATTGTAATAACCTTGGAAATCCGCAAGGTTGGGTGCTGCAGAGATGGCTAACCCAATATCTTCCCCATCATAAGTCCACGAACTGCCAATAACATCTGTCCAGGTATCAGGGACATCCACCGAGAGATTTCCAGTATCATCTGTACATGTATTGTAGCCACTTGTTGAGCTTGCCACGCAATTTACCGCCGTACCGGTCGATGTGCCAGTATCACCTGTTCCTCCACTTAATGTAGTTGAATATTGCAGGGCACGACCATTGAGCTGGCCCTCATAGACATCCTGGGTAGACCATTCAACAACCTGGATTTGCAAAGTGTCACTCGCATTGTGGGTACGAAGAACATCGCAGTAATCCTTCATCGTACCATCAGTAGCTAGATAAAGGTTTTCAAGTTGGGTAACCAGATCACCTGCTTTAACCCCAGTTTTATCGGCGGGAGAGCCCGATTTAACTGAGCTTACCCAAACACCCGAAATTGTGCCATCTTCCGAGATAACTGCCTGGCCGTTGATACCAATCGAATCAACATCTTTACCTGTCTTTAGTTGGTCGATCACAGGCAGGGCAGCCACGTGGTCGATGGCAAAATATTGGTTTGCCGCCGCGATTCCTGAATAATTAATCCCGACTACCGTGGCATTGGCATCCACCAGCGGGCCGCCTGAGTTGCCAGGATTGATCGTTGCATCGTGTTCAATGACCGATTTTACCGATGCCCATGAGGTGTTACCATCAGCATTTTCTTTCGAGACAATGCCTTTGGTCATGGTGAATTCAGGATTCCCAAAGGGATATCCTGCGGTATAAACTTCCAAACCAACCTTGGCAGGCTCACCATACCAGGATACATACGGGAAACCATCGCCTTCGATATCGATGACCGCCAGATCTGAGCATTCTGACACACCCAGGATTTTAGCGTTATATACTTTACTTATATCACCACCTACATACACTTGGAGTAATGCTGCACCAGTCACAACATGGTTGTTGGTTACAGCAATCCCAGATGGGTCAATAATAAAGCCAGAACCACTTCCGGCTGCATTCGGTTGATATCCGAATTCAGGATCAATAAATGTGCCTTCAGCTATTATCTGAACAGTGGCTTTTCTCAAATCAGAAAGATCCGTAACAAGACCCGCGGGAACCCCTGTTGCTTTTGGCGCAGATGTTTCAGTGGGTAAGGCAGGGGCAGCAGTTTCGGTTGGAGGTGCCTGGGTTGGAGGTGCCTGGGTTGGAGGTGATTGAGTGGCGACCTGTGTAGAACCTCCACACGCAAGACTGATTATCATGACAAATATTGCTAGAAATACAAAGGGCTTGAGTACATTTTTATTCATATATACTTCTCCTCACCGTTTTTTAGTTTGATATGATGGCTTTTTTAGTTCTATATAATAGAAGAGCAAGTTTACCATAAAAAGAGATTTATAAATGAGCTGTTAATATTTGTTTTGTTGAATCAAATGCCATGGGAGGCAGGTCGGAAACCTTGAAGTATGCGGCTTGACTCGCATCATCCCCGGGTTTCAACTGACCGGATTCTACTGCTGCTTTATAAATAATTAATATACTTGCCCCCCGAGGGTGTTCCTGACTGAATACCACATCTAGTAATTGGATATCCTTGATCTCCAACCCTGTTTCTTCAAGACACTCACGCTTTGCAGCTTGTTTTGGGTCTTCACCGGCATCGACAAATCCGCTTGGGAGGGTCCAATGACCTTTTTTCGGATCAAACGAGCGTTGAACGAGTAAAACCTGAGAGCCGTTCTTGATCAAGACCGCCACAGCTACCTTGGGATCGGGAAAGTATACCCAATCACAAATTGGGCAGCTGGGGCGCATCTTCCCCGAATGAAGTCGTTCGATTAGAGTGGACCCGCAATGCGGGCAATATTGAATTAGATTCTCTATCATCGACCTGCTCGAATACGCAGGATGATCGCCATAATTCCCGCGATGATGGCAATGGTTGCCAGGCTGAGCTCAATCGCAAGAACAAGATATTGTAAAAAGTCGAAATTAGGGTTGGTTCCAGGTGTTTCAGCAGGTTCTGGTGCTGTGAGGATGGGATTCGCTGTATCCATCACCTGATCTAACGGAGCTGACAGTGTGGGTTCTACTACCATAGACTCAGAGGCTGTATTCTGGACCAAAGCAGGGATTTCTGTTGGAACAGATGTGGCGGTTGGTGTTGATGAAGGTATGGTGGTCGGTGTGGATGTTGGGGTTAGAGTAGGTGCTGATGTGCTGTTTTGGGTCGGGGTTGGAGAGCCGGCTGATGTAGGGGTAGAGGTAGGGAGAATACCCTGCAGAAACCCAGAGGGATTGCTTGTGGGTGAGGGGCAAGCATAAGGAATTGTCGGATAAGGTTCACTAAACTTAGATCCAATACAAGAAATAGTAGCAGTTATAGACTGGTCATTCATTATGGATATCGTTATTTCTGGTGTGGAAGTAGGCGGCAGTGCATTGAGGTAAATTGTGGTTGGAGTAGCTATCTCTGATCCACCTGCAAGTTGTTCAGCTGAAGGTGGGGCTGTAGAAACGATGGCGGGTGCTTCCACCATCATCACAGGAGGAGCCTCTGTTGGCGAAGATGTCGAAACAACACTTCGTTCTACCTCTTTCTGCACTGGAACAGATTCGATGGGAGCTACAGAAGCCGGGGCGAATGCAACTTGAGATGTGGAGGTTACAAACCTGTCGCCAAAAATTAACAATACCAGCAACATCGTCGCAATCGCTGAAACAATTCCATAAGCTGGAGCCAACCTCTGGAATCCATGTGTTCGGGCTGTTTTTGTGTCTTTTGCAGTTACATAATAGTTTCGCGGTGCCCGCATTTTGGGCATGCTGCGCAATAGAAACCTTGTATTGCTGATCTCATGAAATTCCTTCTGCAATTCTGGATCTGCAATCAATCGAGATTCCAGGTGTGCGCGGTCCTCGCTTCCCAACTGGTTATCCAGATAGGCTGAGAGAAGTTCGTAATCGCGCGATGTAGTCTGGTTTTTCATCCTTCACCCTTATTCAAGACGAAAACCGGAAGGTAAAAGTTCCGCAAATCCATTTAGACAATCCCGAAGACGTGAACGGGCACGCGCCAGGCGGCTTTTAATCGTCCCAATTGGTTTGCCTATTGCCTGTGAAGCTTCAAAATAGTCCATTCCTTGAATATCAACCATGACTACCGTGGAACGAAATTCATCCGGTAAACGATCCAGGCAGTGCTGAATAGCACGTTGAAGTTCCATTCTCTGGATCCGGTCTTCAGGTTGTTCGGCTGGATCTACCATCCAACGGGCAGACTCAACCTCCTCACCGGTGTCATCAATTGGTTCTAAAGGAACGGTGGGGCGACGTTTCCGGCGGCGAAGCTCATCATAGCAGGCGTTGGTGACGATTCGAAGCAACCATGCCTTGAAAGACCCACCACGAAATGAAGACAAATGGTTATATGCCGAAATGAATGTGGTCTGAGTAGCATCATCCGCAGATTCTTCTTCCCCGATCATCCGGAAAGCGTGGTGATAAATCATATCCTGATAGGCCAGGACTAAGCGATTAAACGAATCTAGGTCGCCTCCTTTTGCTGCTTGGATCAAAGCAATCTCGTCCATGGAATCTATTTTAACGCAAAATACAAACGAAAGCTATTGCAACAGTTAGGTAAGGGGATTACAATCCGCTAAGAGGTACAACATGGATGAAATTCATCGCCGAATGCTAAATTCTTGCCTGGTGATCCTGACTGTTATTGGTTTGTTTACCAGCATCGTATTTATTACAGGGGCAGTCGTCCTCCTACTAGGTCTTCAATCTGGAGGTTTGTAATTCATGCCGATCGACCTCGCACGGGTAAAGGCGATCTGTTTTGATGTAGACGGGACATTAAGCAATACGGATGACCAATTTGTCCAAAAATTGGTGAGAATTTTAACCCCTGCCAAATTTTTATTTCATCAACAGGATGTCCATCCCGTTGCCCGAAGGTTAATAATGTTCACAGAAGGTCCAGGCAATTGGGTATATCACCTTGCGGATTGGATGGGTTGGGATGATAAAATCGTCGCTTTTGGCGACCGGTTATATGAAATGGGAATCGGGGAGACGGATAAGCCGTTTTTATTAGTTAATGGAGTTCGTGAGATGCTGGTAACGCTGCGAGATCACTTTCCCCTTAGCATTATCAGCGCCCGAGGCAGGAAATCCACCTTCAGGTTCTTATTCCAGTTTGAACTATTGCCTTTTTTTACAGCCGTTGCCACCGGGCAGACCTGTGCCCATACAAAACCATACCCAGAACCGATTGAATGGGCAGCAAAAAAGATGGATGTTCCTGCTTCATCGTGCCTAATGGTCGGCGATACAGTGTCAGATATATTGGCTGGTAAAAAGGCAGGTGCTCAAACAGTGGGTGTTTTATGTGGTTTTGGTACGGAAAATGAACTCAGAAAAGCTGGGGCAGACCTCATTATTGAAAATACACCAGATTTGGGGGGTTTATTCTCAATAACGTGAATACAATATTCGGTTCATAACTATATGAAAAGTTACCCATAATAAATGAAACGGCGTAACTCTCGTTAATGGATCATTCCTTTGCTTGTAATTCCGACAGCATTCGCTGGTAACTATTTGCATTCGCAGGGTTGAGTGCCAGGATTGCCGTGACGATTTCAATAGCTGCAAGTCGGTTTTCACTCTGGAGATACATCTCTTTGGCGATCTCTAGCTGGCTTATGGCTTCTTCTTTTCGCCCTAACAGGCGGTAAAGCTCAGCCAACCGTTGATAAAGTGCGGGTTGGTTTTGATTCTCCAGGATTTTCGTGTTAATGTAGTCCAGTGCTTCGTCCGAGCGCTGCGAACTGATCAGGTGATTTAAATAATTATCCAATTCAGTCATTGCCTGGTTTGGCTGACCCAAACGAAGATTTAGATCGAATATCATGTCACGCGCTTTACGATCATCAGGATCTAAAACCCGGATTTGCTCAAATACCCGAATCGCATTACGCCAATCAAGACTCTGCGTATCGATATCAGCCATGCGGTGCATAAGTAAAACTTTGGTCTCACGGTCAACATTGGATTGTTGTGCAAAACGAAAAGCACTTGAGTATATTTTTCGTGCCGTGACGATGTCTGCCAGGCTGTAATAGGTTTCGGCAAGTTTAAGATATTCTTGTATGGTTTCTGAGATCTTACCGCGTGCTGTTAAAGCTTCGATCAAGTTGCTGCGGGCTTCCAGGTCCATGGGAGCCAATTCGCTAACAAGTTTCAGTATACTTATCGCCCGATTGGTTTCACCACGAATATTGTAGCTCCTGGCAATAATGGTGTACTTGATTACTGCATCAGGAACACGGTTTTCTTGGACTAACAAATCCCCGATACACACGTGTAGCGGTAGGTAAGTCGGGGCATATTTTAACGCATAATAGGCTTCTTCCATTGCACTTAATAATTTGTTTGCTCGAGCTGGCTGGTTGATTTTTGCAAGTGACT